>Ga0181570_10000152_pt1 | contig 65528 bp, 34 predicted proteins | sample 101ome_18_FD_148667 | JGI IMG/M metagenome (GOLD analysis project Ga0181570, IMG submission 148667) | Coastal salt marsh microbial communities from the Groves Creek Marsh, Skidaway Island, Georgia - 101406AT metaG (spades assembly) | ecosystem: Environmental > Aquatic > Marine > Intertidal zone...
GTCTGAGCGTGAATCTGAGATCGCTCGTGTGCAGACGGAGCTCGCCGAGACGAAGTCGCAGCTTGAGTCTGAGCGCGACGCGCTCCAGGCTGAGCTTGACGGAGTCTTGTCTCAGTTGGTTGATGCCGAGGCATCTCAGGCTGGCGTCGTGTCTCAGCTCGAGACCGAGCTTGCCGCGCTCCAGTCCGAGTTGTCATCAGTGTCTTCTCCTCGCGACGCTGAGGTGTCCGCGTTGCGCGCTGAGCTTGAGGGTCTCGTGTCTGAACGTGAATCTGAGATCGCTCGCGTGCAGTCAGAGCTGGATGAAGCACGTGTGTCATTTGTCGACGAGACAACAACTTTGAGACTGCAGCTCGAAACTGCGTCACGTGTCGCAGCACAACTCGAAGAATCTTACGCTGCTGCTATTCAAGCGAGAGATCAAACAAAGAAAGATCTCGATCAAAATCACGCATTGTTACGCTCTTTTGAAGAGCGTCTCTTTGAAAGTGATGCGGCCCTCGTCATCTCGAATGAAACGATTGTCAAGTTGGAGACAGAAAAGGACAACTTGGAAGCCGAAATTGAAGACTTGAGAACTGACTTCATTCAGATGGAACGCTCGAGGGTGGCAGCCGAGGCAGAGACGTTAGCATTAAGAGATGAACTTTCAACATCTTTGGAAGTTCGCTCATCTCTCGTAGCGGATCTCAGTAGAACGAATGACGAGTTGGAGCAATCACTCTCAGAGCAAACTCGTCTCGCTTCGGAGAACTCGCAACTACGATCTGAGTTGCTGGATGCCAAGGCATTGGCAGATGATTACACTCGCCAATTGTCTGCTGGGATGTTTGATTCAAACGCGCGTGAAACGTTCGGTGTCTCGCCCATGGATTCTTTTGATTTGTCTCAGGACATGAATTACGTGCCCGATTCGGTCGATGAAGTTTTCATTCGCGCGTGTAACGCCGTGCAGAGAATCGAAATCATCACACGCCGGCAGCAACAATCGAACCAGGAATTACAACGTCTTGTGGATCTAGGCGACGATGCGTCGCAAGACGCGCAAATGCTCCGCACTGAGATAGAAGTTCTTTCCGATGAAATCAACTCGTGCCGACGAGTGCTGTCTGATTGCTCGCAAGGCTTGAGTATGCTCGAGTCGCGCATGTCAGAGGAGCTCGCGATGATCGGCAAGTCACCATTGCTCAAAGAAGAGCCGCAGGTGACTCAGAAACGTTTGCGTGAACTGGAACAATCGCTCGCCATAGCGAACGCCGAGTCCAGCGCAACGTTCCAGACTCTGGAGTCTGAGCTCGACTCGAGCGCTGATCCAGGCAAAGACATCCCCGTTGAGTTCACCATCCCATTTGAAACGCAGCCGGGACAACGACTCCTCGTCGTTGGGACGTGGTGCGATTGGATCCCGCAAGCGGGATTAGAGCTGACCTGGGTCCAAGGTAACGTCTGGAAAGGAACGATGCTCCTGCATACGGGTTCCAACTACGAGTACAAGTACGTCGTTGCGGAGGAAGTGCGAGGCGCTCTACCGGGCGATACACCGCCCTACTGGCCCTCTTGGGGCAAAACAGAGCCCGAACTCGAAGCGATGTTCTCAGGAGGTGCGTTCATGCTTACCTGGCAACCCGGGAACAATAAGGCCATGGCGCTCGACAATATTCACACCACTGGCGTCGCGCACATCAGAGTCGCAGACGACTGGATAGCGAATCCAAAAAAGTCACCGATTACTCTCTTCTCCGATCAAGATGAACTCATTGAAATCGTCGGATCGACCGCTCTTCTCGGAGAAACGGTGGACAGAGCAGATCGCGCTCTGGCCGAGGCGCGTAAGCAAGTCGAGATGATGGCTGAGCTCGCGAGCGCGGCGTTGGCGGAAGTTGACACGCAACTCGCCAAGCAAGTGTCGACACAGCTGGACAACATTCGTCGAAAGGGCTCGCTCGAGTCTGACGCGGATGGAAAACATCATCGATTGCGCGTAAAACCAGACGACGATGATGACGAACCGCTCCCCAAATCAAAAGAAAACGACATAAACTGGATGAACATTGGTTACGGGTTTGATGAAGTGAGAGACGCCGGATTCGATTCCTCGTCTGACGACGTCGAAGAGTCCGACGACCACATCGACGGTGTCGACCTCGCGTAGTTCGTCGCACATGAATAAGATGATTAGTATTACAAATATTCTTACAGCCACAGCACCGCTCGCCTACGTACCGTCTTCACCGACGTGGAATTTTTTTGCACCTCGTTCGCGCTCTGCTATCCGCTCTCGCACAGCAGCCACCGAACCAACCGGTGGCATCGCTCGCGCGTAATGCTTTCTCGATCGCAGGGAGTTTCGCGCCTCCGCGCCGTCCTCCTCGTCCCACCATCCCGCGAGCGTCAGCGCCGCGTCCGGCTCGGTTCGAATAATCTCTCTCGCTTCCGCCTCCCCCACCTCCTCTCGCAACGCTCGCACCGCGCGCGCCAGTCTCTCCCCATCAACCAACAACACGCCCGGCGCGAGCGTAATCTGCCGTCCACCGCATTCGAGCGTCGTCTTCGCGCGCACCACGGCGCGCGCCGCCTCGGCTTTGTTCAACAAGAGCGTCATCGGTTCTCTCGTCCCGATCGTCGGCACGTCGATCCCGTGCGCGCCGCACGCCCCCGACGCGCTCGGTGGAAACACATCGAGCCAAGCGCGAACGCGAGACTCGATCTCGTCCGGCGAGCGCCACAGGGATCCCCGCGGGGAGGTGGTGACCAGGTGACGGCAGCTCGCGTTCCCGGTCCAATTCCTCCAAAACACGGCGAGCGCGCGGTCGACGGGGTCGTCGTAGGCGTGTTCGCCGTCGCCGGCGCTTCGAGAGGTGACGTCGCGTCGGTTCAAGGGGTGCGCGAGGAGCGCGCGCGGCGCGAGAAGCGCGCGCATCGGTCGCGATGGCGACCGAGTCGGCGAATGCCGCGGGCGCGGTTGAGCGCAAGCCCACGGTGCTCGCCGCCGGAGCCGCCCCGGAGGGATTCATGGACGACGAAGAGGGAATGTGTCAAATTTTGTATCGACACTTTTGCTTTTGGAAGTGCGAGAGGGATTATTGTTTCGCCGAGGGGTCGAAGTGCGCGCGCGTGCGGGACGTGTGTTGTTGGCCGTGTCCCGCGTCGACGAAGACGTCGCTGTGTGGCACGTCTCGGGAGCGAGAGGTCGCGTCGTACGACGATGAATTGGAGAGGAAAGAGTTTTTAGGGACGCTGACGGCGGATGAGGCGAAAGCGTTGAAGAAGAGACGGGCGGACGCGGCGTTATTTTTGAGACAGAGACTGACGGCGGAGGCGCCGGAGACGCAAATCATGACGACGGCAGCAGGCGCGGAGGGAGGGGAGAGGCGGCGAGTGAGACTTTGGGAAAAGACACTGAGGAATGCGCATGCGGATGATGCGTCGGTCGATGAGGACGACGCATGCGCGTACGATGAGCCGCCGCTGCCGCGGCCGGAGAGACGCGCGCGAAGAGATGAACGGTACGATGGACGCGCCTCTCGTCCCGAGGCGTCAGAGTATTCGTCGTACAGCGATGACTCGTACAGCGATTCTTACGACTCGTACAGCGATTCTTACGACTCGTACAGCGTTGATTCGTATTCCGATGACTCGTACTATTCGTACGTCTCGTCGGAAGATAAAGAGTCGATTCGTGCTCGTCTCGATCACTCTGCGTCGGCTGACGCGTCGGTTCGAATGGATGAGTTCGGGAACAAATTAGTCGTCGGAAGAGACCTCGCGTACGCCACGGAGGGTCTCCTCGGACCCGGTTTGACGCGCTGGGAAAATTATGTCACCGCCGCTGAAAAGGCCGGCGCGCTCCACGAGCGCAAGCTCCGAAGACGCGCCGAGCTTCGAGACCGCGATCTCAACGTCGCGCTTCAAAACCTCGATCGCTTCGCTGAATCGCAAAAGATTAGCGATCAAGATCTCGAGGTCAGGCGCGACGCTCTCGTCGCCGCGCACGAGTCTCGCGTTCGGGACGCGCTCGAGCGTGAGCGCCGACGAGAGCTTCGCCGACGACGAAAACGAAACCTCGCCGCCGCCTTCGAGGCGAAACGCGCGCACGCCCGTCGTACCGCTCGACGCGACGCACAGAACCGATAGTCATAGATCCGGGTAGGCCTACGCAGACCCGATAGCCATAGATCCAGGTAGACACGTCGCGTAGACACCATTTGAGCCAAAAAAAAGATGACGAGGGAGAGTGGGCACTCGACCGACGCGCGACTCAGTCACGCGCGACCGACCGCGCTCGACGCGCGACCGACCGGGCCAACGCGCGCGAGGAAACCTTTCGCTGTCACACATTCGACGCAAGCGACATGTCGCGCGCGGGATTGACGCCCTCGGCGCGAAAAGCCATGGAGGACGCGCTCGACGGCGGCGCCTCGGTCGCCGTCGCGCGCGCGCCGGCGAAACAACCCGCGGCGCCGACGCGCCGACGACGCGGACGGCTCGGGGGTCCGCTCGGGTTTCTGGGATTCCTGCGTCCGAAATTTCGGTACGGGTTGGTGGGCTTCGTCGCGGGATGCGCCTTTAGCGCGTGGGTCGCCGCCGCGGAGGTGGACCGCCGCGTCGAAGACGCCAAGGATACGATGAAGAGAGAGCGCGAGGTGAGGCGTCAGAAGAAGCTCGAGACGAAACAGGCGAATAAGATTATCGGTGTGCCGATCATCGAGGAGCTCCCGGATGAGTACGAGGATGGGGACCCCACTCGAAGCGCGTCGGCGGACGGGGGCGAGTACAAGATGGTTTTGGTGGTTCGGGAAGATTTGCCCATGGGCGCGGGGAAGGTGGCGGCGCAGTGCGCGCACGGAGCGGTGGGTGCGGTGAGCATCGCGTCAAAGACGTCGCGGATGGAGCTCGGGAAATGGGAATTAGACGGTCAGAAAAAGGTGACGCTCGGGGTGCGGTCGCTTGCGCGATTTGAGGATTTAGTGCGCGAGGCCAAGGCGGCGCGGTTGCCGACGTTCGTGGTCGAAGACGCGGGTCGCACGGAGGTGGAGGCGGGCACGAAAACCATGGTCGCAATCGGACCCGCGTCGACGGAGGCGATAGACAAGATTACGGGGAGTTTGCGATTGTATTAATCGAAGCTCTGTTGTTACACGTTTAAAAGATAACTTTTTACGCGAAGACGTCTTCGCGATCCATCGGCGCCGTTTCCTCTGGCTTCTCCGCCTCGAGCGAAGCGAACTCGAGGAAATGGGTCGGTCGATGTCTTTCGTGATAAAACTCGAGAGGGTTTCCAAGTTTGAGCGCGTACTTCATACCCGCGGAGTGCTTGACGCCTTGGAACGAGTAGTTCCAGGAACCGCCGTCGGGAACCATGTAATAACCCAAGAATCTGTCGGAAAGCAACATCTGCACCTTTTCGAAATGACCGGCGGCGTATCCTTGCGGATTCGTGCTCGTCATGTCCTTATTCGAGCGACCCCACTCGTACCCAGACGGCGTGATCTTGTACGCCGTGAGCGAGCACGAGCCGGGCGTGAACGAACACGTCAGAATGATGCACTTCTCACCGTCCCAAGACGGATGTTGCTCCAGAATCTTCGCGTGTTGCGTGCAATCTTGCGGTTGCAATTGCGAACTTTCGTTCGGCTGCGTGTGAATCCAACCCAACGGCTCCAGGTCGCTCAAGTAGTCGTGTTCGGGGAGCATGGACGGCAAGTTGACCGCGCTGTGGTTACCCCACTGCGGAGGCATCACGACGCAGCGGATCTCCTTGACTTGAGGATTGTCCGGAGGTGAGACGCCGTACAAATAACCTGCAATCTGCGTACGTAAATCCGCAATCGTGATGAACTTCTTCAAAACATTCTTCGGCATGATGTATGTGTAACCGGTTTCCTTCAAATCGTCGCTGTTGACGTAGATGTGGTTCACGCGCAAGTGCAAGTTCGTCGCGCTGATGGCGCGAATACGCCAATCCGTCTTGCTTCCAAAGGTTGATTGCTCGTACGGACTCGTCGTGGTGACGATGAGCTCGTCTCCGTGTACGTTGGTCGTCTTCGTGGTGACGGCGATTTGCTGGTTGGCGTCTTGGCCGCGCTTCTCGATGTCGGCGATTTCTTGTCGCTGCACGGATGGGGGCGTGATCTCAGCGCCAAGAATGATATCGCGCACTTCGCTCTGCGTCAAGGCAGAGACATTGACGTTATTCTTGGCGGAGTAATCCGCGAGGATCAAATCCTTCAAGGCGATTTCAACCTTGATCCACTGTTCATCAGTCAAATCCGGCCACACGTGATGAGGCAGCGTGACGACGCTTTTATCTGGACGTAACATCATTTTCGCCTTTTCGTTACTCACGTGCAACGCGCGCAAGATCAAAATCAATCGACTGAAGGCCGTGTAGCTCGAAATAGTCTTCAACCAGTCATCGTAGATGTTGAAGAGGACCATCTGCGGCTCCGTCGCCTTCAAGATGAGATCGCCAAACTTTTCAATCTTCATGCATGCCTGGAAAGGTAGTTGCAATTCACTCCCCTTGATGACGATGTTCGGGTAGTCGAGCATGTGCGTCTCCAAAGGATCCAGCATGCCCTTTCTCGTGACGATGATCTGTTTCGGCTGCTCTTCAATCGGAAGCGAGCGAATCAAAGCCGCGACTTCTTCTGCCGTCTTCCATTTCGCCAACTGTGCGAGACGCTTTTGACCAGCCCACACACTCGTGTGGATAATCTTCAAGAAGAGCTGACCCGTGCGTGGATTAAAGATAAAGATCGCACCGTTGATGGGCTTCGTGACCAAGTTACCTTCGAAAGTTTTGTGAATAGTCACGCGATAGACGTTCGTATCATCCACAAACCAGATGGTTTGGTTACTGAAAAGCTCACCATAGTTTTGAGAGTTGAGATACGGCTCCGTCGGCTCGGATGAGTACAGCTGCAAACCTTTACGAATACGCTCTCGCAAAACGTAAAGCGCCGGGTTCGCCTTCATGATCTTTGCCATCGCTTGCTGCACCAACGGCTTGCATCCTGGGAACCAGTTACCGTACGCCGAGTGCAAGTTGTAAGCCAAGTCGATGCCAATCATGACACCGGTCGGTGAAGGATAAATCGACATGTTATCGGTAGTGTAGTCCAAGAACTTCGCTCTCGTGTAGCGTTCGATGTCGTGAGAATCGAAATCGCCCCAACGAAGTTGCACGTCGATCCAAAATTTGTTCGAGCTCTTTTGATCAAACGTGTCGTTCGTCTCCCCCATCAAAGAAGGCTTACAGATCGACCATTTGTACGCAGCGAACAACAAGATATCCGCACACGAGCTGTTCATCTTGTACGATTTTCTCGGGTGGATTGTCTCCTTTTGTACGGTTTCGATCTCCAACGCATCGAGTTCCTGGTCAAAGACGTTGCACATATCCATGACGACTGACTCGTGGATCTTCTGCCACAAGTGCGCTCGGAAGATTTGGATCAATGAAATCTTCAGCGTCGGGATTTTCCCATGCATGAAGATACCGGTCAAATCGAGCTGGACTTGGAAACCGACGTAAACGTTGGCGCGGTTGATCGTCGGCGACCACCACAACGTGAAGCGACGGTTGGGAATTTGGTTCAAACCGCTACGCTGCGCGTTCGTCAGCTTCTTCATCTGCATGCTAGCCTCGAATCCACTCGACTTTTCCCAGAACAGACCCTCCCACGTCGGGAAATACGTACCCTTGAAGAGTGTGTGTTCGAGAATACCCTCGACGCCTCCAAGCGCTTGGATAACGTCAGTGCGATAGTTGTTCAAGTTCCAGAGCTTTCCATCGTGACGCTGATGCGTCCACCAGAATGGATTTTGTCTGGTGAGGTTGTACTCCTTGAAAGAAAGTCGCACCCGCCAGCCCTTGTCGTACGCCAACGTGTGACGGTCCTTTTGGAACAAGGTGTTGATGCGAGGAATACCTCTATCCCACGAGTCCTCAAGATCCTCGAGCGTTAAACGACGATTTTGCGCCTGCGCTTCTTGTCGCTTGAGCGCATACTCAGCCCAAACGCGTTGAGAATCGTTGAATTCCGCCTCCCACGGCTGAATGTAACGGAACAAGTTCGGAATGAGCTGATCTTCTTCGTGCGACATACCCGAACGGAAGTGCGTGATGCCAGAATCCGTTTGCACACTGTAACGCAAATCACTCTGCGGAATTAAAATGTGACCCATGGAGAGCATGCCAAGACCACCAATCTCCTTCGGCGCGGCGAACACGCACGGAGGGAATCTGCTTGGCATTTTCGAGTTGAGACCAATTTTAACTCTGGTTTGGATTTTGTTCTCGCATTTCACCAAAAGATCAAGAAGCTCGGAAGTGTGAATGGTCGCTTCTCTGTAGTACGTCATCAAACCGATCAGCGCCGTGTTCCATTTGTTCACAATCTTCGAGAACGTTGTAGCACCGGAAGACATGAGCACTTGGCGGATGCGATTTTCAAACGCCTTCAGCGCCTCGTCGTCCACACGCAAAAACGCTTGCGCCGTGCGCTCCTTGGTTTGCTCATTGTGCAAGTTCCAAACACCGTCCTTGTTGGCGAAATACTCAGTTGCCATCCTAATCTTTGGCAAGATGCGCACTTCAAAGCCGCACATGGAGAACAAGAGGTTGGGGTTGTCGCGCGAGTACACACTGACAAATCCGTTGTCCCATTCCAGAGTAGTCAAAGATCGCGGCAGGCGATTCTTAATATCCCAAAACACAGCGCGGCCGAGGTTGACATCGTGCTTCATCAAACGCATGCGCGCATCACGCGGCCAGCACTTCTTGTTGTTGTAGCCAACCATGTTTTCATTGTTCGGATCCGGATGCTCGGTGAGATATCTCTGGATCAAATCGCGAGACTCGTCGGCGGTAAACTTGAACAACACGTGGACCTTGTCGATGTAACGAGAGTACAATCGAATCGGATGCTTGGTTTCCGTCTCAACATCACGAAATGAAATGAACTCATTCGGCATATTAGCGGGCCCCGCGATTTCTGACGCTCTCGTAAGGCCGAGCAAAAGGAGATCGAGTACCAAACCGTAGTATTGCGTCATGAATGAGGCAAATTGCAAACCACGAATCATACCATAGCTGTTCGTATGACTCATATCCTTGTACGAGATGACGACGTTGTTCTTTGCCGTACAGTAATCAGCAATGTTGTGATCGACAATCAACCGCATAAGACGGTTGAGCAACGTAAGGTCAACCTTTTCGAACATCTTTTCAAATCTCGTTTGCAACATGACGACGCATTCGCCTTCATTCGTGTCCCAGATGTCCGTCAAGTTATTGATGCCTTGGCACCACTTGTACACGAGCAGCGGCGCGGGCTCAGTGTCTGATGGCTTGATCCAGTTGGGGAAGAGCTGACGCTTATCGGCCTCGTACCAGATGTACTGATCAAGATAGGCATCCGAGATCTTCTCCAATGGTTCAATTTCATAGACAGGGATCAAGTGCGAGTACAAATCCATGAACTCGATGCCGACTTCTTTGAAAGCACGTTGCGTCAAGAGATGTCTCTTGATGCGGCTCAGCGCCTCGTGTGGATTGTCGAACGCCTGCTCAATGAGCCCGAGCTCCTCTCTTTGGTTTTGATTCAAACGACCCGTCACCGAATAATTCTCCTTCAAACGCTCGAGAGCTAAAATGAGTAGCTTTCTGTCGTGCTTGTACGACAACGGAGGGAAAGGAATCGGAGAGAATCGTCGAGATTCGAGCCAGTGCACAGTCGTCGTGTAAATGGCGACGGCCTCTTCCGGAGTCACGTACGGTCCATCCTTCAAGTAGTTGTGCTGTCTCTCTTGCTCCGCCTTCAGGTACAAACGCGTCAAGCGACCAAGATTCTTGCGGCATACTGTCTTGTCGACGGTCGCACCGCGACGAATACGCTCTCTGTTGTAGTGCGTGACGTTGGTCCACCAGTCCGCCTTGCTCTTCACGTATCTCAAGATCATGTTCTCAATCGGGGCGGGCATACCGGGCACCTTCCACGGAATGTTCGCTTTAAACGATCGCCACGCTTCAGAGAGATGACTCAAAATGGTTCTGGCCTTGTTCTGCTTGACACCTTCCGGCATAGAATCTAGGATGTCGTGCATCACCGCAGCTCGCAATTCGAGATCAAAGTGCGACTCGATTCGCTGCTTGGTAACCGTCTTGGCGATGCCCTTGTTGTTGCGTCCCTCGAATTGTCGGGCAAGCAAGTTACCCAACCATCTTTCGAGCAACGGCACGACACCGCGAAGGAAGAAGAGCCAGACTCGCCACATTGGAGCCCAGAAGCCTACGCCCGGACCCTTACCAATCACTGAAGTGTTGAATCTGTAGTAAATCAAGTGCTTGAGGTCCTTGCACATTCTAATCTGTCGCATGAGTTTGTACTTGTATCTGTACATCCCCGTCAGCTGGCCCACGTGTGAGAAGACGTATTGCAGACCGTCAGCGAGCTGGTACGCATCGATGTTGCCAAGGCGAAACTGAACGTTTGAATCCACCACGAGCTTGGTAAGACGTAAAATCTCACGGCACAGATGGAACGCGTTACCGAAGCGACTCTTCTTACGCTCCTTCGTTGTGAGCGTCTTGACTGGCTTCAAGTTGAAGTTGTAATCCAAGTGCAGGTAGTTCAAATTCTTGCGGTGAATCAACAAGTTGAGCATGTTGTAACCTTGTCTGCACACTTGCAAACCAGCCTCCACCCAATCAAGCTCGGTACATTGGAAGAATTTCGTCTTTTTGAGAGCCACGAAAAGGTTGCGTCTCTTCACCGGCTTCGGTGGACGTTTGTGGAGCTGATTCAGGACGAAACCCTTCAACAACTTTTGGTAGGAAACGCGCACCTTGACTGGGTAGCCAGACGGGCAGTGCTCGTGGAACCAGCTGTTCACCAAAGGCACATCCATGGCGCGACGCGTTTGACCACTTCGAAGATTGAACGGTCTCGGCGCGTAAAGGAGCGCGATTCCACCGGATGTGTTCTCCGTGTAAAGCGGGGTCTCTTCCAAGAAGGGCTCGATGCCCAGCGGCAACTCAAAGTCGTCTTCCTCGTCCTCGGCGGCTTGCTTCTCCTTTGACGATCTGTAGTGCGCTATGGGATGGATGAGCGGGTCGTAGTAATACGCCGGTAAATCGGGATCGTCCGTCTTGATGAACATGACCATGGGCGTGTGGTACACCGCGAGCGAAACCTTGCGAGGACGGTTGTTGTACAAGTACGGAAACGCAACCTTGTACTCGGTTCGCAACGCGCTACGGATGATGAGCTTGTTGATGTCGTTGAACTCATTCCAGTCTTCATCCGCACGGTCCATGTCGCGGAATAACGGCTCAAACTTAGGTCCACCCGGAATGCACATACCCAACGCCTTGGCGGTGAAGAAGGATTTGTGATCGAAGAGGTAAAAGTAATTTTTATCCGTCAAGTCGCTCAACAGATGCGATGAAAGCCTGTGTAAGTTCGCCATAACCGGTATCGGAAGCTGCCATTTGCGGTAACTCGGTCCATTGACAAATTTCGTCCACCTCAGCGGCGTGTGATCGTAGAACCACTCCACCACTGGCGCGTCCTCTTCCTCGTCGAGTTCCAACTCGATGGCTTCCAGAGGATCTACGTCCAACAAGTTATCTGCGTAATCCAAAGGCGGTTCTTCGTCATCGAACGGTGGAAACCGCATGCGCTTAAAGTGCTTTCTATCTCTCTTCTCTCTCCTCATCATGATCCACATCGTGCCCCATTGCGCTATGAAGACGGGTTCAATGACGCGCGGCGTCTCGTTCACAAACGTAATGGCACCCGTGATGTGATAAATCACTTCACAGTGCCTCACTTGCTCCCAAGGCATCGGCATATTCTCTAAAAGTTTATACACCGCGTGCGGCACGAACTTCAACGCCCCCAAGTACACGCGCTTATCGTGTCTAAACTTTCTCGAAGACATGTCCCCGTGATCTTTGATGATCTTTCTCACGTGTTCCGGCGGCATCTCCTCTTTCGCCGGTTCCACGTACCCAAACTTCCTCGTCGTGCTGTAACGCTTCGCATTTAACGTTTGCCATTTACGAGCTGCGAATTCATCGAAAAATCACGCGCACACACTCGTCAGTCTTCGCTCCGCTCCGCGCCGTCGAACCGGGCAATGTCGCGTCTCCTCGCCGTCCCCTTCGCGCCCTCTCACTCGCCCTGGCGCGAGCTTGCGCCTCGCGTCGTCGCGCCTCGCGCGCCCACGCACCCTTTTCTAATATCTCCTCGCTCACGCCAACCTCCATGGCGTCGTCATCGCTCTCTGCGCGCGCGCCGCGCGTCATCGGATCACCGCCCGCCGCCGGCGCCCTCGCGATCGTCTCCCTCGAGCGCGCGGCGATGACGACCGCGCGACTCTCGCGCGCGGACGATAACCGCGCGCTCACGTGAGCGATTCGCGGCTCGCGTGCGTCGAGGGCGACCGCGCGTCGCCGTGTGCGGGGCGCCGCCCGCGAGGGGGCACAGTCCGTTGTCCAGCCCTCGGGGAGGGAAACCCTCTCGCCGGTGGGTCGCGACTGGCGAAACTCGGCGAGCGCGAAGCGGAGACCGGGGAAGGTGCGATGCGGTAAATTTTCATGTGAGTATTCACAAATGCGCTGATACTGCTAAGTTTCAAAGCCGTCGACGGTGCGCCGCGTGGTCACCCCGCGCGGCGATGCGTCGACGCGTCGCGCGGGCGGTGAGGCACTCGGCTGTCGCGAGGAGGTTTACTTTTCCGGGACGCTGCACGGTTGGATGCCCCAAATTTCCTTGGCGTACTGGTCGATGGTACGGTCGGAGTTGAACTTGCCGCTGAAGGCGGTGGAGATGATGGAGGATTCGGTCCAGCCGGCGGAGTCGCTGTACGCGGCGTCGACGCGCTCTTGCGCTTCGAGGTAGGAGGCGAAATCCTTACCGACGAGGAAGTAATCACCTCGGCCGAAACCTTCGTTGCCTTCGAGAGAGCTCAAAAGTTCTTCGAAATTGTCACCAAACACGCCGCTACGCACGTACTCGCACGTTTCCGTGAAACGCGGATCCGGGATGAACTTGCCCGCCGCGCGTTCCGCGCGTGCCGGTTCGACTTCGGGATCAGTGATGCCAAACAAGAAGAAGTTGTCCTCACCGACACACTCTCGGATTTCAACGTTCGCACCATCGAGGGTACCGATGATCAAGCAACCGTTCATTTGGAACTTCATGTTGGAAGTACCGGAGGCTTCAGTGCCCGCGGTGGAGATGTGCTGAGAGAGTTCAGACGCTGGGATCAACGTTTCAGCCAAGGAAACGTTGTAATCCGGAACGAAGACAACCTTGAGGAGATCACCGATCTCCGGATCGTTGTTCACAACGTTACCGACGTTGTTGATGAGTCGGACGATGCGCTTGGCTTGCAAGTAAGTGGCGTACGCCTTGCCGCCGAAGACGCAGACGCGCGGCACGCACTTGGCGCGCTCCTCCGGCGTCATCGCCTTCATCTGCTTGTAACGGTAAATAATGCCTAGGATGTTCAAGAACTGGCGCTTGTACTCGTGGATGCGCTTGACTTGAATGTCGAACATGGAATCAATCGGGACGTCAATATCGGTGACCTTCTTGATGTAGTCCTTGCAGATTTGCTTGCGCGCGAGCTTCGCCGCCTTCCATTCCGCTTGGAGCTCTGGGTTGGAGGCGTTGTCAGCCAACTTGCGGAGTTCATCGGTTTCGGTGATCCACTTGTCGCTGCCGACCCACTTGGTGATGACGGCGGAGAGTTCCGGGTTGCAGAAAGCCAACCAGCGTCGCGGCGTGACGCCGTTCGTCTTGTTTTGGAACTTTTCCGGGAAGAGCTTGTAGAAGTCGTTGAAGACGACATCCTTCACAATTTCAGAGTGAATGGCGGCGACACCATTGATCGCCATACCGGAGATGCAGCACAAGTTAGCCATGCGCACCATCGCGGGTTTCTCTTCTTCTTCTTCTTCTTCGACGGTCGTCTTCGCGGTCTTCGCCTTGGCGGCCTTCGCCTTGGCCGCAGCCTTGGCCGCAGCCTTGGCAGCCTTTTCTTCCGGAGAAACGTAGTTCTCAAGGATGCCCATCGCAGCGATGGAGCGTTCGAGTTCCGCAGCCGGCATGCTGGCGTACTTGGCCTTCACGGATGCGATGAACTCTTCGTCGATGCGCTTGATGATCTCCATGTGTCGCGGAAGAAGCTCTTCAACCAAATCCATCGGCCACTTTTCGAGCGCTTCCGGCATCACAGTGTGGTTCGTGTACGCGACAGTCTTGGTCGTGATGGCCCAGGCATCGTCCCAGCTCAAGCCTTCCTCGTCGATCAAGATGCGCATGAGTTCCGGAGCGGCGAGCGTCGGGTGCGTGTCGTTCATTTGAATGGCAACCTTTTCGTGAAGCTTGCTCCAGTCAGAGTTACCACGTTCCTTCCAGCGCGCCAAGATGTCTTGGACAGACGCGGAGCAGAGCATGTACTGCTGGCTCAAGCGCAAAGCCTTACCTTCGCGGGTGCCATCACCCGGGTAGAGCACGGCGCACAACTTGGACGCCAAGTTGGTCGGGCCCATGGAGGTGTCGTAGTCGCTCGCATTGAAAGCCGCCAAGTCGAACTCGACAGCCGACGGTTGCGCGTCCCACATGCGAAGAGAGATGCAGTTGCGCGTCTTGTAACCCGGAATCGGGGAATCGTACGCGATCGCGCGCACTTGCTGGCCCGGTTGCCACTTACCGTCGACGACGCTTCCGTAAAAAGAAATCGGGTAGCTCACCTGCGGGCGCGGGATTTCCCACGGGTTGCCCACTTCGAGCCAGTCATCGGCGAATTCCAATTGTTCACCGGTCGCCTTATCGACGCCTTGCTTGAACAAACCGTACTTGTAACGCAAACCGTAACCCCACGCCGGAAGATCGAGCGTGGCGATGGAGTCCAAAAAGCAAGACGCCAAGCGTCCCAAACCGCCGTTACCCAAACCGGCGTTGCGTTCGACACTCATGACATCCTCGAGCGTGTACCCAAGCGCGCGAAGCGCGTCAGAGTACTCACCGGTGAGTCCCATGTTACCGATCGCGTTCGTCAACGCGCGACCTTGCAAGTATTCCATGGATAAGTAGTACGCTTGCTTCGGGTTCTCCTTGTGAAAGTGCGCGTACGTCTCGTTCCATCGGTCGACCAATCCCTCGCGAACGCTCTGCGCCGTCGCTTGGTACATCTCCGGCACACCAAACTCGATCGGCAACGCGCTCGTGGACTTGGCCGCGTGGTATCGCACGTTCGCTTCGACCTGTTCCTTGGTCGCCTTGCCCGCGTACTCGACAGCCGCCGCCCGCGCCGTCGGCGCGCCGCTCGCCGCCGCTGCGCGCATCGACACCGCGCGCGTCGCTCGTCAGTCATCTCGCGCACGATACGCGCGCACGCGCATCACGCACACCCACGCGCGCGTGCATCCGATCGTCCATCCAGATCTCGCGTCTCCCACCGCTCGTCGCGAGACGCCTCTCGAGCGAGATCATCCATCCATTCATCCATTCGAGACGTCGAGCTTTCTCTCCGTCGTCATCGTCATCGCGCGCGCGCGTACCTCTGATCGTCGCCCGTCGCGTCGCGCGCGGTCTCACCACCGGCGCCATCGCGCATTGCGTCCTCGTCGTCGTCATCATCGCCCCCGCGAGACGCCGAACGTCCGTCGTCGTGTGTCGACGGTCGGTCGAGCCGACCCATCAGTCGTCCAATCAATCGTCCGTCGATGAAATCGATGAAACCGATCGATGAAAGATGAAATCGATCGATGGTATCGATGAAATCGATCGATGACACCGATCGATCGATCGATGAAACCCGCGTGCGCACGTGATCGAGGGGTCGTGACCGGCGAAAGAGTCCCTCGTGTGCTTTTTCACGCGCCCCTTTTTGACACAGACGACAGGCTGGCGGAGGGACTCGTCGACGGGTCGTCATCGGTGAAACTGCACGTGGTGAAATATGTGGTGGAGACGCCCCGAGGGCGCGGCGCGGCGACCGACCGATGGGCGAGGCGACGCGACGCGACGACGTCGAGGAGGGACGGCGTGGACGGTTGGAACGCGATGGGTCGATCGATCGATCATTTCAAGAGTACTTCGAACGGACCGTGTGGTTCGGCGTCGGGGATGATTTCGTATCGCCACACGACGGCGGGACCGTACGAGGCCAAGACGCGGCGCGCGTGGTCGACCGGGGCGGCGGCGTGTACGACGCCGGTGACGCGGAGAGGTTTGAGCTCGGCGATGAGCTCGGCGGTGCGCGTGTCGTAGACGTAGACGACGCCAGAGTCGCAAGAATCACCGCAGGCGAGGAATTTACCGTCCGACGTGCAGTCGAAACGGCAGGCTGGACCGGGATATTTAGCGTTGGCGCCTCGGTAGCGCTCGTTGGGAAGCGTCCACTGTCGCAAGGGTTCGCCTCGCGCGAGATCAAAGGTTTCGACGCGCGCGTCGCGCGTCTTGGCGTACAGCACGTCACCGTAGATGCGAACGCAATCGATCGGGTGCTTCGCCTTGAAAGTGTGCGTGGGAATGGTCTCGCCCTTGGTCGTCTTCGGCGCCTTTGCGCCGTCGGCGAGCTTCCATTTTCGCACGGCGCCGCCCTGGGCGTGACCGGTGACCGCGATCTTTCCGTCAGCGTCGCACGCGACGGACGTCGCGACCGTTTCGACGTTGATCGTCTGCACGCAGTCGCCTTCACCGTCTTTACCGCCGAAGATGTCCCAAACCTTCAAGAGTCCGTCCTCGCCGACAGAGACGACGCGCCCCGCTCGCTCGCTCGCGCTGCACATGTCTCGCACCGGCCCACCGACGTGCGCGGGTAATCGCGCCACGACGCGATTCTCAGTCACACTAATCACACTGATCACCCCGTGTTCATCTCCAACGGCTAAAATCGCATCACCGAATTCGTGCGCGCGTCCCCTCGTCGACCCGCCCGCGACGTTCTCTTTATCGTCCTCCGTATCGTCACCGCTTCGCACCCAACACACCGCCGTGATGTCCCCCCCTTGCTGATGCTCCGTCGTCTCGTGCACGTACTGCGCCACGATGGCCGTGTGATCGCCGAAATGTTCGTCATCGTACACCGTCGCCGTTCGTCCGCCGCACGTGGCGTACAGATTCGAAAGACGCGTCCCGCGTCCTCGCGCAAACTCCACGTGCGTCGTCGTCGGTGCGCCGTGATTCTCCCGAATGACCGTCTTCAACTCTAAAGACGCCAACGTTCGCCTTCGCGCGGCGTCTCTCGCGTCGTCGTCCGCGTCCGCGAGCGACGCCTCCTCGGCTGCGCGCTTCTTGAGCAACTTTCGCTGCGGCGAGTTCATCGCTCCCTCCCGCGCGCGGTCTCGCTCACGTTCGATATGATCTCACGCGCGCGCGTCGTACACCGCGTCTCGGCGTCACTCGCGCGCGTCTCGCGTCGCGATCTCCCGCGCTCGCGCGGCGACGACGTCAAAAGTCGACGACAGATGAAGATTTGTTGGATTTCAAACCTTCCCACAGAGCCCCCCCCCTCGTGCGAGTCACAGACCGTCGATCCTACGAGGTCGCGTATCTAACCCACCAAACCCCCATCAAAATCAAAACGACCGTCGTGAGAGCGACGCGCGGCGGCGCGAACGGCGTCGACGCGCGTCGATCGTCGCGTCACCGCGCGGCGCGTCGTCGCGTCGACGAACCCGCGAGCGACGGACGTCTCGACGCGCGTCCGTGTCGTGCGTCGAGCGCGAGACTCGACGACGCGCGCTGGACCCGACGCGCGCGAGGACGATGGCGGAGGAGGGCGAGCGCGGGCGCAAGCGACAGCGGAAATCGAGATGGGACACGACGGATGAGGACGGTGGTGACGCCTCCGGCGTCGCCGCGGCGCCGAGGTTCGGTACCGGGATGTCCGCGGGCGGTGGAGGGATCGTGCTGCCGGACGCGGCGGCGATTCAGGCGCACCTTGCGTCCAAGGGGGTGGTGGCGGCGAATGCCGCGCAGACGCTAAACACGGATGATCCGGAGACGGCGAGACGATTCGCCAAGTATCAGGACGTGTCGCAGCGGTTGACGATGCGTGATTTCACGGATGATCGTCCGGAGAGCGATCGGAGTCCGTCGCCGCCGCCAAAGTACAATAAGTTTGGCGTCAAGGTGAATACGCGCGAGGCGCGCATGAAGGATAAATTGTACCGCGAGCGAGACGAGCTCATCGAGTGGTTGATGACGAACGCGAGGGAGTTTCAACCGCCGCCGGATTGGCGACCGAGGAAGAAGGAAAGAAAGTTGTACGTGCCGGAGGATGAGTATCCGGGGTATAATTTCATCGGGTTGATTTTGGGACCTCGTGGGAACACGCAAAAGCGCATGGAGCGCGAGACCAACACGAGAATCATGCTTCGCGGGAAAGGAAGCGTCAAGCCTGGAGCGCACAGAGACCACAAGACGGATTATAAGGAGGACGAACCGTTGCACGTGGTGATTTTGGGCGAGACTTGGGAGGGCGTGGACGCCGCAGCGGAGATGGTGGAACACCTGTTGCGACCCATCGACGAGGAAGAAAACGTGCACAAGCGCATGCAGCTTCGCGAATTAGCCTCCATCAACGGTACGTTCGTGGAGACGTTCGGCGCGTGCCGTTTTTGCGGCGTGCAGGGTCACGTGCAGGCGAACTGTCCCGAGTTCGAGAAAATGGGGAGCTACCGCGCGCCGGCAGAGTTGGTGACGTGTAAGATTTGCGGCGACGGCGGACACCCGACGCGCGATTGCCCGCTCGCGGGTAACGTCGCCGCCGCGGGTGCCGCTAAGGAGGAGATGAACAGCGAGTACTCGGCGTTTTTGAACGAAATCGGTGTTGGTAAGGATGAACTCCGACAACGCGCCGGAGGTCCGGCGGGATCGAGTGGCGTCGGCGCGCCGCACGCGAGCGCGCAAACCGGACCCCGGGGAACGTACAACAACTTGCGACCGGGCGATTGGATTTGTGAGCCGTGCGGATATCCAAACTACGCATCGAGACACATGTGCAAGCGATGTAACGAGCCTCGACCTGCGGGAGCCGGCGGGGCCGGCCCGGCGCCCAACCAGTACGGTGGAGGCGGCTACCATCAGCAAAATTACGGCGGCGGTCCACCGGCGTATCACCAACAGCAGGCGCCGCCTCGCCGCGTGCCTCCGCCTCCGCCGCCGATTCCGGTCGGCATGCAAGTGCACGGCGGACACGTGGTGCCCGTGTCGATGAGTGTGCCTCCTCCGCCTCCCGAAGATGGTTCGGTAGGCGTGCCTCCTCCTCCTCCCGAGGATGGCACCGCGGGTATTCCTCCTCCGCCGCCGGAAGATGGTTCGGCGGGCTTGCCTCCGCCGCCCGTCGTGAACGTCCCGCCTCCGCCGGTCATGAATGCTGCGCCAGTGAACGTGCCACCGCCGCCGAGCGAAGAACCGGAAGAAGGCGAGCTCGGCGCGGTGCCGTCACCACCGCCAGCCGACTCAAAGGAGGCGGAGTTTGCTTCCTTTATGAACAATCTGTAGACGATCGAAATAAATAGACTTTAGCGCCGAGGTGAAGTCAGATGCGCCGCCGTGAATTGCCAACGAAAATACAAGTTGATTCAATCCAATCTATCGTAGCTATTACTAATCATCATCAAATTTAACGCGCTTTTTCTTTTAACGCCGCGAGTTCGTCGTCCGTCGCGCGCAGGAGACGTAACATGTGCTGCGTCTTTTCGCCGCAGTCGTTGCCGACGTGTGGAAATATGATTCGCGGCTTAACAAAGTCGACGAACGCGCGAAGTTCGTTGAGACTCGAATGTTCGGAATACGGAAGACCGTATTGTACGAGTTTGCCGCGTTGACGTCGCGCCGTGGCTCGTCTCGTCTTGGCGTTCGCCGAGAACGTCCAACCCGTCGGTCGAAACGCGATGACGGTGTCGAAACGTTTCTTGTAATACTTGAGAATCGACGCCATCTTCATGAAACTCGTCGAACTCATGGGAACGACGTGTAAATTCGTGCGCGAATCGTCGAACGTCATCGCGCTCTTCTCCTCGGGCGAGAGGGCGATGGCGTCCATGACAGATCGCTTCGCCTTTCCGATGTACACTTTTCGATTGAGCGTCTTCGCGGCTTCGAAGAACACCTTCTCTTTACCTATGGTGTACGATCCGAAGAGAAACAACTTACGCGCCGATAAGTTGTCCTCGTGCACGAGGGCGTCACTCACAGCCTTTAACACGGTTTCTTGCGACGGAAAATCGTCGTGTTCGAGCGAGCAATACGTTGTATCCAATATGAGAATCGGCGATACCGTCCTCGTCGGTGAAGTGATTCTCTGAAGCGTGGGATCATCGCGCATGCGCTCGTGAAATCTAAAATCTCCGGTGTGTAACACGGGCGACGCCGTCGGTCGCATTGGAAACTCGAAAAGTATCATGGCGGCTCCCGGACAGTGATTGGCCTCGATAAAGGTGACGTCGACGCCCTCCAATCGCCTCGTGACGCCGATCTCGAACAATCGCAATCGGCGAGGGTCAACGCCGAGCTTTTCTTTCACCAAATCCAAAGTCGTCTTCGTCCCGTACACGTATCCTCGATCGAACGTCTTCGTCAGACCGCGGTGATGGTCGGCGTGAAAATGCGTCAAAAACCAGTGCTCGCACCACTTCGCGCCGGCGTACTCGAACCCATCCACGATAAATTTCGTCCCCGGCGGTCGAAACCACGCCGGCACCGTCGTTCTCTCTCGCACCGACGGCGCCTTTTTCCCTCGCGCCGCCCTCGTCGCCGTCGACGCTTTCGTCGCGTCTCTCCGAGCGTCCTCGTCGTCGTCTTCGCCGCCGCCCCACTTCGCCTTCTCTCGATCGAATACGGGCGCCACGTGCGTCGCCTTCGCCGCCCTCGTCTCCTCAATCATCACCACAGCCACCTTCTTCGCCCGTTTCCCTTCGCTCTCCCTGATCTCCCGAATCGCTCGCGCCATTCGAATCCTCGCGCCGAGCGTCTCGCCGCACCCTCTCGCCGCGAGCGTCGCCGCCGCGCACCCTCGCATCTCTCGCACCGTGACCCCGTACAGGCGCGCAACGTCCGCCGGCGCGAATACACGCGGTCCTCTCGCGTGCATCCACGCCGCGAACGCCTCGGCGTCGTCCTCGGCGCACGTCCGCGCGTCCCCCGCGAGTTCGTCAACCAACCGTCGTCTGAGGCGGTGCGTCGTCGTCATCCTCGGTGTCTCGGACGCGCGCCTCTCGATCGTTCACCGTCTCGCGCGACCGCGATCGACGCGCGCCATCGTCATCTGTATCTTCCTCCTCCTCGTCGCGTCTCGTCCCGACGCTGGTCCGCGTCGCAGTGACGCCGTCGTCGTCGGCTTTCATTCCCATGCCCGAGTCGCGACACACCGACGCGCGCGCGCCCGTCGAGATGTCGTCGACGCCCGAGAAACGCCGACGCACGGTGGAGTGGGACGAGGCCAACCTCGCGAAGAATTTCGCCGAGCGAAGCGCGACGATGAAGATCGACGAGATCGAGACGCCGTGGCACTCACCGCCGAGGGAGCTCTTTCACGATCTGCGCGTCGAGGATGAGGGACGCGCGCCGGCGGAGGAGGTGGCGGAGCGCGAGCGGCGACACGCGGAGGTGATGCGGAAACTGCACGATGTGATTCGGGCGGACGTGCGAGGCGATCGCGACGGGGGAGGCGGAGGCGGAGGCGGAGGAGAGAGAGGGGAGGATTTCGCGGCGGCGACTGCGAGCGGCGGCGGCGAGACGACGGGCGTCGCGTTTCACGATCCCGACGCGAGGGATGAAGATTTCGGGGACGATGCGGAGACTGTGGTTAAGCGAAGGTTGTTTGAGGCGAAGAGAAAGGCGTTTCAGGCCAAGGGACGGTCGACGAAGCGCTACGAAGCGGACGACAGTGCGTGACGTTTCGATTCGGTGCGATTTCTTTTTGACGCGTTGTGATACTCAATTTCCTAGTTTGAACTATGCGCGCTCGGCGACGTCGTCGTCGATGTCGTCGATTTCGCTCGCGCTGACGACGACTCCCGAACCGACGTCGCCCTTGACGACTTTATCCACAACGTCGAAGAGGTGCGCGGTGGCGCTGTCGGCTTGACTCGTGAGCAAGACGGTGCGCTTGGGGAGCGCGCGAAGGAGCGAGGTGACGCGAGCGATGCCCTCGGCGTCGAGATGTTGAAGAACTTCGTCGAGCACAAGCGTGTCGCACGCGACGCCGCATCTCTCAGACGCGAGATCGGCGTACGCGAGCGCAAGGGCGAGGGCGACTCGTCGCCGTTCGCCGCCGGAGAGTTGCCGGAGAGATCGCGCCACCAGACTTCCATCCGGACGGCGAGCGTGGATGATGCGTTCGATGCGTTCCGCCGCGCTCGCGCTCAACGTCACCTTTGATGAAGACTTACGCTTCGTCTTCTTCGCTTCAGAGGCGTCATCGACGTCTGCGTTTTCCTCTTCGTCCTCGTCCGTCGCACTGGCGCCCGCCGGTCGAAGTTCGAGGGTCAACGCACCGCCCGTGAGCGCGTCCATGTACTGTCCGACGCGCGCGCTCAAATCTCCGAGCGCGCCCTCGAAGAGATAACTCTGGATACCCTTCGTGCTGAACGCGATGTCGGCGGCTTGCGCGGTGCTCAACAACTCTCTCGCGTCGTTCAAATGTTCGACGCGTTCCTTCAGGGAGTCGCTCTCGCTTGAAAGTTGAGCCTCCAATTCTTCGAGCGCGCTCGCGTGCGGGTTTGAATGCGCCGAGTGGTTGAACTCGTTTAGATCCTGAAGTCGTCTCGCGGCGTCTCGGCCCGCGCGCTCGGCGTCCACGATCGTGTCTTCAGCATCCTTGACGAGTTGACGGATGAAATCGCCGTCGTTGATGTTCATCTTCTCTGCGTCTCGAGGCGTCGAAGGTGGTCCTCTCGACGTTGTCGCTCGTCCACCTCGCGTCAGGGCTGGGTCGAGACCTGCTAAAACGCCCGCCGATGCGCTCGCATTCATCGAATGTTCGAACGTCTGAAATGCCTCCTCGACGCTCATGCCGAGCGCTTCCGAGAGTACGTCTTGAGGCGCCGCGTTGAGGAGCATCTCGGCGCGCGACGTCGCGTTACTGATCACGCTCAGCGACCGCTGCGCGTGTCTCAACTGATCCGTCGCGTTCGACGACGCTGTAGCATTCATCTCGACGCGCGCTCGTTCAGCCTTGCGCGCTAAAGTAGCGCTTTCGTTGAGCTTACGTCTGTCTTCCATGGCCGCGTTGAGAGACGCCGTCGCGCGTTTGAGTTGTTCGATTGTCTTCCCGTGTTCGATGGCCGCATTCCGCGCCTCCTCTTTTAATTTAATCAACGTCTCTTTGTGATGCGTGGGATCGATGGCTTGTAAACATCTATCGCACGTACCGACGCCATCAGGATGAGAATGCGCGCCTCCCACTCCGGCGAACATCCCCACCGCCGCGTGGCTTTGTCTACCCAACGCTCCCGCACTCGCCTCCTTGGCTTGCAAATCTCGCACCGCCGCGTTCAATCTCTCGATTTCACCTTCAATCTCGATCGCCTTGTGCTCAAACTCGGACTCTTTCATCTCAAACCGTCTCGCCGCATCTTCAGATTCGCTGCGAGACGAATCGATGACGCGCTCAGCGTGGCCAGAGGTCACCTCCAACGCCTCGCTCGCTCGACTCAGCCTCTGCAAGAAATGATTCGTCCTCGCCAGGAACTGCGTAAACGTTTTGGACACCGCCCGCGAGCTCGCCTCGAGCTCACTCACGCGACGCGCGTGCTCTCCTTCCCATTTTTCGCTCTCTAATCGCGCGTGGTCGCGACGCTCGTGCGCGCGACCGATGTACTCTTCGCGCGCCTTGACTTCGGCAACCATCGCATTGACGTTTGCTCTCGCTTCGCTCACGCGCTTTCTCGAGATGTCTTTCGCCTTCGTCCACGTATCGGCTTCGACTAACTTTCCTAAAGCAGCCTTCAACGACGCGTCGTTCGCATCGAGCAATGCCCCGACGGTGTGCTGACCGTGAAACGTCGTGTTCGCGATGACGTCGGCGCCGAGATCGTCGTTTAAGCCTTGTTGCGTCAGCTTTGACTCCGCCATCGTCTTCTCTTCACCGTCGATCGCATACTTTAGGCTGACTAATTTGGATCTATTCACCTTACGTTCGACCCAGAATGGGGTGCCACCGTTCACGAAACCTTCGAGACGCACTCTACCGAATTTGGACGAATCGTTGACGACGTCGGATTTCGTCAGCGACTTCCCGGACCCAGCACCATCGATCCGCAAATCGCTTTGCCCCGTGAGCGCCCACATCGGCGACATGACAAGTGTCGTCTTACCCGCCCCGTTCGAGTCCGAGCACGTATCGGTTCGGTTCTCGCCAACGACGACGCACACGCCTCTCGATCCGAGCGGATACCGCGTCGTAGATTGGAACGTTCCAAATCCTTCCACCTCGACCGTGTCGAACGACACGCGGATGCCTTTGGATTGACTACGCGTTTCAGGGGCATCGTCGAGAGCGGCGACCTCTCGCAAGACCTCTCGTCCGAACGCGCTGACTTTCGGTTCCATTTCACTCGCGACGGCGTACGCGTCGAATAATCCGGCGGGACCGAGCTCTTCAGCCTTGGGAATCCGCGTAGCGAGCTCCTTCGTCACGTAACACACTTCGACGACATACCCACTTTCGCGCGCATCCTGTACCACTTTCGGCACTGCGTCCGAGACGGCGTTCATGGCGTCAATGGGAAGCGTCCAACGGATGACGTCACCCGGACGCGCAGTCGACGGGACACTTGCCTCGAGTCCTTCCACGACGAAGTGTTTCGGACCGATGTCTAAACCCACGCGAGCGTTCGACCCCTCCACCCACGTCTGAGAATTCAACACGAGAAGCTCCTTCACTTGACCCGCCTCCGATCGCGACACTTCGTACGGCGAGCCGACGTACGTGATGTTCGTGTTCGGGACGACGTGCGGTTTGTGATAGTGGCCGGTGTACGTTTTCGCGCCGCCGAAGAGTTCGGGATCTAAGCCATCTCGAGCTTGAAACGTCTCGTTCATGGACGCCCCGACGACGTCGGCGTGACAAAATATCGCGTTGAACTCGCCTCGCGTTTCCTCGATAGCGCGCTTGAGTTCGTCCGAGTTTCTGCGATACGGCAACCAGAGCGCGCCTCCGTACAGCGTCGGTCCGTCGAACACGATGATGTTTGAATTTGCCTTGGCCAACGGCGTGAGCGCGTGCGATAAACCTCCCGCGGTGACTTGATCGTGGTTTCCGGGAATCATGATCGTCGGCGCCGTCCAATTCGCGCTCGACATGAGCGCCAACGCTTCGTTGAGCGGTTCCACGGGAATCGCACCTCTCGCGTGCCAAAAGTCTCCCAGAAACACCACGCCGGCGTTTTGTGCCGTCGCCTCCGCGTGCACACGTCGCAACACCTCTCTGCACGTCTCCATCGTTCGCTTACTGACGTGTAAATCACTGAAGACGATCCAACGCTCGACGCTCTCGTGCGCCGGCGACAGTTTCGACGCGCGCTCCACGCTCGCCGGTCCCGTCGACGTCGGCGTCTCCCTCTCCACCGCCCTGATCGGCGCGGCGCGAACGATGCGAGGATCTATGGGAAGTTTTCGGGCGCGCCCGACCGCGCGCGCCGTCCCGACCACCGAGCGCGCGCGTACATTCGCTTTCCCGCCAAAAGCCACGTTCGAAACGCTCGCGCGGTTAAACGCCCCGCGCGCGTCCGCGACGAGCGCGTCGACGCCCGCGACGAGTCGCGCACACATCTCACCGCGAGTCGAGCGATGCCGCGCGACCGTGCTCGCCACCGTGCGTCGCATGCTGACGCTTCGTGCGCACGGTTTGGATTACTCGAAACCAGTCCCCAGTCGCCGACGCCAGCGCATCGCGCGCGCGCGAGCGTCGGTGCGTCGCGCGAGCACGTCACCGACGATGCCATCGACGCCGCACGCGCGCGTGCGCGTCGCGTCGGAGGAGCTGCGCGCCGAGGTGGACGCCCTTCGCGCGTACCTCGAGCCGGCGGTTGAGCCGCGCGAACGACTCGGGGACGTCGCGTCTTCGGCGATGACGGCGCGCCGCGTCGACGATCGCGCGTCGACAGCGTCGACGACGCGCGTGCGCGCGCTCGAGCGCGAGCTGGCGCGCGCGCGCCAAGAGAGGGAGGAGAGCGAAGCCTTTTGGAAGTCGACGCTGGAGCGCGAGCGGACAGAGTTGCGAACGCTGCGGGAGAGCGCCGAGGCGCGCGCGCGAGGAGCGATCGAGGAATTGCGTGAGGTGTTGGAAGATAAACTTCGTTTAGAGTCGGCGTGCGAGGCGTTGGTGGCGGAGATGGAGGCGGATCGAGAGCGGGCGGCGGCGAGGAGGCTTGCCGACGCCGCCGAGCAAGAGGCGTGGGACGCGGCGACGCGCTTTGACGAGACGCGAACGATGCACACAGCGCTCGTGGGATGGATAGAGGGCACTAGTTTTAGCATTAGAATGCGAGGAATCGAACGGCGCGCGATAGAGCGGCGCACGCGGGAGGCGATGGCGGCGTGGAGAGACGCGGCGAGATGGTCGAAGGAGACGCGGGAGATGCGTCGTCGCGCGGACGCACGTTTGCTCGATCGAGTGTTGGTGCATTGGAGTCTGAGCGTTGAAGTTCGTCGATCGGGAGATGGCTCGGTGCTTCGACGCGCGTTGTCGCGATGGCGACGAGCGACGAGGGATGGCGCGGATCGAGACGTCGCCTCGACGGGCGAGAAGGCGGTTGCTGCGTTGGCTCGGGCGCGCGGACGCCGCGCGCTTCACGTCGCCTTTCTCTCGTGGGCGCTGCGGGTGTCAAACGCGCGAAGCGCGCGCGCGTTCGCCATGGAACTGTTGGCGAGCGAACGCGTCGAGGATGACTCTGCCTTGTCTAGACTCAAGGCGCGGCGGCGCGGCGGGTAGACGAGACGCGGTGATTCGCGGTTAGCAGTGATTAGCCGTATAGTATTTAAAGTAAGAATTGAGTTTGTTCTAGGGCGGCGACTTCTACGCGCGCGAAAGTCCACCAGCCGTTTCGATGAGGCGCTTTTCCCGGTTCAACACGCACGAGGTACCGCACGCGGTGCACTTGTGATCGAACGTCGTCGCGGGCTTCTCGCCGCCGAAGAATTGCTTGATGGGCATCTCGCAGCACGGGCAGTTACCGACCAAGATTTCTGCGTTTTGCAAGTTGGTGTAGTTGATCAACTTCGCCGTCAAGATCAAGCACAACGCGACGGCGAAACCGACGGAGAGACCGCCCGGGACGTGCACGCCGAGGAGCCCCAAGAGGATGCTCGGAGCCAAGCCGACAGCCAGAGGAACCGCCGCGAGCGCGCTGTACATGGTGATCACACTACCCGTATCGTTCTCGAGAGCCGGGCTCGTCGCCGAGAGCGTGCACGTCGCCCCCCGGATCCCGACGTCGATTCCTAACTTTTTCATCTCGTTGCCCAAGAGTTCAAACTCAGCCTCGTCGAGGAGCTCCTTACCCTTCACGAAGAGCAACAACGCCGTGACATCCGTGCGCTTACCCTCCGCCTTCACTCTTCGCTTCAATTCCTCGTACTTTGCATCGTCCACGATCGGATCACCGCGAGAATACGAGATGGCCGCCTGCACGAATTCGATCTCGTACCTTCGCAGCGTCGGAAACCCGCTCCCTTGCCAGTTCAGTTCTTCCCTCAATCGATCGTAATCCTCATCGCTCAGCGTAAACTTACCACCGTTGTAGTAATTCCAAAGCGCATCGACGTACATCAACTCGAGATCCGCCAACGAACACGAGCTCGGATCGTCGATGGAGCACGACACCCCGAGCTCGGGGTTCACCGTCGACGCGTCCTCTACGCCCGCGCGTACGCGCGTCGCCTTGACGCGCCCGTTCGTTCCCACGCGCACCGCCCGTCGCGATCGCCCCACCGTCACACCCTTCACCGTCGTCGTCGTCGTCGACGCCATCGCGCGCACGACCGCGACCACCATCACCGTCGTCGTCTCTCCGCGCGCGCGAGATTCGCTCGATCGCGTCGATCCGATCGCGACCCGCACGGATAGCGCCCTCGACGATGGATGATCTCGTCCGTTCGTTCGTTCGTTCGGTCGTTCGGTCGTTCGTTCGCGTCGATCCGATCGATTCGAAGCACCACCCGATCGACCGTCGCGCGTCGTCGTGTGTCGTCGTCGCGCGTCGTCGTCGTCGTCGTCGCGGTCGACGGCGGCGCGCATCCATCTAATCTGAGCATCCGCGCGAGGGTGGGGAACGGGACTACGGATGGTACTAAAAAAAGTACTCTATGGAGGGTGCATCGACGGGTCACGACCGGTCGATGTACGGACCCGCGCGCGCGCGTCGCGCTCGGTCCCGATGTCGATGGACGACGTGGATGGGGTCCTCGGCGAGTGGTGACCGGCGAATGGAACGACCTCAGGGCGGGGCCGGGGCGGGGGCGATGGGCGATGGGTGATGGGCGACGGGCGCGCGCGTACGCGGGTGGATGGATTGGATCAAATGGGAACGACGCGGGAGAGGTTCGGACGACGAACGGACGGTCTCTCTCGACCGTCTCGTCGTCGTCGTCACGCGTGGGTGGGTGTGTGGGCGTGTGCGGTCGCGCGAGATCGAAGGGGACGGAGACGCGTTACGCGCCGGCGGCGCCGGACGGCGGCGCCGGCGCCGGAGGTTCGGACGCGGGGGCGGTGGCGGTGGGCGTCGTCCCGGACGCGGGCGGTGGTGGTGCGTCGCTCGGACCGGTGGGATCCCCGGGCGCGTGCGGTTTGAAGTCTTCTCTAGGGACGATGTCGACGAGAAAGTCGAAAATGTCCGTCTTGGTGACGGCGGCGGCGATGTCGCTCCTCTGTAGCGTTCTGCGTTTACTCTCCTGCGCGTGCACCCACGCCCGGGTGGTGAGCTCTAAAATAAACATCTCGCACGCCTTTGCGAACAATACCGGCGCTTCGCTGGAAATCATGCGCACGTCCTCATCGCTCTTCATGATCTTTTTGATGCGCGCCAACGGAAGCAAGTGCGTCTTAAAGTCGCTCGTCGCCTGAATCTCCTCCACTTGCTCCCGCCAAAACTTTCTCAACCGAGCGTTTTGAATCGCGTACGACGGGTTCACCGCCTGTGTCACCGTACTCATACCCAACGCGTGCGCGATCTGCGCCTGATGCTGTCTCAACTGCGCGCCGTACAACTCTTGAAACTGCTCCGGAGTCAGCGCCGGCGCCCCAACCACCGGCGGCGCGAACGTCATCGGTACGCCCGGAATCCCCGCCTGGAGCGGATACGGCGGTCCCGGTGGAAATCCACCCGCACCGCCCATGCCGGAGCTCCCCGGAGGTCCCCCGGGTCCGTTCATGCGCACGGGCGTCGGAGTCTGCGTCGCGAAGAAGAAGAATGCGAGAGAGTCAGTTTGAGTTTGAGTTTCCGCGTCTCCGCTCGGATTCTCCCGAACGCGCGCCCCCCGACGCTCTCTCGCGCGCCGCGTCTCGTCCCGCGCGCGCACGCCGCGCGCGAGGATGTCGCGCGCGCGGTTCCCGTCTCCCGCACCGCGCGCGAGACGCGCGTACGATCACCGCGCGCGCGCGCGAGTCGTTACCGACGGGGCCTCCCGTCCGTCGAGACTCTTCCGCGCGCGCGTGAGACGCGGACGCGAGACGCGCGCGCGACGTACGCGCGACGATTCGTCGCGTTCGATCGACGCACCCGCGCGTGCTCGGCGCGCCGTTCGACGGCGTCGTGGACTGACGCGCGCGAACGACGACGTCAACGTCCGTGTGCGTCCGAATTGCTTCCGAGCGCTTTCTTTCGTCCCAGAGTGGTACTCACGAGCGCGCGGGCACGGGCGTCGACGCGCGGCGTCGAACGGGCGAACGACGACGGTGGTCGGTGCGATGAAAATTATCATCGCGTTCGGAGCGATCGCGGCGGTGGTTGGGGCGAAGACGCGAGTCGTGATGGCGACGAGCTCGCCGTCGGAGTATTTCGAGGCGCGGGCTCAACCGACGCCCGAGGGCGGCTCGCGCGTCGGGGCGTTCGGGATGGTGGCGGTGCCGAAATGCTTTCCGGCGTGCGCCGAAGAGGATTTGGTGGAGCGCCCGAACGTTCGAGAGGACGCGTGGAGGGTGAGGGACGAGATATTGGTCGAGAGGTTCGAGGCGGCGGCGGCGGCGGCGAGGGAGGCGGCGGCGGCGGCGTTCGGAGAGGGATGAGAAGGGGGCGGTGCGAGCGAGCGAGCGGGCGCAAGAGCGGTATTGTACGAGCGCGTGGATCTGGCGTGGCGTACAGACGACGGCTCTCAGGAGGCGCGACTATTCGCGAATGAATGTGTGTTGTGATTAAATTACGAACTCGCTGAACGAGCGCTTCGTTCATGTACAAGTCGTGCCGGAAAGAATGAACCAACATCTCGTCCGTTTCCGTCCAAACGTGACCGTGAGATGTCTCAGCTATGGTGTTGAATTGTTCAACTCGCGTGTTTACGAGGTCTTCGTCGCGGTTTTTGCGCAGATGCGCTCGCGGCGTTGGGCGGAGCAGCGGTCGCGTCCTCCGTGGCGAAGCTCGATAAATCGTCCGTCGAGCCGAACTCTTCTCCAAGACTGGAAGGGAGGTCTCCCAACCTCGTCATGATGCGCTCAACGTCCACACTCGTGGTTTTCGTCGATCCGCTGCCTCGTCCGTACGTACCCGTGGCGTTGATGTCAAAAGGTGCGTCGACGGGCACCATCACGGGCGCTTGATGTCCCGTCGGCATCGTCGTCCATAACGGCTGGGGTTGCACGCCCGCGTGTCCGTACGCGTACGCGCCTGACATGGGATAACCGGACGCGTACGTGGTGAATAAACCACTCCCGTCGGCAAACGCCCTACCGTACGCCGGCATCGTCCCTTCATACTGGGCTCCGATCCACTCGGTGTAGCTCGTACCGCTCGGTGTCGGAACGCTCGTCATCCTACTCTTGTGATCGCCATTCGCCGGAATATCGTCTCGCTTGGACGCTCGCAGCACGCGTCGCTCCTCGCGTTCGCGTACGCGGCGACCTCCACGTTTTTTCTTCGTCTTTTCATCTCCCCCTCCATCTGCCGGCGTCGTCGCTGGCGTCCTCGTCGGCGCCGGCGCCGGCGCTGTCTCCATCACCGCTGGCTTGGTTCGTCGCAAAACCACAGGCGGCGCAGTCGACCCTCGCGATTGTAATAAATCACTCCCAGGCGTATCCACGACGCGCTCACTCTCTATTCTGGATCCGTTCGATGTGTCTGCGGCAACGGATGCGTCGTCGGCGTTTCTCTGTAAACCGCGCGCCGGCGCTCTCGCATACCCGTTGGATCCTTCTCGTTCTCGCTCAACGGGTCGCGGTCGCGTGAGCACGCGACGAGCGACCACGGTGGAACGCCCCGAACGTCCACCTCCGCGCCCGCACGAGGCCCTGTGTGTCTCCGTCTCTTCCGACGGCGTTTGCCCGATGCTTCGCTCGTCCTCATCCTCGTGTCTAGATCGCACCTCGCGCGCATCGTCCTTCATATACCTGCGCACCTCTTCCACGACGTCGCTCGCGATTCCAAATCCGTTTGCGCGCCGTTCGTCGCCCAAAGAAGGGTACTCCAACGAAGGCGTCTTGGGCCCTCCCGCGCCTCTGTCGCCGCTCCTTCGCCGCGACTCGGCTCCCGCGGTTTCCCTGTCGTCGCCCTCCGTCGCCCTTGAGAGCACGCGAATCGCACCAACGCCACCACCGTTCGCCTCGAGCGCGCCCGACCCGTCCGCCCTGCCCCACTTCGCGCCCGCCAGCGCCACCTCGCTCCGCTCGCTCGCGCCTTCGCCCGCCGCCGTCCCCGAGGTCCGTCCACCGTCCCCACCCGCACCCACGCTCGCGCCGCCCCACGTGCGCGTCGAATTAAACGCAACTCGCGCGTCCACGCTCGTACCGGTCTCCTTGAGCACGCTCGGAAGGTTGACCGGTTTCGGCACCGACACCTTGCCGCCCTTGTGCCCGTGGTGATGATGATGAAACGATCCCGGACCGCGACCGTCGCGTCCACCCGTGGACGCGCCCGCGCCGCCGCCGATACCACCGCCCTGCGACGCCGATCCGGGTCCTCGGCGTCCCCCCGCGCGCGCGTCGTGCGTCGGCATGTCGTCGGCGCGCTTTCAGGGCGTTTTCCCGCGTTTGTCCACGCCTTCACCGACGCGCGACGCCGGCGCCGACGCGCGCCGACGTCGATCGACGCGCGGTGACGAGTTCCTCTCGCCCCTCGCGCGCGCTCGTGCGATGCGCGCGCGCGCGCACCGCCTCGGGGCGTAAAGTGAGGAACGCGTCAGTGATGAGCGCGAGCGACGGGTGGACCGACGACGACGACGTCGCCGGCGTCGACGACGACGACGACGGGTGGGGCGCGGGCGAGGATGACGGCGACGCAACGCGCGTCGTCGGCGGACGCGGTGGCGTCGACGCGCGCTCGAGCGATGGGTGGGACGACGGCGAGTTCGCGGACGGTTCGAATCTCGACGCGAGCGATGAGGACGACGACGACGACGACGGCGACGGCGACGGCGGCGGCGAGTCGAGCGACGGATGGGGCGATGAGTACGACGCGGTGCCTGCGCGCGGTGCGTCGGCGCGCGCGTGCGCGGTGACGGAGGAGACGACGATGCGAGAGGAGGAGGAGGAGGAGGAGGACGCGGCGGTTGTTCGAGAGCGACGGTTCGCGACGTTGGCGATGGATTCCCCGAACGCGTCTGGGACGGAGACGGAATCCGAGGACGAGGAAATATTCGCGAGACCTCGCGTGTTCGTGGAGATGGAGCGAAGAGAGAGCGCGGAGGCGGAGAAGCGAGAGGCGTTGCGAGCGCGAGACGTCAACGCCGAGCCGCCGAGCCGGGACGGCGGCGCGGGAAAGACGAGCGTCACGGGGCGAGAGCGCGCGGCGCGAGCGGACGCGGCGATGGAATTCGACGAGTACGACAACGACGACGACGACGACGACGACGACGATGTTGAGGAGGACGACGTGGACGACTGGGACGACGACGCGGAGGAGCCGAGGGCGAGTTCGGGCGCTCGCGCCGGCGGCGGTCTCAGTCGTATGGGTTTACTCCCCGCGCGAAACATCGCGAAGACGCACCCGTGGCGAACGAGACTTCCACACTTTGTACCAGTGACCGAACTCGCGCCGCAGAGTTTCCATGAGGGCGAGCTCGTGCACGTGGACTACCTCGCGCAGTTCGGCGGTCCGCGGTCCGCCGCGACGCGCGCGAGACCGGCGTCCGCGAGTGAACTCGTCTCCGACCGCGCCGCAAAACAATCGACCACGCGCACCGTCACTCCTCGCTGGTACACGGACGAACGAGGCGTCAAAACATTCGTCGACGCGCGGGGCGTCTCGCGCACTGGCAAAGCCGCGTACAAGGCGTCCCAAAAGGCATTCGGGTGACGCCTCGCGCGCTGTAACATACACACACATAGTATCATTTCTTTCATCAAACTACATTTTTCGTCGCGCCGAGCTCGACGATCGAACGAGTCGCCTCTCGTTCCCTCGTCCCGTCGGCGCCGACGGCTACCCTAACGCGTCCCGTTCTCCCTCTCACGCCCCGTCCATGCGCTCGAGCGTGTTGTACCGCAACAACTTCTCGATGAGATCGACGTGACACATCACCATCCGTCGACAGCAGTACCTCGATAGTCCCAGCGCGTCCAGCGCGTCGCGCTCGCTGTAGTCTGCCTGCAAGAGATCGAGGTAGGTGTCCCACTTGTTCCCGATCACCTTACCGCACGTGAAGCATCGCACGGGGATGATCATCGCGCTCGATCGATCGTCGAGGACGCGTTCGTTCGCCGCGCGCGCGCGGTCTCGGACGTCTTCGGCCGACCGCCGCGAAGTGACGCGGGGCGAATGAAGGCGTGCGATTCGATGAAATGTTGATGAAATGCGCTCGAGCAGCGCCCCCGCGCGAGAGACGTCGACGCGTCGATCCGTGACGCCGCGCGCCCGTGCATGTCGTCGCGAGGTACGAGTCCGACGTCCTCGCGCGCGACGACGGCGCCGAGGACGACGGTGGTGCGCGCGGCGACGATCACGGGAGAGGATTCGTTCGAGCTCGGCGTGCGAGTGAATCCGCTCGCGCGCGCCTTTGCCGACCGTTTAGAGGCGGAGCTTCGCGAGAGGTTGCGCTCGGCGACAGCGACGTGCGATCGCGCGTTCGAGGAGGCGCGGGCGGAGCTCGAACGGTCGAGACCGGGGGCCGCGGGGACGCATGGGGAGACGTGACGGCGACGTCGAGACGAAACGCGCGAGGACGGAGTCCGGCGACGACGGCGTCGACGGCGATGAGCGTCGAGGCGATGAGGCGCGCGTGAGGGGCGACGCGGTGGCGGCGAGAAAGGCGTACGAAGCGTGCGTGACGCGCGCGCGGGACGGCGCGTCCGTCTCGAGTGCCGTGTTCGTGAAATGGAGTTTAACGTCTCGAGCGACGTGCTTGGAGCGTCTCGACGACGATGAGACGTTCGCGGACGCGTTGAGGGATGGATTAGAGGTGGCCATGCGCGAGGTGACGGCGGCGCGACCCGACGCGGCGTTGGAGGAGATCGGGCGCGATAAGCGCGTTCGAGCGGTCGGCGGACAACTGGCGCTGTTGTTATGCCAACGCGGCGAGGACGAGGACGCGCGGGATTTATTGGAGTTCATGGGATTCACACATCGACTCGGGCGCGAGGTCCTGCGGTACGCGACGTCGCCGGTGGAGGCGTCGGCGGAGGCGTCGACCGACGCGGACGACATCGTGCGAGCGTTCGACGACGCGCTCGACGCTGAGACGCTGAGATTCCTTCGCGGCGCGTTCGCGCGACATCCGACGCGCGAGAACGAGTGCTCGTCGTTTTGGCGCGCGCATGATTACTTCCGTCCGACGACGGGTTTCTTTTCGTACGTGCACCGTTTGGGCGCCTCGCCGCCGGAGAACGCCATGGACGTCGTCGTTGAACGCGTCCGCGAGATCGCCTCTCGGGCGTTTCCTCGCGCAAAATCCGCTCGTTTCGCCGAGTGGTGGGCGCACGCGCGTCCGCACAGCGACGGTCATCAGTTGCACTTTGATTCCCACGACGAGGGCGTCGGGGGCGTCAAGCATCCCATCTGTTCCGCCATCGTCTACGTCGACGGCGAGTGCGGAGGCCCGACGCTGGTGACGAATCAAAAGGATGAAAAGTCACCGAAACTCGCGTCGCGCGGGTGGCTGTTGTATCCCAAAACCGGTCGCGTGGGCGTGTTTCACGGCGATTATTTACACGGCGTCGTGCCCGGACGCGCCGTCGACGCTGTCTCGGACGACGACGCGCTCGCCGCTCGACATCGCGTCACGCTCATGATCGCATTTTGGGACGACATGGAGGTACACTCGACGTGGCGTCCGGCGGGAAGCGCGCGCCCGTTCCCACCCGCCGACGCCCCCGTCGAATGGCGCGCGAGATTCGAGTTTCCGTCGTCGTCGGGACCGGAACGGTTCCCGTCGCGCGCGGCGTCCGCGACGAGAGCGGCGCCCTCACCCGTGCGAGACGTCTGGCAACGCGTCGACGACGACGAACTCATCGCCACCGACGATCCGATTCCATCCTACGACGCGTGTTTCCAAGGATTTTAATCCCCGTGCGTGTATTATTTGTAACGACGCGTGTACAGTACACTTTCTTCGCCGCCACACTGCGCCTCAACCATGCGTCCCGACCATCGTCGCTCGACGTCATGAAACGCGACCGAGACGCGTCCGACCGCGACGACGACGTCATCGTCGTCCGTTCCAAGTACTTTGGCGGCGCGAGATCGCCGCGCGAGCGCGCGGACGACGTTGATGATTCCGAGCGCGCACACCGATGGCGCGACGCCACCTCCGTTGCCTCGCACGACACGCTCGACGCGTGCGTCCATCACGGGTCCGAAGCGTTGGAAAACTTTCTCACCGTCGCGAAGATTAAAAATGCGCACAGCGCGCACGAGGACGCCGCGCACGGTGTGCTCGAACACTTTCGGCGACTGCGGCGGTTGTTGGCGGACGAGACGCCGAGCGCGGCGAACGACGCCGAGCGCGCCGAGCGCGACGCTTTCGACGATCCGGCGGTAAAGGTTGAGAGTAAAAAGACCGAAGATCGAGAGGCGGCGGCGGAGGCACGAGCGGAGACGCTCGGACGCGCTGGGGATGTGTTGCAGAATATGTTGCGAGAGACGCATCGATTGCACGTCAACGCGAGCTGTCGCGTGAACACGCGCGCGCCCGAGGTCAAGGTGGCGAGAGATAATCTCACCGCGATTCGACGAGAGGCGAGAGAGTTGTACAGGGTGATCGATCCCGACGGGTACGCGATGGATCGGGAGCGGGTGCGGATGATGGCGGAGGAGACGCAGGCGGCGATGGACGCCAAGATTACGCGCTTCGATCGTCCGCCTGAAAATTTAGTGGAATTACGCGCCAAGTGTCCGGTGATGGCGAGCACCGGGTCGCCGCATCACCTGTGCGCGCACTTGTGTTATTATCGCGAGTACGAACCGGCGAGACAGATGTACGTGTTGAGGTGTCGCGCCGCGGAGGCGGACGGTCACGCGCGCGCGCTCGACGGGTGGCGCGCCGAGCTCGCCGTGCGTCCGGCGGAGGATATTCCCGCCGTCAATAGGTCTCGAGCGGACGTGCGGGGAACGGCATCTGGGGCGTGTTCGCTCAAACACTTGCCGTGGATGGTGGAATTCATCGCGCCGAACGGCGCGCGGTACAAGGACGGGATGGACGTGTTGAACGCGGTGAACGTCGCGTGCGATAAATTATCTTGGCCTCGAGCGAGTCACGGTGGCAACGGCGTGCGCGAAGCGCGCGTGAGCGAGGACGGGTTGAACGATCAGACTGAGCTCTTGCGCGCGGCGCTGTGGGACGAAGACACCGACGGCAAGTCTGGAACGACGCCCGTGCGACGAAGTTTCAGTCGCATCGCCGGCGGCGTCGACGAGACGCGCACGCCTCTTCGTCTCGCGCCCGATCCCCTCGCGCACGAGGATGACGCACCGCGCGTCGACGATGACGACATGCGAGGCATCGTCGTCACCGCCGAGAGCGCGCCGAACGACGAGACGCCCGCGCAGACGCCGAGATCCACGCCGTCGTCGCCGGGAAGCGGTCCCGAACCCGTTCGACACTGGTGGGCGCCGCCGTTGTCCCCGTTCGGCCTTCTCGAGGAGATTTTATGGCAGGACGAGTGGAAACTCCTCGTGTCGTGCATGATGCTCAACTGCACGACGCGCCTCCAGGTCGACCGCGTGCTCTGGCGCCTCTTCCTTCTCGCGCCGACGGCGGCGGACGCCATCCGTCTCGGCGAATCGCACGAAGGTCTCGAATCCATCGAGCGCATCATCGCCCCTCTCGGACTCCATCGCAAGCGCGCCAACGCGTTCATCAAACTCTCTCGAGACGTCCAGGCCCAGCGCGCCGCGCACGGCGGTCGAATCAAGAACGTATCTGCGTGTCACGGCGTCGGCGTCTACGCCGCCGACGCGCACGCGTTGTTTTGCGACGGCGTCCTCGCCGGTCCGCCTCGCGATCACGCGTTGCGATGGTACCACGCGTGGGCGGCCGAGAGAAGGGATAGTAAATAGCGTCATCATCACAAGCACCATCCGATCGCGTTCAATCGCGATAGTCTAGTCGTAGTTCTCGAATCGCGCGTCGCCCGCCACGACGTCGTCTTCGGCGGCGTCGGCGACGAATTCTCCATTTCTTTGGAATCCAACGAAACGGCGCGCCCTCACACGTCGATCGCGACTCGTCGTCGACCCGCGGCGTCGTCGCGGACGAACGACGCGATCGTGACTCCGCGCGTCCGGTCTCGTCGCGTCGGTCGTCGCGCGCGCGTCGTGAAGGCGGCGATCGGTGACGCGGCCCAAAAATAGCGAATCGTCGTCGTCGTCGGTTCGCGCGCGAGAGACGCCGAGCGACGACGCTCGAGGGACATGGAGGCGACGGTCGAGATGGAGACCGAGGGGGTGATCTCCACGCCCGCGTACGTTCCCGGAGACGACGCGATCGCGGCGGCGAGCGCGCTGAGCGAACGGTTTCAGTTGGGCTCGGGGAAAGGAAAAAGTGGATTCTTTTCGCGCGTCGCGTCGAGCGTGAAGCGATCGCCGAGCGCGTCGCCGAGAGTGACGGAATCGCCGGTGACGCCGGGGAGTCCGCAAGACGGCGGTGGGGCGGGGTCGAAGACGAGGATGATGGACGCGTTGTCCGCTCCGGGCGCGCTGACGACGTCGCTGTTGCGGTTGACGTCGGATCAAACGAATAAAGCGGTGAAACTGAGTGCGCTGTTGACGACGCTGGCGAGCGAGGACGAGGATCTCACCGCGGAGAATTTTGCGGCGGGGGTGCAAAAGATTTCAAAGGAGGTGATCAAACGCGAGGATTTGGCGGATGAGATGTTTGTGCAAATAATTCGCGCGACGCGTTTGGCGGCGTCGGAACGAGCGCAGCGAAAGGCGTGGGAACTCGTGCGAGTGTTCTCCGCTCTGTTTCCACCGTCGCGAGATTTCATGGGATTCGTGTCCGAGTACATGAACGAGGTGGCGACGCGTGGATCGACTGAGATTCAATCTCTGGCGCGCGCGTCTCTTCACACGCTGAAACGCACGAGTAAGACTGCGATGCGGCGGTACGAACCGACCGCCGAGGAAATCATCGCGTTCGCTCGTGGTGAAGAACTTCGCGTCGTCGTGTCCTTCTTGGACGGCACGTTTGAGGATTTGGCGTACGATCTAACGACGACGGTGAAGGAAGCGGTGCAGGAACTGGCGCAAGCCATCAACTTGACCAATCACAGCACCTTTTCCATCTTCACGGTGCGCAAACTCTTCGGTAAAATCGCACCGTTGGTGAAGGATGCGTTGCTTTCGGAGGAGCACCAAGACGCCGGCGACGCCTGTTTCCTCGTCGACGCGCTCGGAGACATCCGCAAGATGAAGTCGCAGGTGACGCCGAGCAAAGCGACCACCATGCAAACCGGTTTGGTTTTCAAAAAGCGAATGTTCAGAGAGAGCGATGAGTCCGTCGATGAACCCACGTTTTTATTGCTCTCGTACGTGCAAGCAAAACATGATTTCATGATGGGCAACTATCCGATCTCTCGAGACGACGCCGCATTGCTCGCGGCGCTGGAGGTGCAAGCGGAGGAAGGGCCGAGCGTGGGCGAAGATCCGGCGGCGCTCGCACTGGTTTTGAACAAGTATCTGCCCCGCGTGATGTGCAACACGAGGGACGCGAAAGAGTGGGCCGAACACATCAGTCGTCAACACGCCCCGATGCGCGGTTTGAGCGGAGATGAAGCTCGCCAAGCCCTGTTGCGCATGATTCGCTCTCTTCCGTACGGCAACTCCGCTTTCTTCAAGGCGAAACGCGTGGAAGACCCGATCGGCTTGCTTCCGGGCAAGCTGGTGATCGGCGTGAACAAGCGCGGCGTTCACTTCTTCCGTGAGGTTCCGATGGAGTATTTATACTCGGCAGATTTGCGAGACATCATGCAATTCGGGTCGGCGCCGCACGCCGTTTTTTTCAAAATGCGCGTCTCTGGCACACTTCACGTGTTTCAATTTGAAACGATCGACGGTGAGAACATTTGCATGTCGCTTCAGACGCACATCAACGATGTGATGATGAAAAAGATGGCGGATAAAAAAGCGGCGATGATGGCGGAGGCGGCGACGCCGAGTAGGCAACTGGTGAGTTCGTCTCAATCCGACCTCGCGAACGCGTCGAATGAAGCCTTTGCCAACCAGGCACAAAAAGGCGGAATCGACGCCATGGGTGCGCAACAAGAGATCAAGAACCTCAAGGATAAGTTGGAGGAGCTGCGAAACGAACGCAAAGAGCTCCGATCTCAGCTTGATGAAGCCACCGAAGCGTTCCACGAAGTGACGGATAGGCTTGAAAGCGAAAGAGCGAGCAAGGCGGGCATCGTCGAGACGATGCAAACTCTTGAACGGCAGCTCAAGGAGTCCAAAGAATCCAACGGAGAAAGGTCACAGTCTACGACATCCGTCGATAGGCTCGAAGATTTAACCGCGATTCAAATGAAGGAACTTGAAGACGAGTTGAAACTGGAGAGCGACAAGGCTCGCGCAAGCGAAGCGCAAGCCGACGAGTTGCAGCAACAGCTCGCGGTACTGCAGCAAAAACTGAAACGTTCCGAGGAGGCGCGCGCGGATGACGTGGCAAAAGCGGCGGAACAGCATGAAGGCGAAGTCTCCGAATTACGATCCAAGTATCACGCCGCAGAGTCGAAAGTGGGCGAGCTTCAGGCTGAACTCGGTTCGCTCGCACAGCAGATGGAGGAAGCGAAGGCTAAGATGACAGAAGAGATGGCGGATGAGCTCACCGAACTTCGCGCGATGAAATCAAACTATGAGGATGAGCAAATCGGCGCGCGAGAGCTCATGGAAGCGCAAGCGCTCAAGATTAGAGAGTTGGAAGACAAGTACACTTCGGAGGTTACGTTACGTCGACGTTACTTTAACATGTTGGAGGACTTGAAGGGTAAGATTCGCGTGTACGCGAGAACGCGTCCGCTCACCGACATCGAGGCGGAACAAAACCAACAAGTAGTTCTCTCGACGCCGGATGAATTCACGTGCTCTCATCCTTGGCGAGGCGAAAAGAAGGATCGCGCGTACGAATTCGACGAAGTCTTCCCAGCGAACTCGTCGCAGGTGCACGTTTTCGAAGATACAAAGTATCTCGTGCAGAGCGCGCTCGACGGCTATAACGTGTGCATCTTTGCGTACGGTCAGACTGGGAGTGGGAAAACGTACACAATCTACGGCGACGACGCGAATCCAGGTCTCACGCCGCGCGCGATTTCGGAGGTGATGCGATGCGTGCACCGCGACTCGAACAAATGCTCCGTCAAGCTGGAGTGTTACATGCTCGAGTTGTATCGTGATGATTTGATCGATTTGCTCTTACCACCGGGAGTGGTCGAGACGCCGAAATTGGAGATCAAAAAAGATAAAAAGGGTTGGGTGACCGTGCCGAACGCCACCGTTGTGTCGGTGACGTCGGCGGAGGAAATCAACAACGTCGTGCAAGCTGGATTAAAGGTTCGTAAGACTGCGGGCACGAAGATGAACGTGGAATCGAGCCGGTCGCACTTGATATTTTCCATCGTCATGGAGAGCACCGATCTTCAGACTGGGGCTGTGACGAAGGGTAAACTTTCCTTTGTCGATTTGGCGGGGAGCGAACGCGTGAAAAAATCGGGAGCGCAAGGCGACACGCTCAAGGAGGCGCAAGCGATCAATAAATCTCTGTCAGCGTTGGGCGACGTCATCTCAGCGCTCGCATCCGAGCAACAACACATTCCGTACAGGAACCACAAACTCACGATGCTCATGAGTGATTCGCTCGGGGGAAACGCGAAGACGCTCATGTTTGTCAACGTTTCGCCGACAGATGGTAACGTTGAAGAGACGCAAAACTCGCTGACGTACGCGACGCGCGTGCGCACGATTAAGAATAATATGGGCAAAACCGTCGAGAGCAAAGAAGTGCTCGAGCTCAAGCAACAAATCGCACACTGGCGTCAAAAGGCGGGAGAAGTGGAGAGCAATCTCGTCGAAATTGACGACTCGCGCCAAAACGCGGCGGAGGAAGCCTCCGCCATGATGCAAAATCTCAAAACGTGAGACGAGTGTAATCTGTATTTCATACGTATTTCTAAACCTGTCGCGGCCTATCGCGGCCGTCTAATCAGTACGTCAAGACGCTCGTGTTGTAACTTCGGCAGTGCGCGCACGCGTGATAGACGAAGTGAAACTTGGCATCGGACTCTTTTCCACAATCGTTGCAGGAGACTTTCTGCGTCTTCCCACGAAGTGCGTCCGGCACGCTGTCATCGTTTTCATCCGCGAGGATGGCGTCAAGCATTCTAAAGTACACGGAGAAGTCACCGAGCGACTTGCGACACAGCGGACACGTGTAGTAATGGCGCGTGTACGTGGCGAAACATCCGGCGTGCATGAGATGTCCGCACGGAAGTTCTTTCACCGGCGTCTCTGAATCGGCGAGAAACTCTTTACACACCGGACACTCAGAGTCCATCCCTCGCTCAGAGCACTCGTGTTTGCCGTGTTGCAGACTCACGCACGCGTTGCACTTCATGCAATGATAAAAGTCGACGCCGAGACCTTTGCCTCTTCGGCACACGTTGCAAAACGGACAGTGGTAAATGGCGTTACCCGAACCGTCGAAGAGGTGACAAACATTGCAGTAATAACTCGCCATCGACGCGCCGCACTTGGTGCACTCGTTGCCCACCGGTTGACGCGTGTCGCAATCGTTGCACACCATCTCTGAAATCGCGTATCGGTTCACCGTGTGATCGCTCGCGTCGTCGTGACAAAATCTGCACGTAAATGTTTGAAAGCAACACGGGGCGACGATTCTGCATCGCCGCTTGTAGTGTTTACACCCTTCGGCGTTATATTCCGTCGCTACGGGTTGGCACATCGCCGCCGGCGCCGTCTCTTCGCCCCCGACGCTCGATAATGTCGTCTTGTCGCGCTTGGCCTGCAACTGATTCCCGACGATCCATCGAGACGCCATCAAGTTTTGAATCAAATACGCCTTCTTCGTCGGCGCCAACGTATCGTCACGACTCACCGTTCGCACGGCTTCCTCTAGTTGAATCTGGTTCATGCGGAAAATATCTTCCCAACCGGGCTTGAACGTTTCCTTGTCCACGTCTCCCGCTCTATCGCGCAAGTACGCGTGCACCTGTCGCATGCCGTCTTGCGCTGTGTCCACCGGTTTCTCAACCGCCGGTTTCGCATCCGATTTCCCGTGTGCATCCGCGTCGACTTTGACCCAGTCGTCTCCCGTCTCTATCTCTTCACACTTTCCACTGTACCACGTGTTCATCCACTGCGCGAAACGTGTGTTTTGCGTGGCGTGGCGCATGGACGAAATCATCCCCTCGCGCTCGTCCTCGTTCAACGCGTCGCGAACCCAAATCAACATCGATCTCAAGACTTCGGCTCCCGTGCGACCGATGATTTGTCCGACGATTTTTTCTTGTTCCTCAAAACTAAAGTGCTTCTCAAACAACGGCCACAACTCGGCCTCCTCCTTGGCGACGTGCGTCTCCATCGACACGCGCATGGCGACGCACGCCTGTTGAACTTCGTTCACCAAACCTTCACGAAATCCTCTCTTTCCATTTTCGTTCGACACCGTCGCGCGCATCTCGGCGATCAGGTAGACGACGTCGTTCATGAGTTTCGCCTCTTGTTTATGATCGAGCGTGTACGAATGCGACACGTTGCTCAACGCGCTCTTCGCCTCGAGCGCGGGAAACACGATGTCGTCCTCGGACATGGAGTGCGCCTCGTACACCCCTCGCAAGAAGACGAATCGACCGTCGATCATGCGCACCAACCGTGAATCCTCGTAGTGCGTGCCCGTGTCTGAGATTGCTAAAATGTCGTGTTCCAAACGTCGCAATTCGAGACGAAGTGCGTTGTGAAACTGAAAAATGTGGTCGATGGGCAACTGCTGAGACGTCGTCGACGCGTTCGCGTTCTGACGACGACGCTTACGCGTGGGTTCCACGCTTTCGCTCGCATCTTCGTTCTCATCGCCGCCGTCCTCGTCCGCGTCATCCTGAGAATTGACGTAGAGCGCGCGAAGAATCGGCGTCGTCGAAGCGCGTTTGCGCTCCGTCTTCAACGCGCGACGAAGTCCCGCGGCGGCGTCCGATTCAACCACCGACGACAACGCGCGCTCCAACGACGCACTCACGCTCGCATCGCTGCACGACGCCGCCCACGTGAGCATATCGCACACATCCTTGGTCGGAAACTTCCCGACGAAGCGCCACACCAACGCCGCCTGTTCGTCGCTCCCAAACTCCGCCTCCAACATCGGCAACACGTGTTCGCTCTCCTTGGCCAGATGCGCCTTGAGCGTCGTGCGCGTTGCGTGCACGATCCTCGCCGCCTTGGCTCCGAACTCTCGCCGTTTCGCGTCGTCGTTCGCCTCATCCGCGCTCGCGCTCGCCTCCAAACACGCCGTCACTTCCTCGAACAACCACTCCTCCGCCTCGTGTTCAAACTCATACGCGTACGCCACGTTCTCGATCCTCGACGCGACGGCGGGAAACAACACGTCATCCTCCGCCGCCATGTGCGCCGCGTACCTCGCGTTAAACCTTCGCCACGACTCGAGCGTCTCCGCCGCGTTTCCGCCGCGACGCGCCCGTTCCCACATCCTCGCGTTCGCCGCGCACTCCGCCGCGATGTCGTCCAGCGCCGTCTCGAACGCCGCTCGGAACAGCGTGTGAAACGTCGCCGCGGCGCCCGTCGCCATGGTCGTCACCGCCGTCGTCACGGCCGTCGACGACGACGACGGTCTCGTCGAGCGACACCGAACGACCGATGTGATGCGCGATGCGCGCGCGCGTCTCGGCGCGTCTCGGCGCTTGGCTCGCCCGAGACGACGCGCGTTCGCGCGCACGAGCGATGCGACGCGTCTCGCCGGCGTCGCGCGCGCGCGTGTGCGGCTGCACGCGTCGTCATCGATGTGCCTCGGGGACGCCATCGCATCGCTCGTCTCGGGGACGAAAACCTTCCTTGAGTCATGAACGGTCAAATACCCCCCTGGTGATGCGACATCGCCATTCGCGTCGGACCGCAGAGCGCGTCGGTCGCGGTCGACGCGTCGTCCTCGCGCGTCGTCGGTCGCGGTGTCGAGACGTTCGTCATGGCGTCCTCGCTCGTCGCGCGAGACGTCGGCGTCGGCGTCGCGCGCGCGCGGTCGCGCGCGGGGACGACATCATCATCGTCATCGTCATCGCGCGCGGGTGTCGGGCGAGGACGACGCGTCGACGCGCGCGCGGCGGTGACGACGACGTCGACCTCCTCTTCGTCCTCTTTCAAGTCGTCGTCGCGGTCGGCGGCGATGGAACGACGCGCGCGGGACGCCCTCGGGACGCAGCCGCTGGGAAAACGCGCGCTCGGCGGCGACGACGCGTTTCGGTGGTTGGCGACGGCGATCGAGGTCGTCGCGGAGGCGTGCGTGGAGGAGGCGTTGGAGGGGCGTTTGAAGAGTGACGCGTACGATCTCACGCGGGAGATCACGCGAGCGACGAGCGGTGGGGGGAAACCGCCGACGGAGGCGGCGGGCGCGGCGCGGGCGCACAGAGCGACGACGAATCCGTTATTTCTGCGCGCGGCGTTCAAGGCGATGGAGCGCGCGTACGATGGGGACGTCGAGGCGGCCAAGTCGAGCGAGGCGTGGGCCCATGTGCGCGTGTGCGTGACGACGGCGTCCAAGGTGATGAAGACGAAGGCTGCGACGACGTCGGAGGAGTCGGAGGCGCCGGCGGAGGCGCGAAGACGCGAGGCGCGCGAGAGAATCGGCGCGTTCGTCGCTCGTGGGAAAGAGCTCTTGGCGTTGGAGCGCGCGCGTGAACTCGAGGATACTACCGTGGGGGCGTTGGTGACGGATGACGCGGACGACGCGGAGGTCGTCGATCCGGTCGTCGCCGCCGGAGGCGACGCCGCCGGTTTGCGACTCGTGGGCGCCACTCGAAGCACGGATGGGAAAACGCTTTTGGTGTTGCGTTCGAGCGTGGAGGATGATATCGCGATGGGGGCGCTCAGAGTGGGCGACCGCGTGAAGATTTCGACGTATGCGGTGCCCGATGACGCCAGCGTCGACGGCTCTGTCGACATTGAGAGCGTCTTTTCTCGCGAAGCGTCGGTGCGTTTCCTCGGTGACGCGTTGAATAAAAAGGCGGCGGATCGGTACGCCGACGCGTCTTCGATCACGTTAGAGTACGATGAAGACGAACAGACGCTGGTCAGAGCGTTATCTGGACGAGAGGTGTGGCTGTCTCGAGCTCTGGACGAGACGACGTACGAGCGACAGGTCAAGGCGATGGATATTTTGGAATCCATTCCCGCGGTGAAACGATCTAAACCGGCGTGCTTGGCCATCGTCAAGACGGTATTTAACGAAGATCGGCAGGCGTGTTGGCGAAACGATGATGAATTCGATAGCGGAGACGGCGTCAATTTTAAAATCGTCCGAGAAAAGGCGCTCAGACCGATCGGTTCGTCCCTCTTGACGAAAAAATCGTTTGACGAGTCGCAAACGTTGGCGCTGTGCGCGGCGGCGTCGCCGCATTTTCCCGTTGTGTGCATCAAGGGTCCACCAGGCACCGGAAAGACGAGCGTCGTGCTCGAAATCATCGCGCAGGCGGTGGCGAGAGGCGAACGCGTGTTGGCGTGCGCGCCGAGCAATTTAGCCGTGGATAACCTCGTCGAGAGGCTCGACGGAGTCGCAAACGTCAGAGCGCTACGATTCGGCGCCCCCGAACGCATCAGCCCGGCGGCGCTCTCGTCGTCTCTCGACGTCAAGGTTGCGGAAGCGACCGAAGCATTCTTCACAAAGCAACGCGTCGAGTCGAGCGAGACATCCACCGAATTACGTGCGGCGATCGAGCGGTACGCCAAGGCGCAAATGGTTCCGCAAAAGGTGAAGCAGCAACTTCAAAATAGAATCACCGCTCTGAAGGCAAAGCTCAAGGCCTCGGTGCAGGCTGGCACGAAGCATCGCAAAGCTTCAGAGGCGAAAATTTTGCGAGAAGCCAACGTCCTACTCGCCACCAACGCGGGCGCCGGCATCGAGGCGATTCAAAATTTACCGCCGTTTGATCTCGTCATCATCGACGAAGCGGCGCAGGCGAGCGAACCTTTGAGTTGGATCCCAATGGTTCGAGGGAAACGCGTCGTGCTCATCGGAGATCCCTGCCAGCTCGCGCCGGTGATCCGCTCCCAGGAAGCCGTCGAAGCGGGACTTGCCCGCTCGCTCATGTCGAGATTGATGCCGAGGAACGATGAATTACCCGAGTCGTCCAACAAGGGCAACCGCGCGACGGCGTACGCGTCGTCGGGCGTGTTGGCGCTCACGCTTTCCGTGCAGTATCGCTCGCACCAAGCCATAAGTTCGTGGTCGAGCGCGGAGGCGTACGGGGGCAAAGTACAAGCGCACAAATCCGTTAAAACGTCCCTGCTCTGCGATCTTCGAGGCGTGCAAAAGACGCCAATCACCGCGTTGCCCATGCTCATGATCACAACGCGAACAGACGTCGGTCGCATTCCCGTCGATTGTCACGAGCGTCGCATCGGCGGTTCGTACATGAACGAGGGAGAGGCGATGACGGCGGCGGCGCACGTTTTGGATCTTCTAAAGGCTGGCGTGAAACCATCAGACATCGCCGTCATTTCTCCGTACGCCGCTCAAGTGCGCTTACTCCGAAACGTCTTCGCCGCGGCGTTGACGAACGTACAAGATGCGGAACAGATCGAAATCTCTTCCATCGACGCGTTCCAAGGTCGCGAGGCGGAGTGCGTCGTCATCAGCACGGTGCGCTCGAACTCGCGGCGGTTCGTCGGATTTCTCTCCGACAGACGACGCATGAACGTCGCGATCACTCGCGCGAAGAAACACGTCACCATCATAGGCGACGACGTGACGATCAGGAGCGATCCGTTCTTGGAACGTCTCGTCGAACACGTCCAAAAGAAGGGTGCGGTCATTTCTCGCGCCGACGTCTTCAAACATTCGAGCATAGATAGAGATTAGCACACGCGCGAAAGCACGGCACGCAAACTGAATCACACATTTATTCATTCGTTCACCTTTCACTCACTCATTACATCAAGTCGTAAATCATTCAATCGTCACGCGTCGCGTCGTTAAAATTTCTGTGAAAACTCTTGCTCCGCAATTTTCGCCTGCGCGATGACGCCGCCGGCGACGCGCGCGATGGCGACGCGCGCCTCCTTTTGCGTCTTTGCCAACTGAGAGCGCAAGTCTTCGTTCTCTCGGCGCAACTCCCGAATCGCCTTCTTCATCGCCTCCACGTCGTCACCCAGCAGCGCGGCGTCCACGTCTACGCTCGATTCGCTCGGAGAGTCAAACTTGAGCTGCACGCCAGCCATCTTCGGAGAGTTGGAATCCGCTGACGCCGCGGCGAACGCCGCCGGCGCCGGGGACATGGATATACGTCGCATGGCGTTTTGAATCTTTCGCATGGACTCCGCGACGCTCTCCATCGTGTCTTCGCTCTTCGTCGGTTCCGGCGATTTATCAGCCGCGCGTCGCGCGCTCGGCGGGGGCATGACGTCGCCGCTCTTTCTCTTCTCCTTGGACGCCGCGCGACTATTCTGAGACGCCGCCTTGGCGGGCGGCGCGGGCGCGGCGGCGGGCGGCGGCGCGCCCATGCCCGGAAGATTGGCGAATAAATACCCACCACCACCACCTCCGAATCCGTTGAGCGCGGCGCCGGACATGGTGGCCAACGCGGCTTGTTGTTTGGCCGCCTCAGACGCCTTGGCCTTGTTCGCCGCCGCCGCCGCGCCGTTGGCGCCTTGATGCAAACGCTGCATGTGCGGCGGACGCATGTTCGGACGCGCGGGCGAAGGTGACGCCATCTGCGCCATCAAACGCGCGTAGTATCCCTTTCCTTGCCACGACTCGTTCAGTCGTTCGCGTAAACTCTTCTCGTGCATACTCTTCGCCGGCGACGGCGCGTAATCGGGCAATTTTTCATTCGCCTCCATCATGAGTTGCTGCACGCGACTGTGCACGTCCGCCACCGTGTCCTCGGTCGTCTCACCTCGCGCCTTACGTTCGGCAGCCTCCTGTTCGTACTGAACCTTGGCGTACGCCTCCAAATACTGCCTGCGCTGCTTGGGATTCCCCACAAAGGCGGGCGACGGCGGCACTTCGTCCGCCGCCACGGATTCCCAACTTTGAAACTCACCGAATCGTCGCACCTCCTTGTGCGTCCGTCGCGACGATCTGCGCTTCCCGTCCCCACTCCCAGTCTCCTCGCTCGCCTGCGAGCTCGTACTATCGTTGAACGACGCATCGACCCCCCCGCGTCCCGCCCCTCCCGCGCGTCCGCTCGACGACCCGCCGCTCGATTTTCGCCGCGCCGCCGCCGCCGCCGACATCGGCGTCGGCTCCAACGCCGGCGGCGACGTCGACGCCCCCGTGAACGATTCACCCTTACACACGTCCGGGATGGAACTAAACGACAGCTCGTCCGAATCCGCCGATTTCCGACTCGTCGACCGTCCGCTCGACCGCCGCCGCGGCGCCGCGCCGCCCTCCGACGCGTCCGAGTTTCTCTTCGATTGCCCCCGCGTGGACCTCGACGTCGAGGCTTTGCCCTGCGCGCGCGCGAACGCGCACGACGCGCGTCGGCTCGTCAGTCAATCGCGTTCGCGCACCATCGCGCGTCGTCGTCGTCGTCGTCGCGCGCGTCTCGTCGTCGCGCGCGTCGGGGGAACGGCGCGGTCGGGCGGTCGGGCGGGCGCGCATCCATCCATCGCGCGTCCCCCGTCGACGCCGCGCGACGGTGACGACGCGCGCGCGAGTGACCGCGCGCGATGTGTGTTCGCGCGCGCGTACCTTGTTCGTCGCGTCGTTGAGCGCCGGCATGTCGACGAACGCGCGCGGCGAAGAGTGGCGCTTCGTATTATCGTAAGTTCCCCCTGGCGGTTCGAGGCGACGGCGGTAGAGTTACAAGCGCGCGATTCTAGTGTACAGCGACGCGATGTGGACGCGCGCGCGTGAGGACGTGCAAAACAAACGATGGTGGTGGTGGTGGCCGACTCAATCGGCGATGGGGCCTTCCCAATAGCCGTCGATCATCCACTCGGAGGCGTCGTCGGCGAAGAAATCGTCCAAGCCGGCGTCGGCGGCTTCGCGTTCGTCCCACGCGCGTTCGTAATCCTCCAATCTCGTCTCGTCCTCCGAGGCGGAGTCTAAGAGCATGTTTTGAATGCTTATCGGAAGACTCTCGACGTAGTCGTAGGCGTGTATTCTATAAATCAACTCTGGGAACTCGTCGACGACGGCGCGCGCGTCGCATCGAGGTTCCAAACTCGCCAGCTTTTCCACCGCGCGCTCGATGTGGGCGTGAATGTCGTCGACGAGCAGTAACGTCGGGTGACGCTCGACCAATCCCGTGACGTCTCGACACATGTCGCTCGAACACAGGACGTCTTGTAATTCCAACACGCGTTTGCTCGCCGCCGCCAACTCCAGACGCACCGCATCTGGATCTCGCTCGAACACCGCGCACACGTCGATGTCCGGAAGTAAACGACGCAGACGATCACCCGCCGTCGAGATCGTCACCGGGTCTCGCATGTGTGGATGTTTCTCCGCCACCTCGACGAGCGACCGCACCGTGCGGTCCGACGCCGACGCGTACTCTCGCCAAAACGTCACCAACGCCGTCGCCCATGGCTCCGTGTACCCGAGAAGGTCCTCCTCCGCGGGCGCGTCGATCGCGCTCTGCGCCTTGGCCTCGTCTCGCCGGCGCCGCGACGCGCGACACGCGCACGCGCGTCGCGGGCGCGATAACGGTGTTAACGCCGATCGACGACCGCGAGAGCTCGCGCGATGGACGCGCGCGAGAGAGACCGACGAATCGGACGCGCGCGCGCACGTCTCCATCGCGCGCATCCACCTCGCGCGACTCCACCGCGCGCGCGCCGCGCGGGTTGTGACGAGGTCGGTGGATTGGATTTTTGACTTGCTGAGTCGCCGCCGACGTCGAGAGAGTCACGAGTGGAGTTTAGTTTTGTAGTACTACTCGTAGTATTAGATGAGGACAACTTGAAGATGCAAAATAGAAAATTGATTGTGTGCGGCGGTGTTAGAGTCACACCGCGTCCGCGGCCGCCTGGCGGCGCCGTTCTTCGTAAAATTCACACAAAAGTTTGTTGGCAACGATTACGTTTTGATGAACTCCGTCACGCTCGGAAGTGTCTTCGAGTAGCGCGATGTTCTCTCTTACGAGTGGATAAATATCATTGATGTCCGCGCTCGATGCAAACCAGTGTTTCGACGCCGCCAAATAGCTGTCCACAGAAGCTTTAACGTAGTGTCGATTGGGCGCAAACTCGTACACGCTGAGCCACTCCTCGAAGTCTTGAAGGAACGGAATATGATCGGGATTGACGGTGCGTCTTTCTCTCTCTCGTCGCTTGCGTCCAGTCGCACTCAAGCCACCCAGACGGAGATTCTGTCTCCTCGAGATCCTTACGTCTTCCAAACGCCGTTCGTATACATTGATACTCTGTATGAACTCGCTGTGTACGACGGGAGACTCTCGTTGTTTCTTCGACATTTCGTCTTCCATCGCGCGATACTCTTTGCAAATTTCCAAAGTCACAGGACTCATCGCAACGTCGATGCAATAATCGTCGGGAACGATGTGCTCTGCGAATTCATGTGAAGGGCGGTTGATTCGTTGGCTGACAGCATCGATAACCAAGGATTTCGGCGCTGTCAAAATGCCATACTGAATTTTGCACAGCACATCAGGTTCGTCTTGAGGCGAGAACGCGGCGGTCATCGCGCGACGAGTCATTGAATACCCTATCAAGACGCAGTGCGTGCAAATCTTGCTGAAAGGTTCATTCGGGCCGAGACGAACGTTGTCAAACTCGCCTTGTCGTGCTCGTTTCGCCGTCTCGTTGTAAATTGTTTCAAATGAAGAACCCGCTTGCATTTGCAACCACTTGCCAGCAAAGCGAACTCGAGGCTTTCCCACGAAACACACAAACAACGTCGTTTGCGGATCATGCTCGGTACCCCATCCTTGGACTGTGCGCTCGATCGCTTCCGCAAAGTCATTGACGCCGCCGGCGACGTTCACAGCCGTGTGGCATGATACGAAAAGCATTCCGCGAAGCGTCATCGGCCTTGCTCCACTACGCTCTCTCGGCTGAAGAACCCTGCCATCGCACGCGTTCTCTCTACGATAGAAGCGCTCGAGTAGCCGATTGGCCGCTGGTGATTCCTTGAACGCATCGAGACCCATGTTGCCCTCATGCTCCAACTCACAGCCTTCGGGAATCTCAAATCTGTTTATGCCTGCGTATCCAATTTTCGGGAACACTTCGAAAATTGGCGTCACCAAGTCGTTGCGGAACATGCCCACTGGATTCATTATATAGCCACTGAGGGTAGCCGAACACGCAATCAATTGAGTCTTGGGATAAATGTGTTTTTTGAAGAACTCTGATGCCGCCCCGATTTTGTCTACCTCGGACTGTTGTCGAGCCGTGAGACTGTTCGCCGCAACAAACGCGTGTCCTTGGTCGTCTTCACCGCGTTGATCCGGATCTATGTACTGTTGGTAATTTTCGTGATTCTCCCGGTGAGGGACGAGAAGAGATTTTTTTCCTTTTCCTTGCGTTAATTCATCGCATTCATCGACAAGCGTCACGGTCAAATGCCCCTTTCCCCGCTCACCTTCGATGAAACTTTTCACCATCTTTAAATCGCCAATCGTGCCAAGAGCAGCGACGAAAATATTACCAACCTTTCGATACGTCAAACCATTATCGCTGCACGTCTTCTTTCCCAAAGTGTGCTTCGTGTTGAACATCGATCCAAATCCAGCGCGTTCGAGCTTTCGTAGCATGTCAACGATGGGCGCTACTTTGTTTGGTGCGCAGAGGATGACGACTCGCATGCGCAGAATGAGCGCTAAAAGCGCGATCGAAAACAGAGCGCCCGTTTTACCCTCGCGTTCTCGTCCCTTCAAGATAGCCTGCTGACCCGGTTCCTTCGTTTGCTCGAACTGCAGTAAAACTTTACCGATTCGCATGATTTCCTCCCTTCGATATCGGCGACCCTCATCGGTATCATCTCCGAAAGCGTAGAGAAAATTGCTGTAAATAGACACTCCGTCGGGAATGATTTTCTGGGCTATGTTCTCCCAACTCTCATGCAAACATTCTACCGTCCGAGGTAGAGGGACGTTTTCCATGTATTGATCGATTTCCTCATCAGCGGGACGTGGGCGCACACGCCGCGATCGGTCCGCCGGTTCGCGTTCTTCAGCAACATGTTGGGCGTCGTTTTGCGCATCATTCTCTTGTTCCCATGGACGCCCTCGTCTTCGCCTCTCCCGCAGCATCGCTTCGAAACGTCGGTCTAATTCTGCATCGGACATATTTATGTAATCAGTTGTCGCCAGATCCAGCTGAACGCTAGGCTCGCGCCGATCGTCGCCAATAGCTTGAGTATTGATAACGCGCGACGAATCTCGGGCAGATCCTTGTGAATCAATGCCACGCGCGTCGCGAGTGACCACTCGCGTTATTTCGACATCATCATCGTCCTCGCGCCCCTGTGTCTCTTGAATCTCTTCCATCACGCTCGAAACATCCGATTCATCAGCCGCCGGATAATAGCGAGTGTCTTCGGTGCCATCCTCTACCACGTAATCCTCGTCGTCCTCGGTGTCCTCATCAACATAGTCCTCGTAATCAATGTCGTCGTCCTCCTCCTCGCCCTCATCGACATAGTCCTCGTAATCAACGTCGACCCACTCGTCGTCTTCTCCCTCTCCTTCTTCACGTCTCCCGGGTTGGAGCGACAGCCGCGCGTACTCGCCCTCCATGTCTTCGAGCACGGCGTCGTGGACTCCCCCCCCGCGTGCCTCCGCCCGCGCGTCCACGGGCGCGACGAAACGCGCTCGCGAGCCCATCTCATCCGGTCCCATCGCCGCCACCGACCAGCCCCGGCCGCCGTCGTCCGCGCGAATCAGAATCACATCGTCCTCGTCGGCACCTTCGTCCGAGGACGACGTCTCGCTCGCGCGCATCTCTCGCGCCTCGCGCCTCGCGCCTCGCGCCGAGCCGCGACGTGGCTCGAGGTTCTCCGCGTTTCTCCCTCTCGAACGTCTCTCTCGCGCGCGATCGATCGCGCGCGACGCGACGCGACGCGACGCGGATTGGCGCGACGGCGGCGAGATCGCCGATCTCTTACAGGTGGGTGCCTAGTTTGTGTGAAATCGAACGGCGCCGCGCGAGGCATGGTCGGTCGATTACTTTTTTAATTTGGTGACGAAATCGTCCACGCTGAATTCCTCGGCGTATTGCGCCTCGTCCCACATCTCTTCTAACCCGTTGACGATGTTGGCGAGGCCGCCCGAGGCGGCGCCCGCGGCGGCGGCGGCGGCGCCCTTGGCGACGGGGGCGCCGTCCTTGCCGAGCTTGGCGCCCTTTTCGGCGGTGAAGAGTTCGAGCATTTGGCCGGTGTCCATGGCGCTCATGGAGGCGTTGTCGGCGTTGACGACGGCGTTGGCGACGTCGAGTTTGAAACGTTGGAGAGACATGATTTTCTCCTCGAGCGTGCCTCGGGTGAGGATGCGGTAGACGTTGACGGTGCGGCGCTGGCCGAGACGGTGCGCGCGATCCATGGCTTGTAAATCCTTTTGTGGGTTCCAATCGTGCTCGAGGAAGACGACGGTGTCCGCCGAGGTCAAGTTTAAGCCTAAACCGCCGACGTGCGTCGTGAGCAAGAGCACGTCGATGGACGGATCGGCGTTGAATTTACGAACGACTTCAAATCGTTGGGACGGCGCGACGCTTCCGTCAAGTCTGAGCCAACTCACGTCTCGCATCTGCGAGGTGAAGAGTTCGGATTCGACCAAATCGAGCAAGCTCTTGAGCTGCGAAAACACCAGGACGCGGTGTCCCGCGCCGGCGGCGGGGTTCGGTTTGGCTTCCTCGCCGCTCGCTTTTTCTTCCTCCACGTCGACGCCGATGCCGCAATCGATGAGAATCTGCTTGAGGGCGTCAAACTTTGGCGAACGCATGTTTGGATCAAACTTTTTACCGACCTTGTCGCCCGCGGCGAGCTTCGGGTGCGAACACAGTTTACGCAAGTATTGTAACGTCGTGAAGACGTGTTGCGCCGCGCCCTCAGCGTTTCCACCAGTCTCGATGGCGCTCACGGCTTCGTTCTTCGCGTCGCTCGACTCGAACGAGTCGTACATCTTGCGCTGGACGGCGGTGAGATCGACGTAGACATCTTGAATAATCTTCGGTGGTAAGTCCTTGAGCACTTGATCCTTTGTTCTACGCATGATGAAGGGCATGACTTGCTTGTGCAGTGCGCCCGTGGCGAGCGCGCCTTGCTCCGTGAGTCCACCACCCTTTTTCGCCGCCGCCGAGCGCGCGGCGGCGATACCGTACGTGGATTTGAACTCGCGCTCCGTACCCAAGAAACCCGGCATGAGAAAATCGAACAGACTCCACAATTCGACGACGTCGTTCTGAATCGGCGTTCCGGAGAGGAGCAATCTGTGTTCGGCGCGAACCTTCTTCACCGCTTGCGTCACTCGACTCTTCGGGTTTCGAATGGCGTGTCCTTCGTCCAGGACGCAATAACACCAATCGAATTTATTGAGCGTTTCAAAATCCGCGCGCACGGATTCGTACGACATGATGACGACGTCGTACTTGCCAAAGTTCTTTTGCAACGCCAGACGATCCGGAGGACTACCTTGATACTCGAGCGGACGCAAGACGTCCGCGTCGACGTATAATCCTATTTCGTACGCCCAATGACTCACGAGAGTCGTCGGACAAATGACTAAGTGTGGCAGTTGTTTCAAACCAGCCTTTTTGCGTTCAACCGTCGTCGCGGCGAGGATGCACGTCGACTGCAGCGTCTTCCCGAGACCCATGTCGTCGGCGAGCGCGCCGTGAAGTTTGAATCGACGTAGGAACGCAAGCCAGTTAACGCCATCTTGTTGGTACGGACGCAACGTTCGCGAACACTTGAACGGAAGCTGGAAGTCTTCAATCTTGCTGTTATCCAAGAGCGCCTCGAGGAATTCGCCATCCTTTTTCGAACGCTCCTTTTGCTTCGTCGTCAGCTCGCTCGGAGGCTCCTTGCCCACAGCGAGCGGGAGGAGCGGCACCAGGTTGGCGAACGCGCGCGTCGCTAAACCACGGATCTTTAAATCCGGATCGCTCATTCGGCCCATCAGAGGGACGAGGAGCAAGACGCAATACGGAGCGAGCGCCGCGCCGAGACTCTTGACGAGCTCGCTAGCGAGTCCCACCGCGCCCGCGCGTTTCGCCGTCTCCAACGCGGCTTCGCCTTCTTCCAACTTGGGCACGATGAAGTCCAAGAGAGACGACAGCACCTTCTCGGGATGTCTGGCCGCAATCTTCGCGATCGTCTTCGCCGCCGTCTTGCGAACGGCGACATCCGCATACAACGCCGCCGGGTACGCCGCCGTGGTCAAATCAACAATCTTCTTCTCCAGCGATTCGTGCACTTCCGGTCCAAGAATTTTGAGCAGTTGCAGAGCATCGACGAGCGATTGCAAAGCGGCGGCATCTGCGCCGTCTTTGGACGGCTGAGAGATCGGCTTCACCATGAGCGTCTCGAGCGCGCCGAGCTTTTCAAACACGTCAGCTCCGAACTTTTTGGATACAGCGCGAATCACCGCTTCACCACCGAGTCGCGCGACGGTCGCATCGCTAATCGTCTCTTCCTCGACTATGCAGGCGACGGACTTTTTCTTCTTCTTCGCCGCGGTGTCTTCCGGTTCTTCTTCTTCCTCGGTCGATCCAGCCTTCAACGTCTCCGTTTCGTCGCCGCACACCATTGAGGTGACATTCTTCAACAACTTGTCGTTCGGCGACGGTTTGCGCGACGTGCACAGATTCATCATGTCCGCGATCGATTCGGCGGCTTTGACTTGCAGCTTTTCATCGCGTTCGCGGCGCACGGACGACATCAAAGGTTGAATGAACGGATTGAGTTTCGGCGGTAACGCGCCGAATCCAATCGCCGCTCCGGCGGCGGCGGCGAGCACCGAACCGTGCAATTTGGCCTCGGTGTCGCGCAGTCGCTGCGCTGACGCGTGCAGAGAGCTTCGCGACGTTTCAACGGCGTCGATGTTTGACTGCGAAGGGTACGTTCTACAGGTCAGTTTGTCGTTCGATAAAGTTGAATCGAAAGTGTGCGAGACGGCTTACTTCTCTCCAGCCAATGCTAGCGCTGAGGAAACCTGTTGACTCTCGACTTTTATGTAGGAGCTGGACACGGTGCGAGACCATCCGATGCTCGAGGTATTGGATACGCGCGTTTCCACGTGTAATACCACGCGCAGAGTGCTCGCGTCGTCGACGTACGCAATGACGTCGACCGTAAACGCGAGCAAACTCCAACGAGAAAAAATGACGCGAAAAAATGCGAAATCGAAACGTACCTGCGGCACAGCCGCGGAAAGGGTCGCGGCAGAATCGGCGCCAAAACCATCGGCTTCTGGACTGGGGACGTCGCCCGTCACTTGAACTCCGTTCGTCGCGGCGACGCGCAAGAACGCCATGGACTCACTCTTGACGTACTTGACCATTTGCGCAACTTCGCCGTACGGATCGGGCGAGGGCGCGCTGGGATACGCGGGGTTGGTGTTGGACAAAATCCCACCCAGTTGCGCGCCAGGGGCCTGTAACGCTGGACGTTGCGGTCCGGGCGGAACCACTCGAAGCCACGCCGTCAACAAGTGCGCCCCGGCGAGACGCGCCGTCGCCTTTGCTCCCGTCAGCATTGTCACGATGTGCTGTTCCATGCGCGCGACGGAACCAGTGCGATTTTGAGCGCCGAACTCGGCCGCCAAACGCGCGAGACAATCTAAACCACGAATTCGTCCGGCGGTGGTCGCAGGCCAATCCTTCGCGACGGCGCGGATTTCACCCTTCACGCTCGGCGGCGTCGACACGAAGATGTGATTCCCTTCGCCACACGAGTTGACCACGGTGGTGGCGAGATCGCACCATTTTCCACCTTGAACCGTAAACGTCGCTTCGATGATGGCGATCGGCACCGTTCGAAGGAGCGCGTTCCACGCCTCGCACGCCGCCTCTGCACTCGCGGTATCCGTGTCCAACAGGGCGTCTTGAAACGCGTGTCGCATAGCCGGAGCGCACGCCTCTTGTACCCACAACTGCGTGCTCGAGTTGGGCTCGACCGCCAATAATCGACACACAGTCTGCCACACCGCCAATCTAACTGAGGCTATGGGATGTGCGGCGAACGGCCAGAGTCTAGGAACGACTTCAGAAAGCTCTATGGTTGATTTCTGACGAGTCGACTCGAGAGCGTACAGTTTGGCGATGAGTTTCATGACCGGAACGGCGCTCGGAGATAAGTCATCGAGTTCGTTGAGCAACCCCCACAGTGACGACAAGAGTTCGTTAAACTGCGGGTGCGTGGGCAGGTACTCGGCCGCCGGTAACAACGATTCAGCCGCGGCGCCTCGGACGTCGTCGTCCGAATCTACGAGCGCCTTGGTCGCCGCCGGGAGAGCGGCGGGCAACAAATCAACAGCCAACTCGGATTTCGCAGCGAGAATGTACTTCAACCCAAGCAACGCAGAGTGTCGCACTTCCCACTCTGGACGCGACAAAAGCGTGAGCGAACACGAGACCACGGCGTCCACGGCTGCCGGAGACAACGGTAGGAGCGCGGCCCCGAGCGCCTGCGCGGAAGTCTCTCGAACCGGTGCGACGGCACCATCGCCGGCGAAATCACCAAACCTATCGAGCGCTAGAATACACAGAAGACGGACGCACATGTCCTCCAACCACGCCGCGTTCGCATTGCGCGCGGCTTCGACGGTTCCCGGTTCTGGTTTCACGCCTGGCGGCGGCGCCCACACCGCGGCGCTCGCAGCCTGATGCCGAAGAACTTCGCGAAGTGCGGCGGCGGCGCCGTGACGCTCTTCCCAGCCCTCAGAGAACATCATGTACGCGAGGGATTCGCACGTTCGGCTGAGAGGCCACCCGCCGGCTGCGACTTCCGATTGCTCCTCGTCGTCCTCCTCCGCCTCAGCCTTTTCTCTCTCGATTCGAGCCGCGTCTTCATCCTTCTTACTGCGCTTAATGTCCGCGGGGTTCGCACCTTCGCGCAACATTCGCTTTGCCTTGCGCTTCAGCTTGTTCAGCTCTCGCGCGCTCAGGTGACTGTAATCGACGTCTCCCGTCAAACCGTCCACCGCCTCGGCGGCGCTATCGCCGATGGCTACTTTTTCCTTCACTTGCACCTTACCATCGTCCAAAAGATCCTCATCCTTCACTAGATCGCTCATCTTCATGTTCTCATCCATCATCGCCCCCGCCTCGGGCCCCAATTCCATGCCTAAACGCCGCTTGAGCGACGCCTTTGCCTGCGCCAGACGCTCCGCCTTCGTCCCGGGTCCGTGCTCGAGGTGCCATCCGACGCCACTCGAGCTCAGTAAAATCCCTGCCTTGTCTAACACCTTTTCGACGTCGAATTTGGCGAACGTCAGGTCCAACGCGTGATCCTCCGATCCCACCGGCGCGCCGCGACTCTCCTCCGTCTCCGTCTTCACCTCCGTCTTCACCCCGGTCGCCGTCTCCATCGTCGTCAGCTCGTCAACCGTCGGGTGCGTCAACCGACTCGAAATTTCACTGATCGTCGCGCTCGCCGCCACGCGCGTCTCCCATTTCTTACTCCGCAGGTGTGCTCGAACGCGACGAAGGAGATTCGGAAGCTGACTCGCGTGCGACGCCGCGAGCTCGCCGATCTGTCGCGCCGCCTCCCTCCTCGCCTCGGGCGTTGAGCCCGTGTCGAGGAGTTTGATGAGCCTATCGAGCCGGGACCCTCCGGCGTCGGCCGACATCGCGCGCGGTCGACGAGTGGGGATGGATCTGTTGGGTGGATTTCGCGAAGAACAGTTGCGAGGAAACGGGACGCGCGGACGAGAAGGACGCGAGGACACAGGACGAAACGGGACGTGACTCGTTCGTTCGATGGTTCTTACACATTCGTGGAGCTTGAAATGTCAACGTTCGGTATCGTTTAATCGACGTCGTTCGCCGAGCTCGCGCCGGGGGCGCCGCCGCCCGGGAACCCGCCGCCGGGAAAGCCGCCTCCCATGCCGCCGGGAAAGCCGCCTCCCATGCCGCCCGGCATGCCGCCCATGCCCTTACCGATCTTGGACATAAGTTTTTGCAACACCGGACCCACCTCGGGATCGGCCATGTACTGCATCGCGCTCATGGGATTTCCCATCATCGCCTGCATCGCTTGCATGACTTTGGGATTCGCCATGGCGGCCATCAACTCGGGATCTTCCATGAGCGATTTCGCCATCTCTGGCGACATACCGGGCGGTAATCCACCCTCTGGCATCCCACCCGGCATTCCACCCGGCATCCCACCCGGCATCCCACCCGCGTCGCTCTGTTTCGCCGCATCGGCCGCCGCCGCGCGTCGACGCTCCGCCTCTTCGCGCGCTTTTTCCTCCTTCGCCGCTCGTCTCTTCCCCTCGCGCACGTGCGCCTCGTGCACCACCGACAGCACTTTCTTATGAATCTCACCGTACGTCTCGTCGAAATCCGCGTTCAAACCGGCGCTCAGATCGCGATTCGCCTCGTTCCACTTCCCGAGATACCGATAGGCGGCGCCTCGAATTTTCATAGCCTTGGCGCTGTCCGGGTTCAACGCGAGCGCGGCGTCGCAATCACGAATCGCGCTCATCGGTTTCTTCGTCCGAATGTAACACTCCGCGCGTTTCGCGTACGTCAACGCCGACGGCATGATGCGCAACGCGTCCGTGTACGCGTCGATGGCGCCCGCGTAATCGCCGTCGCCGAACCGTTCGCTCGCCTTGGCCTTGGCGTCGAGCGCGCGCGTCTCATCCGCCTCGGAGAGGTTTTCCGGCACGCTCGCCGGACCCATCGGCTGCGGTGCGTCCGTCTCGGGAAGCATGCGCTCGTCGTCCTCGACGTCCGCGAACGCGTCGGCGTCGTCATCGGCGGATGTCGCGCGCGTTTTCGGCGGTGGAATCGTCGCGCGCAAATCTTCGATGAGAAACTTCTTCAAGAAATCCAACGACGGCGTGTCGAGGATGGCGCTGTCCTCTCGCACGCATCGCACGAATTGGCGCAGCGCGTCGAGCGTGTCCGTCGACGGCGACGCGTCGGTGGTCGACATGGTGGTGGTCGAGCGCGCGCGCGACGATGAATGTCGTCTCGACGTTGACGACAAAGAATCTTCATCGAACGAACGAACCACTCAACGCGAGACGACGACGCGGGACGATGCGCGCGCGCGCGCGAGCGCTCGGGGGTGCGCTCGGGGTGCGCGCGGTGCGCGCGATGACGACGAACGCGACGGTGGCGACGGCGATGGGGATGTTGTCGTACGCAGAAAATGCGTGGCGACGAGGTGCGCGTTGTTTGATGTGATTGACCCTCGACGCGACGCGATGGCTCTGCGCTTTCTCGTTCGCGCGGTGTGCGCGCGTCTGACGGTTCATCGTGTACCTTTTGACGCCTCGACGCAGGGTCGCGAGAGGAGGCGCGAGGCGTGCTGGAACACGCCGACGACACCTTGGCGCGGTGCGCGTCGTCGGGACGCGCGGACGACGCGGACGACGCGGACGACGCGTCCATGGACGCGCGCTCGAGGGTGTGTTCTGCGTGGGGACACCTGACGCGCGAGAGAGGTGACGTGCGTGGGGCGGATGAGGCGTTGGCGACGGCGAGATCGCGGGCGAGAAGCGTGGAGGATTGCGCGAGCGCGAACGCGATGTGGGCGACGCACGCGGCGAGGCGGAAACCGAGCGAACGCGATTGGGCATCCATCGATGGCGTGTTGCGCGAGGGGGAGTCTCAAGCGGAGCGCAAGGGGACGGACGGGACGATGGTGGCGCTCGCGGGGGCGCGCACGTTGGCGGCGTTGACGAGGTTTCGTTCGGAGGAGGCGTTGGAGGCGGCGGAGCGGTGCGACGCGTTGATTCGAGGGACGTCGGGCGCGATGCTGGAGAGCGCGCAATCGAGCGCGCACGGGTGGGCCATCGCGAGCGCGATGAAAGCGTTGGGGCACGTCGAGCGTTTGCGAGGGTCGAGCGAACACGCGGTGGACTTTTACGAACGAGCGTTGGCGTACGCGACGGCGGTGACGAAGAACGAGTCGCCGGGCGCGATGGCGTCAAAAATCATCGCCGCGGACTTAAAGGTGGACGCGTGTCTCGCCTTGTCGCAGGTGTACGCAACGATGGATGCGATTCCAGAGGCGGAAACGTTCGCGGCGCGCGCGGTGAGCGAGGCGGAGGCGTTGGGCGATGAGAAACATCCGCGCGTCGGCGTGTGCATCGCGGCGAGCGGCGACGTGTACGTCGCCAAGGCGTTGCGGTCATCCGTGAACGCGTCGGCTGGTGAGCTCGGCGACGGTGCAGGCGTCATGTTTGCCGAGGGGCTGTACAAGAGTGCGCTTAAACTGATGCACTATCCGCACATTGTCGAAGACGCGGACATCGTCCTCGATTACGAGGCGAGACACCTGTGCGCGTTGCTGCACGCGCGATACTCGAGCATACTCCGCGCCTCTGGTCCGCAGCGCGCGAGAGAGGCGGACGCGTGGCTTATGAGCGCGAAAATACTTTGGCCCGACGAGCGGCACGGCGACGCCAACACCGGGGGCGTCGACGGTAACGAGACGATGACGGCGGCGGCGACGAAACTCGGCGTTAAAAACACCCGCAAAGTCTTCATCGATTTACAACAAATGGCCCCTTTGACGGCGCACAACGCGGCGTGATTGCAGAATTGATTGCGATAATTTTAGATTACACGTCGAGCGCGGAATTCCGCGCTCGCTTTAGAGATTTGTTTAGATCACACAGATTTTTTTACTCTTCTTTGTTCGATTTGACGTGCAACTCGTGGTGTCGCCGCTCCGCCTTTGTGAATCCGAGCTCGCGATAATTCACTCGACTCTCGACGTTCGCGCCACCGATCGGGGAGTGCATCGTTTTCGTCGAACCCTCGCTCAAGATGGCGTTCAAATCGCCGCCCGCCTCAGCCGCGCGCATCGCGGCCTCGAGCTTGGCTTCGAAATCGAGCGCGCTCGTCGACGCCGTCGGGCGCGCGGGCGGGTCGTATCGCTCGGGTGATTTCACGACGAGTTTTGGTTGGAACTCTCTCTTCGGCACCGCACGCTCGAGCGGTTGTTTTTCCACGGGCGTTTCCACGACTCGCTCCGGCTCGCTCAATTTCTTCATCGCTTCCGACACCATGCGCTCGAACGGATCGTCGACGACGCCTTCGCTCGGTGCGGGACTCTCCTCTTCCTCCTTTGCGAACACCACCTCCTCGTTGACATCCATCGCCGTCGGTGATGCCGGCGTGTCCACGCACTCTTCCGTCGTTTCCTCTTTCTCTGCCGCCGCCGTCGCCGCCTCGCGTTTCGTCGGCGGCGAATTCGTCACGCCGCTCTTCGCCGCGAGCATCCTTCCCACATCCACCCCTCTCGCCTCCGCCTCCATCGCCCGTCGCAAACGCGCCTCAAACATCGCGTGCCTGTCCTCTTCGCACACCTCGGTCGCGTCCTCGTCTCTCATCCCGTCCTCAACGTCGTCGCCTCTCCGCACCTCCGGGACGACGACGCGCGTCGTCCCGTCCAAAGATTTCACCACCGCCGCCGCCTTGACGCGTTCCGCGACGCTCTCGTCCACCGCTCGCGCGCGCGGTGCGTACACGGACGTCGTCGGTGACACTTCGAACGGAAAAGTCTCGTCATCTCTCTCGTCGTCGACGCTGTCCGCGCGTCGAGCGGATGCGCGCGAAAACTTTGTTCCCCTGAGCCACGACGACCGCGAGACGCACAGCGGAGAGACGTTGGAGAGATCGAAGAGGGCACCGAGACGATCGATCGGATTTGATGACATGGCTCAGGCGCGCGGGCGCGACGCGGGCGTCGCGCGGTGGCGCGTCGACGTCTCGCGCGATGACGAATTGCCCATTCGTCTTCTCGTTTTGAGCTCGGGTTCGCTCGACGCTCGTCGTAAACTTACAATACATCGCTAAAGGTGCGTACACCGCGTGAACGAACACGCGAGAACAGAAAATACAGAAAAGCAACTCGTCCTCGAACGCGTCCGAGCCGACGCTCATCCGCGACCGACGGCGTCGTCGGCGCGATAGGCGGCTTCGAGCGCGGCGTTGACGAAAAACCGCTCGGCGCGTTGCACGTCCAATCGTCGTCCATCTTTCTCGTACTTGCCGCGTACGAGATTGTACATCGTAGTCACTCGGTGCACGATGAACCATCCGCGCTCGACCTCGATCGTCTCCCCGCACGTGGTATTTTTGGGCAAACGGTGCACGCCCAAGTCTTCGAACCGGGGCGGTTTCGCCACGCGCACCGTGTACGGCACGAGCGGGGTTTCATCCCCCCCCGCGCGCTCGCCGTCGCCCGAGGCATCGTCCCGATGATCGTCTCGCGGTCCTCGCGCGGCCGCGCGCGCGACCACCGCGCGCTCGGACGACGACGCGAGGTGATGACGTGGAACACGATGTCGACGTCGTCCGCGAGGATCGACGACGCCGACGCGTCCACCGGACGCGCGCGCGGTCGCGGTGACCGCCAAAGGTGAGCTCGTGGACGCGTTGACGTGCGCCATCGCGCGCGAGAGACCGACGCGCATGTCTCGCGACGAGAGGTGCGCGCGCGTGTGCGGGCTGGGGGGCGTCCCAAATTTTCTCTTCAAGCGTCCAGTCGCGTGTTGTTACAAACGCGCGACGCGTTTCCGCGTCGACGCGCGATGAATGAATGAATGAAACAGTGCTGTACACAGAGGGTGAAGATGACTGTCACCGCCGCCGCGCGGTCGAGACGCGAAGTCACCGGTCGTCGCGCGGAGGTTTGAGCTCGCGAAGCGCGTCGAGGGCGTCGCTCAGCGTGAGCCCGGCGCGCTCGCGAGGCGCGTCGGCGACTGATGCTTTGAGTCGCGCGACGGGCGCGTCGTTCTCGTCCGCGGCGTCGCGCGCGTCATCGTCGTCGTCGTCCAGGGCGGCGTCGAGCGGAAGCGGGCCATCGGTGCTCTTTCGTCGAAGCGTGGACGAATCCTCGAGGAGATGCAGTAAATCGGCGGGGGTGTGCTCGACGGACGTCGCGTGCGGGTCGGCGTCGTCAAAGGCGAAAGGAAAGTCCGTCTCGTCGTCTCGAGAGAGCGGCGATCCTATGTCGTCGCTCGCGCCGCTCATTCGTCGCGCGAACGCGGCGGCCGCGGCGGAGACACCGCCCGGCGAGTGCGGATACACGCCGACGACATCTCGAAGCGACGTGCCCAAACTCGAGCTCGACGGCGACGAGCGCGCGGCGCTTCCGGGAGACGTGCCGCCGAAGAAACCGGGTACGGGTGATTCTGGACACACGAATCCACCCCAGGGAGACGGTGAACCGCTCGCGTAGCGCGCGTGCGACCCCGGTCCGCCTCGCGATTCCGGCGTCGATTGCGGCGACGCGTGCGGCAATCCCGGTGAACACGCGATGGGCGACGCGCGCGGAAACACGCCACCAGAAGACGGCGGCGTTGAAACCGCGGTGGTTCGTTTCGCCGCGCCCGGGGCGAAGATCGGTGACGACGCGGTGCCGATGATCGGCGACGCGGCGGCGCCCGCGGCGGCGCCGCCGCGGTCGTCGCGGTTTTTTCTCGACGCGTACGCGTCGTCAATCTTCAAACACGACGACATCGTGGACCGACGTTTCGTCGACGCGAGCGAAGGCTCGACCTTGGTCGCCGGGCGCGCAGACGCG
>Ga0181570_10000157_pt1 | contig 64854 bp, 61 predicted proteins | sample 101ome_18_FD_148667 | JGI IMG/M metagenome (GOLD analysis project Ga0181570, IMG submission 148667) | Coastal salt marsh microbial communities from the Groves Creek Marsh, Skidaway Island, Georgia - 101406AT metaG (spades assembly) | ecosystem: Environmental > Aquatic > Marine > Intertidal zone...
ATTTTTCTAGAGGAAAATACAGGAGGTTTCTGTTCCCGTAAAACAGTGTTTAAACAACACAGTCCAAGTTGTATTGGTTTGTTTTCACTCATGTTGTGTTATTATTTGGTGTATTATGTTGTGATGTATTTGGTGTATTGTGTTGTGATGCGATGTATTTGTCTGTAAGTTAATAACACAATAAAAAAGATTATGTTTTATTTTCAATTTAGATTTTCTTAGTTATTCATTCAATCCCATTTTATATGACTAACGTTTTCACAATACGATTTATACAAATCAACTTCTTCATTGGTTTCATCCAATATCTTAGACATTTTTTTTAGTTTTGTTTTAAGGTTTGTGTTTTTTGATTTTAAGGTTTCAACGCGAGATAGTAACTTTTCTATTAAGTCATATTGTTTTTTAATTAACTTTTGCTGTTCCTTTTCCTGAACGGTTGGTTTTCGTTGACTAATTGATTCCATGCGGTAATATAATAATAAATATGTTGTATTTAATATTATAAATCAATTTAATTAATAATTATTTATTCAATATTTTCAATATCTAATTTATTTTTCTTTTTTCTATCATAGTAACACTTTATACACATCAAACTTGTAACTATTGTGAAATGTCCAACAGAACTTAATAGTAAACTTATATCATTTATCAAATAAGCATATGCAAACCACAATACTTCACCAGAACTACCTATAAAAATAGATATATAAGATAAATCGGTTGCTGATTTTGTAACGATTACTTTATATATTTGTGGAACCCTCATCAATAATCCATAAATACTAGCAACCAACCCTAATATAAGTGTCGATTGTTCCATTGTATCTTATAATATATTTATCTAACAATAACTTCTTTTTGTATTTAAGATGTTTACTTAAATATAAAAATTATAACATTGTTACCTTTGAGTAGTAATAAAAAAAATCAATTTAGAATGGTTTATCAACTTTTGTTTGCCAAAAATATATTGGTTGGAGTGTAGTTGTTGTAATGCGGTATACCATGGTCAATACACCATCTTACACACTTTTTGATATTTTGATTTTTCATCAATTCCATCTTTTCCTTTGATTTGTCTTGGTAATGTATCATTTTAATGGTATTCATGATATTTTCAATTTGTTGTTGTGTAAAAATAGAGTTGATTTCGTTTAACTTACTGAGGTAATACGTGTTTAATTCAATATCCAAAATACTTGCGATTTCATATTTGTCAAAGTCCATATTGTCCAATACAAACAAAATATCATGAAAACGGTTGTAAATAGACGATGTATCGCTGAATTTAAAATACTTGCACACCAAATACTTTTCACTATTTGCATGACGACTTGTATTTGGTTTTACAATATATACCTTTTTATAAAAGCAATTCAACAAGTAAATCAACTGTGTAGTGCTTTTTAAAAATATGTCAAACAATTTTAAAATAAACACACCATTGTATTTCTGCATTACGATGGCATAAGCAACCTGTGTAAAAAGCAATCGAAACGCATTGTTTTCTTGTTTGTTGAAATCACTAGAAAAATCGAATCCTCCATCAGCAGTAATCACATTCATACTGTTTTTATACAATTGAGCCATGTGTTTGTAATTTTCCACATTATACAAATTACCATTTCCAGTTTTCCCCTTTTCAATAATAATGTTTTTATACGTTTTAAACAAGTGTTCACTTTTTCTCCATCCAGGTATACTATAATCATCGTCATTGGTTAATGTAATTCCATAATACGTGTCTAATGGATTGGAACGCATAAAAGCAGTTGCTTCTATAAACCCACCGGGACCTTCTGCCAAATGAAAACTTTTCAAACTATTGTAATTACTCAGTATATTGAAGTGTTTGTATATCTCCACAAGTTTAAAAAATGCACGAGAAACAGGTTTAATCTTAGAAATAGCATAATTCATATGAGGCAAATTACTATGAATAAATTCATACGGATTGGTGTATTTCTTCATCGTATCCCATTTTTTATAATTTTGGTCTATTAGTTCCTTTGAATTGTTTAAATATTTATGGATACTCTTGCTTAAATAAACGTCTGTTTCTTCATCAGAAACTTTAAATTTCAACTTTATATTTACTGACTTTAATATATGATTGCAATCCGGTAATAAATAATATAACATATTTGTATTCTATATTATTTATGTAACTAATTTTATATTGTTTTGGTTAGTGTTGTTTTTCCTTTTATTTTATACCAATCGTATCTTACGCTTCATCTTTACAACGTTTCGCTTCAATACCATCTTATTGTCTTTCATTTTTTGTATTCTTTCTTTGCTTTTATCAATAGTATCATTTGCTTTGTTTATTTGAATTTTAAAGACATTGTTGGCATCTACATTTCTAACCTTTTTAAAGATAAAGTAGTTGTTTAAGAACGACACCTTTTTCTCATTATCACTTATATTTAATGCTTCACCAATCTGTTTTTTGGGAATTTCCTTGTTTTCAACATCATTTCCCATCTTAGTATACAATCGCTGAAACGAATCCACACCAGTAAATACACCAAACTGTTTACACTCATCCGCGTCTATTGGAGCAAATCCATACATCTCCAACAACTCTTTAAAATAATCAAAATTCACCAAATACTCAGGAAATACTTTGTTAATGGATTCCTGATACACATCTATACGATATCCCACTCCATTTAAATCTGCTGGAAACTTTTCACGTTGATACATTTTCTTTATTTCCCAAACCTTTCTACCATTTTCTATGATATATTCACTTTCTTGATAATCCTTGTTTTTCAACATATTAAACACCTTAGCACCATCGTAACATGTTCCAATAAAGTATCCATTTACCTTACAGTTTTCCGATACGTTTCTAAGGTATTCGTTTAAGATTTCAACATTTTCAAAGAAGTAATGAGTTGAAAACATATTAGATACAACATCAAACCCTTCTCTACCAATACCATGATTTTCATAAACCATTTTCCCCAATACTTCCTTGTCTTTACTTCCTTTACCAATAACAGCATCCATAATTTGTTTTCCTTTGGGGTCTAATATACCATCTCCATTTCTTAAATTCCGCCCACTATCTGCATTGATAAACAAGCAAGTAGGTGCGTTTCTATGTTTGCTTTTAAACTTTAAATATCTGGCACAAGCACCATCTTTTCTGTTTTCTAAGTTCATTTTAGACAAGTCAAATCCCAACACAAACTCCAAGTTGGATTGATACCATTTCCACATATCTCCACCTCTACCAACCGACATATCAATTAAAGTATCTTTGTTTTTAGCAGCGCGTGTAATAAGCAATTGTTTTACATATTTGTTGTGAAAATCACGCAATGACCTAGTATTGGTTTCAGTAGTAGATTGTTTATAATAAACCTCACTATTTTCCAAATCAAACATCCCTGTTCCACTCATCATATCTTTGGTAATTGGATTATGAATAGATTTCCATACACCATTTGCCACATGGTATGCATTACCAAAGTTTTTATTTCCACTTCTGTAATCCGCAGTTTTATCGTGTCTTACACGAATAGGCACCCATTGCCAATACTTTTCATTGGTTTTCACATATTTAAATTCCACAATGGTTTTGTCTTCAAACGTTTCGGTTTTGTCTTCAATAAACATATTACCATCCAATAAAGGTATATTACACAAATGAACGTTGAAATTTGGACTAGGTTCAGTGGGGAAGAATGGTACTGGTTTGTATTGACGGTTATCGTATGTTATACTACCAGGAAAGTTACCATCAATAACATCTTGACATGGATTAATAAACCCGTGTTGGGATGGATTGAACCCTACACGCAACTCTACTGTTTTATATTGAAGCATTTGACTATTACTACTGACCATATCATTTCCTTCTTGAAACATGTGGTTTATTTTGTCTCTTCCTGTTTCTGTTTTTTTGGTGGTTACCAAGAAGTCAATGGTGTTGAATTGGGGTGGTTTCCATTTAAAACTATGTTTCCATGTCTTTTGATGTTCCAATACACCCAATTGACTACTTCCAACCGATTTGTCTATTGGTGTAAATATCAAACCATCGGTCTCATAGTCAAACATAGAACCATCTTCCATACCATCCAGCAATTCTTTGCATGAACGAAACAAACTAATTTCCTCGTTTTTGGCATTTCGATTAGAGTAAAATGTTTTTACTTTAATGTCCATAGTTGGTTTTTTATCTTTTATAATAGACAATACAGTCATACTTTTCACAAACTTGTTTAATACCTCCAATCTAGACAAACCAGTATTGTATTTTTTATCATCAAACTTTAAGTTATCGCGGTAAATAAGGGGATAATAACGATAATCTTCTCCTTTTTTAAAATATATGTCAAAACACATATACAAGTTTAAGTATTTTCCATGTTTGTCGTGAATGATATGCTCGCCATCCAACACACTGTTGTAATAAGCGTTGTCTTTGGTTAACAAACCAGTGTATTGTACATTCATATTGATGTCAATCATATAAATCTTTCCTTTTTGCCCCACATAAAGAAGTTTGCGGATACCATCTGCTTTGTCTGTAACCGTATAAGGGGAGTGGATGTTTGGAATCGCGAGGTCTTTTATATTTGGAGCAGCATTTTCCATTTCAAGAGTGATTGACGATGGACCAATAAAGTTTTTTCTGTTTTTCCTCATAAGATGACCTTTTTTATCATTGGCAAACAATTGTTCATTTGTGCTATTGGTGGTTAACTTTACAAAATTATATACAACAGCTTTTTGTTCCGTATAAGATATTGGAAAGTTGGTTTGTTGTAATCCAGAAAGCACTAATTTAATTGCTTTGTTTAATTCCTTTTTAAGGTCTAAATGCATCATTGATTTGGCTTCATCATTTATTAATTCTATTTCTATTTCATACGTTTCTGGATTGTTAAATAAGTTGGATTTTTGAACGGTGGATTCAGGAATATATTTACGACTTTGATAATCCCATTTTGAAGTTCTTAATACACTTAAATCAAATTTAAATGGTGTACCCTCTTTATTAAAAGTGAAACGTTTTATTAAACGAAATGTTTTTTTGTTATTGTTCCAATTGTTAAGCATATTTCTAACCAATGGATATTCACTTGCCAATCTATTTTCTGTTTTATAGTTTACACGAAATTCATACTCTTTGCTATCCAAAGAAGTTAAACGCTCTGAACCAGTGGATTCTTTTGTCTGTTTTTGAAGAAAAGATACATAGGGTTCTGGTATTTCTAAATTAAATGTGTTTTTTTTACAGTATTTTTTAATATTCATTAGCCCTTTTATTTCTGTTCTTATATTGGACATCCGAAGTCGGCCGGTGCGTTCATCTAAAAATTCATTTTGTATGTTTAAATGATATTGGCCATTGGGAGTTTCACAAGTATAGTTGTTTACTTTTAGTTTTTTAATAACATTGTCAAAATCAATGCGTGTGATTTTATTGGCATAATTGGTGCCAAATCGTAATTCAAATTCGTCAGTTGCTTGATTAGAAACCGTGTAGGTTCTTAAATATTCTGTAAATGATTTTGAGAAGTTATTTTTACTCATTAATATATATAAATTATATATAAATTTAATATTATTTCTATTATATTTATATTTATCAATTTTATTATCGTTAAAATATGGTATTGACTACAATAAATACCTACAAATTACATAATAAGTTGTTTAATTTTTTCATATAATTCGTTTTTGGTAAATGTCTTTTTCTCTGTTTTCATGATATTAATCTTTAACAAACCACAAATCTCCTTAATTTCAGATGCTTTGTAACTACTGACGGAACGAAGAGGTTTTGTAATGGAATCAACTACCCATTTATCTTTTTTAAACTCATTCAACATTTCCTTTGCAATAGTATCTTTAACATACAATCCATACTTATTATTGCGTTTATGAATCATTATAAAATCACTATTGAATTCATCTACGTATTCATAATACATATAATTGTCTGTATAAATAACATTGTATTTGTGTGCCAAACAAATAAAGGTAAACAATGCTAAGTCTATACCATCATCGTCTAATAGTTTTTCTTCTAAGTGTGTTCTATTTAATTTTAAAGATTTCAATAGTAGTTTATTGTTACGAATAATACTTACGTATTCAAATTTACGATTGGTTTCATAATTGTAAAGATTGTTTTTGTTTAATTCATACTCCTGCATTCCGTAATGATGAGACGCCCAACACCAAAACAATGTATCTTTACATTCAAGGGGTGGATAAAAATAATCTGATTTTTTCTTTGTTAGTTTAACTTCTTCACTTGGGTTGGTTTGTTTAGACGATTTTTGTTGCTCTACAAAGCAAATCGATTTTATAATATTTTTATTAGTAAGTGAATATTTATTAAGGTTCATTAATAAATCTTCTATATCATTAGTCGTTGGAGTATATAGTGATGTGGTTGGTTGAGATTGTCTCTTCGCGAAGTTACCTTTATTATGATAATTACCTTTATTAGTAAAGTTACCATTGTTGCGGCGATTATTGTGACTGCTGTTTGTATTGTTAAAGTTTCGGTTATTGTATTGACGATAATTCATTATATAATTTATACTGCATAAATGCTTTTATGTTGTTTTGTTAAAATATTCTTTTTCAAATACTTCTTGAGTAGATTCGATAGAATGCAACATATTTTCTTGTTCATCAATGTATTGTAAATAAGTTTCTATTTGCTTTATTGTTTTTATAGGTAGTTTGTTTAAAGATAGAAATACACCATTGTTGTTTTCTGAAAAATTTATGTTATCATTTACTATTATTTCCAAAATCTTTTTATGATGAACTTGGTCTTTTTTCTCTATTGTTTTCTTAAGTTTCTTTAACTGTTCTGTTGTATATGGTTCATCGTTTTGTGAATTTACAGATGTTTCCGTTACACTCATACTAATCATTATAATTGTATATATCAAAAAATGTTTATATTTATTAAATTAATAATTTTTCTTTGTTGTTTTTCGTTTGTTTTTTTTAGTAGAAGACAATTCACCAATAATAGATATATGTTCATCGTTTAGTTTATATCGTATTCCAATAACCTTTGCTACAATAGTATCATTTTCCTTTATTTGGTTAAACTGTTCGTTTTTAATATTGTGTTCTCTGGCAATAAACAATACTATTGGGTTTTCTTCTTCTTTATAGTAAACCGCTCGAATACCTGCTCTAGTTACATTTTTCACAAGACATTTGATTTTCATGTTTTCAACTGGATGGCATATCAAACACTCAAACGATACATCAAATGATATTTTGTTTCCTTCAATCACACCTGAACTATGAGATACTATTCTTATTGAATTTGATTTAATGTATCCTTCTTTGCTACATTTTCCTTCAAAATCTTCTTTTAATCGAACCAGTATATGCTCTTTTAAATAATTATCTACATACTTAAAATCAACATAGACCTTTCTAACCAATATGGATTTTGTATAAATAGACCCTTTCTTGATATTTTTTGCAGATTTCATTATATAGTATCAATATAAATTTTTATATTTTTACTATAATAATATTATTAAATCAATTTTCTTACATCAAAAATAAAGTATTGCCTTCCTTGTCTTGCTTAAATTTATCTATTTTTGGTAGAAAGGCTACATCATATAAAAACCCTTCTAATACATTGTAATTATATTTTTCACCGTGTTTGTAAGTTAGATAATAAGAATAAAGTGTGATAGCAATACACATATCTTTTAAACTAACAATCTTTGAATTGATTTCTTTTTTATTGTCTTTGTCTTTAACAACATTTATCAATTCTGCTAATTTATTGGATATAACCTTTTTACTTTGTCCTACATTACATTGTTTTCCACTACTGTTTGTTTTCTCTCCCAATTCCTTTATTTTACTTACAATTCTATCGCGAAATGTATCATAAAAATGAACGGTTTTTTCTTTACCATCCTTTAACAACCATTTGGATTTCCAATCCTTAACTTTAAACGTTTCTATTAGTTGTTTGGTAAACTTGGTTAATCGTTTTGTTTCTTCAATCCATGACGGTTGATTTAAACCAGATGATTGTTTTTGTTTAATAAAAAAGTTGTATTTTCTTTTTGTGTTTTTCTCGTTTGGTAATGCGATTGCTTTGTTGCCTTCTACTTCACCTATTTTGTATTTATCAAAGTATTTGTCTAATACTTGTTTTGTTTTTTTGTGTTGGATTTCACTATATTTCAACAAAACCCTTTTCTTAGAAAGGTATGGTAATTCTTCCATCATATGATGGATGGTGTATGTTGCTAGTAATTCAATCCCTATATCTGCATGTTTATTTATTTGTTTTATAACACTATTATACTTTTTAACTTGTAGTTTGTTGGGAGTGTTTACGCTTTTTTCCTCACCAATTAAGTATTTATAATTTAATACTATATTATCTAATATAGAAACGTCATTGCTTTTCTTTCTATATATTGCCTTTGGAATGTTTAACTTTATTTTGCTGTTTTCATATTCAACTGGTGTTTTTCTTTGAAGCAATGGTATATTTTTGTTGTATAATTCCATTGGTTGAAACAAGTAATATTCACCTATATTAACTAACTTACCAGGTCGTTCTAACATATCTTTTAAAAACTCGTTTTTATTATTGATTAAAATGTCCAAAGCAATGTAAATTTCTTCATCAGAATACTTTTTGTATTGGTTAATAAGCATAAACAGTTGTTTTTTATGATAAATGTAACCATTCGTAAATATAAACTTTATTTTCTTTAACAAAACATCTAAATTAAGAATGATAAAGTAGTCGTTATAAGTTGATGTATCTATTGTACTTTCTTTAAAACTAGGATCTTTGTTTAAATTACAAGTATAATTACATTTTCCTATTTCACAAGCAAAACTATAATCTTTTGACCTTACATCAAAATCTTTGATATTAATACCACTAGATAGTTCTATTTCAACCTTTTTGTCGTATTGAGTTAGTTGATTTTTATTTAACACACAATCCAACGCATTTTCCTTTAAAATTTGCGAGATTTCATTTATTTTCATTGATTTTTGCTCTGCCAAACGATACATGTATAAATCAATTGCTTCCATATTATTTTTATCATTTAACTGTGTTCCGTATAAAAATATTTCAACATTTCGCTCTTTAAATGGTAACATACAATGACTTAAATTTCTAACACCACGTCCAATGATTTGATTGGTTCGGTTTAAATTATACCATGGTTCCATTAAATGCATTTGTCTAATATTTTTGAAATCAAGACCTTCTGAACCTGCCTTAGAAATAATAACAACTTTTACCGATTCACCATACTTATTTTTAACATTGGTGGCTTCTTTTAATTCTTCTTTATTATTGGGAGAGATACTTGGGTCTCCTGTAATCATTGCGTATGACCCGAAAAATGTTTTATTGCGTTCATTTACAAATTTAAACCCATCTTTGGGTTGTTTTTTAAACATATTTTTTCCAGTTGACCTTACCAATCCCAATTCCTCCAAAGCAAGTGCTATTGGAACACATCCACCTTCTATAAACTGAGAATAAATCATAACAACCCCTTTTGATTTTTTAACTTCAGTGATAATATTGTGTATTTTGCGACTGTATGTTTTGATTTTTTCTTCTGAGAATATTCTACCATAGTTTGAAATAGTGGAAGGTTTGTATTCATAATCGCGTTTATTATCGCTTCGTTTCATAAGACGCAACAAACCCTCTCTTCCATACATTTTTTCAATGGAACTTACATTTGTAGTAGTTTTGTCTTCTACCAATGTTTTGTTTGGGTATACCATATTCAGTAACTGAAGAGGACCGTCTATAATAGTGTATTGAATACCTTTGTTTTTCTTTTTCAAGATTGGATTGTCTTTTTTTAAACGATTTATTAGCATATTATATGCCTTTTCTTGCATGGTTCCAGATATGTTATTGATAAACAAATCTAGGTATTGAATAGGAATGTCTATTTTCAATCCATTGATTTGATTGGTAGGATAATTCCATGACTTGCTTTTGCTCAACAATCGCAACGATTCTTTACGTTTTGAAACTTCAGGCATGATATGAAAAGGAAACGTAAATGGATTGTTGCCTTTTACATAACTAAAATATCCAGTGCTTTTTTGTATCAATGTTTCTTTTCCTATTTCTCTCCCTTTTTTATTTACTTTTAAATCACCGTTTTTGTCAAATATGTCTTTTTCCTTCAACATATAACGTCCATCGTTTAAATTCATTAAATTCAGCAACCAAACAATTTCTCTGTGGTCATTATACATTGGAGTAGCAGTTAGCAATATCAACTTGGTATCTTTGGCATATTTTACTAAATTTAAAAAATGTTCGGATGTTCGCTTCATTTTGTCGCCGGTTCTAATATTATGAACCTCATCAATTACAATGACACGATTGGAGAATTCCTTTTCAATGATTTCTATTTTGTTTTTATCTTTTAACTCTTTATCGGAAAGGGAAATATTTGCCTTTTTAATAATACCTGTTATATAGTTGGAGAACTCTAAATACCCCATAAACTGATACCAATTCTTTATGATTTTGTTGATTTGTTTTACCACCTTTTCCCTTGATATATTTTTGGTAAACATTGGATTGACTTCTTCGATAAACTTATTTCCAGTACATGCTTTGATATTCCAATATCCATCAACAAGTTTCAACTTTCTTTCATCAAATAACTGTAGTTTATAGTTTTCTTGAACAACGGGACTAGCAATAACAATGATTTTTTTGGTATAACCCATTAGTTTCATATATTTTCTAGTTTCTTCTGTAATGGAAATAGAAGAACATGTTTTTCCAGTTCCCAACCCATGATACAATAACAAACTATTGTATGGAGTTTCAAATGATAGAAAGTTTCGGACAAATTGCTGATGATTGGTTAGTTCAAAGTCTTTTACATTGCATAACTCATCTGATATTTTTGTGATATTTTTATAATCTTCTTTGGTATATCCCTTTATTTTTGTATTTTGAAATTCTTTTTTTAATGTTATTTTTCTATTGAAATCCGGAGACTCAATATGTGGATATAAATTTTGCTCCATATTAATATATATAAATATAAGATTAAACTATTGTTTAAACAAAAATATATTAATATAGATTTATGTGATTATATATTCAACAGAATACATTTATTAAACCAAACCATACTCTTTTACTAATTTGTTAACCTTTGTAAGAATGTCTCTTAATTCATTATTATAAGGCCGTATATGTTTTAACGCTTTATCATACGTAAGCCATTTCATATTACTCACCTCTGTTTTTTGGAAATTTGCGGTATTGTCTATGTCTTTCATATAAGCTAAATAATACTTATGTTTGTATGTTTTGTAGTTAGAACCCATAAACGTTTCTTCGTATGGAATAATGTTTAATATCATATCTAATTTATTACTTGAAATACCAGTCTCTTCTTGAAACTCACGTTTACTGCACTCCACATCCGTTTCATGGTATTCACGTCTTCCTTTTGGAAACCCCCATTCTGGTTCTGTCCAACTGGTTGTGCTCATTTCAATCAACTCTTTTAAATTAAAATAATCTGTGTTGTGAATGTTTATTCCTTCCTTTATATGATTAAATTTGGACTTAGATACTTTGCCTTCTGTTGAATATTTACTATTGATAAAATCACCCCATAATTCATACCATAACTCATCAAATGTTTTGTTTAATATACTATTTTTCTCTTGTATAGTCATTTCATTAATTAAGTTAATTATATAAGACTTGTAATACATAGGATATTTACCACGCATAAATTCAACAAACCCTAACGTGTCTTTTCTACAAATCAATAGATATTCTAATGTGTTGTTTTTCTTTCGAAAACATATTATTCCAGAACTAGTAATTGGTTTTTTACACGACCTAAAGTGATGTCCTGATTTTCCGCAATTGGTACAAAATAAATTTTTAGTAGTATTCATCGTTTCTATATGTTTAAAACACGTTATTTTTATATCATTTCCTATATAAATGAGTTTAAATAAAGAAGTGTGGTTGCCTCGTGTAAAATTTTTTATGATGACTGTTGCTTTAAACTATCCCAAACACCCAAATGATGTAAGTAAAAAAAAGTATTATGATTTTATTCAAAATCTACCCCTTTTTATACCCATGAAACCATTTGGAAAGGAATTTATTACAACCATCGATAACTATCCTGTTACACCATATTTAGAATCACGATTGTCTTTTATGAAGTGGGTGCATTACATATTTAATAAAATACAAAAAGAACACAATATGGAAACCGAAACTTTTCAATTAAGTTTAGAAAAGTATTACGACCATTATAAACCAAACAAAGAGCAAGACAAAGACTACTATAATCTGAAACGAAAGGTTATTCAAACAGGTGTTGTATTAATGGTTATAGGCGCTGCTGCTTATTTATATAATAAATAATTTAAAAACATATTATGTTTAAAAGTATTAATTATGATTTGTAGTTTACTTGAAACAAAAGACGATATTTATTGTTGCTTAAAAAAATCAGGTACACTTGCTATTTTGCTAATTCCAATAATCGTATCTTTTATTATACTTGTTATTGCACTTGCTATGATATTAAGCGAATTTTATATATTGTATTTAAAAATGAATAGTTAAAGTATCCATATCAAAACATCACAATACCGAATAAAATATCAGTATGTATATAATGGGAATAGACAAATGGATTTTTATTATAACTGTTTTATTGATTTTTGATACGTATCACGATGGTGAATACTCTAAGTGGTTTTTAACAAAGAAGAAATACTTTAAAATAGCAACCATTGGATTTGTTGGGTTAAGTTTGTATGTGTTTATTAAAAAGTATCCTGTATCTTCGCAAAAACTATTGTATCATGGTTCCAATATTGTAAGGTATTTACCTATCGACCCAAATACACGTGACATGATAACACCTATCTTTGATTTTACCAATTCCAATAAAATAATTGAAAATTTAACAAGTAGTCCACAGACCAAGAGAATGATGAATTCCGGATTTGGAAGCACAAAACGTAGTGTTAGTGAAACTAAAAAGAAATACGTAGCAGCACAACAAGGATGGAAATGTGGATATTGTGGTGAACAATTAGACGAAACCTTTGAAGTAGACCATAAAGTAGATTTACAATATGGTGGTTCAAATCATGTAAGTAATTTAGCAGCAGTATGTAGAAGATGTCACGCCAAAAAAGGAATGGCAAACCGTCTTTAAACTTTGTTTTATAGATGGTTTTATAGATGGTTGTTTTATAGATGGTTTTTTATAGATGGTTTTTTATAGATGGTTGTTTTATAGATTATTTAATATAAATAATATATAAAATATAGTATATTATGTCTGAATCTAAAAAAGAAAGTAAAACAGATTATGAGTTAAATATCGAAAAAAAGCAAAAAGAACGAACTATTACAACGATTGTTCTTTCTAGTATTGGTACTGTTTTGGCAATCGTTCTTGCTTTAAATAATTCATTAAGAGAAAAAGTATTGGTATGGGGAAAATCAACGTTTAAATCATTGACTGAGTTTATTTCAAATTGGTGGGGATGGGTAAAAGGAGACATTAATGAAACAACCGATACCAATAACGTAATTAAACAATCTAAATTTCTTAATTTTTTAAATCAATATTTTCATTTCCGTGACAGCAACAATAAAAAACACCTTTTAAGTTCCATTATGTTTATATTTGGTTCAGGAATTGCTGTGGGTTTGGCGATTGTGTTTTTCACAGCGATAAATTCTCCTTATACAAAGGGTAATATGATATGGGCTATTATTTTATCTTTGTTAGCAGCTATATTTGCCGGGTTTTTCTACATACGAGTTAAAAACAAAGAAGGTTTTTTTGATAACAATGCTTTTGGAGTGTGGTCGCAACTAGTAAATATCAAAAACATACTTTACAACAACCGACTTAAAATAGCAAGTATTGTAATGATTTTGTTGGGATTGACAATTGCTGCTGGAGTATCCCTTCAATCAGAACAATCTGCCATAATGAGTTTAAGTACATTAGGAGTAATTGCTGGTATTGTTGGTATGTTTGTGTTATACACTTTAATTGTAAACTCTTCTTTTTTTGAAAAAATAAGACGGTTTAAACCATTTTTGGTTTTGTTTAATTTGATTTTTATTATACCATGTATCATATCTATTGCATTAAGTTGGATATCAGAACAAGTTAAAAATACACCAAGTTTTGTATATACAGTATTGTTAGTTGAACTAATTATTATATTACTTTACTTTGTTATACCATCCGCAGACCGTAGGTTTTACTTTAGTTTAACCAATAAAAAAACCAATGCCGATGAGTTAAATGAAATAATGAAAATCAATCAACAGCGAAAAGAAGACTTAAAAACAAATATATTTAAAATCAAGAAAGCATTCTTTAGAAAATCAAACAGTGAAAATGTTATTAATATGAATAAACAAGGAGTAGAAGACAATTGGATTGAATTGACATCCTTACTTGGAAACAAAGAGTTGTTGAAAACCCGTTTAATTGATTTGGAATTTTCCAGTGGTGAATTAGATACACACATTGAATACTTAAATAAATACAACGAAGAAATCAATAAAATGGAGCAAGAAATTGCTGGATTGAAAACGGAAATATCGCCAAATGAAGAGTTGGTTGAAACGGGGGACGAAGGAGAAGTTTCCAACGCGCCAACTATGAAGGCAGTAAAAGATGCTATTGTATTACAAATGAAACCAGTATCATTAAAAACAAGCACAACACCTACGTCGGTTGATAAAATCAATATATTTACCAATATTGCAAATCAAACCAATTATTCATATGGTTTGTCGTTTTGGGTATTTATCCACCCACAATCCGGTAGTATCAAACAGTGTAACAATATTATTAACTTTGATGGACGCCCTCAGGTAATGTATTGTCCTACTTACAACAAAATACCTAATGGAGATGTAGTGAAATATAAAAATCCCAAAACCGGTAATATAGTGCGTGCCAATGTGATAAACTCTAAGGTGGTTTCCAACGAGTATGTAAAATATACATTGAAAAACGCAATCACAGGAGAAAAATACAAAAACGTCCATCATTCTGAAATTAAATACAATTATCCTTACAGTGTATTAAAGTTTGTATTAGGTTCATCTAGTGAAAGTCAACAAGAATATACATTGCCTAACTTAAAAATGCAGAAATGGAACAACATTGTTATTAACTATGTCAATGGAACATATGATTTGTTTGTAAATGGTGAAATGGTGAATAGTTTCCAAAATGGTATGGAAGAGTTTAAATTTAACGATGTAAGTATAGGTGAAGACGATGGGATAAGTGGTGGAATTGCTAACATTGTGTATTATAAAAACTATTTAACAAAAGATAAGATAATCGCAAATTACAATTCATTGAAAAAGAAAAGTCCACCAGTTATATCTAATTTATTAAAAGTATAAATAACCATATTATAATTTTCTAACTAATAATTATACTATGGACTTCAAAAGAATATTATTTGGAGCAGTTATTGTTATTATTTTATACATTTTTTTTACCTCTGTGTTTGCCGATAAAAGTAAAAATGATTTAGTAACCATGCACAACGGGATTAAAAATCAACTAGCAATTAACTCTGAAAAATTGTCAGTAAGTAAAAGCGCTGATTATACTTATGCTTTCTGGATTTACATCAACGATTACAACAAATTTTACGGTGATGAAAAGGTTGTTTTAAAACGAGCAGACAGTGCCATTAAAAACAAAGCAGGGGAAGAAATTGTATTTCCAAAAATAAGTTTAGGAGAAAATCAAAATGACATGCATTTTAAAGTGTCTATTGGAAACGATGGTTCAACCGCTGACGATATCACTGTAAATAACATTCCCTTACAGAAATGGAATCATATTATTATGACGAAGGCAGGGAATACGATTGATATTTACATGGATGGTAAATTAGTAAAAACCCATATATTAACTGGTATACCATACTCTGTTAAAGACGAAGATATAATTATTACGCCAAAACCAGGCGATTCCAATGATTATGGATTTGCTGGATATTTGTCGAAAGTTAATTATTACCCCAAAGCAATCAATACTCGTGAAGCATACCAAATTTACAAAGAAGGATATGGTTCTGGTATGCTAGGAGACTTCTTTAACCGCTTTAAACTTAAGTTTGCCTTTTTACAAGACAACCAAGAAAAAAGCAGTATTGTAATATAATGACCGAAACATCACAATCAAATATACACAACAAATATAATCAAATATACACAACAAATATAATCAATTATACACAACAAATATAATCAATTATACACAACAAATATAATCAATTATACACAACAATAAAATATAAGAAATTTACATTTTAAATATGTTAATTTCTTATAATATTATATATAAATAAATTAATGTCATATGAAGCACCAGTAAATCCCATACAAAATATTGTAAATAATGTAAATCCTGTTGAGAAAGCACAAAATGTAGCAAAAAATACCGGAGAAGCAATAACATCTGCAGTAGGTAATTTAAAGCAAACCACCAGTGAGGTTTTTGATTCATTTAGGAACAATCGTTACGTTTCTGGAACTGCTGATTTTTTGGAGTCCAACTCAGCCATTGCCAAAATAGCATTTTTACTACTTATATTGATAGCATTTACTTTTGTATTACGATTAGCAACTAATCTTATGCAAAGTTATTTTGCTCCATCACCAAACCCTATCTTAATTAATGGGTTAAAACGTGGAAACCAACCAATTATTATTAACCAACATCCAAAGGATAGTGGTTCAGTAACTATATTGCGCTCTAAAAACGAATCCGGTGGTATTGAATTTACATGGAATACATGGTTGTTTATTGAAACAGTAGACGACACTTATCAGCACATATTTCATAAAGGTGATTCTGAATTGGACACTGATATGTCTAGTAAAATCAACAATGGTCCTGGTTTGTATATTAGAAAAAACCCCCAAAACAACGGTGCTGAATTAAGAGTTACTATGAGTTCGTTTGAAAATCCCAAAGCAGCCGATATTACAATTCCAAACATTCCACTTCAAAAATGGATTAATGTAACTATTCGTGTTAAACACAAAAACTTAGACGTATACGTTAATAACAATATTGTTCATAGACATATTTTTGAAGGTTCCCCACCAAAACAAAACTATGGTAATGTATATGTTGCCCAACAAAGTGGATTTGATGGATTGATTTCAAATCTTCGCTATTTTAACCGCGCTATTACAGGTGTGGAAGTTGCGAATATTGTTAAGAAAGGAGCCAATCTTAAGGCTGCTGGAGGAGATTCCATGTCTATTAACCCACCATACCTTTCCATGAGATGGTATCTACCACAAGAATAATTTCATTAATATCAACATTATATGTGTTTATAGTATATACATATAATGAATCTAACATTTCGCTTTTTTGATAAAGAAACATGGAGTATTTATGGCGTCCATAAAACCTTTATAATTTTAATGTTGTTTATATTAACAAAAAGGCAACTAACTACTACAAACTTGATTTTAATGTCGTTACTTTCCATGATGGAAGGGGGATTAATTGAAAAGATTTTGTTTACTGGTTTTTTAGTATTAATGGTATCTCAACCAACCTTAGACTGGATTATAGAAGGAATATTGTTTGTTTTATCCATTGTTTTAATACATTTTATGCCCCAAGACAATAAAGTTCAACATATGTTTGAAACAAACAATATACTTTTATGGGTTATGCGTATTTCTTCTTTTCTTTGGATGAGTTATATTACATTTAAAATAATAAAACCATTTAGTAAGTTAATTCTATAAATATCATAGATGTCAATCAATAGTATGTTTGTAAAAGAAACGTTTAATAATAAAGAAGCAATTCATCGGTTAGAAACAAAAATAGATAAATTAAGTAAACACTTAGAAAAGTTAGATAACAAACTTGATTTAATTATACAAACTTTAAATGTAGATGTTAAGGAAAAATGTGATAAGATGGGAGAACATATAGATTTTATTGAAAATGTATATGATAACGTTAAAAATCCATTGGGATATTTGTGTAATAAATTAAATAGTTTTACTGGTGAAACTCAATACTCACTTGAAGATTTTGAAAGTGATGATGAAGATGATTATGAAGATTATGTAGATAGAAGAGAACTTGATGATAAAAGTGATAGCAGAGGCGATGACTATACAGATATTGGTAAATCAGTAGAGGTTTAGTTTGTTTAGTTTGTTTATTGCATTTATCATCAACTATCTTAGGTAAGGATTGATACACAATTGCATGGATGGAAACACTTTATTGGATTCACATACATCTTCTTTGCCTATTTCAACACACCTACGATTTCCATTTTCACTACCTATGTAACAGTAAGCATTTTTATTGTTTTTCACCATATCTCCACTGGAAGCATCAACTGTTCTACTACCACTTACTGGTATATTTTTTTCTGGTTGGTTTAATCGTCTTCTTATCTGTGTTTCTGGTATATTAATCAATTGCGAAGCGCTTCCTTCAGCAACATCCAAAGCGATTTTACCACCAGTTGCGGTAGTTGCCAACGTTTTTTTGGTTCCTTCTGCTCCTCTTAAAAGAGATACACCTAAATATTTTCCAAATATATCAGTCCCTTCTGATAAGTAAGTAAATATATTTAAACCCATTAACGCCATAAACAAAACCGCAAAAACAATCTTTATGTAAAACCATGCACCTTTTCCTCCTACTACTTCAGAAGTCATTACATTTGCTGATGGGGATAAAGATGGTGTGATAACATCACTAATATTATTATTTTCCATATACAAATAGGTCACATAAAATAAATAGTTTGTATAACAAATATAGTTTTGTATAACAAATATAGTATTCTTTATAGTATATTTGTTATGAATTTAATTAGGTTGATAAATAACATGTTTAGGTTAACTTAGGTTTAACTTAGTTTAGCATCCACATTTATCATCTGCGCGATTAATAATTAGACGCATGGTGTATGGACTTTTACCAACACGGGTTGGTACACCAGATTTCATGTTACCACCAGTGGTTCCATCATCTGCACGTTTAGCAATGTAATATCTTGGTCTGTATGAAGGCATTATATACTAAATAAATATTTTTTTTTATGAACGCGGGATTAAATTGGTTAAACTATTCATTTTCTCCAAACGTTCAATTGTTTTTTCTAAATTACCAGAGTTATAACTATTGTTAAATAAATAATCCGTTTTGGGTCTTATTTCATTTACCTTTATTTGCTTGTATATAACATTAATCTTTTTCTTAATTTGTTCTATTAATTCGGGATTTTGAATTATTTTTACAGAATTGTCTACGTATTCCGTCAATAAAGCAATACTGTAAAACATTAGATATTTCCGCTTTCGTTTTGTTCCAGAAGAGTATTTAAGACAAAATAAGTTGTTAATAGATGTTATTATCTTATACATGCCTTTACTTTTCTTTTTCGCTGTTTTTAAAATCAAATCCCATATAATCCAAACGATATCTTTTTGGAATGGATTGGCAACACTATATGCTCTTCTAGCACCATAAAATACTAATTTGTTTTCTCGTTTCGACAATGCTTCAAATCCTAATATCCACTCTATCCAATAAATACATTTGGTCATATTCTTAACATTACTACTTATATTGTATGCTAACTCATTAACAGCAATAAACAATTCTTTTGGGTCATCTTTATGAACACTGTCTTGGCCGTATTCTAAACTGTCTGCTTCTAACTTATATGATATTCGTAGTATATTGTATTCTTCCACTGGTATTTTGGGAACATCAAATGAGTTTTTCTTTCTAGACAAACACATCACGCACATTACTTCAGCAAACATTTCCCTTATTTTTTGGTTGTTACGCATCTTTATTTCATTGTCTATGTAACCGTTATTTAGCATATCTTTAAAAAAGGAAAGTCTTAATTCTAAATAAATGGAAATTTTAGGATTTCCAATGTGAATGTGTTTGCCTATTAAAAGTAAAATTATTTCCCACAAATCAATAAAATGTCCACTACAAATAAACTCAGCGCTCCAATAACATGCTTCTTCTAACTTGTTATACAAAATAGCGTTTATCAACTGTCTTTTTACGTCGCTTTTTTTAAACTGTGAAAATGTTATTCCAGAGAACTCTTTTTGCATTCTTTTATCGTTAATATCATTTTCATTCATTAATAATTACATTTCACATAAAAAAAATACCAATAATACATATATGGCTAACTCATTTATTAAATTTTTCAATAAATTATTTAAATCATTAAGGAAACTTCCTAAACTATTTACTAAATTACCTTTGATACAAAAACTTCTTATTTTACTTATAATTGCCTTTGTAATTACTTCGTATATGTTTAATAAAAAGGAGGGTTTTGAACAATCAAGTCAGTTTATTGTTAAAAAAGGCAATGACGTGTATGATGATTTTTATTGTTCTATTTATGATGATTTGGTATACGATGACCTTAAAAATGATTATGAAGTAGTTCATTTAAAACGAACTGGTAAAATAGATGAAACGTCAAGTGTAATTGATTTGGGTTGCGGTCGAGGTCATCATGTAAATTACTATAATAAAGCAGGTATTCAAGCAACTGGTTTGGATATTTCTCCTAGCATGATAAAGTTGGCAAAGCAAGAATACCCTGAATGTGATTTTAAGGTAGGAGATATGTTGGATTCTTCTAATTTTCAATATGGAACAGCAAGTCATATTATTTGCTTGTATTTTACCATTTATAGTGTAGAAGATAAGGTAAAATTCTTTAAAAACTGTTTTGATTGGTTAAAACCAGGTGGTAAATTGGTTATTCATTTGGTAAACAGAGACAAGTTTGACCCCATATTAAATGCTGCCAATCCACTTTCACTTGTAAGTGCTCAAAAATATGCGGAATCGCGTCTTACTAAGTCTGTTGTTAAGTTTAAAGACTTTTTATACAAAGCGTCGTTTGTTCCAGACAATGAAAACGATATGGCTTACTTTTATGAGACATTTAAAGACGATGCTACTAAAAACACTAGAAAAAATGAACACATGCTTTATATGGAGTCACAACGTGATATATTAACTAAGGCAAAAAGCACAGGGTTTATCATGCAGTCTAAAATAGATATGGTAAATTGTCAATATGAATACCAATACTTGTATTTTCTCCAGAAACCAGAGTAAGATGAAATAATTAAACAATGAAATAATTAAATAATTAAATAAAACAAATATTATTCGTCCTTTCTTTAAAAATTTATTGATTACTAACATATAATGAATAAATTTATGATGCTTAAATATATGACATTAGGAGTTGTTGTTTTTTACGTGTTGTTTATCATATATTTTAAATTATCTTATCCATTTTGGTCAAAACAACCTATTTTCTACTATCATGATGTCAAAAACTTGATATATCCCAAAGGAATAATTGAAACATCTCTCCCTAATTTGTCTCGTAAAATAAATAAATCAGTTGATTATAAAAATGCTAGAACTTTAACAAGTCAAGAAATATCAAATCTTACACAATTCTTGGAAAACAATTATATGACAGAACATCATGAAAGATATATACCTACCAATAATGATGTGATGGACCATTTGTTATGTAGAAACATGCCTTCTAATGTGTCATTGTATTATGATAATTTATACGGTGATTTAATTGGTAGTATGACTTCTGCTTACAAAACATTTATAAAACCAAACGTTGAATTACAAGTTGGTTATGTTGATAATTTATGTGTTGATAAAACCCATAGAGGTAAAAATATTGCTGGACAATTAATAGAAAACCATTATATAAGGGAGAGATACCAACATAAAACAGCAGTATATATGTTTAAACATGAAGGTATTTCAAGACCATTTGTCCCTTTAACAATATACAATACTTATTTTTACAAACTTAATTTGTTTCATAAAATTATAACAACACAAAACTATTTAAGTTGCGTTCAAGTTACAAACGCAACGTCTTATTTGTTGTATGATTTACAAACCAAGTTAAATAAAAGTATTAAAAATAACATCAAAAAAGACGTCAAAAATAAACTGTTATTTCAATGTGTTATTATGGATGGTCTTGAACACTTGATGTATTTAATTAAAAAGCAACACTTGCATGTATTTTGTTTAGTTGAAGACAAAACACCATTGGCATTTTACTTTTTTAAAAACACATACACCACATACAATGGAGACAAATCAATTGAATGTTTTTGTTGTATTAAATATAATCCTAAACTTGAAGCAAACAAGTTTATATTAGGGTTTTATTTAGCAATTGATTGTTTAAAAACAATTGATAAATATAAGATTTTACTATTGGAAAACATATCCGACACACATTATTTGATACAAAACATAAAACAATCACCATACCACTCATCTAAATATTATTACTACATGTATAATTATGCTATGAAACCAGTTTCAGCAAAGCATATTGTTATTTTATAAACCGTATTGTAAACAGTGTTATATACCACATTATCGTGTATATTTGCCCGCTTTTGCAAAACTATCCACTACAAAAATAACAAAAACTCCTAAAAACATATACAAAATTAGTTCCTCGGTGACATTGTTTGTTTTTTCGTCTTTGTTTTCTTCAAGCAAGTGTATCATATAGTTAAGCTTTTTCATCAAGTCATCCTTAGACCCATGAATGTTTGGAACATTTGTAGTATTTTCATAATATGGGATATAGTTGTTGTAATATTGCTTGATTTTTTCATCTGAAACATTAATATTATTAAATGCTTCTGGTGAAACAGCAGCATCTACACTTTCTTCTTGTTTTTCATTTGGGAGAGATGTTAATTCAGGGTTAGGAGGAGGGTTAAAATCTGCTAAACTATCGTCCTCTTCATCTTCTTCTTCGTTTTTATAACCACTAGTCATTGAATTTAGGAATTCCATTGCTTTTTTACTTGGTTTTGCTTTCTTTTTAATGGTTTTATTTTTCCTTTTTCGTTGTTGTGGTTCCATATTTTCATTATTAGACATAAATTCAGAAAATCCTAATTGACTTGCCATACTTATAAAAAAAGAAGATTATTTTTTATTTGTTTTTATTTATATATAATGAAAAAATATGCAAATATAGTTTTACTATCCATATTGGCCGCTTTGTTCTACAAAACCCCTGATTTTTTAATCGATAGTGTATCAGCACCTATGGGAAAACTATCTTGGATGATTGTTATTTTTGTAGTATATCAAATGTTAGATAAAGTAAGTGCTGTTATTTTAGCAATAATCATGATTACACTTCTTCACCAAACCACCACAGAAGGGTTTGAAGGAAAAAAAGAAGAAGATGAAGAAACAGACAAGACTAAAGAAGAGGAATTGGCTGAAATGGAAGAAAAAGAATTAAAAGAAACAAAGACAACTAAAGGTAAAAAGAAATCTAAAAAAGTTTCAAAAACAAAAAAGGGAGAGAAAGATATGGAATCAGTAGAAATGGAAGAAGAAGTAAACATGGAAGAAGAAGAACCTGAAGCAGGTAAGGAAGGATTTGAACTGGTTAAAAAATCAAAGAAAGAGTGTGAAACTTATGATAAAGAAGGATTTACTGGTTTTACTGATTTGTTGAAAAAGTTTAAAATACCAGTAACTACTACCAATACAACTGATTTAGACAGAGAACTAAAGGTATCTTCTGAACGTTCTACTATTGATTCAAGTAAAGAATTAATGTAACTTTAATAAATCCCTAAATAAACATTTTATCAACTATAAAACATTTTATCAACTATAAAACATTTTATCAAACTATATTAAACAAAGATGATTACAAAAATAAAGGAAAATTTAGCATCCCTTAACAATAGCAAGTTTTTTGCTGGTTTAGTAATGATTATGCTTAACATTGGTTCTAAATATATTACTATTGAATTAAGTAAAACTCAAGAAGAATACCTTAAAAACCATATTGCAAGACAAATATTAATATTTTCTATTTCATGGATGGGAACACGTGATATTTTAATGTCTCTTGCTCTTACCGCCATTTTTGTTGTAATGACGGAGTTTCTATTTAATGAAAACAGTCAGTTTTGTATTATACCAGTAGAGTATAGAAAATACAAAGATGTATTGGATTTAAATGGAGATGGGGTTGTAACTCCAGATGAAATAAAAAAAGCAGAAGAGTTACTTAAAAAGGCAAAGCAACAACAGACTAATACTGCTATGTTGAAAACATTAAATCAGTTTAAAACTCTTGTATAATAGTGAAATATAGTGAAATGTAGTGAAATATAGTGAAATGTAGTGAAATGAAGTGAAATGTAGTGAGGTTGATGTGAATATGGTTAAAATAAACATCTCTCCCTTTTTGATTTTTAATAAAATTTGTGAGAAGGATTAAATTATATTTTAGTTAAATTATCTAACTAAAATATAACTATGAGTAAATCAGATATACTAAAAAAAGATAATGTTATAACGTTAATAGACACAACGGATAATGAAAAAATAAGTGGTATAGTCTTGAATCGCATTCAAAAAATCAATAAAGAAAGAATCAATGACAAAGATGCAATTGACCATGAGTTTGAAAAGCGTTTGTTTATTAGCAACCCAACATTATCGTATAGCGACTTGACAGACAAGCGTTTTAAGAAAATAGTAGAAAATAACGTTAAGCGTGTATTGGTATATAATATTGAAGAAGAAGGAGCAGAAGAAAACTTTCCAGAATACGATGACACGACTACACAAATTACAATATCACCCAAAAATAACATTGATAATAACACCATTATACCATATAAAACATTTGTTCAACAAACTTATGGCAATCCAAAAACAACTTACTGGTATAAAGGAACTATAACAGACAATGATGGTAAAAACGTATTTAGTATTAAGTTTGATGATGGAGAAGAGATTGATGAAATATCACCAGAATACATCAGAAAGTTAGATGAAGTTTACGACACAATTACTGTGAATATACTAACAAACAAAGGGTTAAAAACATTAAGAAATTTGTCTCGCGATAAAACCAAAAACATACAAGCACAGATAGACCGTGATACTGTATATACTATTTTGGAATCTAGTGATGTAGAAGAAATCACCAAAATGAGAAAATTAAAGGAAAAATACGACAAAGTATCCAAAAAACAAACAAAGAAAACACGATACAACCTAAAATGGTTTTACAAAACAAACTACTCTGGTTCTCGTTATTTCCCTCTTAAAATATCCAATGTAGAAATGCTTTCCGAAGCAGACAAATATGCACAAATAGACAAATACACTGAATTAAAAGAAGGAGATATTGTAAAATACAATGACCCTAGTCACCGTAACCATGATTTACTTGCTAAAATAACTGGTATTCGTGAAGACCCTTTAAACAAACGTAATTATTATGATAGAAAAAAATACATTTATAACATCAAGTTTGAACCATTTGAAACATACGTAGAACCAACCGAATTACAAGAATACCAAGAAAAATATGAAAATATAGTAACAACTATACCAAATGTTAAACCAGAGAAATTACTTAAGTTTAAATATGTGGAAAAAGAACACTATGATAAAGATGTCACAACATTAATCAAAAACAAACCATTACTTGAGAATTTCAACAATGTTATTACAGAAAACACTCTACAACGGTTAAGAAAAAACACCAAATTCAACTTGGATTTTATTTTGGCAAAATATCAACCAGAGTCTGGTGTAAAAGACTTAAACCGATTGATAAAACCAAACAACAAATCAACCTATACGATTTCACATTCCCCTTCTATTAAAAAAAGACCATCTGGACTATTCTTTGATATGAAGATTAAAGAAATAGATGGCAAGAAAAAAGTAGTAGATATTGATATTTACGTAGACTTAACATTGTTTCAAGCAAAACAGATTAGTGAAGAAGAGTGGAACAAAAAACCATTGGTTGGTAAATTAGGTTCTATTCTAGGAGAACAAATTAAAAACAGTTATGCTGGTGTATTGAATTGTCCTGGTCGTTTTGATAAATTAAAATCAATATTTCTTACCAAAGGTTGGTTTATAGACCCTGAAACAGCAGAAACAAACCTAATTAAAAAATCGTTTAACCAAACCTCTAAAAAGATAAAAGCACTTAAAAATCAAATATACGATATGGAAGATGAAAAAGACGAAATTATCAATGAGATAAAAGAAACACGAAAAATGGAACCAATAGATGAAGATTTAATAGTAGATAATCAAATAAGGTTGGGGGAAAAAGAAGAAGAAATAAAAAATGCAAATCGCCAACTTGTTGAATTAGAGGCTATATTAAAGCAAAAAGGAGGTAGAAAAACGAAGCGTAATAAGTTGAAACATAGAGGAATTCACAGTAAATCAAAAACAGCAAAACGACGTCAACATACGAAACATCGCAAAACAAAAAAGAAGCACAGTAACTAACCTAACTATAACTGAATTATAATAATTATATTTTAACATATAATCATTATATTTTAACATATAATCATTATAATTAAATGGAGTCACAATACGTTTCTGTTTCTGTTTTTTGAACTACATCATTACCACTGACATCCAGTAAATTCTCTAATTGTTTTACTCTATCTTCTAACATTTTTATATGTTCTTCATCATGCCTTACTTTATTGTCTAAATTATTAATATTGATACCGTAATACCAATTATACACAAATGAAACACTATTTACCGTTAATTTAGTAGCATGATAAGCAACATCTACCGCTTCATATAATAAAAATCCTAAAACCATTTGTTTGTTTGTATGTTTGTATGTTTTATATTGTATAAAATATATTTATATTTATAATTATATTTTGTAATGTAATGTAATGTATTGTAATGTAATGTAATGTATTGTTGATTTATTGATTATTAATTTAAATACCCAAATTAACTACATTGCGGTTTGACTTTTTACGCTTGCTTTTTACCATCTTGTTTTTCTTTGAAGACAAATCAGTGGATTGGATTTCCTCCAACTCTTGTAAACTAATCGTACTTCCTTCCTTTTTATCTTCATTGATATTAATGGTCTTTGTCTTTAATCCAGCAAGAATATCTCTTAAATCACCTGGTCCTTTCATTTCCGCACGGGCACTACCAAAACTAGAATCCATGTTCTCAGCATCATTAAAGTCTGGATTTCCTCCTCTGGCAACATCAATATCTGGTCTAGAAATACTTACTTTTTTGTTTTGCCTAGGAGGGTTACGTTTCATTTCTTGAGTAGGACCGGGTGGAGAACCACGAGGTGCCATTACCGGTGGAGGAGGCATACTACTATTGTTTCCTCCTCTAGCAAAATCAGACATAAAGTTTCCAAATCCAGGATTACTTTCCCCCATGGTATTTACTGCTGCCTGTGTAAATTGTTGCATCAATTCTGGATTTTGTCTCATAATATCATCCATTCCTGGCATAGATGACTTAAACATCGTATTTGTCATATGAAGCATCAATCCACTTCCTCCCAACATAAACAACAATTTCAATTCTGGTGCAACCTTTGTTTTACCACCATACTTTTGATGCAATTCACCAAACACTTCATCGTATTCGTCCATATTTTCATTGACTGCTTCAGACCAACCATCCAACTTTAAATCAAATGGGTCAAACTTGTTGTTTAAAAACTCAATACCAGATACAAATGCCATAAGCATCTTTGCTTGAAACTTTTTACTATTGTCTTTTTCTCGCTCCGACTTAATCATCTCATATTCTCCCTTCATTTCATCTAAACTACTTTCCATAGAATACTTTTTACTCAATGTAATACCCTTTTTCTCCATTGCTTCCAACTTTCGCAAATAACTAAACTTTTCCTTTAACAACTCCTTTCCACTCAACTTTGGCCTTTCTGGAACCTTTATTTCAGGATTAACTGGAATATCCGTAAAACTTTTAAAACCATCTCTGGATTGGGTTTTTCCTAAATTTCCCATTAACGAAGGGGCACTTCCTATTGAACCACCAATATCATCCATTGGAGGTGATTCTATATTTAATTGAATAGGTGCATCATCGGATAAATTTGAAGCAGCATTCAATAAAAAATCCCCTCTACTTACATTACCACTTGGTTTTGGTGCTTCACCAATATCAATATCTTCCAAATCATTAATTTCCGACAGTTTTATGTCTGATTTTGGCTCACTCGACTTATTTTGCTTACTAGGATTCATAAGCATTTCTGCCCCTGGTCCAAAATTAACGGATTTTTTTCCTCCATCACCAATTGGTTCAACAGTTGGACCAGGCATAACTTCTTCTGATAATTTCAGTTCAATACTCATACTTATGTTTTAAATAGAACTTTTAATTTTAAGTAATCCGCACTATTATTTAATTATTTATTTAATTAATCATTCAATTATTTAATTAATCATTTAATTATTATTTAAAATATTCATTATAAATAATTATTCGATAGTAATAGAAGATGGTTTCAAATTAGAAATAAACCACTTACCTTGTAAATAACAATCTGCCAAATCATCTTTTTTGTTGTGTTTGTTAAAATGTTCAAACCATGATGATATTTCAGTATGTGTGTTTAAATCACCCAACGTATATTTTATACTTGCTTTTTTCCGTTCACTATAACACGTTTTCTTTCCACTCCCTATCATCTGATTTAATTTATTTGAAGCATTAATCATTTCAATATCAGTAATACCTTGTTCAATGAAATGTTGTGTAATCATACCTTGTAAAGTTTTCATTCGTAATGCCAATGGACCTATTTGATTTTCAATAATTACTTTGTCTACCTCTTCATAGTTAAATATATCTGTAAACTTTTCCTTTAAAGCAATACCATAATCTACTAAACTAATGGAACTGGTTTTTTTTATAACAACTGGCATTAAATAATTGTTAATTAACTCTTTTTTAATGCTGTCCAATAAAACGGACTTGGTGTGTTTTTTAATAGAAGGGTCCACTGAAATATTGTATTTTTTTACATACTGTTTTAATTCAGACACCAATCGCTTGTCTATTTTCTTTATATTTAATTCATCATTAGGTATCTTATGATTACTTTGTTTTGCATGTGTTTTACAATAGTAAATAGCATTTTTAAAATATTTCGCTTTTTTATTACACTCCTTTTTGTTTTTTGTTAAACACTTACATATATACTTATCTGAATCGGTTAAATTAATAACATTCCAATCCAATACCGTATAATTAATTTTATTGGTTGAATAAGGAACTTCTGTATTAACTTCCATTAAACAATATGCTAAATTTTTCATACCAACATCAATACTTATAAACTTCATTGTATTAAGTAGTATTATTTATTATTTATTATTATAATCTATTGTTTTAAAATCATAATAATACTAATTAATTATTTAATTGCCTAAATTTATTTACCAGCACGTTGTTTTAATAACTCTTCTTGTGTAACAAATGGAGCAGTCATTTTGCTTTCCAATTGTTTTCTGGACAAATACAAATTTTTAAGGTCGGATTTTTCATATCCAAAAGGAGTAGTCGTATCTGTAAAACTTTTAAACAAATATTTACCATGTGCGACAACATCTGAAAAATGCTTAACATTAGAACATCCCTGAGATGATTCCATATTTTGAGACATAATATCCAAACCATTATTGATTAAATATTGTCTGTAATCGTAGTTATTTTTAATTCCTACACTTTTCTGCAATTCATTGTTAATATCACAAGCAGTCTCATGTTCGGTATGAACACGACCATCACTCATCATAGCAGGAAAATCAGAATAAATATTATTTGAACCCTTATAACATGTGCTCCAACTCATTATTAATATATTATATTATGATATTTTTATTAACAATATTATAATATTTAATTTAATTTATTATATGTATCTTAGTTTATTGTCCCAATATTTCTAGAAGTTCGTGCTTCTTTTTACCTTTTACGTTAAGACCCTTAGCTTCACACAATAGTCGCAATTCCACCTTACCCATATTGCTATAATCAACTTTTTCTTCGTCATCTTCTTCGTCATCTTCTTCGTCATCTTCTTCGTCATCTTCTTCTTCGTCTAAATCATCGTCTAAATCATCCATATCATCCAACCCATCAGCATCTGGTGAAACAACATGTTCCTCCATATCATGAAGCATGTGACTTGAAGTTAAATCCATAACAGAACTGGTAACTTTGTCATCCATAATTTCTTCTTCTCCTTCATCTTCTCCCCCTTTTCTTTCTCCGATTAAATCATCGTGTGTAACAGTCTCTTCAACTACTACATTATCAGTGCCCTGAACTTCTTCCTCTTCTTCTTCATCGCTACTTTCTTCATCGCTACTTTCGTCATCTTCATCGTCTGACACTACGATTTTTTCATAGTTACACTGTCCCGCACCCATTTGCATTTGTTGACTACCATGAGACATTTGGTCGTGTGTTTGAATAATTTGTATCAATGAGTTTACTTTGTTTTCTAGATTGTTAATCCTTGATTTTACGTATAAATAAATCAATATAGTGGAACATAATGATAATCCAACTGATAAAATAAATCCTTTGCTAAACATATTTTAATATCAATACACATATTTAATCATAAATTTTAACGAATCAAATCGTATTTAATATCTGCTTAGCAGCAATCACAATTGTATCAGGGTAGTTTAATTGTTTTAATACGGAAATACCTCCCCGTATTTTGGATATTCCTAAAATCATTTTGTAAAAATAAGTTAAGTTGTCATTATGTTGCGTGGTTTTCATGTGACAATTTTCTATTTTAGTTTCACTTTTCAATAATCTACATATCTTCATGAAATGCGTCGTTAAAATAAAAGACACATTGTCGTATTTATTAATGTATTTTAAATAAGAGGTAGCACTTGAAATAGCTTCATATGGATTGGTTCCAGAATACAATTCATCAAATACGCAAAAATGCCTATCTTTTGGATTGTTTTTTATAGTATCCAATATAGACTTACATCTTCTTACCTCAGATTGAAACAAACTGTCTCTACTACAATTATCTGGTATATTTATGTAACAGTGAAAATATTTGTATGGATTGATTTCACCACTATCAAAATATCCATATCCTATACGTTGACTTAACAATATATTAACAATAACTGATTTTAATATGGTTGTTTTTCCAGCAGCATTAGGACCTGTTATAATTTTGTTTTTCGCAAAATCAATATCATTTTTTATAGGAGCAGTTTTAATACAAGGGTGATAAATGGCGTTAAATTTGCATTTGTTTTCCCGTGTGTATTTTATTTTGTTTATGGTTTTGTCTTTGATTTTGCTTACCAATGATTTCAACACATCAAAATATCCATGAAATCCTAAAGAATAAGTCATTACATCGTCTACTTCGGTTGAGTCGTAAAGTTCATAAAACGTCTTCATTATCCTTCCCGGTTTGGAGCAATACCCATAATTCATACGTTCACTTACAAAATCAAACTTGCGATACAAATCTACGGTTTTTTCCTTGTATTTGTTTAATGTCTGCATAAATCGCCCGTCGCCTTTATAACCATACTCCTTTAATTTACAATATTTAATTTTGTTTGCAAAATAGTCATACGATTGTATGGTGTAATTTAAATATTCCTTGGTTAAGTATAAATTTTGCTGTATTTCAAACTGAGACTTGTAAAATTTGTAACAAGAAATGAAATTTTGATATAAATTGTAAAAATACATAGATACAAACATTATACATTGAAACTTTTGTTGTATGGTTCCACTATTAAAGTTTATTATCATTTTACCCAATGAATTATTACTTAATACGTATTTTAATCCCTCAAAATAATTGGAAAAGTTGATATTTTCATTGCTGCTCACGGTTCTCATCAATAGAAATGGTAAAATAAGAAGTAATACGGGTGTCAATACCTGTAACAAAGGAGACAACAAATTTAAAATAGTAAGCCATGTTAAAAATATAGTGGAGTAATTTAAATAACTAAACCTTTCAAACTCCAAATACTGATACGTTTCTACAAAATTCTTGTTTGATTTGATTTTTAACCAAAAATCAGTCATATTATTAATGACGTGTTTATCAAACAACATATCTTTGGAATGTTTCAATAGTTTTTGTGTTTCTTTTAAATATTTTGTATTGGTGGAAAATTTACTTGCAAAATTAGGTAAAATCTCTTTTCCTACATCTGTTTCAATATCAACCAAATTATTGTATACACTATCGCTTTCTTTACTTTCGCTTTCTATCAACTCCAAATCACTTTGTATGTGCTTTTCTATGGTATGTGTTTTTTTACAGTAATCAATTGGTTGTTTAAATATTTGATTTAACATCATATGGTATGTGTCATTGTTTGTATTATCGTTGTTATTGGTTGTCTCTTTGAGAGGTGTGTCTTGGTCTATGTTTATATCAAATAGATTGTCTAACATAATATTTATAATTACTAATTATAAATATGATGGGGATAAAACGCAAGTAAAGTATGTTTGCGCGTATGTATATATTTGTTTAAGTTGATTTTAAATGTTCTGTGAAATTAGCAGGCATCTCAATAATCTCTGTATGATAGTAATCTGAAAAGCGTTTTAGTTTAGTGCTGTCTTGTTTGGTTTGAAAATTAATTGCAATACCCTTCCTACCCCAACGACCAGACCTACCAATACGGTGTAAATAAGTATGTTCGTTCTTTGGAATATCAAAATTAATAACAATACTTACTTGTTGAACATCAATACCTCTAGCAAACAAGTCTGAAGTAATCAATACCCTACAAGCACCCTTTTTAAATTTAACATAATTGTCTTTTCGTTCTTGTTCCGTCATCTTTCCATGTATTTTTTCCACAGGAAAGTTGTCGGTTTTCATTGCCTCCGTTAAATCATCTACACGATGTGTGCTATTACAGTAAATAATAGCCTGTGATATAGTAAGACTCTCAAATATGTCTTTAATAGTTTCGTATTTCTGAACATCATCCATCAAATTAATATAGTATTGAGCAATTCCTTGTAATGTTAGTTCTTCTGCTTTTACACGAATTTGTGTTGGATTCTGCATAAAACTTTTAGACAACTCTTCTAATTCTTGAGAATAAGTAGCACTAAACAACGCAACTTGAATATCATTATGAAGGTGTTGAAAAATATTATACATTTGGTCTTTAAAACCAGACGACAACATTTCATCTGCCTCGTCAATAACAAGCAACTTCATTTTATCTACCTTAAGATAACGCCGTCGTATCATATCATGAATTCTTCCAGGTGTTCCCACTACTACATGAGGCATAATTTCGTTTAAATCCGCTTTGTTTTTATCCACCGATGTTCCTCCTACCAATAAAAGTGAGCGAATTTTTAAGTAATGTCCCAATTGTTTAATTACCTTTGCTGTTTGGTCGGCAAGTTCATGTGTTGGTGCTATGATTAGTGCCTGTGTTTCATCAACCGTTTCGTCAATTAGTTGTAGTGTTCCCACTGAAAAAGCACCCGTTTTTCCAGTCCCCGATTGTGCCTGAGCAATAATATCTCTATGGCGATTATTATTAATATTATGTATCATTGGATACAGTGCCTTTTTTTGTATACTACTTGGTATTTCAAAACCCATTGAGTAAATACCACGAATTAGTTTTGCTTTTAAAGCAAGATTTTCATCTTCCCATCCCGTAATTTCATACAACTTATTATTATTATTAAGTGTTGGTTCAGTTTCAGTCATCATTGATACTATTATTTAAATTATGTTTTTAAGTTTATTTAAGTAAAGAGTTAATTGTTTAATTATAGTGACACAAATAACAAAACAAACAAACAAACAAATAACAAAACAAACAAACAAACAAATTATTATATGTGAAAATATATTAAATATAACAGAAAACATATATTAATGCTACAAACCTCTCAATCTAAACCCGAATCTCAAAGTCAATCTATAAATCGTTACAATTTAAGTTTTTATCATAAAATAGAAGACAATGGAAACTTAGAAGAAATAAACGAAAACACTATTCAATTAATTAATAACTTAGCAAAGCGTGTTGGGGCACCTAATTATCAAAAAACACCTATTTTTAAAAAGAAGTACAGCAAACATGGTAAGAAAAACGAATTGACAAATTGGAATGAACTTAGAAACTTTAAAGTAACAAAGTTGGAAAAAAAACTAGACGATACAAACATTATCATTGATAAAATACGAAGTAATTTAAATAAACTAACTAAAGACAGTTATGATATTATTAAAACTGAAATTATTGATTTAATCAATAACGACGTAGAAGATAAAAAGATGTTGAAAGAAGTAGTAACATGCATCTTTGACATTGGTAAAACAAACTTTTTCTGGTCTGAAATTTATGCCAAATTATACAAAGACTTATCTGTCAAATACAATTTAAGCGAAGTGTATCAAGTCGATATTGATACATACACTGAATTGTTTAAAGAAATTAAATATGTTGACCCTGAAGAAAATTACAATGATTTCTGTGTTTGTAACAAAATAAACGAAAACAGAAAAGCATTTAGTAAGTTTTTAACATTTATTATGATAGAAGGACTTATAGATTACAGTGTTATAAAAACAATTGTTGTTAATTTAATGGATATGTTTGATTTGTATTTAAACGATAAATCGAAAACACATGAATTAGATGAAGTAGTCAACAATATATTGATTTTCGCAACATACGACAATGGAACTTTATGTGAGTTAAAGTTAAATGATAAAATAGAAACTATATCCAATATGAATGCTCGTAGTTTTCCTGGTTTAACGCAAAAAACAGTATTTAAGTGTTGTGATTTTGTAGACGAATATCTTGATTAACTAATAAAATAAAAATATTAAACACATCTAATATTTTTATTTAATATGAACTATAATATCATAGACGGTAATAATGAAAAATTAAGAAGTGTTGGGTTTGATGAAATAGAAAAGATAGTAGAAGAAAATTTCAAAGAAACTATTCAGAATGAATATGAATTAAACGATACAGATGATAAATTTGATGAAAATGACTTGCTTTGTTTAAAAATGGATTATGAAATAAACTATCTTAAAAAAGATTTAATACATATTATGAAGTATTATGGATTGTCTATACGTAAAAAAAACAAAGAAGAATGTATTGATGACATTATTGAGTTTGAATTAAATCCAGAAAATGAATTTATAGTAGACCATCGCAAAACACTATGGTTTTACTTGGAAGAGTTGGAAAACGACGAATACCTTTCCAAATTTATTAAAAAGTAATACCCACAATGTCTAAAAATTGAATTTAAATTATTAATTAATTAAAATATTAATTTAAATTATAATGGTAGTATCCAATATCATACAAAACGTTACATTTAAAGAAGATAAATCTGTTGAAAAACATGATAAAAAAACAGAAGTATCTATATTTAGAATTACTTTATTGGACATTGATGTAAATGTTTCCGTTGGAAAAGTAAACACCTCTCTATACAATGATATTTACTTTGCTCCAGTATATTTGGTATTAAATGAAAATGTCCAAATCAAAATTGGTATTTATGAATTTCTTGCTGAAGATTATACTACATTGCTAGATGCTGACAACGATTTAAATATTGCTTACATTGAAGGACCACTTTTATTTGAATTTGTAACCAAAGAATATTTACAAGTAATGATGGAAAAATATGAATTATTTGAAGACATTTCAAGTGATGAGTCGGAATCCGAAGATGAAGAGAAAGATGAAGAAGACACTGACAAAATGCAACCATTTGTATATGAAGAAGACGATGCTGTTTATTTGGAGTTAAAGGAAACCAAAAAAGACGATGACGATATGGCAAAAATGTTTAAGAGCACTACCAATACCACATGGATAGAAGAATTCTACAAAAATAACAATTACAGTATTTTGGATAATGAAGGAGGAGGGGATTGTTTGTTTGCTACTATTCGCGATGGGTTAAAACACAGCAATATCACTATAACTGTTCCTGAAATCCGAAAAATGCTAAGTGAATCTACTACTCAAGAACAATTTAAAACATACAAAGAAAACTATGATATGTTTAGCGGTGAAATACGCGAATTAGAAGACAAAATGATAGAAGCTAGAAAAAGACATGGTGAACTTGCCAAAGAGTATAAAAAGATAGCATCAAAGGCAAAGCAAGAAAAGGATAGAGACAATAAGTTAATATTAAGAGACAAAGCATTGGCTATAAAGGCCGATTTTGAATCTATTAAACCAATCTTTAAAAAATACAAAGATGAAAAAGCAGTAGCTGAAACAAACTTAGTTGAATTTCAGTTTATGGAGAATATCGAAACCCTAGACGACTTAAAAAAGATGATTAATACTTGTAAATTTTGGGCAGATGCTGCTTCTATTACAAGAATAGAGTATATCATGAATATAAAGTTGATTGTATTGAGTAGCGAGTATTATAAAATGGGGTTAAAAGAAAGAGTAGTTACTTGTGGTGATTTTACACTTAAGGAAATAGAGGACAAAGGATATTTCAACCCAAAACATTATATTGTCGTAGAACATACTGGTGACCACTACAAACTAATCAAATATAAAAATAAAGGTGCTATGTTGTTTCATGAACTACCTTATAAGTTAAGAGAGGATTTGGTAGAACGATGTGCTAGTTCTCAGGGTAAGACAGTTTACAACTACATCCCTAAGTTTCAAACTTACATGGGTGTACCCACTACAATGCCATCGGTAGGTGATGAAGTAGACGAAGAAATAACATCTGATAATGAAGCAGAAATGACGCCATCTGTGTCAAAAACAAACGACGATGAACCATTGTTTGATGATAGTGTTATCTTTCAGTTTTATAGTAAATCCAAGGATGCCGCACCTGGTAAAGGAAGTGGTGAAAATATCTCTCCCAAAATGGAGAAGGAATTTATTGAGTTGGGGAAAATAAAGAATTGGAGACATCAATTGTCTAATTTCCACACAAAAAAAGACAAAAACAAAAAGATAGTTCCTTTGTTTAAATTAGATGGATACACTTGGGCAAGTGTAGAACATTATTATCATGCCAATAAATTCAAGAAAAACAATATGGATTACTACAAATTGTTTACTATGGAAAGTAAGTCTGAGATTTCAACAGACCCTATTGCTGCAAAAGGAGCAGGAGGAAAAACAGGAAAGGTAAACAAAAAGAAGTTTAGACCATCCAATGTTAAAATGGACGAAGACTTTATGATGAATGGTAAAAATGAAGATGTAATGTATAATGGTCAATTGGCTAAATACAAACAAAACCCTGAATTAAAAGATATGTTGTTGCTTACAAAAGACGCAAAATTGGTTCACTTTTCAAGAGGGGGTTCTATTGTATTTTATGATACCATGAAGGTTAGAAAGTTGTTGCGAAATGAATCAAAGTAGTTGCGACAAAATACATAACATAACACAAACAATATAACATAACACAAACAATATAAATAATTAAGTTAAATATAAATTATTTATATTTATAATATAAATGAGTAATAATGAAGAAATTATAGGTAAATTATTAGATAATATGGATATATTATATGTGCGTAATAAAACAAGGTCAGTTGAGAAAAAAATAATAGGTAATCTTTTTAATGATTTGTATAAGTCTTATAAGAAAGTTAAATTAATGATGACGACAAACAAAATACATATTAAAACAATTGTTCCCAAAACACCATCGGATATACCCAATACAGATTTATTAGACAGTCATTTTTGCATTAAAGATTTAAAACAAATCGTTCATAATCACACAGAAAAGGTAATTGTATATACGTGTATTTTAAGAAACGTTAAAATAGCTATTCATGTAAATGATTTAACTCCAAACAAAGACATTTATAAATATACAATGCATCATGTATTTTCTATGATTGATATGTTGTTGGGATATGCTAATGTAAAAAAACAAAAAACCTTGAATATATTTTTGTATTTAACGGATAAAGAAAAAAAACTGCCTACTACCAACATATGTGTATTAAACAAAGACCATGTTAATTCAGCAGTTACATACAGTTGTAGTGATGACGGTGAAATACTTGTTTTTAGAAAAGAAGAATGGTTGAAATGCTTAATCCATGAACTGTTTCATAGTTTGTGTTTAGATTTCATAGACTTGACAAGTGAAACCGACGTTAAAAAGTATTTAAATGGGTTGTTTTGTATTAAAAGTGACTTTCTACTTAGTGAAAGTTACAACGAATGGTGGGCTACAAATTTAAACTGTTTGTTGTATGGGTTTATGATGTTGGAGAAAAAAAGCAATAAAAAAGAATGTTTAAGTTTTTATCATTTATGCTTGACAACAGAACAAATGTTTTCAATGTTACAAATTACAAAGGTATTAAATCATATGGGGATGACATATCAAATGTTGATAAACAAAAACGTAGACAAGTATATAAAAGAAAACTTATACAAAGAAGATACAAACGTTTTTTGTTATTACATTATTAAAGGATTGTTGTTGTTTCATAATAATGATACATTTCAGTTTTTTAAAGAAAACAATACTTCGCTGTTAAACTTTGACAAAACTCCCCAAACCCTTAAAAACTTTTTAAAACTAATAAAAACATATCATAACGACACTGATATTGTTAAAACACTTAAAAACTATCTTGAATTTTATAGGGGCCTTGATACATCAAACAAAGATATACAAAAACTATTGACTACCATGCAAATGACGGTTAATACAATATAAGTTGTGTTGTGTTGTGTTGTGTTGTGTTGTGTTGTGTTGTGTTGTGTTGTGTTGTGCTGAGTTAATTTAAAATAATATTATCGTAATATATATTATATTATTTTACATATGTCATCGGTATATCGTAAAAAACTAAATAATACTAGAAAATCAAAAAGTAAAGGTAAGATTAGAAAACCGCGTTTAACTAGAAAAAACACTAGTTACCTTAAAAAGTTGGAACTAGACGAACAATTAAGTAGAAATATTATTAAGGAATCCGCAAATAAAACCCCCGTAGTAGCAATGGGACATGGTGTTAAACTGTTGTCAAAGTCTAAAAAACAATTGCGAAAAGGAAACGTGGGTAATGCTATGGCATCTTTATTAACTGCTGTTGCAGTATTATCCGCTACTGGACCATTTAACAAGCATCCAAACATAAAAGAAGAGCGAATGACTGGTAAATACGAAGGTAGATGGACAGGAGATCCAGATGAATTGTTAAAGTGGCATATGGATAAATCAATTAAACCTTCTTTTAAATCCACTACACGAAGAAGGGAAAAAACATTAAAGAAAAGACAGAGTAAGAAACCAACAAAACCTCGTAGCAAAACAAAGAAAAACAAGAAAATCAATAAAAGCAAGAAGCGTGTGTAAGGTAGGATATATAGTATATAATATCATAATCATAATAAAATTGAAATAATATTATTATAATTATTAACAGTTACAACAATCAGTAAAAGTATAATCCAAACATACAATGGGAATTAAATTATTAAACAAATTAATGAAACAATATGCGTCCAAGGCAGTAAGAATCCTTCACTTAAAAGATTTAAAAGATAAATCTATTGTTATTGATATTAGTATATACTTATACAAGTATAAATCACAAAATATGCTTTTAACAAACATATTTAAATTGTGTAGTATTTTAAATCATTATCAAATAGATGCTATATTTGTATTTGACGGGCGACCTCCTCAAATTAAGATGGAAACATTGTCTCAGCGAAGTGAGCAAAAATACATAGCCAAACAAAAATACTATGATATAATTGATAACTATTCAGAAGAATATATTAAAACAAACAAAAATCAATTGCTTGAATTAAAAAAATCGTTTACTAGAGTTAAAAAAGAAGATATTGAAATCGTGAAAAATTTATTGAAAAATTATGGTATGAAATACTGTGAAGCAATAAATGAAGCAGACCATTTGTGTGGAAAGTTGGTAAATACGATATGTAAAGATGGGTGTCTATCCGACGATATGGATATGTTTGTATATAATTCCAAATATGTTTATAGAAACTTAGACATTGTAAACAGAACATGTCTTTGCTATGACTTACATTTAGTATTACAATACTTAAATATGAATTTTGCAGATTTTAAATGGATGTGTGTATTGTCTCAAAACGATTACAATATTCAAACGAAAAATGTGTTTGAGTATTACAAACTATACAAAGAATACAAATACAAACAACAACAAAGTTTTCATAAACAAACATCTTTTATTGATTATATTATGGCTACGGAATTTATGAATAAAAAAGAAATAAATCACCTACAATCCATATACCAAATGTATGATATAGACCATAAACCATTTGACCAAAACCAATTGGTTTGCAATTATGTAGACACAGACAAAGTATATAAATTATTAGAACAAGATAACTTTGTATATCCACCATCACAATTGGTTCAAGCATGTTAAATAATATTTACATTGAATTACTATAAATATTATTTTTAATTAAATTAAGCAGACTGAGTGCTGGTGCTAGTCTTGAAGTGGGGCTTCATCCACTTTTGTAGGTTAAAGTAAGTAAGACTGTCTGACTTCTTCATTCCCAAAAGTTTGCGCAACTTAGCATCAGGGTTGATGTTGCGACGATTGGCAGGGTCTTGAAGTTTATGACTAAGGATGTATTTTTGTAGTTCCTTAGTTACTTCAGTGCGGGCCATTTCAGTTCCTTCTGCTTTTCCTAGAAAGGCAGCCAATTCAGAACTAATTTGTGCTGGTTTGGTAAAACCACTTGGTTCTTTGCTACCAGCTTTGCGCTTCTTTTTACTGGCTTTTTGTGCTTGCTTCAATTCACGGTCAGCACGTTTTGCTAGAACACGTGCTTGTGTGGTTACAGTAGATAGTTGCGTTCGCAAAGCAGACAACTGACTTACCAATTCAGCAAACTGGTCGGATAGTGATGGAACTTCTACCGTTTCTGGAGCAGTAGTAGTAACGGCTGCTGGTGCGGCAGTAACAGATTTAACAGCAGTGGTTGATTTTGCTGCTTTGGCTGCTTTTACAGAAGCAGGTGCAGGAGTAGAGGCTTTGGTTTTCTTTGATACTTTCTTTGGCATCTTATAATCTATTATTAACACATCTTTTTAAGTTCATTTCTTAAAATATATTATTTTTAAGAAATGTTTTCATTTTTAAACGAAGCATCCAGTTAAAATTTTCACACAGACAAATTTTCGTGCTTATTTTTCTAAATTATATCTTTGTTTATTTTATTTGATATTTGTTTATTTGATATTTGTTTATTTGATATTTGTTTATTTGATATTTGTTTAATATTGGTTGCGAATCGTTCCAATGCGTTGTGGTTCATCTAACAAACAACCTATTTCTAAAGTAAATGAGGGTGATGCTTTATCGAATTCGGCCATTGTTCCATCATGATGTCTAAATTTAAACTTAAGTTTACTTAGGGTTTTTATTGGTGGATTATAGTTGTGTGAATTACTCGTTATTTCACTTGAATTAAACGATATCATATGAAACAATTGGTCTGCCACAATCGATGCTTGAAGAACATTGGTTTTTACCAAAGAAAGTTTAGCAAAAGCGCTGTTGTTTTTAAATACCAAATCATTGTTGAAACTGGAATTGGTGCTATTGGAATATGGTTGTATTTCACTAATATAGTTATGTTTATCCAATTCAACATACATTGTATCGTATTTCTGCGTATTCACTGCATGGGGTGATTCTAAATATGAAACCGTTGTTTTTGCCGAATTATGTTGCTTAGAAGGAATCAACCAAGCGACAGTTTCATGGTCTAATGTTAATCCGGTTTTTAATTGCGTATAACTATCTGCTGTTGCTACATCAAAAACTGTACCAGTATAATCTTGCTTTTCATATCCCAAAATACAACCTAAACCCCAATCCATATAATTCGTAAATTTTGGTTTGTAGATGCAATTTAGGTCGCTATTGAATGTATGCTCGTATGTAAACAATAATTTAAATACTCCTTCTGTTACACCAAATAATATTTTATTTGTTATTTCGTTATATTTAACCTTAAAAGGTTCAAAATTAAATTGGTTATACATTGAACGATTAAGTATATTTTGAATCATGTTTGCCAGTTTTACAGGAGTATAATAACCATCTGGTATTTGTATGGTTTCCGTTACGTCACCCGCGTGATGATTTATATCCATAGCAGTTCCAAAGGTTGGATTGGCATATTGAATTCTTATCTTAGAATTTAGTTTTCGTTCACTTATGTTATGTAGAAAATTGGGAAGAGTAATGTCTTTTAACTTGATATAACTTACATTTTGAAGTGGAGAAGGGAGAGATATTTCAAATTCATTGTTTTTTTGCCATTTAGATACATCCTTATCTATACCATGTATCGAAATAAGTTCTTTACGCATTACATAGTTTTGTCCTGGTTTTATTATAGGGTGCATTATTATAAATTTAATATATATTATTTTTAAATTTATATCTGTTTACTTTCAATAAAATATCTGTTTACTTTCAATAAAATATCTGTTTACTTTCAATAAAATATCTAATTGTTATATATCATGAGTAAATTTGGATTAGCATTAGTTGCGTTAACTATTATAAATACGATAGTGTCTATTGTTTTTGGATTTAAAGTAAATAACGTTTTGTTTGGTTTTGTTGTCGCGTTTTTGGGGATTAGTGGGTTGGTATTTATGGGTAATATGGTTAGATTTGCTAAAGAATTAGCAGAGGCTTTTTCAGAAAAAGCAGGAGTTGTAAATGTTATTAAAAGGGTATTGTTATCTATATACAATAGTTTTGATATATTTATCATTATTGGACAGCTTATATTTTATTTAATGATTGTAATGAAATCACCTGGTATATTTGTAACCAATGAAATACCCAAAAACTTTAAAACGAAAAATACAACCGTAATTGTATCCTTTGCTGCACAATTATTGATGACAATAGCAAGAACTATTATGAATAAACAGTTGTTTGGTGAGATAACCATATTAATTGGGATTATTACCGCCTTTTTAATTTACGATATTAGAACAGACATTGAAAAGAAAAAGGTAGATAAATACAGTTACAAGTAAAATATTCAAATCATAAATTATATTGTAGTTTATGATTTGTTGATGTATGATTTGTTGATGTATGATTTGTTTATTGCTTTTTGTCTACTATTATAAAGCGGAATGTGAGACCATGTTCTTTGTTTGTAAGCCATAGTCCCGATATTTTAAGTATTATGGTTAGTTTTGAAACTCTCCCCATCAATCGTGTAGTGTCTTTGTGGTATAATTTAATGTAGTAATTCATCAATTGTTCGCGTATAGTATATACGGGGTGCTGTGTTAATTGAATATAGTTTTTTAATATTTGATGTTCTATGCCTGTTAATTGACGAATAGCAAGTTTGTTTTTTTCATTGTATCTTGAAAAATTACACTTTATTTTGCTATAATATTCTTCTATTTCCAAATCATACAAGTTAAACTTCATATAAATACCATTGGTTGAAAACAAATTATTGGAATAATACATTCTATAAAAATAACTATTTTCAATAATATTGTTTTTGGATTTATCACTTATAATAACATTATTTATTTCAAAATCATTAGTCGGTATGGTTAAATACATATTAACATAATACAATGGGTTGTGTTTAAATGATTATTGGTATAGATACTTTATCATTCTATACCCGTGTGTAGTGTGCGTGTGTGTGATATTTTATGAAAACTGGTCTTTTTTTAACAATAATAGTGTTTGTAGGTCTGTAATTGTAAGTGTTTTGTCTATGTCTTTAACTGTTTTTAACATCGTTAAACATTCCAGTAATGAATTAGTGTAAGCAGTTTGTTTTTTATGTATGTATAATTTCCATAAATGGTATACATTTGGTTGGGTTTCTTTTATTGCTTCAAGTTGTTGAGTTATATTGTCAAATACTATTGAATGGTTCATTGGTATAAATAAAATTAGTATGTTTATGTTTATGTTTATGTTTATGTTTATGTATTTCGGTTTAAAAGTAAGCATTAATATTAAAGTAATACAACACTTGCAATGAATAATAAATTTGATGATTATATTAAACAAGTTGAAAAATATGATTTACATGAACACATTACAAAGGATAAGATTATCAATGAACATATGATTATATATGGTCCTAGTGGAATTGGTAAATACACACAAGCATTGAAATACATTAAAGAGTTTAGTCCTACCAAATGTAAATACGACAAAAAAATGACATATATGTTTCAAAACAAAAAAGAATACGTGTTTAAAGTAAGCGATGTTCACTTTGAGATAGATATGGAATTATTGGGATGTAATTCAAAGGTGTTGTTTAATAATTTGTTTTACCATATTGTTGAAATAATTAGTATGAGACAATCTAAGTTTGGTATTGTGTTGTGTAAAAATTTTCACAAAATTCATTCCGAACTATTGGATATATTTTTTACTTACATGCAGTCATTGCTTCATAAAAAGGTTAAAATTCAATACATTTTACTTACAAATCACATCAGTTTTATTCCAGACAATATACTTTATCGCTGTCAAACTATAAATCTTAAACGACCTACTAAAACAGCATATTTACATTGTATTAAATCACACACGTCCCGTAATAAAAAATACAAAATAAACAAAGACGCATTGGATAGCACATTGTCGCAGCCTTACAATATCACCAATATCAACAATCTACTGTTTAATACAAGCAAATTAAACGAAATTAGTTTGTTTCATATTGAAAAAATCATACATGCAATAGAACACTTAGACGAAATAAAGTATTACGACATAAGAGATTTACTATATAACTTGCTTATCTTTGATATTGACATATCTGATTTTTTGTTTTACACATTAAATTATTTTATATCTAAGAAACGGTTGAAATCAGATAATATGGAACAGTTGTTGTATGACATAAATAACTTTTTTTCACAATATAATAATAATTATAGACCTATTTTCCATTTAGAAGCAATCTTTTATAAATTATGTATAGCAATAAAACAAAATAATGGAAACACAAATAGATTATGTAATAGCGTGTAGGACATTAAATATCAGTAGTAAAACATTATATGTATGTGAAACGAAAGAGGAAAAAGTAAATTTAATAAAAAAGGCTTACTATAAATTAGCACTAAGGTATCATCCAGACAAAGGTGGTGACCCTAAACGCTTTAAAGAAATAAAGGAAGCATATGATTTTTTAAAACAAACCGATGATAATAATACGTATTTAAATGACGATATGGTTAATAAAGAAAACGATACATTTGAAAATATATTTGTTAATTTTGTAGAGTCAATGATTAAAAATAAAAAAGGATTTGAAATGTTTGATAACTTGTTTATAAAAACAACACTTCATTCTATTTTAAAGAAATGTGATATTTATTCAGTAAAGGTATTTTCACAACTTGAACTTGAAAAGTGTCGTTTAATATACACGTTTCTCTCCCAACATAAAGATACATTTTTTTTATCTGAAGAACAGTTACTTAAATATAAAGAAGTTATACGTGAAAAAGTTAGAAACAATAATATTATCTTGTTAAACCCTTCATTGAACGATATTTTAAACGATAATGTGTATAAGTTGGAATTAGAAGAAGACACTCACTACATTCCTTTATGGCATGATGAAATTATAATAGACGATATGATTATTAAAAATATACCAGATATATCAGACAATATATCTATTAATTTAAATCAAGACATTGTGGTAAAACATACTGCGTCTATTGTCGGTTTGTTTGAAAAAGGCAGTGAAACCCTAAAAATAGGCGATAAGGATATTACCATTTATGCCGAACAAGTAAAAATAACAAAAGACCTGCAATTTATCGTATTTAAAGAACAAGGCAAGTTAATTTCCAACAAACACAACTTGTATGACAATAAAAAAAGGGGTAATATCATAGTGGAACTTTCCCTCTATGTCTTGTGATAGAAAAATACATAAAAAATTATATTATTTTTTATGTATTTAATTAAATTTGTATTAAATTTCTATTAAATTGTTGTATTTTGTTTAGTTGTTATTGTATTTGATTAGTTGTTATTGTATTTGTTTAGTTTATGCTTTCTTTCTACGAACTACCTTCTTTTTCTTCTTTGGTTTTACTTCTTCAACTACTTCTTCTTCCTCTTCTACATCTTCGTCTTCACTATCTTTAAATGATGGACCAGGCATATCGTCATCTTCTTCGTCCGCGTGATTTGTTGTATCATCTTGTGTTTCCTTTTCTGCTAGGTTTTTGTCCATCTCTTCATCATCACTATCGTCTTCAATATGACAAGTTGCTGTTCCCAACAATCTAGCAGGTGGTCTTACACATGCTTGAACCAATTTCCATGTTACACCACATCTACCACCAGCAAACCATAGACCTTGACAAGCAATCAATCCATTAACATGAGATGCCTTTGGAATACATTCAACTGGACTACTAGTTGCTTGTTCATCTTTTCGTGGTGGCAAATACAATGGTTGTTTGTCTTCATAATTATACAATTCGATGTTGAAGCGTCCTTCCCAATAAGGTAGCTTTACCTTCAATGATGGAGCACGACTGTAATCTGCTTCATCGGTGTAATTACCATCACTATCCTTCAACTTAGGGTACTTAAGAATTGGATACATAAGATTATCAACCAATTCACGACTCATCTTACTTTTTCCAAACCATTCCTTACTGTATTTAATACAGTCATCCTTAATTTTGTTTTCAAATGCGGTCATAGCATCCTTGAATTTAAGAACCGATGATGTTTCATTTCTGAAATCCAACGCCATATCGTATGTTACTCGTCCACTTTGCTCATCTACTCGCTCATTCACACCCCATGTTAGCATTAAAGGGACTTGTAATACAATAGGTTGACCAGATAGGTTTAATTGAACGCTCTTACCACCTCTCTTATTATTAAGAGCAGGTTTATAGGTAACTGCTTCGGCGTTAAAAGATTTGGCTTTGGTGATTAAATAGCTTACTGAACTCATGATTATTATAGTTTATATCTCTTGTCTTTTTTTTAAATCAATTTTATATATTAATTGAAATTTTGTGAATTTAGTTATTGAATGGGGTTGTAAATATATAGGAAGTATCAATATATTAGACTACGAATTAGTATAAATCAATATTTTGACTGATTTTTCACTAAATAATGAAATATAAAATGTTGTATATTTTATTATTTTTACACATTTGGAAGCGATTATTGAGCAAAAAAAGATGGATGTTGTGGATTGTTTTGTTGGATTTCTCTTTCTTTTTGATGAACCATTAACCTGACTGTACCATTTCCATTGTCATTGGGTAGATTGGGTTTCATTGTGTTTATATTGGAAGGTGGTAAAGGAGCATCGCTGCTTGATTGTCTTAGTTCTGCAGGAAATGTTTTTTTATACCATTTTTTCACAGAACGAGTAGATTCGTCAAGTATTTGTTTGGTATTTGGAGTCAATGCTTGATGGTTCAAGTTTAATTGTTTTTTATGGAAATGTTGGTTGGTATTTACTGACGGTGGGTGTTTTTTTCTAGTATTGTAGAATGTCTGATTGGTCACATTTGTTATATGAGGGTTATGTTGCTGTTGCTGATGATGTGAATGGCTCTGTATATTTCTATGTTGGTTTGGGTCTGGATGAACTTCATTAGCAAATGGTTTTAATTGTGGTTTGCGAATAAAATGTTTCGATGATTTTTTTTGTTTGTTGCGTTTACTTTCTTTATCTTTTTGTTTTTTTCGTTTACGTTTTATATAATACACTACACCAACCAAGACCATATGGATAAATATAATACCACATATAATCAATACAGTGTGTAAACTGTTTTCTTTTATATTAGTAGATGAAGTATTTAAAGGAGAGGTTTTTGAAGAAGTAGACCTTAGATTTACAGAGGTTACATTATTTACAAGATTTGTATTATTTGCAAGATTTGTATTATTTGCAAGATTTGTATTATTTGCAAGATTTGTATTATTTTCGATATTTATATTTGTTTTGTTTTCAGAAAAGGGAGAGATGTTTGTTGTGTTTTGCGAACTATTTCCATTTATTGTTGTATTTTCAAGAGTATCAGATTGATTTTCAGTCAAGGTTGGAGTAGATATGGTGTTATTTGTAGAAGAATTGAAATTAACAGTTGTCATTGATAAATTATTTATAGAAGAAGGGAGAGATGTTTTCAAATATGTGTTTTTGTATATGTTGTATGGGTCGTCTATACACATATACATCTCTACTCTATACAACATAGCGCCATTTGCATCTTGAGTTACTCCCCACATTTTATTACAGTTGTTTATATCTATTGTCATAATGGTTAAATGTATATTTTTGTTACGTTTAAATATATTTTTCAAATACTTAACCATCTATACGTTTCTCTCCCCCAAATCAATCTGAGATGAGGTCTTAATTAAAGATTTATAAAAATAGTATAAATATATATAAAATATTTAATTTAATGATTAATACTGCTCTTGAATATGAGGAATTAGATACTCTTGATTTTGACGATATTTATAATATAAAAAAAACAAAAAAAACAAAATACTCTCGACCGAAATTATATTCTCCAAAAACATACATACAAACCAACCTATACAAAGATGTCGTTTTAAGTAAGAAAAAGAGAAAAGTAAACACAAATGACTTCAGAATATTGAATATTAATGAATTTGATGATATTCTACATAACAACTACAATGTATCTCAATTAAAGAAAATGTGCAAACACTACAAGTATAAGGTAAGTGGAAATAAAACGGAATTAGTAAAGCGTTTGTATAACAATATGAGACTTTCTTACCATGCAATTAAAATACAATCCGTGTTTCGTGGAAGTATTGTAAAGAAAATGATGAAGTTGAAAAACATACACTTACTTAAGGAAGCAACCAATGATATTGATTTTTTAACACTGGAACCAGTCACAAACTTAAAGATTTCACAAGTTATTTGTTTGAAATCGGGTGAAAAGGATCATGTTTATTGTTTTGATATATGTTCGCTCTATAACTTGATTAAAGAACAATATGGTTACAGAAAGTCGTCTCGTAGAAAACATACAAATGAAGGGTTTATTAATCCATTTAACAGACAACCGTTTCCCACCACTTTATACAAAGATTTATACAAAATAGTGAAATACACCAAATTATCAGGTGTTGATATCAACTTAAAAATTGACAACGATGACTACAGTGAATCATTGAAAAAGCAAAATCAGTTTAAAGCAATAGAATTGTTTCAATTGATTGATGGATTTGGATTTATCACCGACAGCAAATGGATTATGAAGTTAAACATGTATGGACTAAGCAAGTTTATGAAAGAATTGATTGATGTTTGGGATTACAGAGCTCAATTAACAAGTGAAACAAGATACAAGATATTTCCAGGTGAATTAGGATATCCATTTCGTATAAATAGAAACATATTTAATGGAACCATAGAAACTGTTAGAAAAACGGTTCTTAAAATAGTATCAAAATTTATTACTTCTGGCGTAAACAGAGAATCGCAATCTCTTGCAGTATTTTATGTATTGGGCGCCCTTACCATTGTAAGCAAATCTGCTGCGGAAAATCTACCTTGGTTGTTTGAATCCTTTTCTCAAATGTAAATGTGTTGAATGTAAGTTTAGATAATACAGTAAAAATAAGTAAAAAATAAATACATCATTATTGATATATTTATTTTTTTTTTGAATGGTTTGTTAAATTATTTGTATATTTAATCGTTTGGTAAATTATATGTTTAATTGTTTAAATTGGCTTCTACCCATGATAAAGTTACCTCTTCTGGTGCAATACCCTTCATTGATATAAACTTTGGACGACTCATTCCAGAAGTTTTGTAAAATACATAAGGTCCATATTTTCCCTTTCTAATACTAACATCATTGCTCAACTCTTTAATTATATTAGAAGATGACTTTGCTTTTTTATTTATGTATTCTATTACATCTTCCAATGTGATATCTTCCATATCTTTATTAATATACTTTAAAGATGTGTTTTTACCTCCCATAGTAACATACACGCCGAATTTACCATTTTTAAGAACCACTTCTTCTTCATTATACTCTCCTAAAACTTTATTTTGATTGACGGATGCGTTGGAATTATCACTATACATTAGTTCGTTTAACGTATATCCTCCGTTTCTAAGTTTTTCCAAATCAATTTGAAGGGTTTTGTTTATTTGTTTAAAACTAACGCCGTTTTCATCTTCACACTTTATAACAGGACCATATCTTCCTATGGTATATGTATGATGTTCGTCTATTTTAATCACTGGTTTATCTGTTTTTTTAATTTGTTTTATGTATTTGTCTATGGTTGTATTACATTCTTTACACAACTCACTCCATTTTTTATCACCATTCGCGATTTCGTCTAACATTTCCTCCATATTTCTAGTATAATCATACTCAAACAACTCACCAAAATGCTTTATTAAAAACTCTATCACCAACAAACCAGTAGGTTCCAACACCAACTTGTTTTTTTCTTGCCCAAACTCTTTTTGTTCCGTTTTGGTTTCTATTTCATCGCCTACCAATTCATAATTCGTACAAGTTAGCTTTTTACCAGGGACATTTTTCTTACTAACATACCCCTTGTCTTGTATTTTACTTATAATAGAAGAGTAAGTGCTAGGACGTCCAATTCCCTTTTTCTCCAACAATTGAATTAATTTTGATTCTGTATGGTGTTGTTTTAAATTTGTAATTGTCATATCACTGTTTATTTTATTATACGTCATTTTTGTTTCTTTTTTTATTAAATTTAACCGTTCAAACATTTCATCGTTGTTTTCCACTCCATACACCTTTTTCCACCCATCAAACACTGCTTTTTCAACATCGGTTTTGTATAAGTGGTTTAAAGGAGCAGACAAAGTTAAGATTAACTTTAAATACTGTGCTTTCGCCATACAAGACGCCAAAGTGTTTTTGTATATCAACAAATACAATCTCAACTCATTGTTTGTTATTTTTTTGTTTATTTGTAGTGATGTTCTTGTAATATCAGTAGGACGTATTGCTTCGTGGGCTTCTTGAGCCAGTTTGTTTTTTTTATTATCCTTTTTTTTATCATTGTTATTATCCTTTTTACCATCTGTATCACTATTATTTACCAATGTAAACAACTTTTTAGAAACATATGCGTTTCCATAGTTATCGTCAATATAATTTTTGGTTTTTTTCACAAACTCAGCACTGTATTTCATAGAGTCCGTTCGCATGTAAGTAATGTATCCATTTTCATACAATCTCTGTGCATACATCATCGTTTGTTTGGGACCATACCCCAAATCACTACTTGCCTTTTGCTGTAATTTACTAGTGGTTAATGGAACGGGTGGAGATTTCAACACCTTTTTTGTTTCTTTATTGATGATTTTATAAGTATGAAATACGCTTTCTTCCAAAAACTCTTCTACCGTTTCTTTGTCTTTAATTTGTGTTGTTAATTGAAATTCTATAGTAGTAGATGTTGTGGAGGAGGAAAGAGATATTGTGGAGGAGGAGGGAGAGAAAGGAGAAGATGATACTGTAAAGTCACCGCGTGTGTTGTACACCTTTTTCCCGGTTTGTTGATTGGTTTGCTTGTAATTATCATACACAAGTCGTAAAGCAGTAGATTGACACCTTCCAGCAGATAATCCACTTTTTCCAGATATATTTTTCCAAAGAATAGGAGATACTTTAAACCCCACCAATAAATCCAATATTTGACGTGACTGTTGCGAATTTATTTTATTTAAGTTTAAAGTGGTTGGGTTGGCAAGTGCTTTTTTTATTGCTGGTTTGGTAATTTCATGGAATATAATACGTTTGGTAAATTGTATAGGCAACTGAAAGGACAAGCATATATGCCACGCAATAGCCTCACCTTCACGGTCGTCGTCTGTAGCCAATATTACTTCTGATGCCTTTTTGATACTGTCGCGCAATTTATTGATGTATTTTTTCTTTGAAATCATTAGTTTGTATTTGGGTTGAAAAGTAGCGCCTGCTATATCAATAGACTTTAATCCATTTAAAAATTCACGGATATGTCCATAACTCGCTACACATTTATACCCAACTCCCAAATAAGATTCTATTTTTTTGCATTTTGCGGGTGATTCTACGATAACTAATTTCATATAATAATTATTTTACTATAAGTATTATATCTAAGACTTTAAATGGTTTTCACATATTCTAGGGAAGTGGTTAAAGTTAAGTTAAGTTAAATTAAGTTAAATTAAGTTAAGTTAAGTTAAGATACAATTAAAATTTAACTATTCGGTTTTAATTTGTTTTTCGTGACTAAGCATAGACAACGTTTCAATTGCCTCTTGTTCAAGGGTTTCGATTTCTTCTTCGTCTTGGTGTTCGTGTTGGTCTTCATCATCGCTGCTTTCTTGTGTTAAATCAATAGGGTTTAAATAACTATCCCCTTCTTTACTCTTTATTGGTTGGATTGGTTTAAAGTTGTATTTATTATGGTTAAATCGGCCTTCTGACACCCTTTCCAAATATGGAATGATGTTTTCCCCTATTTTACTTCCAGATTGAAACGCAAAATACCCAATACCAACCATTTCAATAATACTCCATTGATACATAGGTTTCCAAGTTGTTAATAAAATATTGAAAATATAACCAATAAAAGCACTACTTATAAAGGCTGTTGTAAAGTTGATTTTTGAACGTGTATCGGTGCCATAGTAATGAACTGTGTTGTAATAATGGTGTTCAAATAAAGACCTGTAATATAAAACGCGTTCCGTCGCGGATTGAATGGATAAAAATAGTTTTGCTTGCATTGTTTGATGTATTACACTAATCTTATTTGTTTAAATGGTTTGGGTTAATAGATTAGTGTTCTATTTACGAACTGTTTTTTTTAAAATCACTCCAAGACACTTTTTTTGCTTTTCTATATTTGTGATTTTTAGTAACTCGCTTTTTGTCTTCTCTTAAAGCACTATCAATGTATAGTTCTTTCAAGATTTGACCTACCTTAACTGACGCTTCATGTTGGTCTAACTTTCCAACTTCTATTTGTTTTAAAATATCAACAAACTGAAACAATATCTTTAAATCAAGTTCGTCTTTGATAAGTTTGTTGTAAAGGTTAGTATAATTGGTGTATAGAAATTCGCACTTTTTCCTACACATAGATTTAAATGTTTCTTGAGATACACGACTGTATTGCTTTTTAAGTTGTAAATATACATTTACTTGGTCTTTAATAATATCACTATGGCGTAATGTTCTAATCTTTTGAGTTGTTTCTTCTGGATTAAATTCATTAATCATGTTTTTCAACTTTAATCTTGCTTCGTCATTCATAATTATATAAATAATTATTTTTATTGTTTTATATTATTTTACGCGTTATTTATATAAATGTCAAAACGAGGTGTAAAAAAAACTTTAAAGAAATCAAAAAAGGGAGAGAAACGTTCAAAGAAACAAGCACTTAGAATGAAAGCAATTAAAAGCAGGAAAAACAGAAAAAATAGAATGAGTTTTAAGAAAATGCCAAAGCGTAAACTTAAGCGAACACTTAAAAAAGCAAAGAAAAAGATACAACAACAGCTAAAACATATTGGTATGAAGGGTGGTTCCAAAGACGGAAAAGCAGTAGGTGAAGGAAAAAATGTTAAAATGCACAAAGAAGTTCCACAAGACCCCAATCAAAGCGAAGATAGTATTGAATCCACAAAGGCAGCAGCAGAAGTATCTAATCAAGCAAATGTATTTAATGAATTAGAACCAAATGTTATTGAATCATTTTCTGGTATTTCTTCTGGTAGTCAATCTATATTTTCAAGTCAACCTTCCTTACTAGGAGGTGCCAAAATGCCTAAACCTATAAAGCAATTAAGAAAAACAATGAAAAAAAGACTAAAGTTGATGAAAAAACATCGCAAGTAAATGAGGAGAGTAAATGTTGTAAATAATTTGGAGTGAGTGAGTGAGTGAGTGAATTGTGGCGATTGTATTATTAAATTGTAATTATTTATTTTAATGTTTTTGTAAAATATTAAAATCAAAACCTAATTTATTATGGAAGCATTAAGATTATTAAAAGGATTAAATTTGGTTAAAAAAGTAACAACAAAATCTCCAAGTCAAAATAGTGATTTGGGAACTGCTATACTTATTATTGTAATTTTTATTGCTTTATACATCTCTTCATTTCTTGCTATTGGTCTTAAAAAAATAAAGGAAAATTGGGACCAATATCGCTGTAGTCCCATGGCGATGCCTTTCGCAGGATATTTAGGATTTGATGCTTTGGAAAATTTCGCGTTTTGCATTGGGAAAATCCAGTCGGGTTTAATGAATACCTTTCTTAAGCCTATATTTTCCAATTTAAACATACTTGGAGATGTTGCTGGAAGTATTGTAGGGTCTATAAGGTCATTAACTACATTGATGTCTAATATGAATGTTGGATTTGGAATGGCTAGTTTTGATATACTTTCTATGTTTAAAGGCATTATGGTGAAAATGCAGTATTTTATTGTTAATATCAAAGATGTGTTTGCCAAGTTTGGTGGAACCATGTCAGTGATGTCTAACATTATTGAAGGAAGTAGTTTAACCGCCAGAAGTATGTGGAGGGGACCAGTCGGCGAAACACTTCGAACCCTTTGTTTCTCTCCCAACACATTGGTGACGATGAACGATGGTAGCCGGAAAAAGATAAAAGATATTGTTATTGGTGAAACTCTTGAAAATGGGGTAGATGTTATAGCAACTCTTAAAATTAAAGGTGGGACGGAACATTGTTTTTACAAGATTTGGAGCGATGTGTTAAACGACTACATTTATGTTACTGGTAGTCACAAGATAATTGACCCGGAAAGTAACGAATTAATACCAGTAGAAGTGTGTAAATTGGCGGAAAAAACAAACAAATACAGCGATACTCTTTCTTGCTTGATAACTAGCAACCACATCATTCCAGTAGGCGAATTTAAATTTTGGGATTGGGAAGATTAGATTATTTATAATATGATTTTTTATTACAACAGAAAAATCATATTATTATCCATTTTATATATAAGATGAATGATACTTTTATTTTAAATGTAAATAAATTATACAGAAATAAGACTTATTTAGAGAAATATGGACATTCTGTAACGATTACCGTTATCATTCTATTAGCATTTTTTTTGGTATTTTCCTATTTTTATATAAGATCAAATTTAGAACCAATACGGAGAGATTGGAACAATTTAAAGTGTCACCCCGGTATTATACCATTTGCTGGAATGATTAACAAAGACCCAAATGATACGGTGTTTCAAAGCACTGGTAAAAACTTTAATTTGTGTACTAATTTGATTTTAAAAACGGTTGTAGAAGTGTTTACAAAACCTGTCACGGGGGCAATGTCTTCACTTAACGCAACCTTTAAAAAAATACTAAGTTCAGGAGGAATGCTACAAAAAGTAACGGCAGGATTGTTTGAGAAAATCCAAAAAATGATGCAGTATTTTATCAACCGTTTGGCGGCTGTTATTATACCGGTTCAAAAGTTGTTTATCAACATCAAGGATACTATGAAGAAGATGAACGGGGTGTTAAGTGCGTTTTTATACACGTTAATAGCCCAATTTTACGCCATTAAATCATTTGTTGGTTCATTTATTGATATGATGATTGTAGGGATGATTGCTTCGTCGGCATCCATTGTTGCGTTGTGGCTTATTCCTTTTTCGTGGCCAGTTGCTATACCTGCTACGGTATTTTACGTGGTAATCATGACGCTGATGATTATTATAAAGGTAAATATGTCAAGGATATTATTGATAAGTTCTGGACAAATACCACCGAAACCTGGAAAACCAGCGAATTGTTTTCACAAAGATACTGTAATACAAACCAAAAAGGGAGAGATGTTGATTAGCAAGTTGTCACCGGGTGATGAATTGGCAGATGGCGACATTGTAACTGGTGTGTTTAAAACCAGTGGATTGGAAAACACGTTTTACGATTTAGACGGAATTATTGTGACTGGAAATCATCACGTATATAATAAGGAAGTTGGATGGAATAGAGTTGAGCGCGATGGTCGGGCGGTTGTGATTCCAAATATGAAGCAGGAATATGTATATTGTTTAAATACACAATCCAAGAAAATTAAGATAAAAAATCACGTTTTTATGGATTGGGACGAAGTAGATATGATTGATATACTTACGTTGAAAAACAAAAAATACATTTACACCAAAGAAGATATTAACTTTTATTTAAACAGTGGGTTTTTTAAAGATACCATGATTGAAATGGTAGATGGTGAGAAAAAGAAAGTTCAAAATTTAAATGTGGGAGAGATGTTAAAAGGTGACATTAAAATAACAGGGATAGTGAAATCATTGGACCATAAAAATACATTTAACTATTTAAACAAGACATTTGACGTAAAAGGAAATAATATTATGTTTGAAAAAAATGATTTAGCAAATTACGACAAAAAGTATGTTAAGAAAACGGGAAATGGTGAATATTTGTATCATATCATTACGGATAAAAAACATTTTTATGTAAATGATGTGAAAATATTTGATTACAATTCTTGTTTAGAGCATTTCTTAAATCATTGAAATTAATTATACATAGATTTGTAATTATTATCTATTGATTATTTATATGAGTAATATTTCCATCACTCTTGACTTAAATTTAATTAATATTTTGATTATCATTATCATTGCTGGATTTATTGTTAGTAATACATGCATAAGTTGTATTCACAAAGAAAATATGGCAAACCTTTTTTACAAGACATCACAAGGTATTCATGAAGACAAATACCAGAAAGTATACCAACCAGGTGAAAATTATGAAAAGGTAAGTATCCCTTTACCAGAAGGACAATTGTTTTACTATGGTAACAATGATTTTAAACCAGAATGTTGCAAACATTCAACGGTCAGTGGAACAGGTGGTTGTGCTTGCGAAACGTCAGAACAAAAAAATCATTTAGCATCTCGCGGCGGAAACAAAAGTGATAGCCAATGGGAACAAGAATTTTAAGATAAGATTATTGTTATATCTTAATAAATATTAAATAATTCATTTTATATATACATTATATATACCATGAGTAATAAGAAGACCCTTACATTTAAAAACACGTTATACAACATCATTGACAATGGTGAAATCGGTAATGGATGGAAATACGTGGAAGTTTTAAACAAAAAACACGAATTTTCACTCCCTCAATGCCTTTATTACAAGGGTGATGCTATGAAAAAATTGCTAACTTATAGTGAATACATTAATCATTTAGATGTAGGCAAAGACTTTATGAATGATTTTGTGAAAGATATTTTTAGAGAATGCTATCCTGGTAGTAAAAACCCTATTTGCAAGGTAAAGGAAAATTTAATGATGGGTGGTGGTACAATGAAAGACACACAGATTGATAAATTTATAGATATCATAAAGGGAAATCCTACGATAAGCGACGATGATATTAAAGTTGCTTTTTTCAAAGGTATGAAAGAAGAAGAACGACCTGTTGCTAAAGTAAACACCTTAATTAAACTTAAAAATCAAATAAAAGACATGACCGAAGACCAAATCAACAAATTAGATCAAGATGCCTATACAACATATAACGACAAAGCAGACCCTAATAATATCGGATTTAACATTAATGTAAATAAAATTAAACAAATATATAATGTTTTGCCAAAATCCAAGGCAAAAGAAGATGTAGTTGTGGAAGGAGAAAAGAAAGAAGAAGAAGAGAAAGAAGAACAAGATGACGGCGAAGAAAAACAAGATGACAGCAAAGAAGAACAAGATGACGGCGAGGAAAAGGGAGATGACAGCAAAGAAGAACAAGATGACGGCGAAGAAGAACAAGATGACGGCGAAGAAGAACAAGAAGAGGAAAAAGGCGAGGAAAAAGGAGATGAAGAGAATGGAGGAGATGAAGAAGAAACATCACCAACAGAAGAAGAGAGTGAAGTAGAGGAAGAACCGGTTGTTCCTGCAAAATATGAAGCCAATAAAGAACTTTCCGAATTTATGGGTGATGATAAGTATCTAGTTGCTTCTAAGAAAACAGAAGAAATGCCTGAAAATTACTTGTACTTGGACTATAAACTACTAACCCAATCGGGTAATCCATTTGTTTTGTTTAATAGAGGAGAATTGGCGAAAGAAACGGAACTGTATTTAAAAAGAGAAAAGGATTTTTTTAAAGTGGAATATGGTGAAAAAAGAACATTTGATATAGATGATATTAGCAGGTCCAATGAAAAAATCAATCGTTTGGCTAAATTATTTGTTCGTGATGTAGTTAAAACCAAAGAAGGAGTGGATAAGTTAGGAAAAGGCTTTGCTTCACTAAAAGAATTGGTTGATACGTTTGAAAAAGATGAAAAAAACAAAAATAAAACATTGTTTAGAAAAGGTTATGAAAATATTCCACCTGCACCAGAAACAGCAAAAAACGAAGGAGAAGAAGAAGCGGAAAAGGAAGTAGAAGCGGGTAAAGAAGGGGAAGGAGAAGAAGATACAGTACCAGCTGAGGAAGAGAAGGCAGAAGAAGATACAGCACCAGCTGAAGAAGAGAAGGCAGAAGAAGATACAGCACCAACAGAAGAAGAGAAGGGAGGAGAAGAGAAGAGGAGTGAAACAGAAATAGAAGTATAAATATCATATTTAACAAATATTATATATGATATGGATTGAATTAGGTAGTTATGATATGGATTGAATTAGGTTAGGTTTTTTGAATGGAACCATGCATTTTAAAACATTTGACTTGTTCTACCTTGTGTTGGTCTGTTATGTTATGGGGGGCGTTAGACGTTTCAGCATATTCATTTTGGAAAAATGCTTTGGAGTCAATAATTGCCTGATATCCTTCACTATACGTAGTCAATATACTACCAAAATAATTACTACTAACATCCACATTATCGGTGGGGTATCGCACACAGTTGTCATCATGTATGATTTGTCCGTTGTATGTGGTAAAGAAATCATTTGAAATATCTACCGTTTGGTAATAATCATGATATCCCTTTGTAATTGCCATAAGAGTTGCGTGGTCTGCCGTTTGAGACAACTTACCACCACTCGTTTTGTTTACCTTTGAATTTGAATTGTTGATATCACAAAAGATTTGCTTATTTTTTTTAGAAGTAATGTAATCGTTTGACGTTCTTTGTTCATTTATTATTGTAGGATTTTTAAAACTTCCACTCATCGTTAGTATATTATAAGAAAAGATTATCTTTGCTTACACAGAGATGGATATAATGTATTATGGCGGACGGACTGACGTTATTAACAAACTTAATAGAAAAATCAGATAATAAGGATAAAAATATATATTTTATTATATACTAATTTATTATATGGACTTCTGCCTACAAATAGATAAATATTCAAAAAATGATTTGTATGATATTTTTGAATTAAAAGAAAGCGAAGTTAATCAACTCAATATTCATCATAAATGTTTAAATTATATCGATGAAATAGAATCCAATCAAAACATTGAATTGACGGAAAAGTTGCCTCTTGTAGAATTTCTTAAAAAGGCAATGAATCAATTGATTGTATTCAACAACACATCTACGGTGGCAAAACAAGATTTCACTGGTGATTTAGAAAAAAACAAAACCTACCATAGCGAACATTTTTTAATACAGAAAAACCCTAAATCCAACTTAACTTCAAAGATAAATCCAATAAATAGAACAGTTACAGCGTCTGTGTTAAACATCAATACAATGTTTCGAGGGGATTACTACAACACTAAATCATCCAATTTCAATATTGACTTAAACAACACTCTTACAAATGTTACTTCTATGACCTTACAATCTGCTGAAATCCCTGACTTGTATTACACCTTTTCTAGTTTAAACAAAACCAATGAATTTACAATCGAGTTGTTTGATGTAAGCAGTAACAATGCTGATAACGCAATGATAAGCGATGACGTATCTATCATTAACGAAACCAAACACGTGGTGAAAATAAAAGACGGTATTTATACCCCTCAAACGCTGATGCGATACTTAAACGAGTATGTGTTTAACGACTCCAGCAACAATAGATTGACGCGGATAGGTGCATACTACGATGAGGTCACCAAAAAATTCAACTTTGTCCGTGATATAAGAGGTACAAGTAACGGTGGTATTCCAGTTGAAAATTTGGATGGGGATATGATTGAATTGCGCTTCAACATTGATTGGAGGATTAGCGATGAACCAAACCGACCGATACAGATGAACATGGGGTGGATGTTAGGGTATAGGAAGCAATACTATGATTATGATACGGATTTTGTGAATAGAAGGGAGGCGAATACAACTACTGTTCAGGGGTATTCGCCAGAGGGGATGTTTAATACAGAAGGAAGTAAGTATCTGTTTTTGGCGATTGACGATTACAACAAAAACTACTCTCAAACGATTTTCTCTCCCTTTCAAGAATCTGTTTTTACCAACAATACCATATTGGCTAAATTGGTGAAAACGGCAGATGGAAATTACAACTATATAAACCCTGATGTAGAAAACAATTACATTAGAAAATACTTTGGACCGGTCGATATCACACGGTTAAAGGTGTCAATATTAGATGAGTTGGGAAGAGTGGTGGACTTTAACAATACCGATTATTCTATATCGTTGCGATTGGAACAGCTATATGACTTAAACTCAAAAAATGCTTAATAAAATCACTAATAGGGTATTAGTAAAATCTTAATAAAAAAATGGTATAAAAATATTTTGAGAATAACGATTATATTGAAAAAAAATAATGGGTGCTAACATTTTTATACTAGGATTTATGTTATTGTGTGTTGGTATAATGGGGACGTGTTATTTATACGCAAACAGTGTGTCTTCCAATTAGATTATATTAGACAAAAAATAACCATTTATAATGGTTGTTTTTTGTTTTGTTTTTGTGTTGTTTTTATTTTTTTGGGAAAAGATGATTAGTTATTATTTATTTACATAGTAAGAACATTGTATACTGGATATTCCGCGTCAAACCCATAGACACGATTGCCGATACGATGCTCTTTTCCTATGTTTAAGTTTTTAATGTTTTGATTTAATAGTAGGAATACTCTACGACAACCATTTTGTTCTCCATTCTCATCACACAACTTAATGTCTTCTGGAACTGTTGTCAACGCCAAACGGATATTTACAATTTCACCAACAACAACATTTGGTTGAGATTGAGGTTGAGGTTGAGGTTGAGGTTGTGAGGTTTTTGAAACACTTTCTCCTTCGTATTCATCAGGGTTGAGTTCTTTGCTTGCAGTAATGTCATCGGTCTGTATTTCTTCAGCATCTTCTTCGTCTGTGCTGGAAGTTTCAGATGGAACAGGTGATTGAGTTGGAGAAACCGATTTTGTGGAAGCATTGGAGTTTATTTCATAATGGTCTTCTGATTGTTCATGTTCTTGAAATCCAGATGAGTCAACCGAAGAAGTAACAGAATTATCATCATCATTATCGTCTAAGTTATCAAACAATTCGTCTGGTAAATCATTATTGATATCTGCTGTTTCATTTACATGCGACTGTGTTACTGGCTCTTGTGTTTTTGACTCCACAACAGGAACAGATGGTGGTTGTTTTTCTTCAACTGGTTGTTTTTTGGCTGTCTTTTTAGAAGCTCGCTTCTTTTTTGGCTTAACTTCCTTTTTGGTAGTTGTGGATTTGTCTTCAATGGAATCCGCCGCAACCAGTGCTTCTTGTTGAGTGTTGTAGATGACTTTATTTACTTTCCAGCAATTAAACCATTTTTCACCTTCCTTTAATGCGTAGGTAGATTTCCTCCAAACCTTTTCTATTTTACCATTTGGTTTTGTGCGTATGATTTTACGATGGATTTTGAGATTGCTTACATGCTCTATGACTGGTTCTTCTACAACAACGGTAGAAGAAGGAGCTTCCTCAACTGGTTGTGGTTTGGGTTGTGTATCCTTTTTTTTAACTACTTTTGATGCTTTTGTTTTTACATTAGAACCAGAAGTGGTTGTAATGCTTATGTCGTTGCCTTCAGAGAATTCACTGGCGATTACGAGTAAGTCTCCCTTGTTAAGTTTAAAAGAAGTTTTCCTGCCTTCTGTTTTCTTAAGGGTATTGTTGAACCATTTCATTTCAACTGGATAATTGTTTTCACCCAAATGAAATGTCATTGTAGCATTAGAGTAAGTAGTTCCATTTTCATCATCCGTTAATATGGTAAAACGGTCTAATCCATGAGATTTGTTTAACGAGCATTCAATCACCCCGTCTACAATATCAATTACTTTTTTAAGAGTTGGAATAGAATTAGTCATTAGTTCGTTAATTTGTTTTGGTTCAGAAGAACCATCGTTGAAGATGGTGTCTTTTAGTTCGCCATCAATAACAGACAACATGTTGTCGGGGATGTAGTTTTTAACCACAAGAACGGTTGTCTTTCCAGGCGCGATTTGTTTTTTATTGACTGGTTTAAACTCCATGCGTTTGCATGTATACGAATGGTTTTTCTCCATAAACTCTTTAATTGTATCAATATTGGAACATTGAAGAGATGTATTAGAGTAAAGTTTTACTTGTAGGGATTGAGTTTGCGACATATTGGTTTGTAAGTTTGTAGGGATTGAGTTTGTTTGATTGTTTGTTTATTGTAAGATTTACTTGTTTTGGTTTAATGTAAAATATAGGTCGAGTTTTTTTGTCAATTTATAAAAATTAGTTAAAATCAATTGTCAATAAAATATATAAGATGCTTTTTATCAATCCACCATTTGGTAATTATCTTAATATACAAAACACTATACCAATAAGAGGTAGTTTTACCCTATACGAAAGAAAGGGATTGATTGTTAATATTTTTAAATCATTGCGTTATTCGCCATTCTGTGGTGGTTGGGTCAATAAGATTGGATTGAGGAATAAGGGAATTGATTATGCAATAGAAACGTATAAAAAGGGAGAGATAATCAGTGTGGCGATTCTAGAAGAAAGCGACGTTAAAAGTTTGTTGAACAAGATACCAGAAGACATGGACATTGAGTTAAATGTAAGTTGTCCTAATACGGAAAAGCATTTGGTGAGTGATGGGTTGTCGTTGTTTATCAATGATAAAAGGGATTGGTGCATTGTGAAACTAAGTCCGGTTTGTGAAACAAAGTTGATTGATACATATTACAAAGAAGGGTTTCGTCAATTTCATTGTAGTAATACGTTGCCGGTGAAATATGGAGGGTTGTCGGGACCGTCGTTGATACCGTACACGTCAAAGTTGGTGAAATACATTAAGAAGACGTATCCAGACACAGTGGTGATTGCTGGCGGAGGAGTGAGAAATGTGGAGCAGGCGGAAAAATACAAAAAGTTGGGCGCGGATCACATTTCTGTATCTACCCTATTTTTTAATCCAATTCTTTCATGGAATTTTCTGCAGAAATATTTGTAAAAAAAGGCACTAAAAAAAAGGATCCAAAAAAAGGCACCCTTAGAACGATTTTTTTCCCAAAAGTTTTTTGAGATTTCATTTTGGACATTTTGAAAATGTCCATTTCCCAGATCTGAAAAAACTTTTGGTAAAAAAATCGTTCTAAGGGTGCCTTTTTTTGGATCCTTTTTTTTAATTGTGGTTTGGTGATTTTTCGCGTTTTACAATCACCTTACCATTTATGGTGTGAAATGAATTTTTTTCCTAATGGTGCCTTTTTTTCAAAAATGACAAAAAAAATTTGGCAAAATCGCAAAAAAAGGCACTATTTGACCGATTTTTTCGAAAAAAATGGGCAATTTTTGCAGATTTTTGGCCAAAATCTTTGCAAGCGTAGAAAAACGTAGAAAAAAGTGTTAAAAAGTGTTAAATTTTTTGAAAAAAAATCAAAACAGTTACATTACCATTTATCATCTTAAAATACGAAAAAAAATATCACCTTCAAAGCATAACGAAAAATCATGCAAGCGTAGAAAAAACGTAGAAAAAAGTGTTAAAAAGTGTTAAATTTTAGCAAAAAAAGGCACCGAAAAAAGGCACTATTCAAAAAAAGGCACCATTAGAACAACTTTTTTTTTTCTAAGGGTGCCTTTTTTTGGATCCTTTTTTTCTAATGGTGCCTTTTTTTGGATCCTTTTTTTCTAATGGTGCCTTTTTTTGGATCCTTTTTTTGACTTTTGAAGGAAAATAACAAATTAATTTGCAAAACATAAAAATAAAATAATAATTTTATATATACCGTAGAAAAATGGAGAAAAAAAGTGTAAAAAGTGTTAAAAATAAGAAAAGATTTTTTTGTAAGTTTTGTGACTATACCGCGTCACAAAAATCTCACTACAATAAACATTTAAGCACTAAAAAACATAAGAGAATGGCGGGGAAAAACGTAGAAAAAAGTGTTAAAAAAGTGTTAAAAAGTGTTAATACGATGTATGTTTGTGATATATGCAACAAACAATACAAAGATAGAAGCGGATTAAGATATCACAAAAAAAAAGCGACGTGTTACTCCCAACAGCAACAGCAACAGCAACAGACATCCAATGAAACAAAGATAAATAGTTCTAAACTTGATGACTTAACCAAGCAAATGACCAAACTAACTACTTCTATTACTGAAGCAGTTGATAGTGGTATGTTGGGAACTAAAAATGTTATCACAAACAATAACATATCTATTAACTTTTTCTTA
>Ga0181570_10000158_pt1 | contig 64729 bp, 60 predicted proteins | sample 101ome_18_FD_148667 | JGI IMG/M metagenome (GOLD analysis project Ga0181570, IMG submission 148667) | Coastal salt marsh microbial communities from the Groves Creek Marsh, Skidaway Island, Georgia - 101406AT metaG (spades assembly) | ecosystem: Environmental > Aquatic > Marine > Intertidal zone...
CAAATGCTACTTCAGGATGCCCTGTGTATCCATCATCATAACCATAAACAGTCATTGGCCTAACAACTTTTACACCATCTGTATCCATAGGTATTAAAATTTGACTTTGTCTTGTATGTGGAGGGTTATCTGGGTTAGTAATTCCCATAAAAATACATATTTTAGCCCTTGGGTTTATTGCATTTGAAGTCCACCACTTTCTACCATTGATTATATAATTATCACCATCTTCAACTATTGAACTAGAGATATTAGTTGCGTCTGATGAAGCTACATTTGGTTCTGTCATTGCAAAACATGACCTAATTTCTCCATTTAGAAGAGGCATTAACCACTGTTCTTTTTGTTGATCAGTACCAAACTCAGCTAATATTTCCATATTTCCTGTATCGGGTGCTGAGCAATTAAACACCTCTGGTGCCCACCATACTTGTCCAGTTAATTCAGCAAGTGGAGCATAGTCAACGTTAGATAAACCAGAACCATAAGTTTCATCAGGTAAAAATAAATTCCACAATTCCTCTTTTTTAGCTAATTCTTTTAGTTCGTCTAAGATTTGCGGTATGTGGAGAGGGTCGCCTGAATTAATGATTTCATCTTCATAAGCCTGTTCGTTTGGAAAAATATGCTTTTCAAAAAATGATTTCATTTGCTCTTGAAGATTCAAAGACTGATCAGAGTAATTAAAGTCCATAATTTAATTCTATCAATTAACTTGAGTGAAATAAAAATGTTTCATAATATATTTCTTAGTGGAATACTTTACAGAAAAACTTAGAAACCTAATTTCAGATAATGTAGAAATAGCTGATGATTTTGCTTTTGAACAATTTAAAGTTGGAAGATCAAATATTACTTACAAAATCTACGATAACAATAATGTTTACGTCCTCAGGAGACCCCCTTTTGGACAAAAACTAGAATCTGCACACAACATGGAAAGGGAGTTCAGGATCATCTCATCACTTTATAAAAATAACATTCGAGTACCTAAACCTGAATATATTTACACAGATAAGAAAATAAGCGATGATGACTTTTACATTATGGAATTCATTGAGGGAGAAACTATATCTGATAATCTAATTGCTAAAAATTTTGATGAAATTCAAAAAAAAGATATTACAGAATCTTTTATCGAAGCTCTTGTTGAAATACATATGTTTGATGTTGTGAATTCAGAACTTTCAACACTAGGAAAGCATGAAAATTATATAGAAAGACAGCTTGTTCGATGGTCAAAACAATTCGACGCTCAAAAAGTAAGAGAAATAAATGAATTAAATCAAGCTACAAAAATGTTATTTGAAAATATTCCAAATCAACAAAGAGTGAGCATTGTTCATGGTGACTATAGGCTTGATAATGTCAGAGTAAATAATTCTCGAGTTAAAGCTGTTGTAGATTGGGAATTGTGTACTTTGGGTGACCCTTTAGCTGATTTAGGAACGATTATCGCATCATGGTCTAATAAGGAAGAGACAGACACTCCTTTTATATACTCTCCTTCTCTTGCTGGTGGTTTTCCAAATAGAAACCAAATTTTGGAACAATATGAAAGCTTATCTAACTTAAATATTCAAGACATTGAATTTTATACAAGAATGTCTTTTTGGAAACATGCAATGATAATGGAAGGCGTATACGTAAGATACTCTCTTGGTTATTATGGAGATGTAGATGATAGTGAAATTGAAGCTTTTAAAGAAAGTACAATTTCTTTTGCAAAAAAAGCATCAAGCAAAAATTTATTAGGAGAAATGTTATGAAGGTTATCCCAGCAAGTGAATTAGAAAGCCATGTCGGTGAAGAAATTGGAGTCTCAGAATGGTTCGAAGTTACTCAAGAAAGAATTAATCAATTTGCAGAAGCTACTAATGATCATCAATTTATACATGTTGACCCTGAAATGGCAAAAGCAACTCCATGGGGTACAACTATTGCACACGGTTATCTAACTCTAAGTTTATTGACTTATTTACAAGCTGACATAGGTTACATGCCTGAAGGACTTCAAATGGCTATAAATTACGGTGCAGACAAAGTAAGATTCATGGAAGCAGTGCCGGTTAATAGTAAAATTAGAGCAAGAATTACTTTGACTGATGTGTCCTATAAAAAGAGTGGTCGCTGGTTATTAAAAAACACAGCAACAATAGAGATTGAAGGCAAAGATAAGCCTGCTGCGGTTGTAGAAACACTTGCAATGTACATAGTAAGCGAATAAAACAGAAAGAGGAAATTTATGAGAGAAGCAGTAATTGTATCAGCAGCAAGAACTCCTATTGGAAAAGCATATCGTGGAGCTTATAACAACACAGCAGCTCCAACTTTAGCTTCTTACTCAATAAAGGAAGCTGTAAGCAGAGCAGGTATAGACCCAGAAGAAATCCAAGATGTTGTAATGGGCTGTGCTCAACAACAAGGATCTCAAGCACTAAATATTGGTCGACTTGGAGGAATTGCAGCTGGTTTACCAAATACTGTTTCAGGAATGACAATTGACAGACAATGCTCTTCAGGCTTAATGGCTATTGCTACCGCCTCTAAACAAATCATTACAGACAACATGGATGTTGTTGTAGCAGGTGGAGTTGAGTCTATTTCGTTAGTTCAAACTGCTGAAATGAGACTTGACATTGACCCTAATGTTGCAAGTAATGCAAAACATGCATATATGCCAATGATAGAAACCGCTGATCATGTTGCTGAAAAATATAATATCTCTAGAGAGAGTCAAGACGAATACTCTTTACAAAGCCAACAAAGAACTGCAGCAGCTCAAGAAGCTGGTGTTTATACAGATGAAATATTCTCCACAACAAGTACAAAACTTGTTAAAGATAAAGAAACAGGTGAAATTTCTGAAGAAGAAGTTACTTTATCTCTTGACGAAGGAAATAGACCTCAAACTAATATTGAAGGACTTTCCTCCCTTGTACCAGTTTACGGAGAAGGCAAGTTTATTACCGCTGGAAATGCATCTCAGCTTTCTGACGGTTCAGCATCTGTTGTAATTATGGAATCTAAAGTTGCTGAAAACAAAGGCTTAACACCTCTTGGATACTACAGAGGAATGGCGGTAGCAGGTCTTGCGCCAGAAGAAATGGGCATAGGGCCAATATACGCAGTTCCTAAGTTGCTAGAAAGATTCAATCTAACTGTTGATGACATTGGTCTTTGGGAGTTGAATGAAGCTTTTGCTGTTCAAGCACTTTACTGTAGAGATTTTCTAGGAATAGATAATGAAATTTATAATGTAAACGGTGGATCTATTTCAATAGGGCATCCTTACGGAATGACAGGTGCAAGAATGACAATGCATGCTTTGATGGAAGGTAAAAGAAGAGGCGCAAAATATGTCGTCGTAACAATGTGTGTTGGTGGCGGAATGGGTGCAGCTGGCTTATTCGAAGTAATTTAAATTTAAAAAGCTTCCTTGTTTTTTAAATTCTATAATATTTTATGGAGAAAATATCTGACAGAAAGTCATATCTAAAATCCATATCAAATAGAAATTTAAAAATTTTCTTGATGGGTGAACTGGTTGATGAACCATATGAACATCCAATTATAAAGCCAAGCATTGAAGCTATGGCTGAAACTTACGAATTAGCTGTTAGAGAACCCGAGTTGGCTACAACAATTTCTCCTTATACTGGTGAAAAAATAAATAGATTTCTTCATATTGCAGAAAGTAATGAAGATTTATTTCTTCAAAATCAAATGCAAAGAAAACTCGGTCAATTAACTGGTACTTGTTTTCAAAGATGTGTTGGGATGGATGCATTTAATGCACTGCACTCTATAACTTTTGAGATAGATGAATTACATCGTACAAAATATCACGATAATTTTTTAAATTTTTTAAAAGAAATGCATACATATAACTTGGTAGTTGGTGGTGCCATGACTGATGTAAAAGGTGATAGATCTAAATTGCCCCATGAACAAGAAGATGAAGATCTCTATTTGAGAATTGTAAAAAGAGATGAAAAAGGAGTTTACGTTAAAGGTGCAAAAGCTCATCAAACAGGATGTATTAATTCACACTGGATGGTTGTTATGCCGACGTTAAGACTTTCAGAAAACGACAAAGACTATGCAGTAGTTGGAGCAATACCTGTTGATGCAGATGGAATAACATATATTTACGGTAGACAATCTTGTGATACAAGAAGTATGGAGCCTGGAGAATATGATGTTGGTAACAAATATTTTGCTGGTCAAGAAGCTATGGTGATATTTGATAATGTCTTTATTCCAAATGAATATATTTTTATGAATGGAGAGTATGAATTTGCTTCTAAATTAGTAGAAAGATTTACAACGTATCATAGAAGATCATACGTTTGCAAATCAGGTGTAGGCGATGTTTTAATTGGTGCTGCTGCGACAATAGCTGAATATAACGGTGTTGAAGAAGCATCTCACATTAAGGACAAATTAGTTGAAATGAATAAGTTAAATGAAACAATTTATGCAACAGGTATAGCCTCTTCACTTCAAGGTAGGAAAACTAAATCAGGAAACTTTATAAACGATGAATTATTGGCAAATGTCTGTAAACAACACGTTACAAAAGAAACTTATGAAATTTCACGTATTGCTCAAGATTTAGCTGGTGGTTTAGTTGGCTCAATGCCATCTGGTGTGGACTTTAATGAAGGTGAGATGTCTGAAGATATTAAAAAATATCTAAAAGGCAAGAGTGATATCAATGCTGAAGATAGAGTAAAAATTCTAAGATTGATTGAAAATATGACTCTTGGAAGAAATGCTGTTGCATACCTAACTGAGTCAATGCATGGTGCTGGTTCACCTCAAGCTCAAAGAGTACAAATTCGAAGAAATATAGACATAAATGAAAAAAAAGCATTAGCTAAAAAACTATCAGGTGTACAGGAGGATGAATAAAATGAAAGCTTTACTTTGTACTGAATTGGGAGATCCTGAATTACTTAATGTATCTGAAGTAGATATGCCAAATTTAGGAGATGATGAAGTCTTGGTAAAAGTAGAGGCAGCTGGAGTTAACTTTCCAGATGCTCTTCTAGTACAGGGAAAATACCAAATAGTAATAGATCCACCATTTATACCTGGAAATGAAATTTGTGGAGTCGTCGAAAGTGCTGGTTCAAATGTTTCTATACCAACAGGTACTAAAGTTATAGGCTTACCACCTATTGGGGGATTTGCAGAATATGTATCTATTAATAAAAATTTAATTATTCCTGTAAATAGTGATTTTGATGTTTTATCAGGAGCGAGTTTACCAATTAATTATGGTACTTCATATTATGCATTAAAAAGACGCGCAAAAGCAGTCCGTGGTGAGACCGTGTTAATACTTGGTGCCTCCGGTGGAATAGGTTCAGCATCAATTCAACTTTCTAAAATTATGGGTTTAAATACTATTTGTGCTGTTGGAAGTGAGGAAAAAGAGGCTTACGTAAGAAACTTAGGTGCTGATGAAGTAATTAGATATGATAAAGAAGACTTAAAAGAAAGTGCTAAAAGTTTAACAAATGGAAATGGGGTTGATATTGTTATTGACCCTGTTGGAGGAGATGCTACAGAACAAGCTTTAAGAGCTACAGCATTTAATGGACGACATTTGGTAATTGGTTTTGCAAATGGGCAAATACCAAAAATATCTTTAAATTTAACCTTAGTTAAAGGTGTGTCTATTGTCGGAGTTTGGTGGGGTCGGTGGACTAATACCTCACCAAAAGAAACAGCTGAAGATTTTGAGGAGCTTGTAGGTTTTGTAAACAGTAATCAATTAGAAATTGAACCTAAAAATATTTACACATTAGATGAAGCTTCTAAAGCTCTGTCAAATTTTCTACAAAGAAAAAATATAGGTAAAACTGTTATAAAGTTTTAATGTGAAGCGAAATAAGGATTTTCACCAGCAGCATGATCTGTTGCGTCAATAATATTGCCAATTTCTGGAACAGCTTCTCTTAAAGAGGCTTCTATTCCCTGAGTTAAAGTTACTTGCGCCATGCCACAACCTTGGCAACCACCACCTAAACGTAAATAAATATCATTACCTTCAACACCTATCAATTGTGCCGCTCCACCATGAGATGCAATTGCAGGATTTATTTGATTTTCAAGAACAGCTTGAACTTTTTCAGCTAACTCACCTTTTAATTCAGGTAAATCTTCTGGGTTTCCAATCATTGCTGGACTAGGCGTATTAGGATTATCCATTGTTAATCCAGGAGTGTGTTCGTCATCTGACATGTCCAAACTAGCGCCTTCAAATTTGTCTAAATCTTTAGCAGCAATAATTACAGGGAGGTCACCAAAGTCTAATCTTGCATCATCAGAACGAGCTTGATTTATATCTAGAAAACTTAAATCATAAGTAAATTGATTTCCTTGCACTCCATCTATTTGAAGGAATAAAGCATATTCTTTATCACCAGGTTCTTGGTCTCTTAATTCAATAATAGTTTTAACGGCTTCATCACCGATTTTAAAATTTACATCGTTACTCATGTTGTTAATGATACATGATTTGTGATATGTGAGAAATTAATGATATTAAACTATTTAATTGTGAGTAATTTATTAATATCGCTGGGCGGCGAATGTACAGTAAAAAATATAATAAACACTGAAACTTTTGAAAAAATTGTAGCTGTTGATAGTGGCTATAAACATTTAACAAAACATGATTTAAAGCCTGATATCTTAATTGGTGATTTAGATTCAGTTGATGAAGAATTAATAAATATTGCAAAATCCGAAGGTGTTGAGATATTTGAATTTAATAAAGATAAAGATGAATCTGATTTTGAACTTGCCATCAATTACTCAATAAGTATTGAAGCAGGCTCTATAACAATAATTGGTGGAGAAAATGGCGAAATTGATCACTTGTTTTCTATTTATAACATAATCTCAAATTGTAAATTTAATAATGGCATTACTTGGTTGTATGAAAATTACATAATGAAATTTCAATCTACGGCTATATTTTCTTTACCAAAAGGAGAAAAATTCAGCATTATTCCTATATCTAATCTTGAAAATCTAAATATAGAAGGATCTAAATATGAATTACATGACACTTTCTTACCGAAAGGATCATCACGAACATTAAGAAATGAATCAATTGGTAAAGAAATAACAGTGAATTGTAGTACAGGATTATTTAATCTTGTTTACAAATTATGATCTAGGAATATCTTTCCACGCTTTGTCTTTATCTAACTTTGGCTCGCTAGGCAATCCGAGAACTCTTTCTGCAATTATATTTCTCATAATTTCAGAAGTTCCTCCTTCAATAGAATTAGCTCTAGATCTTAAAAATAAACTTTGAGTATCAGTAAATCCAAAAGTTTCGTTTTCAAAATTTAGCTCTGGTTGAGTAAGTTCATAACCCCTAGGAAATAATAAGCCGTCATTTCCCAACATTTCCATACCAAATTCATAAGAAGCTTTGTTTATCTCTGCCTCATATAATTTACTAGTAGAGCCTTCAGGTCCAGGAGTACCTTTTTCTCTATTTTCAAATGCACGCATGTTTGTAAGTCGAACCGCTTCTTGTTCAATCCATAAACTAATTAACTTATCTTTTGTAACTGGATCATCAAGCTCTTGATCTTTCCACAATTGAACTAAATGTCCAGGTGCTCCGCTACCCCTTTCACGTACATTGCCACCAATAGCAACTCTTTCATTCATTAATATTGCTAATGAAACTCTCCAACCATCTCCAAGTGATCCAAGAATGTTTTCCTTTGGAATCTTTACATCAGTAAAATAAACTTCATTAAATTCGGCCTCACCCGTAATTTGGCGCAACGGTCTAACTTCAACCCCATCAGATTCCATATCAACAATAAAAAAAGTTAGTCCCCTATGCTTTGGAACATCTGGATCAGTTCTGGTAACGATTAGACCCCATTTTGCTAAATGACCTAAAGTAGTCCATACTTTCTGACCATTTACAATGTAACCATCACTGTCATCAACAGCTTTTGTTGAAAGACTTGCTAAGTCTGAGCCAGAACCGGGCTCTGAAAATAATTGACACCAAATTTCCTCAGTAGTGAACATAGGTCTAAGATATTTTGCAATTTGTTCTTCAGTGCCATATTCAACAATAGTTGGAGCCCCCATACCAATTCCCAAAATATTTGCCACCCTATTTTGCTGTGATATACCTTCTTTTCTTAAAGTTTCGGTGATGATTAATTGATATTTTGGATTTAAACCAAGTCCTCCTGCACCTTCTGGAAATTGAACCCATGCTAAACCCAAATCAAATTGTTTTCCCCAAAATTCTTGGAGTGAATCAGTAGTTTTTCTAAATTCTACTAACTCTGCTAATTTTTCTTTAACTAATAGTTCAGGATTAGATGTATTTGTTAATGTTTCAGACACTACTCGTTTCCTTGTTGCATAGCTTGATTAAATAGAGGCATTTCATCTAATATACTACCAGGATAAACCGGATTGGATAAATCACGAACTTTATCAAAGTTTTCACTTACATCATCTGCTGTTGCTGTCGGATTGTAATAACCAACATCTGTTGAAATTCCAATTCTAGAAAATCTACCTGCACCAGCTGTAAATATTTCGTGCGACACTTCACATGCTTCAGATGCAAGATAAACAACTAAAGGAGTTACATTATCTACACTAAACATTTTTGCAAAGTCTTCACCAAAAAGTGTTTCCGTCATCCTTGTTGTAGCATTTGGTGCTAATGCATTTGCCTTTATATTATATTTAGCACCCTCAATTGCCATTACGTTAGTAAGGCCGACAATTCCCATTTTTGCTGCACCATAATTTAACTGGCCAAAATTACCAAATATACCAGAAGGAGATGAAATGTTAACAAATCTACCATATCCCTTTTCTTTCATGTGATTAAAAGCAGGCTGACAAACATAAAATGTCCCTTTTAAATGAACATCTAAAACAGAATTAAACTCTTCTTCAGTCATTTTAGAAAAACTTTTATCTCTTAAAATACCAGCATTGTTAACAACAGCATGTAGGTCTCCAAAAGCTTCCAAAGCTGTATTTACAATAGATTGACCCCCATCTTGAGATGCTACTGAATCGTAATTCGCCACCGCATTACCACCGGCATTTTTGATTTCTTCAACAACAAGGTCTGCTGGAGCATTCGCTGCGCCTGAACCATCTACAGAACCACCAACATCATTTACAACAACATTTGCTCCTCTTGCAGCAAATTCCATTGCATATGCTTTACCTAATCCATTACCTGAACCAGTAACAATTACTGTTTTATTCTCAAAAGATACGTTTCCCACAATTATCCTTCCTCGTACATTGATTCAATTTCTTCACTGTACATTTCTGCAATTACATTTCTTTTTAGTTTTAAAGTAGGAGTTAATTCACCACTTGAATCAGTCCACTCTTTTTCTAGAACAACAAATTTTTTAACTTGTTGAACCTGAGCAACTTGGGAATTAGCTTTGTCTACTTGCTTTTGAATTGCATCAATAACTTTAGGATCTGAAGCCATAGATTCTATTGAATAGTCCAAACCATTATCAGAAGCCCATGATTCAGCACCACCATCACCATCTAAAACAATTAATGCAGATAAATATTTTTTACCGTCACCTACAACGCAAACTTGTCCAATTAGTTGATGTGGTTTGATTAAATCTTCCACTTCAACAGGAGCAATATTTTTTCCAGCTGAAGTAATTAAAATTTCTTTTTTTCTGCCAATTATCTTTACGTAACCAGATTCATCAATTTCGGCTAAATCACCTGTATGCAACCAACCTTCTGAATCAAAAGTTTCTTTAGTCTCCTCTTCGGCTTTAAAGTACCCTTGAGTAACGTGATTACCTTTTAAGCAAAGCTCACCATCTTCTTCTACTTTAACTTCCGTACCTGGGATTGGAATTCCAACCTTACCAATTGGATTTAAAACTTTAGGAACTTCAATTCCTTCTGATTTTAATTTCTTTGAAAATGTTTCAACTGCATTACCTGAGATTCCTATCGTTGCAGGACCCGTATCCTCAGTCATACCATATATCTCTGTTACATCTATCCCAATTGCATGAAACCATTTATGCACATCTTTATTCATTGGTGCAGCTGCAGTGACAAAATATTCTGTATCCATAATTCCAAGACCTTCTTTGAATTTTGAAAAAACTAGCTTTGAAAAAACTGCATCTTTTACTTTAACCATAAAAGGCACACTCTCTCCTCTCTGCTCATATTCAACCTTTTCTAGGCCATTAGCAATTGCCTTACTAATCAAATCTTTCTTTGGATTCTCTTCAATACGAGCTTCAAGACCAGCTTTAAACTTTTCCCAAACTCTAGGAACTGCAAGAAACACTGATGGCTTAATTGTTGGTAATGCATCTCTCATATCTTCAAGTACAGGCACCGGGAAAATTTGGCCAACTCTATAAATTGCCTGGTAGTGATCTCCTGCCCTAGCAGCAATATGAGCCATTGGTAAGTATGAAACAATTCGTGGATGCATTGTTGCGGGTATCATTTGACCAAACAAACTTTCAATAGTCCATAAAACATTTTTGTGAGATATCATTACACCCTTAGGCTTACCGGTAGTTCCAGATGTAAATATTAAGCAAGCTAAAGTGTCTGGAGTTATTGTTGCAGTTGCTTCATCAAGTTTTGAACTATCAGATGCATTTATTTCTCTACCTTTTTCAATTAATTCGTGATAACTATAGACATAATCTAAGTCTTTTTTTTCTTCGTACCCATTAATAAGAACAATTGATTCTAAATTAATGCATTCTTTTTTTGCTTTATTGACTTCTTCAAATAAATCAAGGTCTCCAACAATCGCTACTTTTGCCTCCATTAAATTGGCTACATACTCAATTTGTGAGTATTTAAGTTGCTTATATAGAGTGGAAGGAGTTGCACCAGTGTATACAATTCCTAAATCTGCAATATTATGCTCTTTCGTGTTGTTAGACATAATAAAGGCTGTATCCCCTGGTTTTAAACCTAGTTCTAGAAGTCCCGATGCTAAGGCTTTAGAAGTGTCTCTATATTCAGACCATGAAATAGAGTCCCAAGCTGAGTATTCTTTATTAGCAGGGGTATTTAAAGCTGGATAATCTCCATATTCATTAGCATTGCGATCTATAAAATCTATTAGCGTTTTTCCTTCTATCACAGATGTAATTAAGCTTTCTTGTGACTTCAAATAATTGTGTAATTTTGACAACTTTCCTCCTACTGGGTTCTCATATAAATTGTAATTTATTTCTTTGATTTCAGCTATTTAGAAAACGAAATTATCCTTTAACAGAACCAGCTGTTAGCCCACCTGTAATTTGTTTTTGAAAGAAAACGAATAAAACAGCAATAGGTGTTGCTGCGATTACAGATGATGCAGCAATTACTCCCCAATCTGCATTAAAGTCGTCTATAAATACAGTGTTGATCCCAACCGCAACAGTCCACAAATTTTTATCTTTTAGAAATATTGCAGCCAAAATAAAGTCTGAATATATACCAATAAAAGTAATTACAAAAATAACTACAAGAATTGGTCTTGATAAAGGGGCAATTATTTTACTAAAAATTTGATAGTCAGTTGCACCGTCAACTTTTGCGGCCTCATCTAATGAAGGTGAAATTGTATCCATAAACCCTTTAATTAACCATGAGTTAAAGCCAATTGAGCCTCCTAAATAAACCAAAATTAAACCAAGGTGAGTACCTAGCCCCATAAACGGTGCTACATCATTTATTTGAAAAAATAACAAATAAATTGCTACAAAAGCAAGGAATGAAGGAAACATTTGAACTATCACTAGTGTTAAAAGTCCTGCCCTTCTACCTTTAAATTTAAGTCGTGAAAAAGCAAACGCTGCCAGAGTGCCTAAAAAGACATTAAATAACGACGCAACAAATGCAACCTTGTATGTATTAAACAACCACGTAAAGTAAGGAACTAACGGGTTTCCAGAAAGTAATTTATAGTGTTTTAAGGTTAAACCAGACGGTATCAACTTTGAATTAGAAAGATTGGCGAAATCAGCAAAGGAATTGGTAAGAACAAATAAAATTGGATAGATAGCAAATGTTACAAATATTAAACCAATTAAATGTCTCCATCCATATTCTCTAAACCAAGTAATAAATTTAGATGTTCCCATAAATTCTTTCCAATCTTTTTGTATATCTGAATGAAATCGCAGATACTAATAAAACAATACCAAAAATTACTATGGTAACTGTAGATGCTAATCCAAACATATTTCCTCTTCCTCCAGATATAGCTAATTTGTATGTGAAGGAAATCAAAATATCGGTCCAGCCAACTGGTACTTCACTACCAACTACAGGAGGTCCGCCACCAGATAATAAGAAAATTAAAGTGAAATTATTAAAATTAAATGCAAATGATCCAATCAATAGTGGTGATATTGAAACCATTAATAGTGGGAATACTATTCTCCAAAATGACTGGAGACCATTCGCACCATCTACTTTTGCCGCTTCTATTAACTCTCTAGGAATTGACTGTAATGCTCCAGTGGTTATCAAAAACATATAAGGAAAACCAAGCCAAGTATTTACCAATAAAACAGCTGCTCTTGCACTTTCTTTGGTTTTAAGCCACTTTACAGGTTCCATTTCTAAAACTTCGTATAAAGGTGCTAGCCATGTATTAATTACCCCATAATCAGGATTTAGAAGTCCTTTCCAAACAAGAACAGAAACAAAAGCTGGTATGGCATAAGGAAGAATAAAGAGTGAACGATAAATTCTTTGAAATTTTAATCCATCTTTATTTAGAATTAAGCTCAATAAAAGACCGACAAAAAATGATAAAAACACTGTAAGAATTGCAAATTGAAATGTCCACTTAGCAACTATATTTAAAGGGCCTCTAATTCTTTGGTTTGAAAATAGTTTTTCATAATTTTCAAAGCCTACAAAAACTCTCCAACCAGGGTCAACTTCTAATCCATCACACTCAAAATTGTCAATAACCATTGGACATATTGAGTTTGTGGCATTGTTAGTTAAAGTATTAGTTTTAGGATCATAACTATACAGTTGAGAAGTCGATGACAATCTTCCAGTTGAAGCTCCAAATACAGAAATCTTGTACAGTGTTGCTCTAGTATTTTGATTTAGAACCAATGACAACTCTTGAAGAGTTGAAGAATTTGCTATTTGCTCTTTACCTGATAATAAGTAATACCCCTCAGGTGTTTGAAAATTACCATCTTTAAATAAAGATGATTCGATTCTTGCGTACTCAGAATCGAATATATCTTGTTCATCAACAGCTTTACCAAAATATACACCATCTTCTAAATCAGCTACATAATAAAAATCTAAACTTTGATCTTGTAAGATATATAAATCAAATTCAACACCTTTTTGATCTTCTGGTGTGTATGTTTTGTTTTCCAAAATTTGAATTGCTTGTGATTTATTTAAGATATGTCCTGTTGACCAATTTGTAAAAGATACGTATGAATTGTAAACAGCAGGAAATACAACAAAAGATATCATAAAAATCATTCCAGGAAGAATCCATTTCATTGGTCTAAATTTATTTGTTAAATATACAAAATTTATAAGGAAAGCATTAAGAACAATAAGTGAAAGTAGAAACCAAGATTCAAAAGATATTGCTAATGGAATGGCGTAAATAATAATTGCATTAAAAGCTGCAAGTACTGAGTATCTAAAAATTGTTGAAATTTTCATACATTAAGTTTACTAAATAAAATTGGGGCCCACTTTGAGCCCCAATTTAAAATTGATTAATTAAGAATTAACCACCTGCAATTGCAGTTCTAATTTGCTCTGCTGCAAGTTTCATAGCATCAGAAGCAGAATCAACTGTAACACCTGTTTCTTCATTGGTTCCATAATTCTGGTCCCTAATTATTAATAAAGCGTCACCAAATGGTCCCCACACACTTCCCATTTCTGGAATGTTAGGCATAGGAATTCCATCTGCTGCACTAGCTGCAAATACAGCTGCTATAGGATCAGCAGATTCAACGATTGCAAATAGTGATTTTGTAGCAGGTAATCTAGGATCAGAATCATACATTGCTTGTTGAACTTCAACAGTAGCAAAAAAGTCAAGAATAAAGCTTTGAGCTAAAACTTGCTTTTCACTAAATGATGAAACCATTGCACCTCTAACTCCGACAAACGGAGTAGCTGCATTTCCATCAAATTGTGGTATTAATCCAACTCCATAATTTACTGCACTTGCGTCACCTCTAGCCCATGGACCAGTCATCCAAAACAATGAACGACCTTCTTGAAAAGCTGCCATAGATCCACCGTAGTCTGTAGATGCGACTGTACCATTTTTAACAAGTCCATCTAGATATTCAGCAGAAGCGATAGCTGCGTCGTTGTCTAAACCAACATCAGATGCATCGAATCCACCTTCAGAAGCAAATACATAACCTCCAGCTGAAGCAACAAATGGGTGATTGTGATAGGCATCTCCGCCTCCACCGCCACCAGGTGCACCAACACAGAGTTCCGTTCCCGCAGCATCACAAGCAGCTTTTGCTTCTTCCCAAGTTGTAGGGACAGAGTCTACTAAGTCTGCATTGTAATACATTGCAATAGCTTCTGTTGCATAAGGAAATCCGTAAACATCGCCACCATAACTGAAAGCGGTTACTCCAACCTCAAACAAGTCTGAAGCTACAGAACCTAGATCTAATGGAGCTACAACTCCATTAGCTGCTAATTCTCCAACCCAGTCATGTGCTCCTAAGAACACATCTGGACCTTCTCCTGCTGGACCAGCTGTTTGTACATCTGATCTGATTGCGCCGAAATCGTAAACAACAACTTCAACATCAACACCTGCAGCTGCTTCATAAGCACCTACAAGTGGTTCTAGAGCTGTTGCAACTTTTTCTTCAGCCCACACAACAATTACTTCTGGTGGTGGTGCTGTAGTTGCAGGAGCTGCTAATGTTTCCTGTGGTGCTTCTGTTGTATCTGGAGTTTCAACTGCTTCATCAGCTGTATCTCCACATGCAATAGCTACCAAGGAAAACATTAATAAAAATACGATAAATCGTACTTTTGTATTTTTCATAACTTCCCCTTATATATACGTATATATGTATTTGTTAAAATACAAGGTAAATATACCTAATTATTGACCAAGTATCTATATAGAACTAAAAAACAATTCACAAGTGCACAAGTCACTTTTCACTTATGATTACACCAATGTCTTTGGGCTTTAATTGAACCTGAATTTCTCCATTAACTAGCTTTGATGTACAAAATCCAAATTCGACATCTACTGAATGTGCATTTGATTTTATATTCACCTGCTTATCTGAACCATCTCTATTAACAATGCAAAGGAAAGATTCGTCTTTCAGTGTTCTTCTAAATGCAACAATATCTTCATCGACAAAAACTAATTCAAAATTCCCATATTTAAGAATTGAACTGTGTTTTTTTAATTGCATAAGAACTGTTGTGTGTTCTAAAATTTCCTGATTCCATGAAGAAGTATTATGCCATGGGAAAGACTCTCTATTAAATGGATCATCAGCACCACTTAATCCAATTTCATCGCCGTAATAAATTCCTGCAATACCTGGAAAAACTGCTTGTAAGAAAATAGCGCCTAAAATAGCATTCGTATCCTTATCTGCTCTATTTAAAAATCTTTTTACATCATGCGAACTCAACAAATTTTGACAAGAAGATAATGCTTCAAAAGAATACATAAAAAACAAATTGGCAAGTGAATCTGCAAACTCTTTTGTATTTGTTCGTTTAATTGCAAAAAAGTCTGTCATTGTTTCACGGAAAGAGTAATTCATTGTTCCATCAAAACGGTCCCCTTGTAACCACTGTGATGTATCTCCAAAAATCTCTGAAATTAACAAAACATCTTTTTTAGTGCTTGTTGCTATGTCTCTAAAATCTTTCCAAAAGGAAAAATCAAGTTCTTTAGCTACATCCATTCTCCAGCCATCAATATCAAAATTTTCAATCCAATATTTAGTTACATCCAAAGCCCATTGTCTTGCTTCTGGGTTAACAAGGTTAACTTTAGGCATATCTGGAACTCCCCACCATGCCTTGTATGTGGGTTCAATTATTGGACCATCATCTTCTTTAATATCTACTGGAAGTTTGGTTTCTTCAATTGTCTTATCTAAATATGTTTTATATTCTTTTTCATTCCCATCCCAACCGACTTTATAAGTGTTTGAATATAGGTGAGGTCTGTGCACTAAACGTATAGGATAGTCAAATACAGTAAACCAATCTTTATATTTTGAGTTTTCACCATTTTGAATCAAATCTTGAAATGCAAAATGTCTTGGATGAACATGGTTTAACGAACAATCGAGAACTATTTTCATCCCTCTCTTGTGAATTTGAGTAATCAAAGCTTCCAAAGCCTCGTCTCCACCTAGAGTAGGATCGACTTTAAAATGGTCCCAAGTATCGTATTTATGTGTACTCCCAGATAAAAATATAGGGTTAAGGTATACAATATTAACTCCAAGATTTTGTATATGATCAAGATTGTTTAAAACACCAACTAAATCGCCACCTTGAAAATCTAACCTTGTTGGTATGCTGCCCCACTCGATTGTGTTACTTGGATTTAGACTTTCATCACCATTTGAAAATCTATCAGGAAAAATTTGATACATAACTGAACCGTATACCCATTCAGGTATGTTGTGTCTTTCAAAATTTTGCTTATTGTATACCCACTTTTCAGATGGCGAAATGAAGTTTGCAATACCACTAGTACCGAAATATATATTTAACCCATCATCTGTAGTTGCTGCAAAGCTGAATTTAGATATATCAGATCTAAATTCAACTTCAGTACTCCAAAACAAAAATCTTTCAGTATCAGCGTATTTTTTTAGCTCTATTGCTCTAAAATCTTCATCTTCTAGGAGCAACCATACTTGGGAAATATCTTTTTGAGAATGAACCCTAATATGACCAGTTCCATCCTTAGAGATAGAAAAATATTTTTTATTTTGAAAATCAAATCTAAAGTCATAGTGACCTAAGTGGACATCACCTTCAAAAAAATCTATTTTTTGTTTTTCACCAGCATCGTTAAATTGTGGATCGTGTTTTTCTACCATAATAAATTAATCTTTATATGAAATATTATTATAGATAATAGTTAGAGAATATTATGGATATTAAAAAAAGTAGCGGTTTAATTTTTCATCCAACATCATTGCCTAGTAATACAGGTATTGGTGAATTAAATAAATATTGTTTTGAATTTATTGACTTACTTAAGGAATCAAAAACCAGTGTGTGGCAAGTATTGCCTCTTGGTTATACAGATGAAATCGAATATTCTCCATATTCAAGTAAATCTTCCTTGCTTGGTAATCCGTACATCATTTCTTTAGCTGATTTGAATAATCAAATAGTTGGACAATCTGAATTGAGTGAGCTTAGTAAACTGTCTAATAACAAAGTTGACTTTAAAGATGTTTATAAATTTAAAAAAAATATATTTCAAAACATTTCTACAAAAGTAAATCTTAATGATAAAGTTTATGAATCATTTCTTGAAAATGATCTAGTTAAAAAACATCTAACTTTTATGGTTTTGAGTGAAGTTGAAAACAAAAGTTGGAATAAATGGAAAAAAGAACACTCTTCTTACAGTCCTGAGCTTTTTGAATATCTTAAAGAAAAATATCCAAACATTGTGAATAAATATGTTTTTTTAGAATATGAGTTTCAAAGTCAATGGCGAGAAGTTAAAAACTATGCGAACGCCAAAAATATTGCAATTTTAGGAGATATACCTATATACGTAAATCACAACTCTGCTGACGTTTGGCTAAACAAGAATTTGTTCGAATTAAATAATTTAGGAGAGATGGAATATGTATCTGGAGCTGTTCCAGATGATTTCACTGTAGAAGGACAAGTATGGAATACAGCCTTATATAAATGGGAACAACATATTGAAGATGGATACAAATATTGGGTCAACAAAATCAATGCAAATTTACAAAATTATAACTATTTAAGAATTGATCATTTTGTAGGATTTTTTAAATTTTGGGCAATACCTTTTGGAGAATCTGCATTGAAAGGTCACTGGAGGAAAGGTCCTTGGGAAAACTTTTTTGAGGATATTTCTAAAAAAGTAAACTTTGAGAAATTATTAGCTGAAGATTTAGGAGTTGTTTTACATGAGACTGACGAAATATTAACTCATTATGACATACCAGGAATGAAAGTACTTCAACAAAGAATACCTAATGAACTTGAACACGATGAAATTCATCCTGAAGAGTGGAAAGAGAATGTAGCAGCGTATACTGGCACCCACGACAGTCCAACCATTGCGCAATGGTTCAATGAAACAAATGATACGCAATTAGAGTTTTTCGAAGAATACGCAAAGTCCCTTGATAATAGCCAAACCAATATTTGGAAGTTTATTTCTATGGTTTGGAATACTCCTTGTAAACTTGCTATCACTACAGTTCAAGATTTATTAGAACTTGATATTAATGGTAGATTTAACTCTCCTGGAACCGTTGGCGGAAATTGGGAATGGAGACTGGAGAGTTTAGATCAACTTGTTGACCCTATGGATAAATTAAAAGAAATAAATATAAAATACAATAGATCTAATACTTAGATTTTATATATTCAATTACCAACGTAACTTCTTCATCGCTTAGTCTTTGTGCTGGCATAGAACCCTTCCCTTTAGTTATAGTTTGAACCCAGTATGAATCTGGCATTGATGCTGCACTGCTTTCTGCATTAATTGCAGGACCAACTCTTCCTGATAAGTCGCCACCATGACACGATGAACATCTAGCTTGGTAAACTTCTTCTCCTGATGAATATTGAGCTTGTTCCTGAGAAGAACATGCAGAAATTGCTAACGATAAGAGTACAAAGAAGACTAAATTGTATTTATTCTTCTTCAAGAGCAGACTTAAACTCTCTTGTGGATCTACCAAGTGATTTAGCTAACCCAGGTAGTCTTTTTGCACCAAATAAAAGCAAAAATATAGATAATATTATAAGTAATTCTGGTAATCCTAATCTCATACGTTAATTGTATATTTTATTTATTACTATCAGTAGAATTTAAACGTTTTTCTACAAAATACATTCCCACAATACCTAAAAGGCAGAAAATAATAAAAAAAGTAATTTCAGAGTTTTGTTGAGTTGTAGGAAAAATTGGAGTTGTGTAAATAGGTTCATTTTTACTATTTGTATCTAAAACTTCATAAAATGGCCAAATTTTAATTAACGATCCCGCAAGAAAGCCCATAAGCAGAGAAATTATTGGGTCGTTAAATTTTTTAAATAGATAAGAAAGAGCTCTACTAAAAGTTAACAGACCTACAACACAGCCTGCTAAAAATATTCCCAAAATCGATAATTCAAAATTGTTTAGAGCATTCAAAATAAATTCATACTTAGATATGAAAACAAGAATAAATGAACCACTTATTCCTGGAAGAATCATTGCAGATATAGCAAGTGCTCCTGATAAAAATATAAACCACAATTCTTCTGAGCTTTCAGAAGGTGCAGTTAAAGATATGTAAGAAGCCAAAAATAGCCCAACAAAGAAGTACACAAGTAAATTTAATTTTTTGTTATTGATACTTTTTTGAATTATAAAAATAGATGCAATAATCAAACCAAAAAAGAACCCCCAAATCTTAAATGGATGATCTGTAAGTAGAAACTCAATAATTCTAGAGAGAAACAAAATGGAAAAAATCATACCAAAAAGTAAAGTTGTTAAAAAAGGACCATTTATATGACTCCAAAATTTCTTAATTCGAAAAGAGACGAGCAATTTTATTCCGTAAGAGTTAATTGATTTAATTGACTCGATTAATTCTTCATAAATTCCTGTTATAAACGCAATAGTTCCACCAGAGACTCCGGGAATTATTTCCGCAACACCCATGAGCATTCCTTTAAAAAATAATTTGAAACGATTATTCATCTAAGTCTTGGTCCGAAATACCCTAAATAAAATAGGTGAGAACGTAGCTGTAATTACAGCAAGCAAAATAATCTGCTGTTCTAACTCAACTGATATAAGATCTAAATGAACACCAATCTCTGCCATAGCTATAATCAAACTAAACCTTGCTGATAAAAGAAACCCACCTGCGATAATATCTCTAAATTTTATTTTTGAAAAAACTAAAAGCATTGAAGGTATAAATTTAACACCTACTGCAATGAGGAAAAGATAACCTACATCAAGAAAGAATTGTGTATTGCTAAAAACACTGATATCGTAATTTAGTCCGATATTGATAAAAAATATTGGTATCAGAAACCCGTAGGAAAAACCTTTTAAACTGCTTTCCAATGTACCTCTATTAGAAAAAGTAAAAGCAAATATAGTACCGGCTAAGAATGCTCCAAGTATTGGTTCTATGTGGAAAAATACAGAAACACCTACTAATACAAGCATTAGAGCTAAAGAACTTCTAATTCCTAATTCATCAGGATCATCACCATCAAACATTCTTGAAAATAATTGAGGATTCCACCAGGCAAGCCTTCTTATTATTCTCAAAATTAAAAATACAACTACAAAATAGAGAACTACATTTAAATTAGATAAGGAAAGTCCGCCAGCATTTATGAATGAAGCATAAACAGTTGCTGCTAAAAGTGTAAGAATATCTGCCAATAAAGCAACCATAAACAATGTTTGACCATATTTAGTTTTAATGGTGTCATCACTTCTTAAAATAGTTATAACTATGTCAACACTTGTTGTGCATAGAACTAAAGCTAAGAAAATTGGATAATTTAAAGTAGAAATTAAATAAAAAGATGTAGCAACTGTTAACAAATAAATTGTCATTGGAATTGCAAGAGTTTTTACTCCTTGTTCTTTAAAAGAATCTAATTCTATTTCAAAACCAGATAAGAACATCAAAAGAAGGAACCCCAGTATTGCAAGACCGTTAATAAATTCAGAAGAGTCTACAATACCAAATAAAGGTCCAACAACTATACCAAAAGCTATTTCCAATACTATGCCGGGAATTTTTACTCTTTGTGCCATTAGTGGAAGGATGAACGCACCAAGGGAAATTATTACTAGAGATACAGCTTCAAATTCTTCCATTTTTTAACCTGGTATATACAAAACCGATGACTTTGAATTTAAAACTATATACTCTACTGTTTTTCTTTCTTGCCATGTAGCGGATGAAGTGGAGCCTATAACTGCTAAATCAAAGTTTGGTGATTTTTCAGAAAATATTTTTGCTTCGTTACCTTCAACATTTTCAATATCAAGCTGAACTTCGTGTGATAAAGCTAAGTCATGTAATTTCTCTATGATGCCATTACCTCCTTCATCATGTTCAGATTGTAAAAATTTAGGTTGGCTTATATTTAAACCAAATAGATTTGCATTTAGTGAAGCAGCCAAATCAAAGGCAATAGGGTTAGAGCTTTTGGAATCAAAATTATCATTTACTAAAATTCCAATTTTCTTATAAGGATATGAAAGTTTTGAAAATAATACAGGAACTTTGTTCTTTAAAGATAAATTTAAAATATTTTTTACTTTTGATTTAGAGAAATTATCTACAACTGGAACTATCCAGGTACCTACTGAACTCTCAGATATTAATGAAGATAAAGTCTTTACTGAAGATTTAGATGTATTGAGTAATTCATATTCTTGATCTTTCAAGATAGCTTTGAAAGTATCTTCAGCTGGTTCAACATTGTTATCAAAGATATCAGGCTTTGAAATAATTTTTAAAGAGGAGGCTTTTGTATTTCGAACGAAATATTCTGATTCAGATAAGTTTTTCAAATTATTTTCATTTTCAAGTGAAACAGCAATATCTTTTCCAAACTCCAGAGGAAACCTTGATTCTGAACCAGAAAATAAATTGATTACATTAGCAAAAGCTCCAGATTGCAAAACTATTGTTACAAGGTCTCCCGTCTCAATTTCTGTATCTCCATGTGGAATTACTACAGTACCTTTTCTAAACAATGCTCCAACAATAAAATAATCAGAACCAATTTCTTTTAATTTTTTGCCTCTAACTGGACTATCTGCACTTATTTCTATTTCTATTGCTTCAGCTCTTCCTCCCGCAAAAGCTTGGGAAACTACTCTTCTAGGTTCTAAAATGTATTCAAATCTTCTTGCAATTAATGTACTTGGTTCTACTACTTCGGCTTCTATTTTTTTATATTCATCTAAATTTGATACATTATTAACAATTGAAGAGATTCTCAAAATATTGTTTTGTTTTGCAAGCTTTAATACCTCAAGATTAACTTCATCATTCTTTGTTAATGTAATTACAGCATTTGCTTGCTCAATACCTGCTTTCTTTAAAACTAGATTTGATGTGCCATCACCCTGAATCTTTTCAATTTGTCTATTTGTAGAAAAATTACGAAGAACCTCTTGATCTATGTCCACTACAGAAATATTCCAACCAGAACTAATTCTGTTAATTAGCTCTTTAGCTTCTGGGTGGGCTCCTATAATTATTACTTTCACGTGCTTTATTATGGTATATTTTCGTCTAAATCAAAGAAATACTTAAAAAACTGTTAAAAAAACAACATCTTTTTTAATGTATTTTTTAAATTTTTATAATTTTAGTACTTATTTTTATCAGGACCAGATAATTGCTATAAATATACAAATATTCCCGACTAATTATTAAAAAGGAAATGTATAACATCACCATCTTTGACAATATATTCTTTACCTTCAGATCTTAATTTGCCTTTTTCTTTTGCACCTTTTTCGCCATTATTTTCTATATAATCTGAAAAACTTATTGTTTCGGCTCTAATAAAACCTTTTTCAAAATCTGTATGTATTTTGCCTGCGGCTTTTGGTGCGCTATCACCTACATTTATTGTCCATGCTCTAACTTCTTGTTCACCAGCTGTAAAATAAGTTTGTAGTCCTAATAACTCATATCCTGCTTTAGCAAGCTTATCAAGACCAGATTTGTCTTGGCCCATTTCAGCCAAAAATTCATTTTTTTCATCTGTTTCCAACTCTGAAATTTCTGCTTCAATATCAGCACATATTGTTACAACTTTTGAATTTTCTTTTTCGGCATAATTTATTACATCATCAAGCAAAGGATTATTAATGAATCCATTTTCACTTACATTAGCAACATAAAGAACTGGTTTAAGAGTTAGCAGTTGGAACCCTTTTAAAATTTCTCTTTCTTCATCATCAAAACTCAAACTTCTTAAACTTTTACCCTCTTCTAATGGTGGCAGTATTTTTTCTAATAAGTTTCTTAATGGCAAACCATCCTTCTGGCCTGCTTTTGTTCCTTTAATTGCTTTTTCATACATTTTTTCTACTGTTGCTAAATCAGCTAGAATCAATTCAGTATTTATTACTTCTATATCACTTAAAGGATCGACTTTACCGTTTACATGAACGATGTCTTCATTTTCAAATGCTCTAACTACATGAACGATGGCATCAGTTTCTCTAATATTTGCTAGAAATTGATTGCCTAAACCTTCCCCTTTTGACGCACCTTCTACTAAACCTGCAATATCGACAAATTCAATTGTGGTAGGTGTAATTTTTTTTGGGTTAACTAATTTAGCCAATTCTTGAAGGCGTTCATCATGTATAGGAACAATTCCTACATTTGGTTCAATGGTACAAAATGGATAATTTTCTGACTCAATTCCTGCTTGAGTCAATGCATTAAATAAAGTGGACTTACCTACATTTGGCAAACCTACAATTCCACATTTAAATCCCATATAAATCCTTTGTGTATTAAAGACATTAATAAATATAGTGTTTTCTTTTAATTAAAAATACCAAACTAAGCATCATCTAAAAGATTATTTGATTAAAGTCAATATTGAGGGGGGAAATTGAACGAAAAAAATAACAAAAAAACTATTTTTGGCTGGTCAATGTATGACTGGGCAAAATCTGCTTATGAAACAACTGTTTTAGGTGCTGTCTTGCCTGTGTATTTTGTAAGTGTAATTGTTCCTGAAGAAGGATTTGAATTTAGAGGAAACATTTATACAGGTGCAGAGGTTTGGGGCTTTGCAATTGGTTCAGCTTTGTTTATTTTCTTTTTGATCATGCCAACAATTGGAGCAATAGCGGATATGTCAGGAAACAGAATGCGTTTCTTCAAATTTTTTGCATTTGGTGGCGCAATATTTGCTTCAACTTTTTATTTTGTAAACTCTGGAGATGTTCTTCTAACTCTTGGGATTTATTTTCTTGCACAATTGGGCGCTACTGGATCAAACGTATTTTATGACAGTGTATTAAAAGACATAACAACTGATGACACTATTGATTCAGTTTCTGCAAGAGGTTACGCTTTAGGGTATTTAGGTGGTGGAACTGACTTGATACTGTCTTTTGTAATAATACTTTTAGGTCCTGACATGTTGGGAATTGATACCGCACTTGCCTCTAAAATAGCTATCTCAAAATCTGGATTATGGTGGTTAATTTTTTCTGTCTATAGCTTTTCAAAGATGAATATATCTGAAACAAAACGAGGAAGCGTTTCAATAGCTAGTGCTTATAGTACAAATTTTAAAACTCTAAAAAAGATTAAGAAATTTCCTTTTTTACTTTACTTCCTAGTTGCTTACATCTTTTTCTGGGATGGTTTGCAAACATTAATAAACATGTCAGCTGCTTTCTTTACAGAGGTCTTATTATTGGACCAAACTCAAGTGCTAATTGTTTTTTTGGTTGTTCAATTTGTTGCCTATTTTGGTGCAAAGCTAGCAGGTAATCTTGCTTCAAAAATTGGGCAAAAGAATGTTCTTTATTACACAATGTTGCTTTTATTCCTTGTAGGAAACGCTGCATACTTTGTTCCTGAAAAACAATTGATACCAGTAGTTGTAATGGGAGTAATTACAGCAATGGGCATGGGTGGTTTGCAGTCTGTAAGTCGAAGTGTTTATGCAGCTATGTTGCCTAAAGGTGCTGAGGGAGAGTTCATGGGATTCTTTTCAGTTATCTCAAGGTTTTCCGCAATATGGGGTCCACTTATTTATGCATATGTCAGTTCTACGACTGGTAACGCTAGACTTTCACTTCCTGTAATTACTTCTTTCTTTGTAATCGGATTTTTGCTTTTAAGAAAAACTGATCTAAATCAAAGAATTGCCGAAGAGGAATGGGAAAACGCTAGCTAACTAATTTAGTTAAGTTGTAGAAAAGTGCTGAAACTGTTATTGGTCCAACTCCACCTGGATACGGTGCACGATATTTAGCTATATTGTCTAAATTTGATGGGTCAATATCTCCATATGTTTTACCATCTACATTTGAAATTCCTATATCTATAACAATGCAACCAGGTTTGAAGTAGCTATGGTCAAACATTTTAGCTTTGCCAATTGCTGAAATAAATATATCTGAATTAAGAACAAATTCTTTTTGATTGCTTGTCTTGCTGTGTATAACAGTAACATTTGCGTTAAATTGTTTTGAAGAAAGAACCCTAGCTAAAGGAGCTGATACTAATCTTGATCTGCCCGCAATAACTATATTTTTGTCAAAAGTATCTATGTTGTAAAAACTTAACATTTCAAGAACAGCTTGTGTGGTTGCAGGTAGTATAATTGGATCGTCAGAAAAAAGCATACCTAGATTTTGAGTTGTTAAACCATCAACATCTAGTTCGACAGGTATTTGATTTATAGTTTCTACAACATCTAAATGATCAGGCAATGGTAGTTGAACAATCAACCCATCAGTATTTTCTGAGAGTTTGGCAATAACTTTGTTTAAATCAATTTGCGAAATATCTGAATTTAGCTTTTCCCAATGAAAATTAATACCAAGTTCTACAGCTTTATCTTTTTTACGTGATACATAAAGCAATGAAGCTGGATTATCACCTACTGTGATAGCCGTAATGTGAACCTTTTCTTTATCTTTTGGCAGAGAATTTAAAAAGCTTAAAGTTTTTTGATCAATAAATTCTGCAACAGGTTTTCCATATAAAATTTGCTCCATCAATTAAAGTTTAATAATTATCAAATATATTGATTAGATAAGTTATTAAAATAGTAAGAACATGTCCGCAAAAATTTCAAATTTAGATAACAAAATAAAGCCATCAGGAACTATGGCAATTTCAAACAAGGCAAGAGAGCTTCGAGCAGAAGGAAAATCTGTAGTTAGCTTTGGTGCCGGAGAGCCTGACTTTCCAACTCCAGAATATATAGTTGAAGATGTCAAAAAAGCTGCAAGTGATCCAATAAATCATAAGTACTCACCTGCTGCAGGATTAGAAGGATTAAGAAATGAAATTTCTCGCACTACAAAAGAGTATTCAAAATTCGAAGTTGATCCAAGTAATATAGTTGTAACTAATGGTGGTAAACAAGCAATATTAACTGCTTTTCTTTCAGTTTTAGATGCTGAGGATGAAGTTATTGTTCCATGCCCATTTTGGACTACTTACCCAGAATCAGTAAAAATAGCTGGTGGGAATCCAGTATATTTAGAAACAACAAAAGAAAATGGTTTCAAATTTACAGTTTCAGATCTTGAAGCACTAAAAACAAATAAAACAAAATTGCTAATATGGTGCTCGCCTTCAAATCCAACAGGTGTTGTATATAGCAAAGAAGAAGCTGAAGAAATTTACAGCTGGGCCTTTGAAAGCAATATTTGGATTATGTCAGATGAATTATATGAACATCTTGTCTATGAAGGTGAAAATACACCATCACCTGCAATATATGATCCTGAACTAAAAAACACTATTGTAGTGAATGGAGTTTCAAAAGCTTATGCAATGACTGGTTGGAGAGTCGGATGGATTATTGCTAACAGTGAAGTTATTGGATTGTCAAAAAAAATTCAATCCCAGGCAACTTCTAATGTATCAAATTTATCTCAAATAGCAGCAGAATCTGCTTTGTCGAATGGCCTAGACGTTACAAATGAAATGAAAATTGCATTCAATAGAAGACGAGAATATGCAATTAACAAAATAAATAGTATTAAAGATATAGGTGTTGAAAACTCTGTTGGTGCTTTTTATTTGTTTATAGATGTAAGATCCTATTGCAATGGTTCTATTGATGGAATTAATTCATCAAACGACTTTTGTGACTTTTTATTAGAAAACTATTTTATTGCTTTTGTACCAGGTGAGGCTTTTGGAGCACCTGGGTTTATGAGATTGTCTTATGCGCTTAGCGACGATGAGCTTGAGGATGGGTTAAATAGATTAGACAAAGCAATAAACGATTTAAATGTCTGAAGTTAAAAAAAAGAGTTTATTTTCTTGGTTGCTTTTTGACTTAGCTAACACAGTATATGCTTTTGTAATTCCAGGACTTTACTTTTCTGTATGGTTAGTCAGTGAGAAAGGTTGGACTGATCAACAATTAGGCTTTGCTACTTCAACAGCAATGGTAATCGTAGCAATACTTGGACCCTGGGTAGGTTTAAAGTCAGATAGTTCTTCAGGTAAGAAAAATTTATTATTAATTACTACTTTGTTTTGCATCATCTCAACTCTGCTATTGGGGACTTTCTCTGTTCCTGTATCAGTTATTTTATTTGTTATTTCATTGATAGGATTTAATTTAGGTTCCGTTGTCTACGATGCATTAATTGTTTCAGTAAGCAATGAAGGAAATAGAGGTAGGATATCTGGTTTAGGTGTTGCTTTTGGTTACATGGGTTCATTAATTGGATTTGGGGTAGCAACTCTTTTACAAAATATTGGCTATAGCTATGTTGAAATATTTAGGTCTGTTGCAGTTTTATTTTTAATATTTTCCTTGCCAGCATTTATCTTTATTGAAGAAAAAATTGACAATCAAAAAGACAACAAAGTTAGTATCTTAAAGTCATTAAAAGTAGTAATTAATTCATGGAAGCACTCAAGACGCTACAAAGGTCTAACAAGATTTTTAGTAGGTAGATTTTTTTATGCTGATGCAATAAACACTCTTATAAGTGGATTGCTTGCAGTATATCTGGTTGAAGAAGTAGGATTAACACCCTCAGATAGTCAAAGCATTCTGGCATTAGCTATTGTTGTATCAATTTTTGGAGGATATATATTCGGAAGACTCTGTGACAAATATGGACCTCGAAAACTCATTTTGACAAGCATTATTTGCTGGATAATTTCTTTAAGTTTGGCAATAATTGCTACTGAGTTTGATCAGCTATGGCTTATCTATGTAACAGGTGTTTTGGGTGGTTTTAATATTGGTGGGATATTTGCAGTTGATAGAGTTTTTATGACTCGACTATCCCCAGTAGAGCATTTAGGAGAATTTTACGGACTTTATTCAACAATCGGCAGATTTGCCACAATTCTTGGACCTTTACTTTGGGGATACATTGTTAACTCTTTAGGTTTTAGTAGAAATGTAGCGATGGGATCTTTGATTATATTGTTAATAATTTCATTTGGAATTATTTTTGGGGTATCAGATAAAAAGAATGTTTAAAAGAACAAGAATCTCTTTTTCTTTTTAGCTTTTTCTAACTCTTCTCTGGTCGACTTAAGCTTTTCTCGTAAAAATTCTGCTTCTACCTCTGCTTTTGCAGCTCTTTCTCTAGCTTCTGCCATTAATTGACTTGCCTCATGAAGATTGCCAAGTTGATTTAAAACTGTGTTCCAAGCTTCTAAAGGTACGATTAAGCTTTCCTCGCTATTGTCACTTTTTTGATCTATGCTACTTTGATCATTAATTTGATCACTAGATGAATTGTCAGGAGTTGTGTTACTTACTTCTTCGCTAGTAAAATCTGATTCATCTTTATGTTTTAAAAAATTATATTTTTCTGACATTCTTTCTTCGTAGCTTTTACTCATTGCTCAATACCTCCGCATATTCTTCTATTGTTGAGTATTTGAACTCATAACCAAATCTCAATAACTTTTCTGGAATAATTCTAAGACTACAGAATATTAAACCATGAGCCAGTTCTGAACCCATTAACAAATTAAGAGCAAATGCTGGTGCAGGGAGGATAGAAAATTTCTTAAAAACTTTAGCAAATCTTGAGCTAAATTCTTTTTGCTGCAAAGGAATGGGTGATACAAAATTTACAGGACCAGTTATTTCACTATTCTCTAGACAAAATAAATAAGAAGCAACAACATCTTCGATAGATACCCATGACCAATATTGCTTTCCACTACCAAGTGGTCCAGATATATTTAATTTTGTAGTTAAAACAATTAACTGAGTTGTTATATTTCCTTTACCTAAGACAATTCCAGTACGAGCGTTTACAACTCTAACATTTTGCTTGTTAATATTTTTCAAAGGTTCTTCCCAGGCCTCCTCAGCAACTAATTGATCAAATGCTCCACGATTAAAATTATTAGTATTTTCGGTAATTATCTCATCACCATGGTCACCATAAATAGTTGACCCTGAAGAAGAAATGAATACTTTAGGATAATTTTCTGCCTTATTAAAAGCATCAACAAATAAATCAGATGCCCATTTTCTTGACCAATATATTCTTGATTTTTTTTCCTTAGTCCATCGTCCCCCACTAAATGGTAAAAACCCAAATATATCTTTAGGGGCAATTGATTCTCCTGCTAAATGAATAACAGCATCTAAACTTTCAAATTTCTCATTATCTATTTCTTGTTTAGAAGGCTTCCAATATATTTCATTTTCAGCTTTAGGTTCTCTTCGAACAAATTTATATACCTCATTACCGTTTTCTTCTAAACTTTTACAAACTTTTTTGCCTATAAATCCAGATGCACCAGTCACACCGACTTTCATTCTTCTTCCTTATAAAATATAAAGAAATTTTTAACTAGATCTTCAATAACTTCTGTTTCTGTACCAATGTTTCGAGAGAAGTTAATAGTTATGACATTTGATTGAATGAAAACAGTTTCAATATCGTTAACTTTTTTAAATAATTCAAAAGCAAGCTTTCCACTTATATCATCAGCTAAAGATGCTTCCGATATATTTCTAAAAGACATACCTTCTTGACCTGATACAGATCTGTTTAAGTCCAAAATTATTGACTTGTTTAGTTTCGTAGTTTTTAACTCTATTATCTGTCCCATTAAATTTCACCAACTCTATGAACTCTTATCATATTAGTAGCAGCTTCAACATTTGGTGGAGTGCCAGCAACAACTACGATTTTATCTCCAGTATTGTAATTTAAATTATTACTTAAAATGCTGTCTGCTTCTTGAAGCATTTCCTCAAAAGTTTCTTTGCGTTCCATCATGAATTGATCAACACCCCAAAGCATGTTCATTTGTTTAAAAGTTTTTTCTTTCGTTGTAAAAGTTAATATCGGTGAACGTGGTTTGTAATTTGATATCAACAAAGGAGTTCTACCACTTTCAGTAAAAGCGACTATGGCTTTAGCGTCAATCTCATTTGCAACCCTTACTGCAGAGCTTGCTAATGATGTAGTAATAAGGTCAGTATTAGAAATAGCTTTAACTTTTAATACAGAAGTATCATTTCTTGAATCTGTTTCCCTACAAATAGAAGACATTACCTCAACAACTCTTTCTGGATGATTGCCAATTGAGGTTTCTGCTGAGAGCATGACAGCATCAGAACCTTCAAGAATTGCATTAGTAATATCAGTTACTTCAGCTCTTGTTGGCCTAGAAGATGTTTTCATTGACTGCAACATCTCTGTAGCCGTAATTGAAATTTTTCCGAAGGAATTTGTTGCGTCTAAAATTTGCTTTTGAATAAATGGAACTTCTTCAAGAGGAAGCTGCACACCTAAATCACCTCTTGCAACCATGACACCATCAGCCTCAGATAAAATATCATCAATATTTTCTAAAGCAGATTTTAATTCAATTTTGGCAATTACTTTTATGTCAGAAGGAATCAATTTTTTTACAGATTTTATATCATCAGCATTTCGAACAAAGGATACTGCTACGTAATCAACATCGTGTTTAGAACCAAAATTTAAATGCTCAATATCTTTTTGAGTAATTGCAGAAACTGATAGATTTGAATCAGGGAATGCAACACCTTGATTATCTCGAAGCTCCCCACCAACTAAAATAAGTGCTTCAAGATACTCATTGGTTTTATTTTGAACTTTTAATACGATGCTGCCGTCATCAATGAGGACTCTGTCATCAATGTTTATATCTTTGAATAAGTCTTCATATTTAATACAGATTGTTTCAGAATTTGATGTCAAATTACCATTAACTATTTTCACTGATTTACTTTTTTCCAAAACTGTATTTGATTCGGAATCACCAGTTCTAATTTTCGGACCCTGTATATCTTGCATGATTGCAACTTTTTTGTTTGATAACTTTATCCAATTAATTACATTTTCATGATCTTCAAGAGAGCCATGTGAAAAGTTAATCCTTAAAACATTTGCACCTTGATCAATAATTTTATCTATCTTTTTCTGGCTCATTAAACTAGGACCGATAGTCGCAATTATTTTTGTTTTTCTGTCCATAATGTTTTAATTCTCTTATAGCATGGTATTACAAATTTAATTCTATGAATAAAAATATTTTAGTAGGCATACCGGTTTTTAATTTAGAAAATCCTATGACAAGATTAAGTTCAGTATTAAATTCCTCTCAGAGAACTGATTTACAAATAGGCTTATTAAAAAATACAATAAACTCTTTCAAAAAAGAATCTGTTGAAATATATGTAATTTCTAAAGATACAAAAATAGAATTAATATGCACCGAGTTAGGCATTCAAATGTATAAATCAAATCTAAATGGACTAAACAATGAAGTTGTTGAATTTTCAGGTATGTTTTCACAGTATAAACATTGGATAATTTGTCATGCTGATCTTCCCTATATAAACAAACATCAATGCAATGTTTTATTTGAAAATCTTAAAAGTGAAGATTTATTGATATCAAAAAGTTCTGACTCTGGAACTCCTCTAATAAGTGGATCTGTAAAATTTTCAGATTTCAGTTATGGAGTAGAAAGTTTTGAGAGTCATATTAAAAATTTAAAAAGATTAAAAATAAACTACAAACAAATATTTAGTAGAGAACTCACATTTGAAATAGATACTCCTGATGACTATAAAAATTTTTTACTTCATAAACCAAGATGGTATAGAAAACTCAGTTGATTAGCAGCCCCGACCGGATTTGAACCGGCGTTTCTGCCTTGAGAGGGCAGCGTCCTAGGCCTCTAGACGACGGGGCCTCTGCTCGGGGAGAAGGACTTGAACCCTCAATAATGGAACCAGAACCCATTGTGTTGCCAATTACACCATCCCCGAAGGTAGCAGCCCCGACCGGATTCGAACCGGCGTTTCTGGGTTGAAAACCCAGCGTCCTAGGCCTCTGGACGACGGGGCCGTATAAATATTAAGAATAAAGTATTTTAATTATTAGTTGTTATAATTTTTCAATACTTTCAGCAAGTCTTGCTATTGAAGTCTCTCTACCTAATGCATAAATAGACTCAAATAACGGTGGGCTAATCTTAGTTCCTGTTACTGAAACTCTTGTTGCTTGGAAGCCAACTTTAGGTTTTAAATCTAATTCTTTTAGTAAAGATCTCATAGTTTCCTCAATATTAGATAAAGTAAAATCTTCCATTGAAATTAACTCATTTCTTAATTCAAAAATATAATGTTGAGCTTCTTCTGAATTTACAGAATTCCATTCTTCTGAATTAACTTCAAAAGGTTCATCTAATAAAAACATTACTTGATTAGTTATATCTACCATAGACTCAATTCTCTCCTGAACAGAAGGAAGAATTTTATTTAAACGTAAAAGCTCATCTTCAAATAAATCTCTTGATAGTGTGTTTTGTATATAACTAATGGACTCTGTTTCAAAATCATTTGATTCTTTTTCCCTTATATAGAGACCATTCATCCACATTAATTTTTTATCATCAAATATTGCTGAATGAGGAAGAACATTCTTAAAATCAAATCTTTCAATTGCTAAATCTCTATCAAACTTTTCAAGATCTTCACCTGGAGACCAGCCAAGTAAGCATAGATAATTGAACATTGCATCTTTTAAAATTCCCTTGTCCCTAAAAGACTGCACAGATGTATCACCATGCCTTTTACTTAATTTTTTACCATCGGGTCCAAAAAGCAAAGGTAAGTGACAAAAATCTGGGATGTTTGCATCAAGTGCTTGCATAATAAGGATATGTTTTGGTGTTGAAGGTAATATGTCTTCTCCCCTTGCAATAATAGTAATTCCATAATCAACATCGTCTAAAGTTGATGCTAAGTGGTAAGTTGGCGATTTATCTGACCTTAAGATAACAAAATCTTCAACAGAGTCTGTTTCAAAGACCATATCTCCTCTAACATAATCATTAAATTTAATTTGCTGACTTTTTGGAACTTTAAATCTTATTGCGCCACCGTCTTCATAAGCAAGGCCACTTTCTACAAACTCATGAGCAATTTCTTGATACCTATTAAATCTAGAGGATTGTTTATAGTCGCCCTGAGAACCTCCTATATCTACTCCCTCATCCCAATCAAGACCTAGCCATTTCAAATTATTTACAATGTCTGCTTTGAATTCATCAGTACTTCTCTCAGTGTCTGTATCATCAATTCTGACTAAAAAGCTGCCCCCATTTGACCTTGCGTAGAGCCAATTAAATAAAGCTGTTCTAACATTTCCTATATGAAGTTGTCCAGTGGGTGATGGAGCGATTCTTAATTTCATTCTTTATTGAACTAAATTAACAAGAGTGCCAATTGACTCAATTTCAATTTTAATTTCGTCACCTGGAAATACCTTTGAAACACCATCTGGAGTACCTGTCAAAATAACATCTCCTGGCAACAGAGTCATAATTGATGAAACAAATTCCACTATTTCACCTATTGAAAAAATCATATCTTTTGTATTTCCATCCTGCTTTAGTTCATCATTTACATAACATTTGATGTCTAACTCTGGATTTTCCTCAAAGTCAGTTTGAATTACTGGTCCCAATGGACAGAAGGTGTCAAAACTTTTTGCTCTTGTGAAATTGCCATTAAAAGTACCATCTTGTCCCTGTAAAACTCTTTCTGAGAGATCATTTGCAATTGTGTATCCAAGCACATGTTCTTTCCAATTTTCACTATTTAAATTTTTACTCAATTTTCCAATGACAACTGCAAGTTCAGCTTCATGGTCAACATGCTGAGCAATTTTTGGATAAATTATGGACTCACCGGTTCCAATTACAGAAGTTGAGGGCTTGTTAAAAAATACAGGATTCCTAGGAGCTGAATAATCATGTACACCCAATTCAACAGCATGTTTGAAGTAATTTTTTGCGACTCCAGTTACTTTGCTAGGGAGAACTGGAGAAAGAAGTGTGATTTCATCTAAACTATATTTTTCTTCGGAAGGTTCCCATACAACAAATGGTGATCCTTCGTACCTAAGAACTTCATCATCAATAAGTTCTCCGTAAAAGATTTCTCCATTAAATTTTGCCCTAACAATTTTCATATTTTTCCAGTTTATAGAGGTTTAATTGTTACTCAAGTAAATCTGCTAAGTGAAGTCCTTTAATAGTCTCTTTAGAGCATTTTAATAATGTTTCTTTATCTAAAATTCCAACTGAATTTTCGGTAATACTTAATGCTTTTACAACTTTTACAACATCACTTCTTGTTGGAGCCCTACCCGCTTTCGATGCTTGATAAATCACCAAGTTTGTCACCACTTTAGTAATTAAATTCTTTTTATAGTGCTGAGACCAAAGTGGTTGAAACTCTTTAATTAGTTTTAATGCATATCCGCTATCTGGACTCGGAATAGAAAAAATTTCTTCATCAATAGTAATAATTGTATTGTCAGAAAGATTGCCTTGTGATCGTGGTACTGAAGTGTTCATTTCAGTTACCTTACTATTGATTCTTTTTGGAATATTTGGTTGCTGTGTCATTTGACTGATGTTAAATAGTCAAAATATTTTTCATCTTGCCTGTTAACAATTTCAAGATATTTATTTCTAATTTGATTAGTTATCTCGCCAGGTGTGCCTGTATTAATTTCTTTTTTATCAATTGAAACTACCGCAACAACTTCAGTTGCTGTACCAGTAAAAAATAATTCATCTGCCTCAAAAAGTTCTTCTTTTTCAATATTTTTTTCTATAACTTCAATGCCTAATTCATTAGTTATTTCCATAACAGTACTTCTAGTTATTCCCCCTAGAGCACCTGTTTCAATAGGTGGAGTGTATATTAAATCGTCTTTAATTAAGAATAAGTTTTGACCACTACCTTCTGCAACTACATCATTGTCCCCTAATAAAATTGCATCATCAAAACCATTATTTACAGCATCTATTTTTGCTAAAGTCGAATTCATATATCCGCCAACTCCTTTAGCGTAAGGTTTGAAACTTTTAGGACTTATTCTTCTCCAGTCAGATATACATACCTTGACACCTTCATTTCCTGCATCATCGCCTAAATAAGCACCCCAGTACCAGGCAGAAATAGAAACATATACTGGAAGATTTTTTGGTAGAAGCCCCATCTCTCCTTCTCCAAAAAATACAAGTGGTCTTATATACGCAGATGTTAGTTCATTCTTTGAAACTGATTGTTTAATAGCTTCTGATATTTCATCTTTACTATATGGAATTTTTAAATGATATGCATCAGCAGAGTTAAAAAGTCTATTTACATGGTCTTCAAGTCTGAAAATATATGTACCATCTTGACACTCTCGTGCGCGAATTCCTTCGAAGACCCCTGTTCCATAATGTAAAGTATGAGACATAACGCTGACATTTGCTTTATCCCAGTCTACAAATTCGCCATTGAGCCAAATAAAATTTGAATTTTCCATTTTCAATAACAAATACTACACCTTTTTACTAAGGAATCTATAAAAAATACTATTATTCAAGTGTGAAAAAGTTTATTGCCTCTGGATTTGGAGTGGGTCTTTTTTGGGAGAGATTCTTTGGAAATAAAAAAGGTGGCGGAACACTAGCTCCATTTTTATTTACTGGCATAATTTACTACTTTGAATTAAACGAGATTTTTCTTTTAATTATTTTCTTTGTCTTATTGAGTTTATATTTTTGGTCTGTAAGTGACGATATGGCAGATACTGACCCAAGCTGGATTACATTAGATGAAATTATAGGAATGAGCCTTGTTAGTGTTGCTTCACCATCTCGCCTACTTCCACTTGTTGCTGGTTTTATTGTATTTAGAGCTAGTGATATTTTAAAACAGCCTAAGTACGTAAAAGATCTTGAAGACTATCCAGGACGATTGGGTGTACTATATGATGACCTGGGGGCTGGAGTTCTTGGATTGTTGTCTGCTACGATCGTAAATCAGTTTATAATTCTATCTCTTTAAGTAAAAATTCCTTAGCTAAGCCAGGATTTACTGTTCCTTTTGATTTTTTAATTAACTGACCGACTAGAAATCCAACTAATTTATCCTCGCCAGCTTTAATTCTTTCTATAATATCTGAATTCTCTTCAATAGTTTCTTTAACAAAATTCAAGATTGATTCTTCGTCATTGTCTTGATACAAGTTTTTTTCTGAAGCAACTTGATCTGGTGTAGTTTCATTCTGCAACATCTCATTAAGAATTGTTTTTCCAGAAGTAAAGGAAATTTTGTTTTCATTTATTAAAACGATAACTTCAGATAACAACCTACTTTCAAACCATGAAGGTAGATTTTCAATTTCAAGCTTTCGCATTTGACCTTGAAGTTCTCCTGTAATCCAGTTAAAAGCTCCTGAAGAATCTTGGGTACTCTCAAAAATGTCTAAATACATATTGTAAATCCAATTTTCGGACTTGCTGATTGTATTGGATTGATCCAGATTTAAACCTGTCTTCATTAAATCTTCTCTTTTTTGGTTTGGTAACGTAGGAAGTTTTGCTTTAACTTCTTCAACAAATTCATCTGATAATATCATGTCAGGTAAGTCTGGATCTGAGAAATATCTATAATCTGCGCTTCCCTCTTTAGACCTCATTGAAGAAGTTTGTTCTTTGGATTCATCCCAATGTCGTGTTTCTTGAATGATGGTCTCGCCTTTTTCAACTAATTTTGATTGTCTTTGAATTTCAAACTCGATTGCGCGCTCTAAAGATCTTAAGGAGTTCATATTTTTAATTTCAACTTTTACTCCCAGTTGATCACTGTCTTCAGGAGCAACTGAAATATTGGCATCAAATCTTAAGTTTCCTTTTTCCAACTTTCCTTCAGAAATATCTAAATCTATCGCCAATTGTCTCAATTCTTCTATATATGCAACTGCTTGTTTAGCAGAATTGATAGTTGGCTTTGTAACAATTTCAACCAAGGGAACTCCAGACCTATTGAAGTCCAATGCTGTACTGGTAGCAGAATCTATTCTGCCAGATCCTGAATGAGTTGATTTACCAGTATCTTCTTCCATGTGTACGCGTTCAATTTCAACAAAATCTACTTCTTTATCTAAAACAATCTCGAGTTTTCCATCTAGACCAACGGGCAGATCAAACTGAGAAATTTGATAATTTTTTGGTAAATCAGGATAGAAGTAATTTTTTCTATGAAACATTCCTTTATTAGTTATTTTGCAACCGGTGCTTAAGCTTAAAAGTGTAATCGATTCAATAGCTTTTTTGTTAGGAACAGGTAAAGCACCTGGAAGACCAATACATGTTGGACACAAACTTACATTTGGTTCATCAGTATCTACAACAGCACACCTGCAGAACATTTTAGTTTTTGTATTCAATTCAATATGGGTTTCAATTCCAATAGTAGGTTTTAAACTCATATCAACTACCCCACGCAAATGGTAAATCGTGAAAAGCTAATTCATTTTCAAGAAGTTCAGAAAAATCTAATAGAGAATGGTCAGTAAGAGCTTTGCTCATTACCTGCACTCCCAAAGGCATACCTTCCTTGCTCAAACCTGTAGGAATGCTTATTGCTGGAAGACCTGCTAGATTGGCTGGAATTGTACATAAATCTGACATGTACATCTCTAAAGGATTACTTGTTTTTTCTCCTGCTTTGAATGCAGCAGTTGGTGTTGTGGGTGAGATTAGATAATCCACAGATTCATAAGCTTCTTTAAATTCAAGAATCATTTTTTTTCTTGCTTGAAGTGCTTTTCCGTAATAAGCATCGTAATAACCTGCAGACAATGCATAAGTACCGAGTAAAATTCTTCTTTTTACCTCTGGGCCAAATCCTTCAGCTCTTGTATTTTCCATCATTTCATAGCTGGTATTACCATCTACTCTTAATCCATACCGAACACCATCAAATCTTGCTAGATTTGCTGAACACTCAGCTGGTGCAATTAGATAATAAATACTTATTGCTAACTTGATCATTGGAAGAGAGATTTCTTTTACTTTGTATCCTTTATTTTTTAGAATGTCTACAACTTTATTAACTTCATTTTTTGAATCTTCTGAAACGCCCTCTTCCATTAATTCTTTAATAACTCCAACTGTGGCATTGTTATCACTTGGTAATTCAATAAATTCATGATCAATTGAGGTTGCGTCTTTGGAATCATAACCTCTTATCCCTTCAAATAATATACGTGCATCATCTACATACCGTGTTATTGGGCCAATTTGATCTAATGAAGAAGCAAAAGCAATCAAACCATATCTTGATACAGTTCCATAAGTTGGCTTATAACCAACTACACCACAAAATGCACCCGGTTGTCTAATTGAACCGCCAGTGTCACTTCCAAGACCAGCAATTGACGACCTTACTGAAACACTTGCTGCAGTTCCTCCAGAAGAACCACCAGGCACACAATCAGGATTCCATGGATTCTGAGTTTTGCCAAAAGCAGAGTTCTCTGTTGAAGAACCCATTGCGAACTCATCAAGATTTGTTTTTCCTGTAAACAGTGGACCTTGGCTTTTTAAATTAGAAATAACAGTTGCATCATATGGCGAAACATAATTTTCTAACATTTTTGAAGAACATGTCGTGTTGGAACCTTTTAAATTTATGTTGTCTTTAATAGACAGAGGAATACCATCAAGAAGACCTAGACTGTTTCCATCTTCGAATCTTTTATCTGCATTTTGTAAAGCTTCTCTATTTTCATTTTCAAATAATTTTAAATGAGCGTGTATGACAGCTTCTGAATTTGAAGTAACTTCAAAAATTTCATCATATAACTCACTTGGCTTTAACTCTTTTTGAAGAAACAAAGCATTAAGCTCTCTAATTGATTTGTTAACAATACTCATAACTATTCTAAAGATGGAGGTACAACAAATTTGCCTTCATTTTTTTCAGGAGCATTTTGTAATGCTTCGTCATGAGTCAAAGAAACTCTTACTTCATCCTCATCAAGTAAGAGTTCTTTCTCTAAAGGGTGTATGAATATCTCTCCTACTTCATCCAAAGACAAATCACTCAAAGCTTGAACATGTTCCAAAATTACGGATAGATCATTACTTAATTTAGATTGTTCTTCTTCTGATAAATTTATAGATGCTAGTTTTGCAATATTCTGTATATTAAAATCGTCACTCATTAAAAATCCTTTAAAAATTTATGAAGCAATTCATATGATTCTAATATCTGTTTTTTACTAACTTGTTCATTTGATGTGTGCGCAAAAAGAGGATCACCTGGACCAAAATTGATTGATGGGATTCCAGCATCATTAAACCTTGCAACATCTGTCCATGCTTGCTTTGGAAATACCTCTGCTTCTGTTGAGGAAATAAATTTGCTAACCATTGGATTATCTCTATTGGGCATTGCTCCAAAAGAAACATTATCAATTTCAATATCGCCAAATCTAGAAAAATTATCAACTATGTACTGAGAAGCCTCTTCTTTAGAGAGCTCCGGTGAGAATCTAAAATTGATATTCAACTTAGTTACTTCAGGTATTACATTATTAGCCACTCCTGAATGAATCTGTGTAATTGAAAGAATTTCTTTAAATTCCAAACCGTCAACAACAACTGGTTTTATTTCATTTTTTGTGACGAAATCTATCACTTCATTTAATTTATAAATTGGATTTTCACCCATCCAAGGTCGTGCTGAATGTGCTGATTTTCCACGTATGATTAACGATGCATTTAATGCTCCTAAGCAACCTAATTGAATTTCACAATCTGTTGGCTCCAGAATTACCGAAAATTCAAAATCATGTTCCTTCATGAGAATTGGCAACAAAGAATTTAATCCATTTTCATCGTAGGGACCTTCCTCCCCTGTATAAAAAACACCTACAATATTCTCTGGACTTTCTAGCAATGACTTCATTATCAATGCAACTCCAGATTTCATATCTACAGATCCTCTGCCAAAAATTACGTCCTCATCATCTGTCGTAATTTGATTTTCTGATATTGGCACTGTATCAACGTGACCCACTAAAGCAATTCTAGAAGATGAGTTTTCAGGAATTGCTACAAGGCCACCTTTTTCTTCTAAAATTTTTCCTTTAAAACCATTATTATTTAACTCACTTTTAATAAATTGAATTACATCTTCTTCGCTACCTGTAACAGAATTTATTTTTATAAGGTTTTTTGTGGTTTCAATTAAATTCAAACATCTACTCCAAAACTTCTAAGAGCATCATTTAGAGAAGTTTTTTCATCCGTTGATTCTTTTCTCTTGCCAATAATTAATGCACATGGTGTTTGATATGTTCCACTTGGAAACTCTTTAGGTCTTGTGCCAGGTATAACCACTGAGTTTTCAGGAACTTCTCCTTTAATTTCAATAGGTGAAGTGCCTGTAACATCAATAATTGGAGTTGATGCAGTTAAAGTTACATTTGCTCCAATTACAGCTCCTTTTTTTATTCTTACACCTTCTACAATTATGGATCTTGAACCAATAAAAGCATTGTCCTCAACGATTACAGGCATTGCACCTGGTGGTTCTAAAACTCCACCAATACCAACCCCACCAGACAAATGCACATTCTTTCCTATTTGAGCACAAGAGCCAACTGTTGCCCAAGTATCAACCATAGTTCCCGAACCTACGTAAGCACCAATATTTACAAAGCCTGGCATTACTACAACACCTGGTTCACAAAAAGCTCCGTACCTTACTACTCCTGGAGGCACTACTCTAATTTTTAGCTCTTCATAATTTTTCTTTGGTTCAAGTTTGTCAAAATAAATTAAATCATTAGCATTAATCTCTTTTAAATTTCTGATTTTAAAAAATAATAATATAGAGTCTCTAACCCACTCATTTATTATCCAAACTCCTGAGTTTTCTTCAGCTACTCTCAGATTTCCAATATCAACATTTCGTACAACTTCTTCAATATGTTGAATATCTTCGTTACTAATGTTTTCTACATCAATATTTTCAATTGCTTCTTTTAAATTTTCCATTTTTTACTTTGGTCTCTTTTTATTTCCTAGATAATATTTTAATGTATGACGAAGAACACTTACAGACTTATTATTCTTTCTTTGACAGGATTACTCATATTTACAATCTATCTAGGTATGAGCTTTTATCAGCAAAACAATGATTCTTTTGTACTCCCTACTCCTTTAGAAAATATTTATCCTCTACCTAATGATCAAGTACCTCAACAAGTTTCATTAGAAATTGACCTACCTGTTGGATATGAACTAACACTTATTGTTGACAATTATATAATTCCCGGAAGTGAAATACAGTATGTTGAAGCTACTGGTGTTTACATATGGAAACCTAGAATTAATGCAACCTTTGAACAGTGGAGTCCTGGAAGCCATCTAATCAGAATCTCTTGGGATACCATCTCAGGTCTACCTGACTATGGTGAATATGAATGGACTTTCACTACATACTAATAATCTTTTTGAAATCTTCTTCAGTTAAAATTTCTAGACCTAAAGTTTTTGCTTTTTCTAGTTTGGAACCTGCGTTTTCACCAGCAATTAAATAATTTGTTTTTTTTGAAACAGAGGAGGTTACTATACCTCCATTTGCTTCAATCATTTGTGTAGCTTCCTGTCTAGTATGTTCAGTTAATGTACCAGTCAATACAAAGGTTTTACCAGTAAACTGGCCACTTGAAGCTTCAACTATAGTTGAAATATTAAATCCTATATTTGTTAATTTACTTAACAGTTCTTTATTCTCCTTATTGTTTATCCATTCTTTAAGCGAATTGGCAACGGTATCTGAAATTCCATGAATTGAAGTAATGTCTTCAGGGTTTGTTTTCATAATATTTTCAATTGAACCAAAAGAATTTATTAAAAGTTTAGAGGTTTGCTTTCCAACATATCTTATTCCCAAAGCAGCTAAGAGTTTTATGGGGTCTGAAGTAATAGATGTTTTAATACCATCCAATAAATTTTTAGTCTTTTTGTCTTTCCACTGAGGTAAGTTGATTAAATCGTCATAAGTTAGTTTGTAAAAATCTTGAATATCTTCAACTAAATTTTGTTCAATTAAAACCTCAACCGTTTCTCTTCCTAAACCATCTATATCTAATCCTTGTTTCGATGCGTAAAAAATTAATCTCTCTTTTTTTGCTAAAGTACACTTCTGGCTATTAGAGCATCGCGGTACTTTTTCTTCTTTTATGAATTCAATTTCATATTCACCACAAGGACATCTTTTGTCTAAAGTCCATTCTTCTTGAGAACCATCTCTTCTACTAGGTATCGATGAAACTACTTCTGGAATTACATCTCCAGCTCTTCTAACGACTACATAGTCATTTATTCTTAAATCTTTTCTCTTAATTTCATCAGGATTATGCAAGGTAGCAAATGAAACCATTGCACCGCCAACACTCACAGGTTCTAAAACCGCTACTGGGGTTATTGCTCCTGTTCTACCTACTTGTAGTTTTATATCAAGCAATTTTGAAGTCTGCTCTTCTGCAGAAAACTTATATGCAATTGCCCACCTAGGTGCTTTTGATGTAAATCCCAACTCGTCTTGTACTGATGTTGAATCAACTTTTACAACAGCTCCATCTATCTGATACGAATATTGTTCTCTGTTTTCTTCAATATTTTTTAATTTTTTTTCTAAATCTGATATATCATCAGAAATTTCAACATCATTTACATTAAAGCCATAATCTTTAAGTGTTTTAATTTGATTAGAGTAACTGCTATTTTCATTTCCAGAAACAATCAGTTGATAAGCTAGTAATCTTAAATCTCTTTTTGAAGTAATCATCGGATCTTTTTGTCTCAGTGAACCTGCAGCGGCATTTCTAGCATTTATAAATTCTGTATATCCCTCTTGTCTTATTTCCTTCATTGTATTTAATTCAGATTGAGTTAATGTGCTTTTACCTTTCTTCATTAAATCTTCTAAGATTTTTGCATCCTTTGCTTTATTCTGATTTAACTGCTTGAAGCTTTTGACAGGCATATAAATTTCACCTCTAACTTCGATGAGGCTTTTTGGTGCATTGGCAATTGATAAAGGAATATTTTTTATAGTTTTTATATTATGAGTCACATCTTCTCCAATAACACCATCTCCTCTAGTAATCCCTTTTTGTAAGATTCCATTTTCATATAAAAGTGAGATCGCTAATCCGTCAATTTTTGGCTCAACTGTGAGTGGAAAAATATTGTTATCTGTAAGCTTTTCAATTTTCTCAATCCATTTAGAAATATCATCCATGCTTTCTGCATTATCAAGGCTATACATTCTTTGTTGATGCTCAATTTGTTGAAAGGCAGAATCTACATCGCCAGTAACTCTCTGAGTCGGTGAAAATGTAAAAATTAGATTTGGATTTGAGTTCTCAATTGTTTTTAACGAATTGTATAAATCGTTATATTCGCCATCTGACATAATTGGTTTGTTTAAAACATAGTAAGCGTGTTCCGCTTCAGACAACTGATTTATTAACTCTAAAACTTCTTCTTTAGTCATCAGCACTTTCAAGAATTTTGGATGAAATTCTTCCACCACCGATAACCTTTGTGCCTTGGTAGATTACTCCGAACTGCCCAGGTGCAACTCCTAAAGTTGGAGAATTAAGAATTACTTCACACTCAGATTCTTTAATCTGATTCAATTCACAAGGTAGATCTAGGGAGTTGTATCTAGTTTGTATCGTTAAGTTTCCAGACTCTATCTCATTTACAAAACTTACATCATCCAATAAAAATCTTTTTGTGGTCAAATCTTCTTTACTACCTATAAACACTTTGTTTGAATTTACATCTATTTTTGTAACATATTTGGGCTCCCCCTGTCCTCCAGGTATTCCACGCCTCTGACCAATAGTGTAAGCATGTACTCCATCATGCTCTCCAATAACATTTTGATTGTTGTCTACTATTTCTCCAGCTGAAGATATATTTATCCTTTTATTAACAAAATCTCTGTAATCTTTTTTACCAACAAAGCATATATCCTGACTGTCTTTCTTAAACGCTGTTTTTAATCCTAAAGATGCTGCTATTTGACGAACCTCAGGTTTTGAAATTGTACCTAAAGGAAATTCAATATATGGGAGCTTGTCAGCAGTAAGCATATGTAAAACATACGACTGATCTTTATCTAAATAATCCGCCTTATGGAGTTCATAAGTATCATCATTCTGAATAACTTTAGCGTAATGACCTGTTGCAACTTTATCGCAGTTTAATTTCTTTGCTTGATCAATAAAATGGTCAAACTTAACTGACCTATTGCACTCAACGCAAGGATTAGGTGTTAATCCTTTTGCATACATATCAATAAAGTTATCTATGACATTTTCTGAGAAAGAGGATGTGTAATCCAAAACATAGTAAGGAATGTCTAATTTTGCAGCAACTTTTCTTGCATCCTCTGAATCTGCAGCGGTGCAACAACCCGTTTCAGGCATTTCGCCATTTGGACCCTCCCATAGTTTCATAGTTATTCCTATGACATCGTGTCCTTGAGATTTTAATAAACCTGCAACAACTGAAGAGTCAACTCCTCCACTCATAGCTACTAATATTCTCAATTTGATAATCCTTTAACTACTGAAATAACTTTTTCAGCTGCAAATCTTCCATCACCAATATTTGTATTCCATCCAAAACTAAAACGAATATGGCTATTTATATCTTCAAAATCAACTTTCATTGCCTCTAAGACATGTGAAGGTTTTTGCGCTCCACTTGCACAAGCTGAACCACGTGAAACACCTATACCTTCTATATCCAGGGCTATCATCAAGGTTTCAGAATTTACACCTTTAAATTGAATATTTGAAATATGAGCTAAGCGATCAACATTACTACCAACAACAAAAATATCTAGCTTTTCATTCAGGATCTTTTCAAAATCGTTTTTCTCTTCTAGCATTCTTTTTCTATCAAAATCTAAATTGACTTGTTGCTCTTTTAATGCTGCAGCAAAAGCAACCGCACCGGTTACATTCACAGTACCTGCTCTTCTTTCAAGCTCCTGTTTTCCTCCATGAAGAAGACTAGGTAATTTAAAACTGCTACTAAGAAACATGATGCCTATTCCTTTAGGCCCTCCAATTTTATGACCAGATATTGCTGCAGAGTCTATTCCAAGCTTGTGGAAATCAATTTTTTCAGATGCTACAGCTTGTACTACATCTGAATGAAATAATATTTCTTCAGACACTTTTTTTGTTGCTAATGCCAGCTCATGAATTGGCTGTAAAATACCTGTTTCATTATTGGCAAACATGAAAGAAACAAGATCTGTGTTACTAGTTAATTTTCTTTTAAAAATTTCTATATCAATAACACCATCTTTAGTTGGAGGAATATAGTCAACATTGACTCCGTAGTCAGCAATCCATTCTGCAGAACCAAGAATTGCTTCATGTTCAATTTGAGATGTAATTATATGCTTATTTTTAGAATCTAAATTTAAAAATGGTGTTTTAATAATCCAGTTATCAGCTTCTGTACCACTACTAGTAAAAGTAATTTCACTTGGAGCTGCACCAAAACAACTAGCAACAAAATCTCTAGCATCTTCAAGCATATTTTTTGCATTTCTAGATAAAGCATGTCCACCAGACGAGTTTGCAAACCCATTTTGTTCAGCCAATTTATATGCATCGAACGCAACTTCCCTCATTGGACTAGTGGCAGCATGATCGAGATATAGATAATCCGTTTTATTCATATATAGTTATTTTACTTATGAACTAATATTGTAAAACAAGCATGAGTAAAAGAATTCAAGTTTCAACAGTCATCAATAAACCTTTGAATATTGTATGGGACGAAGTAAAAATCATGGAAAATCATGTAAATTGGATGGAAGATGCAGCAAAAATAGACTTTTTATCTGATAACACCGCTGGAATTGACACAAAAATGAAAGTTCTCACCAAAGTAGGGCCTATATCTTTAAATGATATTATTACTGTGACTGAATGGGTTGAAAAAAAATCAATTGGAGTGATACATCAAGGCATTGTTACTGGAAAAGGTGTCTTTTATTTATCAGAAATAAATGAGAATTCTACTAAATTTACATGGGACGAAGAACTTAAGTTTCCTATATATCTTGGTGGACCTATTGGTGAATTTTTTGGAGGAATGATTTTAAAACAAATATGGAAAAAAAATCTAAAAAATTTGAAAGAAATTATCGAATGAAAAGATTCTTAATACTCTTTTTAGTGAGCTTATTAGTAGCTTCCTGCACATCTACTGAAGAAGAACCTAATGCTGTTGAAGAAACCCAAGAAATAAATTTTACTTCTGGACTAGGAAAATCAACTACAGAGTATGTTTCTAATTGGAATAAATTAGTCTCTGAAATTTCCTCAGATGAAGAAACTTTATTGTTCTTTTCCATTGATCCTGAAAAAGTTAGATGGGAGACTCCAGAGCAAAAAATTCTAGTTTATAGGTTTGTAGAGTCAGAAAACAACACCTACACGTTCACACTAAATCTTGGTGTTGAAGATGACATTGTCAAAGACGTTCAATTCTTTTCACCTGTACAAAGTGATGAAGTTAACTCTCAACGAACTAAGCTTTTTTTCTTAATATTGATTGCAATTGCAGATGATACGCTTGATAAAGACGGTAGAGAAAACATTCTTACAAACTTAGGTTTATATGATCAAGTTGAAAACCCTTACCAAGTTGGTGGTACTGTTGCACAAAATAAAATCAGGTACTTAATTGAACCATTGGTAGATAATGGATTATTGATTGGACTTAATTTTAAAACAACACAACTTGATAATTAAGTTGCTATAACCTCAGTTACTCCTGGAACTTTATCTTTTAAAATTCTTTCTATACCGCTCTTTAGGGTTGCAATAGATAGCGGACATCCTTGACATGCACCAAGCATCTCAATATTCACAACACCGTCTTCAACAGAAGCTAATTTTATATCTCCACCATCCGCTTGAACGGCTGGTCGAATATACTCAATTGTTGTATTTAAGACATCCATATCGATATCAGAACTAGGATCTCTATCTTTAACTTTCGGTAAATTTATATCAACCATAATTCAATTATATTCTATTTCGCTACCAATAGATTTCAGAAGCGAAACAATATTTTCATATCCTCTTTCAATGTGATCAATTCCAGTAATTGTAGACTCTCCTTCCGCTTGTAAAGCAGCAATAATCAAGCTAGCACCTGTTCTAATATCAGTAGAATTAACCGGAGCACCAGACAGTTTATTCACAGACTTAATCATTGCATGTTGATATCCTATTTGTACGTCAGCTCCCATTCTTTCAACTTCAGGTATCCATTGAAACCTTTGATCGTATACATTTTCAGTAATTATTGATGTTCCTTTTGCCTTTAGTAAAGTTGCACCGAAAATTGGTTGCAAATCAGTAGCAACACCCGGAAACGGTAGGGTGGCTATTTCAGTTGCTACTAAATCTCCTTGAGTTGAAACTTCTATTGAATTATTTTCTATGTTGAAGTTTGCACCCATGCTTTCAAATTTTTTGATTTCCATTGGAAGATGATCGGGATTGATTCCAATTATTTTACCTTCACCTCTTGTAGCCAAAATTGCACCTATGTAAGTTCCTGCAACCACTCTGTCGCCAATAACTTCATGATCTGTACTACTTAGCTTATTTACACCTTCTATAACTAAATTACTAGTACCTTCACCAGATATTTCGGCTCCCATGTTTCTGAGCATTTTTACTAAATCAACAACCTCTGGTTCTCTAGCAGCATTTTCTATGACCGTTCGACCTTGTGCTAAAACTGCAGCGAGCAATGTATTTTCCGTTGCGCCAACAGAAGCATAAGGTAGATTAATTTCTACTCCTTTGAGTCCATCGGTTTTTGCAATTAAAATTCCATGGCTTAGGTCAAAGTGTGCTCCCATTTTTTCTAGAGCTTCAATATGCATTCTTACAGGTCTTGGACCAAGTTGATCACCGCCAGGAAAAGCTATTTTAGCTTCACCTTTTCTTGCTAACAACGGGCCTAAAACAATAATTGATGCCCTCATTTTTTGAACTACCTCATATGGAGCTTCTACAGAAATGTCTTCTGGTGATGATATCTCTAGTTTTTTTTCACTAAATTGAGATGAAATACCTAAAACTTCAAGAACTTCTTGCATGTAATAAACGTCGGCTATGTCAGGTACATTAGTTATCGTATATTCTCCAGAGGCTAAAACTGGCAAAATCATCTGCTTAAGAACAGCATTTTTTGCACCAGAAATGTTAAGCTGACCGCTTAATTTATTACCACCAACTATTCGTATTGCTTTTTCCACTAACATAGATGATACCTTTAAAAAATTAGAATATAAATATGAATAAGTCTCTAGAAATAATTAAAGAAGTTTCACATGAAGATACAAGTTTAAAACTACTCGAACTTATTAAACAAAACATATCAAACAGCAGTACTGCTTCCATAGGACTTTCTGGAGGAAATACTCCTAAATACCTTTATAAACATCTAGCAAAAGAACCCTTAGATACAATTTTAAAAATCTGGACTGTTGACGATAGACATGTAACCCTTGATGATAAAAACTCCAATCAGAAGATGATAAATGATATCTTTAGTGAGTCTAAGCACAAAATACTTGAAATAGCTTACTGTGATGACCCTTCTGAATGGGCAAAAAGATACAATGATCTTGTCTTGAGCGAAATTAATAACTTTGACATAGCAATACTTGGCGTTGGAGATGATGGTCACATAGCTTCATTATTTCCAAACTCTACGGCTGAAGAAAGTAATACATATGGTTTTATAGAAAATGAAGTTAACATCATTTCAAAGTGGAGGATGACAGCGACATTTGAACTCCTAAAGAACATTCAAAATGTATATCTCCTCATAACAGGTCCAACTAAAAAAGAAATAATAGAGAAAATTGGCACCAGTGAAAATTTACCAGTTAATAAATTAATAAACATGAGAGAAAAAACATTACTCCTGACTGACCAATAATTTAAGAATCAATTATAGTAAAAGAAGAGTCATCTTTTGTGTCAGTCTGAACCACTACACTAATCCTTCTACCCTGTTGGATGGTGACTCTATTTTTTACTATGACTACTAAAAATTATCTTCAAATATTAATTACATCTGCTTTGTGGGGCTCATCTTTTTTAATGATGAAAATTGCTTTAGATGAACTTACACCATTTCATATATCTTTTTACAGAATATTTATAGGCATGTTGTTTATTAACTTAATTAACAGAGATCGAGTAAAGCTTTCTGTTGAAGCACATATTCGACTCTCTCTAGTGGGGCTCTTGTGGATGGCACTTCCGTTTTATTTATTTGCTAAATCAGAAGAAACAATATCATCAAGTCTTGCAGGTCTTATAAATGGATCGACACCAATTTTTATAAGTCTTGTGGCTATTACAGTATTTAAAGAAAAAATAAATGCCAGACAGGGACTGTATTTATTCTCTGGATTTGTAGGTATTTATTTAATATCTTTTGGCTTAAACTCAATATTTGTTGAGTTGAACTTTGGAGCTCTATTAGCTCTTTTGGCATCGTTTAGTTATGGTTTTGCAGTAAACATCGTACAACCGGTTATAAAAAATATTGGTGGTATCAAATCTCTTAAAATAACGTTGAGATACGGATCTTTATTTTCACTTATTCTACTTATCCTTAACGAACCTTTTATAATGCCCACTTTAGGAAACTCTCTACTGCCAATTTTGCTACTGGGAATTGGTAGTAGTGGAATTGCTTTTCTCTCTTATTACAACCTAATTAATGACGTTGGTGCAATAGGTGCTTCTATTGCTGTTTATATAGTTCCAATATTCTCTGTAATCTTTGGATTTGTTTTTTTAAACGAATATTCTGACTTAATTCAATTAGTTGGAATATTTATTGTAATATTTTCTGCTTTTCAGTTTTCAAAAATTAAATCTTAGTTTTAGGAGTCACAAATACTCCTTCAGAAGTTGCTGCTAATTCACCTGAATCTAGATAGAGCTCAGCTTTATATATAGACTCCTTTTCATTGTGAGATTCTCTCCAAGCTTTAGAAACAACATAATCACTAGATGAGCTAACAGATTTGATATAGCGGACTTCAAAAGACTTCGTAACAACTCTTTCACCTAGAAGATAGCTGAGAGGACCCATTGTACAATCCATGTAAGAATCTAAAATTCCACCTAATGTTATATCCAATGGGTTAAAAAATTTAGATAATACTGGAAATTTGCAGGATAATGTTTCTTCCTCGAAATCAAAATCTAAAAATTCTCCCTCGAGTTCTTTATAGATATTTGGAATCGGTAAGTTTCCCCATACTTCATCATTCATGTTTCTATTTTAAATAAATTGGCTACTTTGCTTAATCAAAGTAGCCAATATTACAGGGTATGAGTAATTTAATAATAGGTATTGGGTAAGACAGTTTTTAAGTGCCTTTAGGATGCCATACTGTTTTTGTTTCTAGATATGGCAGAATTGATGACAAGCCTTCGTTTGAAGGAAGGTGCTTGACTCTCTTTACTGACAAGGATGCATTTTCTTCAATATTTTTCAGAATTTCATCATTGATAGAACTATGAATTGAGATTAAGTTTATTTCTACATGTTTACTTACATCTTCATGTATTAATTCAAAATTACCAGACATCATATTAAGTACGCCCGAAGGAAGATCTGAATTATTAATATCTTCAGCAAATTTAAGTGCCAAAACACTTGCATTATCTGATAAAGATATCACTGAGCATCCAACTGTTAATGGAGGAAGAATTGACTGTAGCAATAAATTGAGTGAAAGTTCGTCTTTATTTAATGAGAAAACAACTCCTATTGGATTTTGATGAGAAATATTGAAATACTCTCCTGAAACTGGATTTAGATTTCCTGTAAGTTGCTCCCATTTATCTGCTAGTCCTGCAAACCAAACTAGATTCTGTATAGACAACTCAACATCTTTTTTTGCAGATTGAGCAGAAACTCCATGGGATTTAAGCAATTCGATGTAACTATCTTTGTTGCCTTCAATCATTTCAGACAACCTATATAAAATTTGCATTCTTGTAAAGGGAGTAGTTTTACTCCATTGCTTAAAACCAGTTTTAGAAGACACAACAGCATCTCTGATATCTTTTCTAGAAGATAGAGGGATTTCATAAACACCATCTTTTAAGTCAACTGTAAAAGTTTTTCCAGATTCTGATCTGACATATTTTCCATTGACATAATTTTTATAAGTTTTTTTGATCTCTATCATGATTCAGCCTTTAGGTAAGACAACAGACCTTGTCTTCCTCCTTCTCTACCAAAACCAGATTCTTTGTATCCTCCAAATGGTGAAGATGGATCAAATTTATTAAACGTATTTGCCCAAACTACTCCGGCCTCTAGCCTATCTGCAGTCCAAAGAATTTTAGAACCTTTTTCTGTCCAAATTCCAGCTGATAAACCATATTCTGTATTATTCGCAATCTCTATTGCTTCATCAGGAGTTCTAAAAGTTAACGTTGTGAGAACTGGTCCAAATATTTCCTCTCTTGCAATATTGTATGATGGCTGAACATTTGTGAAAAGACTTGGTTTAAACCAAAAGCCATTTCCTGGAAGCTCACATTCAATCTGAAATAATTCACCACCATCGCTTACACCTTCATCAACCATTGATGAGATTTTATTTAACTGTTCTTTAGAGTTGATTGCCCCAATGTCTGTATTCTTGTCTAGAGGATTACCAACTCTTAACGACTGCATCCTTTTTTCAAGTTTTCTAATAAACTCTTCTTGTATTGATTCTTGGAGCAGCAATCTACTACCTGCACAACATACATGACCCTGATTGAAAAAGATTCCGTTAACAACTCCCTCTACTGCTTGATCTATAGCTGCATCCTCATAAACTATATTTGCTGCCTTACCGCCTAGCTCAAGTGTTAAGCCGACATCTTTACCTGCTAAAGATTTTTGAATTAATTTTCCTACTTGGGTAGATCCTGTAAATGCAATTTTATTAATACCACTATGGTTGACAAGCTCTGAACCAGTTGAACCATCTCCAGAAATTATATTTACAACACCTGGTGGAATTCCTGCTATTTCACATAGTTCAGCAAAATGGAGAGCTGTTAATGATGTTGTTTCTGCAGGTTTAAGCACAACAGCATTTCCAGTAGCAAGTGCTGGGGCTACCTTCCAAGCAAGCATAAGCAATGGAAAGTTCCATGGAATAATTTGACCAACAACTCCATAAGGTTTTAAAGCTTTCGTGCCCCATGAAATGTCTAATTTGTCTGCCCAACCAGCAAAATAAAAGAAATTAGCAGCAACTTGAGGGAGGTCAAAATCTCTAGATTCTTTTATAGGCTTCCCGCCATCAATTGATTCAAGCACAGCAAACTCACGAGACCTCTCTTGAATCAATCTTGCTAGTTTGAATAAATATTTAGCTCTATCATTTGGAGAAGTTTTGGACCAAACCTTAAATCCTTCTTGTGCTGCTTGAACAGCTTTATCAACGTCAGATTTATTTGAAAGTGGAATTTTTGTAAGTGTTTCTTCTGTAGATGGTGAAATAGTATCTAAATATTTTTTACTTAAAGGTGAAACAAAATCTCCCCCAATATAATTTTGATATTTATTCTTTATATCAACAATACTTGAAGATTCGATAGATTCTGAATAATTCCATTCAACCATAATTAACCCCTAGGAAAATAATAACTAGCTTGGTAAGCACCTGTCTTAAGTTTTTTTATTTGTTTCAAAACATCATCTAATAAACTTGAAGCTCCAAATCTAAACATTTCAGGACTAAGCCAGTCAACACCCATTTCTTCATTTACAATAACAAGATACCTTATTGCATCTTTTGCATCCCTAATACCACCAGCAACTTTGATTCCTGCCTTGATCCCTGTCAAATGATAAAAATCTAAAACAGCTTTAGCCATTACATAACAAGCCTGTCTAGAAGAACCTACTGATAATTTACCAGTAGATGTTTTGATAAAATCTGAACCAGCAGCAAGAGAAATTAAACTTGCTTTTCTGATATTTTCATAGGTCTTAAGATCACCAACTTCAATAATAGTTTTTAAATGAACATCTCCACATAACTCTTTTAAGGCGACAATTTCATCATAAACTTTTCTATAGTCGCCTTCTAAAAAAGCTTTTCTATTAATAACAATATCAATTTCATCTGCACCTGATTCAATTGCATACTTTGTATCTAACAATTTAGATTCCATTGGTACTTGTCCACTCGGAAAATAAGAAGAAACAGATGCTACTTTGACATTTGAATGCATAACTTTTTCTTTGATTGGTCCTACCAGTGAGGGATATACACAAACAGCAGCAACAGAGGGAATTGATTTATCAGATGGATCTGGCTTTATTGCTTTTGCTGCCATCTGTGAAATTTTTCCCTCAGTATCTTCACCTTCTAATGTTGTTAAATCACACATAGAAACAATTAAATTTAGCGCTTGAAGTTTTGAATCTTTTTTAATACTGCGGGTAGCAAGAGAGGCAACTCTTTCATTTAATCCTATAGAGTCAATTTTCGAGTCGTAAACAGATTCCAAGACATCAGACCACTCTAAAGGGCTACTTAATACAGTATTTAACATATATCTATGGTATACCCATTACGTGTTTTTTAGTAGTGGTATTTAATCTAGAGACTTGACATTTAGAGAAGTTATATTTTTTGTTTCTTCTTGGACCTGATTCAAGCCACCAAAAACTGAAAAAATATCATCCCATTCATCATATTTTTCAAGTAGTGATTTAGCTTTTTCAGAATTTGTTTTTTCGTAATGTAATTCGATCAAAGTCTTTAAATCAATCTTATCTAAATCAGTTAAATTTCTTATTTCTGGTGCTGTAGAAGATATAAATTGGTCAAAATTTTTCTGAGTATTTAAAACTATAGCTTTCCCACCTGTCATGCCAGCACCAAAATTAAACCCAATTGGACCAAGTATTGCTAAGGTTCCTCCAGTCATATATTCTGCACCGTGCGCACTACAGCCTTCAACTACACCAATTGCACCACTGTTTCTAACACCAAATCTCTGACCAACAGTACCGGAAATATACAACTGTCCACCAGTAGCCCCATATAAGAGAGTATTGCCAGCAGCATGATAGGTACTTTTCATTTTCGCACCTTGTGGAATAATTGTGATACTTCCACCAGCCATACCTTTTCCAACATAGTCATTTGCACTTCCAGTTAATTTCAAATTTATTCCATCTCGTATAAATGCACCAAAACTTTGACCAGCTGCACCGGAGAGACTTATTGTTGAAGGGTATTTAGATAGTTTTGAAGATAAATTCTGTAAAGTTATTTCACCAGAAAGTCGAGCACCAATACTTCTATCTTCATTTGAGATTGGATACTGAATAAATGACTCTTTACCAGTATTCAGTGATTTTATAACTTCAGACGTAATTCTTCTTGAAAGTCTTCCCTCGTCATGTCTTATAAAACCTGGATGTTTTTCTTCAATTGAAGTGTTAATTAACACTTTGTGTAGAGATTTTGATAAGTTTGCATTTACTACCTTTAATCCAAGCAGATCTGCTCTACCAACTAGATCAGCAAGACTTTCAACATTAAATTCTTGTAAATACGAAACTATGTCTCTAGCAATAAAAGTAAATAATTGTTCAATTTGAGAAGATGAACCAGGAAATTTGGCTCTTAAATTAGCATCTTGAGTAGCTATGCCTACTGGACAAGTATTTTCATGACACTGTCTTACCATTTTGCAGCCTAAAGCAAGAAGAGGCAAGGTGCCGAATCCAAATCTATCTGCACCTAGTATGGCACCTATAACAACATCCTTAGCTGAGCGTAGTCCACCATCAACTTCAAGTAATACATTCTGTCTCATATTGTTTTGAACCAATGCTTGATGTGTTTCACTTAAACCTAATTCCCATGGTGAACCTGCATGTTTAATACTTATCCAAGGACTAGCACCTGTTCCACCGTCACTACCGGCAATAGTGATAATATCAGCACCAGCCTTTGCTACACCTACAGCAATAGTGCCAACACCTGGTTCTGACACTAATTTAACTGAGACCGGACTATTAGGATTGAAAGTTTTTAAATCGTAAATTAGTTGGGCTAAATCTTCAATCGAATATATATCATGATGTGGCGGTGGTGAAATTAAAGTTACACCTTCCATAGTGTGTCTCAAAGTGGCAATATGCTTATCTACCTTAAATCCAGGCAACTGACCACCTTCGCCTGGTTTTGAACCTTGAGCCATTTTAATTTGAAACTCTTCTGCTGATGCTAAGTAGTCAGGGGTGACACCAAACCTTCCAGAAGCTATTTGTTTGATTTTAGAATTTCTAATTGTATTATACCTCTCCGGATCTTCCCCGCCTTCACCAGAACCTGACTTACCACCAATGCTGTTAATACCTTCTGCTAAAGCTTGATGTGCCTCTTCTGAAAGAGCACCTAGTGACATTGAGCTAACAACAAACTTATTGAATATAGGTTCTAGAACTTCTTGAGAGATTTCACTATTTTGACCAGATAATTCAGGTATTGAAAATAAGTCTCTTATTTGAACATGAGGTCTATCTTCTAAAGTTTCTAGGTAGTGAACCCAGTCTTCAATCTCTCCCGAACGAACAGCTTTTTGAAGCTTCAACACAGTCTTAGGTGATGTTACATGAGTTTCTGCATTCTTTTTATGCTTATAAAAACCACCTATGTCATTAGGTATTTCTTCTTTTTCACCAAAGACACCAAGATTTTCAAAGATTTCTTTTTTACCATGACCAGAAGTTCTAGTTTTGGAATACTTGAAATACTCATTAATTAATTCTTCATCTAATCCAATTATTTCAAACAACTCAGAACCTCTATAGGATGAAATTGTACAAATCCCCATTTTGGACATTATTTTTAGTAAACCTTTATTTAAAGCATTTCTGTAGTTTTCTTGTGCATTCTCGGGTTCGATATCAATATCTTTATTGTTAATTGCAATTTGCCTTACTCTCTCAAGTGCCAGATATGGCCATACGGCAGATGATCCGTAAGCTATATGACATGCTAAGTCGTGAGAATCTCTGACTTCTCCAGTTGCAACAATTATGGATGCTTTTAATCGAATACCTTCTTCGATTAAAAAGTGATGAACTTTTGCAGTTGTTAACAGTGAAGGAAGAGGAGACTCTCCTTCCTTAATTTCTCTATCTGAAAGAATTATGATAGATTTTCCATCATTAACACCATTTTTTATTTTTTCACACAAGTTAGATAAAGCATCATCAAGAGTAACTACTGATTTATCAAATGTAGTGGAAACAAGTAATGATTTATTTTTAAATGATTTTCCTGAAACTAAATTATCAAATTCATTTCCACTTAATACAGGTGATTCCAGTGTGATCAGATTTGCTTGTTGAGCTGTTTCTTTTAATATAGAACCTCTTTTTCCTAAATAGGTTTTTGTTGACATAACAAATCTTTCTCGAATTGGATCAATTGGAGGATTAGTAACTTGAGCAAAAAGTTGATGAAAATATCTGGAAAGTCTTTGAGGAGATTTACTCAATACAGCTATTGATGTGTCGTTACCCATTGAGCCTGTTGGTATGTCACCTTTGAGCATAGGCGTGAGAATTAACCTATCTTCTTCAGGAGTATATGAATAAAGACTTGAAAGCTTTGCTAAGTCAATGCTGTCCTGTTTGGGGTTAAACTTTTTATCTAAATTAAGTGGCTGGCTTTTAACCCAGTCTTCGTAAGGAATTTTTTCACTTAAACGAGTAATTACTTGATTTTCATCAAGGAGTTCATCATTTTTAATTCTATAGCGAATGGTCTGCCCTGGCTCTAGTTGAGCAGTCTTTGTTGCCCCAGCTTCAACAGATGGACATATTCCTATTTCTGAAGCAGCAAGTATATATCTATCAGAAACCATCCATCTCAATGGCCTTAGGCCACTTCTGTCAAGACCAGCAATGATGTCTAACCCGTCAGATGCAACTATTGCTGCCGGACCATCCCAAGGTTCACTTAAAAAAGAATGGTATTGATAAAAAGCTTTTTGTTTTTTTGTAAACCTTGGATTATTCTCCCATGCGGAAGGCATTAACATTTCCTGTGCATGAGCTAAAGTTCTTCCAGATTTAACTAAAAGTTCTATTGCATTATCAAGCTGACCAGAATCTGAAATTGAGTCATCGATAAATGGTTTAAGATCTTCTATATTTTCTTTCCAAAAACTTGAAGTAGCATCAACTTCACGTGCCTTCATCCAAGAAACGTTTGACTGTATAGTATTTATTTCACCATTATGTGCAAGCATTCTGAAAGGTTGAGCCTTGTCCCAAGTTGAGGAAGTATTTGTTGAAAATCTTTGATGGAAAATTCCAAATCTAGTTTTATATAGTGGATTTCTTAAATCCCAATAAAAATCCGCTGCCTGGCTTGCTGTAAACAAACCTTTGTACACAACTGTCCGTGCTGAACATGAATTGATGTGAATATTGAGCACACCAACTTCTTTAATTCCCTTTTCTAAAGTTTTTCTGAACACATATAATGTTTTTTCAAAAGCACTTAGAGATTTTTCCTCTGTAGAGATAATTGCTTGATAAATTCCTGGTTTTGAATTCTTTGCTAGGGTTCCTAAAATTTCTTTATCAGTAGGAACTTTTCTCCAATATAAAAGCTTGATATTAAATTTATCTAAATACTCATTTATAAAGTCTTTGGAGTCTTCAATATTTTTTGGATCAAAAAAACATGAAATTATACCTATTTTCTCAGAATTACCTACAGCGACATCAAGATCTGAAAGCTCTGCTCTAATAAGCTCATATGGAATCTCTGTTAAAACTCCTGCACCATCGCCAGTACCGTCAGCAAATTTTGCACCTCTATGATCTAAATTAGATAAACATTCAAGAACTTTTAGAGTCATACCATGAGTTGCAGGTATTTTTCTCGAAGCTATGAACCCTACACCACACGAATCTTTTTCTGTAAAGTCAAACATAGTAACCACATAATAGGCTTAAACTTTGTAATTCTAAAGTTGAAAATCAGCCTGAAATTATAGGGGGAAACCTAAATCTAGAAGGCTGATTTTCAAACGTATATATTATTTTTTGAGAATAAAATCTCCATAAGCAGTAGTTCCATGCTCGGAAGCATCAAGTCCTGCTATCTCCTCTTCAGGAGTAACTCTCAAACCAAGAGCAGAGTCAATTGCTTTTAGTACAGCAAAAGAAGTCAAGTAAGCCCAAGATCCAATTGCTAATATTCCAATTATTTGAGGAACAAGTAATGATGTACCACCATAAACTACACCATCTGTTGTATCAAATAAAGCTACTGCAAGAACACCCCATGCACCACAAATTCCGTGTACAGAGATTGCCCCAACAGCATCATCTAAACCTTTCTTTTCAATAAATTTGATGGAATAGACTACAAGAACACCAGAAATAGCACCAATGATTACAGCACCTAAATTATTAACATTTGCACATCCTGCTGTAATTCCAACTAAGCCTGCAAGAGCACCATTTAGTGTCATGCTTACATCTGGCTTACCAGAAATCATAGAGGTGTACATTGCTGCTATAGAGGCTGCTGATGCAGAGAGTGTTGTTGTAACTGCAATTGCAGCTAGATCAACATCAACTGCTGCTAAAGCAGATCCTACATTGAATCCATACCAACCAAACCATAAAATAAATACACCTAAAGCTCCAGCTACCATTGAGCTACCTGGAAGAGGTAGTGGTGAACCATTGTCATCAAACTTTCCAATTCTTGGCCCTACAACTTGAACAGCTGCAAGTGCTGCAAATCCACCTACCATATGTACCACACCAGAACCTGCAAAATCTACAAATCCTAAGTCGCCTAACCATCCTTGACCGCTCCACACCCAGTGTGTAATAATTGGGTAAATAACTCCGCATATAAATGGTTGAAAAAGTAAATATGCACTGAATTTTGTTCTTTCAGCTACAGCACCAGAAACAATAGTTGCAGCTGTTGCCGCGAAAACTACTTGGAAGAAATAAGTAGTAGAATCTCCTTCTAAGAAGAAATTACCATAAGCTAAAAATCCTCCTATTGTTGTTCCTCCATATGCCAATGCAAACCCAAATGCCCAGTAAGTAATTGCCCCCACTGAAAAATCCATAAAGTTTTTCATAACAATGTTTACTGAGTTTTTTGATCTTGTGAAACCAGTTTCAACTAACATAAATCCTGGCTGCATGAACATAACAAGAATGCCAGCAATCAGAATCCATAAACTATCTACTGATTGAATAATTGTTGCTTCCATAAATCTCCTTTTGTTTTAATTAAATTTAAACAATTGAAAAAGTAATACATAGTCTTAGAAGTTAAATGATTATTACTGAATTGTTTCTCAATTGTTTCACGATTTGTGAGTGAAATGAAGCTTTATGTTTATTAAAACTTAGTTATTCTTTATGTATGTCAAAAAACATTTTAGTTTCTGTTGCTTGGCCGTACGCTAGTGGTTCAAGGCACTTGGGACATATTGGTGGTGCATATCTGCCAGCTGATATTTTTGCGCGCTACCACAGAGTGATTGGTAACAAAGTGTTAATGGTATCTGGAAGCGATGTGCATGGAACACCTATTACTGTTCGTGCAGATGCTGAAGGTGTTGAGCCTATAGATATTGTTAATAAATATCACAATGAATTTCTTGGGTATTGGGAAAAACTAAATATATCTTGGGACAACTACACAACCACGATGACAGATACACATATTGAAGTCGTACATGACATATTTTTAAAACTTCTAGAAAATGGATTGATTGATAAGCAAACCTCACTACAGGCGTATGACAAGTCTAAAGATAGATTTCTTCCAGATAGGTATGTTGAGGGTACATGTCCACACTGCTCATATTCTGAAGCAAGAGGTGATCAGTGTGATAGCTGTAGTAAAACTTTGGATCCAGAAGAACTCATCAATCCAGTTAGCAAAATATCTGGAAATATAGCTGAATTTAAAGAAACTAAACATTTTTTCTTGAAACTTAGTTCACTTGAAACCAAGTTAGCAGATTGGCTTGAAACAAGAGAAGGTTGGAGACCCCATGTAATTAATTGGGCAAAATCGTTTGTTAAAGAAGGTTTATTAGATCGAGCGATTACTAGAGATTTGGACTGGGGAATAAAAATTCCTGTTGAAGATTTAGGAGATGGTAAAAAAATCTATGTTTGGTTTGAAGCAGTTATTGGCTATCTCTCAGCATCTAAAGAATGGGCAAAGTTAAATGGTGATGAAGATTTGTGGAAGGATTGGTGGACAAATGAAGATGCAGAATCCTACTACTTCATTGGAAAAGATAATGTACCATTTCATGCTGTTATTTGGCCAAGTATCTTGTTAGGCTACGAAGGATTAAATTTACCTACAAATGTTCCTGCTAATCAATACATATTAGTAAAAGGAGAAAAAGCATCTGCTAGTAGAGGTGTTGGAAAATCTCTTGATGAATATCTGAACGAGTGGAATCCAGATTCTCTAAGATATGCACTAGCTTCCGTACTTCCAGAACAATCAGATTCAGAAATATCAGAAGATGAAATGATAAGAAGAAATAACGAGGAACTTGTTGCTGCTTGGGGAAATCTTGTTCAACGAGTTTTTAAACAATTTCAAAATAATTTTGAAAAATTAAACAATATAGGACCTGAAGAAGAGTTAGATATTAATTTATTAGCAAACATTAAAAATAGTTATGAACGAATTGGTTATCAAATTGAAAAAGTAGAACTCAAAGCTGCTTTACAAGAAAGCATGAAAATTGTTTCCACAGTAAATGTGTATCTAAACGAAACAGAACCATGGAAAGTTATAAAAGAAGATAAAGATAGAGCTTATCGAATCCTTCATACGTCGCTCATAGCAATAGATTCATGTGCAAACCTACTTTACCCATTCATGCCAACAACGAGTAATAAAGTTAAGAATGCAATCCCAAGAGAAACAAATAACGACTGGGGTGTAAATAAAATAAAAACAGGAGCCGAATTAAAAGAAATTGGACTCCTGTTTAAAAAATTTGATTAAGATTTAGAATCTTTAAAAATCTTATCAATCTCGTCTATCAAAGCTAATAGCTCTTCACCTACTGCTGGATCTTCAGTTTTCTTAGCTTCGCCTGCTTTTTTTGTTGCATTCCAAAAAAGATCATGAAGATTTGGATACTTCTCTAAGTGTTCTGGCTTAAAGTAGTCAGTCCAAAGAACCCATAAATGGTGCTTAACTTCCTCAGCTCTTTCTTCTTTGATAGTTACACATCTTTGCTTAAAACTAGCATCGTCTGATTCTTGATATTTTTTTGAAGCGTTTAGAACAGATTCTGCTTCTATTCTTGCTTGTGCAGGATCATAAACTCCGCAAGGTAAATCACAATGTGCATATGCAACGTTTTTTGGTTTAAACAATTTCATTAAACTCCTTTTTTTTATATATTATAATTTGTTGTAGGCGATATGTTTAAAACACTTTCAAAGATCATTAATTTTAAAACTCTTTTTTTAGCCTTAATATACATATTTTTAAAAAAAGAAGATAAATCTTTTACTACTTACGAAATAAAAGAAGACAGCATGAGCCCAGAGCTTCAAAATGAAGATTATGTTATTGCGATTAATCCAAAAGAAGATTTAACAAGGGGCGATATCGTAATTTTCAAGAACACTGAAAAAAATATTGAAGTTATTAAAAGAGTAATTGGCCTTCCAAATGAAATTGTCTCATCTAGTGAAGGTACAGTATTGATTAATTCTGAAATATTAAATGATCCGTGGGCTCAAACTTCTACAAATGATTTTATCGAAACAAAGCTTTCAAGTGATGAAATTTTTGTTTTAGGTGATCAAAGACAGCTTTCAACTAGCGATTCTAGGACACTAGGAGCTATTAAAGTTTCAGAATGTAAAAAATTAAAGTATAGATATTTTCCATTTCATAGGATAAAAAGTTATGAGTGATAGCTTAAAATGTAGCTGGTGCAAAAAAGATATGGCCTATATACATGGCCATGCAGCTTGTATCAATAATGCTTGTGCTATGTTTGGGCTAAATCAAGCTGAATGCTGTTCAGGAGAAAACACTGAATCATGCAAAGGAACTCAGCAAAATGAAATTGCATTATCCCCGCAAAGGTTAAAATAAAAAATAGGGAAAAATGGCTACTGAAAATAAAACAATTGAATCTATTCCTGCGATAACTATTAGATTTGCAGGAGACTCTGGTGATGGTATGCAGCTTGTTGGTACAAGATTTACTGACACTTCAGCATTGTTTGGAAATGACCTAGCTACCCTACCTGCTTTCCCAGCAGAAATTAGAGCACCCCAAGGAACGATTGCTGGTGTTTCTTCTTTTCAAGTACAAATAGCTGATTTCGATATTTTAACTCCAGGAGATAATCCCGATGTGCTCGTTGCAATGAATCCTGCAGCATTAAAAGCCCATCTTCATGATTTAACACCAAATGGAATGCTGATTCTTAATGAAGATGCGTTTGATGAAAAAAATATAGATAAAGCTGGTTACAAAATAGATCCTCGTGAATCAGGCGAGCTTGACGGGTATAGAGTGTTTCAAGTACCTATGGAGAAGCTTACAAAAGAAGCTTTAGAGGAGTTTGACTTACCAGGTAGAGCAATTCTGAGATCAAAAAACATGATTGCACTTGGATTAATTTCTTGGACTTTCAATAGACCTCTTGAAGATACTGAAAATTGGATCAATAATAAATTTAGTAAACTTCCTGAAATTGCTAAAGCAAACATTAAAGCTTTAAAAACTGGTTATAACTTTGGAATTACAACTGAAGCGTTTCATCATACTTATATAGTTGAAAAAGCAACTTTGCCAGCTGGCGAGTACACAAATATTAATGGAAATATTGGATTGAGCTGGGGTCTTATCGCTGCTGCTAAAAAATCAAATCTTGATTTATTTTATGGCAGCTATCCTATTACTCCTGCATCTGATATTTTGCATGAACTATCAAAGCATAAAAACTTTGATGTAATTACTTTTCAAGCTGAAGATGAAATTGCTGCTGCAGCTGCAACAGTTGGTGCTTCATTTACCGGTAAACTTGCTGTAACAGGTACCAGTGGTCCTGGGTTAGCACTTAAAAGTGAGACCATATCTTTAGCTTTATCTGCAGAGTTACCAATGGTTATTGTAAATGTACAAAGAGGTGGTCCATCTACTGGTTTACCTACTAAGCCAGAGCAATCTGATCTATTGTTTGCTCTTTATGGCAGACATGGAGAATCTCCATTACCTGTCATTGCAGCAAAGTCTCCTTCACATGCTTTTTATGCTGCATTTGAAGCCTCAAGAATTGCATTAAAATACATGACGCCTGTAATTCTTTTATCTGATAATTATGTAGCTACTGGATCAGAACCTTGGAAGCTTCCTGCGTCAAGCGAACTAGAAGAAATTGGAACAAATTTGACCACATCTCTAAATACCGAAGAAGGGTTTATGCCATTTTTACGTGATGTAGATACTTTTGCTAGACCATGGGCAGTACCTGGTACACCTGGTCTTGAACATAGAGTTGGTGGACTTGAGAAAGAAGAAGGTACAGGAAATGTATCTTATGACTCAGCTAACCACCAATATATGACTGACATGAGAGCATGGAAAGTTGCAAACATCGCAAATGATATTGAAAAACTGTCAATACATGGTGATGAAGAGGCTGATACCTTACTTTTAGGTTGGGGATCTACTTATGGTGGAATTACTCAAGCTGTAAATAGACTCAATGCAAAGGGTGTTAAAGTAGCAAGTGCTCACTTTGTTCACCTAAATCCATTTCCAGACAACACCTTAGAGGTTTTATCTAAATTTAAACAAATTATTATTCCAGAATTGAATACTGGCCAACTTCTTAAATTAATTAGAGAAGCATTTTTAATTGATGCAAAAGGCATTAATAAAGTGGCTGGTGTTCCTTTTACTGCACAGGAACTTGCAGATAAAATTGAGGAGATGATTAATGAGTAAAATTCCTGTTACTTATAAGAGAACTGATTTACAAAGTGACCAAGAAGTAAAATGGTGCCCAGGTTGTGGAGATTACACAATTCTTGCATCTGTTCAAAACTTCATGGCTGAAATGGGAATAAGTAAAGAGAAAATTTGCTTTGTTTCAGGCATTGG
>Ga0181570_10000170_pt1 | contig 61988 bp, 36 predicted proteins | sample 101ome_18_FD_148667 | JGI IMG/M metagenome (GOLD analysis project Ga0181570, IMG submission 148667) | Coastal salt marsh microbial communities from the Groves Creek Marsh, Skidaway Island, Georgia - 101406AT metaG (spades assembly) | ecosystem: Environmental > Aquatic > Marine > Intertidal zone...
CGCGACGCGGTCGAACGGAGCGCGCCGCCGCCGACGCCGACGAAGAAGACGAAGAAGACGCGCGTCGATAGACTCGATTCATCCGCCGACCGACCGACCGCGAAGGACGCGTCGTCGTCGTCGTTCGAAACCGCGCGTGAAATCGACGCGCCGCCGCCGCCACTAACGACGCCGACGCGATGCGCGCGCGCGCGCGAACGTCCCGGGACGCCGACGACGCCGACGACACCGACGACGAGACGGTGATGAGCGATGAGGACGCGTACGAGGACCCGCCGTCGGATTTCGACGACGAGGAGATCGACGAGGACGAGGCGTTTAACGAGGATGACGAGGAGAGGTACGGGGAGTTGTTCGACGGTGAAGGCGACGAAGACGAAGAGACGTTCGACGACGACGACGACGATGACGACGATGGCGAAGAAGAATCCGATGACGATGATTTGAACGCATTGATGGATAGCGACGCCGACGACGCCGACGACGACGAAACCAATGGGAAGACGAAACCAACGTCTCCGCGCGGAACCGTCGGACGACGGGTCACAGACGAAGAAGACGCTCGAGCGACGCTTTCGAGCGAAGACGAACGCGACGACGACGAAACCCGCGAGCGCGTCCTGGATGAACTCGTCGGGAAGAACCGAAGCCGCGGGGAAAAGCTCGACGCGCGGTATAAACCGATACGCACGGAGAGCGTGCCAGAGAGCCCGTTCGCGATGCCGAGCGCGCGGGTTTCGGATGAGGACGCTGAGATGACGCTCGCCGACGTCATGGCGACGCTCGGTGGTGAAGCCGTGTTCGATGCGCACACGATGAAGCGGTTGCGGAAGATTTCGAAACAAAAAGCCCCGGACGTGCCGCTGGCGAGACAGATTCAGGAGAGACTCGATCGGCGAGCGGCGTACGAAGAGACGAGCAAGGATGTGACAAAGTACCAAGCGCACGTCAAGGAAAACCGGGAAAAGCGAACGCTCGAGTTTAAACCGGCGCGGGATGACATGCAGCGCAAGGATACCCTCGGTGCGCTCGTCGCGGATTTCACGCCGAAGACTGAGATTGAGATTGAAATCGCCAAGGCGCTCAAGGAGTCTGGACACGCGACGGCGAAGGAGATTGCGCACGGGGAAATGTTGGCGATGAATCACTTGGACGTGGAGGATATCAAGGCGCGTCAAGCGAAGCTCGCGAAAATGCGAGCGGTGCTCTTTTATCACGAGCAAAAGGCGAAAAGACTCAAGGCGATCAAATCCAAGGCGTATCACAGGCATAATCGTAAGGGTGAGCTCAAGGTGATTGATGGCGACGAAGACGACGAAGACGGCGCCGAGGGCGATACGCCAGAGGAGCGTCGCGAGTACTTGCGAGCGCAAGAGAGAATGCTCTTGCGACACAAAAACACCTCGCGGTGGGCGCAACGCGCGATTAAAAAGGGCATCGCACACCTCGCGGGGACGAGGGAAAAGTTACAAGAGCAATTACGCATCGGTCAACAATTGAAGGAGAAGATTGAAGGCGCGCGGACGACGACTACGGAACTCGGCGACGAGAGCACGGATGCGGAGGATTCTGACGACGACGACGGCGACTACGGTACCGGGGATGATCCAGCGGCGGAGCGTAAGCGTCTTCTCAAGGCAAAGGCTGCCGCACTCAAGGCTATCGAGGATGGAGAAGAGCTCGAAGGCGCGAATGAAAGCTTGTTCAAGTTGCCGTTTATGGCGCGCGCCATGGAGAAGCGCAAAGAGGCGAACAGAGCGGAAGCGCGAGAGTTGTTGGAAGAAATCGATCGCATGGATGGCGACGAGGACGATGATGACGGTGATATCTCTAGCGATAGCGATGAAGAAGAGTGGGAAGCGATGACGGCTCAAGCAAAGCGCGCCGCGGATGCCGACCACGCGTCCACGGCGAAACGGGCTCGATTGGACGCCGCCAAAGAAGCGGCAGAGGCAACCACGACGACGACGACGTTGAAGCGACAGAAGAAATCCTCAAAGGCGAAACCGGTCGAAGAGTTATCCAACGCCGCGAGAAACATGCGCGCAAAAGCGGCGGCGCGCGTCACCGTTGCCAAACTCAAGGAGGACGACGCGTCTGATTCGGATGACGCCGCCGAAAAGCCGACGGTGATGCTCGAGGAAGAGCGCGCCGAAGGCATGTCAAACCAGGATTTAATGCGCCGAGCGTTTGAAAACGACGACATCGAGGCTGAGTTTGAAAAGGAAAAACTCGCAGACGTCAACGCCGAGCTTCCTGACGTTGACATGCCGAAAAATTTACCCGGATGGGGCACGTGGGCTGGCGATCAAAGGACGCCGAAATGGATGAAGGACGCGGAGAAGAAGGCCAAGGCGGAAAAAGCCAAGGCGCTCAAGAGCCGTCGCGACGCCAAGCTCAAACACGTCGTCATCAGCGAAAAGTTTGATAAAAAGGCGGCGCAGTTCAACGTTGAATCGTTACCGCACGGTTTCGCGAGCAAGGCGACTTACGAAGGTACGATGCGTCAACCGCTCGGCCTCGATTCCAACACGCACGGCATGTTCAAAAAGTTGAACCAGCCCAAGGTGCTCAAGGCGACGGGGAGCATCATCAAACCGTTCAAAATGCCGAAACACAAACAGAAAAAATCAACCAAGGGTCGTTGAAGACGAACAACAACGATATTATTGTAACACTCCTCTTCGTCGCGTTGTAATTGAATTCCAGATTTCTTCTAAAAGTCACGTCTCGCTATCGCTATCGCTATCGCTAATTTCTGTCGCTATTTCTTCTATGCACGCGCTCGATCGCTCGCGCTCCAACTTGACGCTCGCCCGCTTCGCCGCGTCCCGCCATCGTATGGCGAACGGCAAACACTTCCCTCCGAATGACACCAACAAATTCCACGAGAGGTGTATGACCGCTGTCACGAGCAGAGCAATCCAAATCCCGTCGAGGCCGAGCCGAGGTCGACCGAGCGCTAAAAACGCCCCGAGGGGAAGGCCGATGACCCAGTACGCGACGACGAGCACGGGCGTCATCACCGATTGGTATCCCGCGCCGACGATGACGCCAGTCACGGAGACTTGCATGTGGTCCAGAAGGATGAATGCGTTTACCAATGGGATGAGTGCGTCGAGCCGACGCGCCACCGTTTCGTCATCAGTAAACATGGCGAAGACGGCATCCGCGGCGAATGAAAACCCAATCACACAGAAAACGCCGCAAACGAAAGAGAGCGTCAACGTCGCGAGTGAAAGCGTTCTGCTATCTTTGAGCTTGCCCGCTCCGACGGCGTTGCCGATGGAGCTCGAAGCGCCTCGTTGCCAAACGCACGCGATGGAATAAAAGACAAAGTACGTGTTCGACAACAGCGTCTGACTCTCGAGTTCCATCGTCGCATCCGCGCACATGCCGGCAATCAACGAGTTGACGTCCCAGGACCACCACTCTATGGCGCTCATCGCTAAACCGGGCACCGCGAGACTAAGATAACCGCGCCATCCCTCAAACGCGTTTCTAATCCTCACCCCTCGCAAAGCTTTCCTCACCTCGTCACACGTGAGAAACCCAATGAAATAACACAACATGGTTGACATGTCGATCGCCGTGAGCGCCATCGCCGCGCCCGTCACCGTACCCATGCCGAAGACTTTCAAGAAGAGCCACGGGAGCACAAATTTAAAGGGCGTCGTCACGACGGACAGCACGCCCACTCTCTTGCTTTTCTTCATCGCCATCATCGTCTTCATCGAACAACACGTCACGGTTTGCGCCCATAAACTCGGCGCTCGAAGCAACGCGAACCGTCCAGCCAACGCAGCGACGTCTTTCTCTTGTCCCAACGCTTCCAACGCGACGCGCGCGTTGGCCCACGCCAACGTCCCCGGCGCCGCCGCGCAAGTCCAAAGGATCGCCACCGCCCGCGCGAACACCCGCCCGATGGCGTCCAACTCCCCGGCGCCGTACGCTTGCGAACTAAGCGTATCCACTCCGCTCCCGAGACCCCAAAGCACCGCGTGACCCGTCATGCTACACAGAACGTTTCCGAGACCAAACGCCGCGACGTGCGTCGCCCCGTCCGCGCCCGCCGTTCTGCTCAACAGCGCGAGCTGAAACGTCATCGACGCGCACGTGGAGAGGTATTGCAACGCCAACGGAGATCCCAGCGTCGCGACCGACGCGCACGCGGTTCCGAGCGTGAGTTTTCCATCGGCATCATCGACGGCGGCATCACTCACGCCTGTCGTCGTCGAACGCGGCGCGTCGCCGATCTCCTCGTCGCTCGACGACGCGTCGAGGAGCGGTACCGTCGCGGAGTCATCGCCGACCCGCTCGACGTCCGCGTCGTCGTCGTCGGGCATTCGTTGAACGAGTGCGCGCGCGTGAGTGCGAGCACCTCACTTTGAGGCGCCGCAGAGGATCCGAGATGAGTTTCTTCGACGCGTCGGCGTACGACAATCTCTCGTCGTCGAGCGATGCGACGGATGACGACGAGACCGTCGAGGCGTCACCGTTCGGCGTCGACGCGTCGGCGGCGGGGAGAGACGCTGAAAAGGATGACGCCTCGCGAGTGTCGTCGTTGAAGGGTGAAGAGAAACCGACGCCGGTCCCGACGCTCCCGAGCGCGGCGGACGTCGTGCGCGCGCTGGATGGATCGAACGCGCGCGGGGAGATTTCTGAACTCGTCGCGTCGCACGCGATGCGTCCGACGATGCGAGAGGTGGCGAAGGATTCCATGGCGGGCGGAAGCGCGTCGGTTTCGTATTACTCGACGGGCGGACGGAAACCGACGACGACGGATGACGACGACGACGAAAAACGCGCGGCGACGATTGGTATAGGTGTACACAGAGTGATGTTTTTGGAACACCGCGTCGCGGTGAGGCTGACGACGAGCGAAGGGAACGGGATGGGGGATGTCGTAAAGTCGACGGGCGCGCGGGTGACGTTGGATGAATTCGTGAGCGACGAAGACGAAGACGACGAGGAGATTGATGAAAAGATGAAGCGGCGCGTCACCATCACGGGAAGCGCCGCGGATGTCGCCAAGTGTGAGAGGTTTATCGAAAATCTCGTTCGGGAGTACGAAAACCGGGCGATGAAGAGGTTTTATTGTCCAAAGATTGTCCTCGGTGCCTTCATCGGAAGAGGGTACGGACACGTGAAGAAGATTGAAGGGATTTCAAAGTGTAAAATTGTCATATCTGACGTCGACAAGGTGCACGAAGGGTCTACGCATGAAGTCGTGCGAGCGATTGAAGTCACCGGTACGCCCGCGCAGGTGAGTCTTGGGTACAAGTTGGCTTTGCAACAACTCGACGAGGCGATGCAGACGGCGCCAGACGCGGATGAAATGAAGGCGGATTTGCGTCGGAACGGTTTCGACATTGACGAGGAACGCAAAAAGAAACCGAAAAGAAAGTAAAGGCGAACGAGTTACTGTAGCGCTAGTCTAGTAAATTTAAATGTTACATCGTTTGGAGTCCTAGTGCATCAACGGGTGTCCCAAATGCCTGTTCTCTCCGCGCGCCATTTCTTCGCGTTGTCATCCATATCCCAATTGCGCGTCGGCACGCTTCCTTGCTGGTTTGAAATTCCTGGCACGGCGTCGTTGTACTCAATGTCGACAAAGTCACGCTGGGCGCCGCTCGACATTGGTTCGTCGGCAATCTTCGTTGGCTCGATGGCCATCGCACGCGACACCATCGGCGCGTCCCGATTGACGCGCGTGCTCTTTGCGCTCAAATCGGCGACGTCAAATTCTTCAAACTCCACCACACGCGTGCTCGGCACCGAGTTTTCATCGTGCGAAATTCTCGTTTCATCCCCGCTCGAAACCTCGGATTTTGTGTCGTTGATTTCATCGTCATCGCCGTCGTCGAGAGGCCAGTATACGCCGAGAATGTCCACCGAACCGAATGACGGATCAATGACAAAGTACCCATCCTTGATGGCATTTTCCAAGTTTTGCACAATGATGCGAAGCGGTGGACCTTGATCGGAACCATCCTTCTTTTCGGAGATTCGAATGGTGATTGTCTCGCTCGAGTCGAGTATCGTCTTGACCCTCACGCGATTCTCATCGATGCCAAGTTCGAGCGACACTTCTTTACAGAAGAAGAGCTGTGTCACGTGATTTCTAAACTTTGCGACGGGCATATCCGTCAGCATCTCGATATCCACCGTGCGAACGGCTGATTGAGACGAGTACACCACTCGTTGCTTTCGTCGAGACGCCACTGAAGACTTTTGCACCGGTGCCGGTAGGGCTGGCGGAGGATCGATACTCGGCGCCTTCGCAGCGGTTCTCTGGTGTTGCGAAAGCATCACCGCCGCTCTGCTCGCCGCTCGCCATGACATTTTCGAAGCTTCGTTCGCCGACGCCTCAATCGCCAGAGCCCCGTCGGCTGACTCGACTATTTTGTGTCGAGGAAGCTCTTCCGGTAGCGCTGCCCAATCCTTAAGTTTCAACATGTCAAAGTATTGCCCGCACGCTTCAGTTCCACCCGCAGCGGCGCCCGCCGTACTCTGCATTTGCTCTCGCGTGAGCGCGTACGTCTCGATTGATTCCATCTTGTTTGAACACGACACTTCGCACTCGAAGCTGTACTCGTACTTGATCATGCGTAAAAGCTTGACGTTCACCTCTCTCGTGTAATCCAAGGTGAGAAAGTCGAGTCGCTTCCCCTTCCATTGCTGCGTCCCGAGCAACTCGTGCACGCCGGTTAAAAAGGAAGCGACGTCACCCTTTTGCATCACAGTGTCGTAATTCATGACGACCTCGTCTCCGAGGCAAACGCCTCCGGCGATTGTCGGAGCGATGATTGCCACGCGATCGACGGGTTGAAGACCGGTCGCGTTTGAAAGCTTTTCTCTAGCTCTGGATATCAGCTTGCCGCACAACGCGATGCTGTTCATGTCGTGTTCGTACATGACCACGCACGCGTCGTCGAGCGCGCAATTTTCGAGACGTTCGGCGAATTTGACCGCGTCAGAGATGAAAATCAGCGACGAGTACACCCTTTGAGTGTTCGATTCCGCCTTGCGTATCGGTTCCACGTGGATCGACGGCACAACTGCCAGATCCTTGACGACAGCCTTTGTCGCGTCGGTAGCCTTCGTCGTCGCTTCGTTAGCGGCGTCGTTGTCCTCCCGCGCTACCTTCGCGAGAGCAATCTTCATGAATCGGCTCTCCGTCGCAGTTGGAGTGACTTCTTCGGGTACCTCGCGTTCGTCGATTTCGTCCAGCTCGGCGAGCGCCATGCCCAGATTGAATATCTGCACCCTCGCCAGAGGAGAGTCATCCATGACGGCTTTTGCGCGATTGTAGTACCTCAGGCACTCTTCTACACGACCTTGCGAGAGACGCGTGAGCGCCAAGTTGTACAACGCAGGGTAATAATCTGGATCTATGGTGAGCGCCAGGCGAAGCTGCGCGTTGCAGGACGTCGCAGAACCTCTGCACCAGTCCAATAGCGCCAAGTTTGTCAGCGCTTCGACGTGTCCGGGGTCGTAATCGAGCACCGTCAAATAGTAAGCACCCGCGCGTTCGAAATCGGTCCTCCTAAAGGCGAGATTGCCAAGTTTCGCGTACGCGTCCGGGTGCTTCGGACGGACTTTTATGAGATCCAACAACGTCGCCTCAGCCTTTGCCCACTGACCAAGTTTGATGTAAATCAATCCCATGGCGTGGAGCGCCCGGGCGTCGTGCGGGCGCACATCCACGGCTCGCTTCATCCACTCTTTCGCTTCCACAATGGCGCCAGTGGAATCCATCAAAAGCCCGAGGTTGTGTAAGGCTTTGAAATACCGTGGTTCGCGATCGATTGCCGCCATGTAACTCGTGCGAGCGCTGACGGCGTCGCCGAGCACGAAGTGCGCGTTGCCAATATTGTAGTGGCCGACCGCGCTCATCGGGTCGCGCCTGATTGCCAACGCGTACGAACTGCTCGCGTTAGATACCTTGCCTTCCGCGAGCCATATGTTTGCCAACGTTATGCGACGCTTAGACGTCATCTCGACGGCGCAGCTTCTTTTCGCAAACGCGAATGCGTACTCCAAGTCGCCCAAAAAGGCGTGCGACACGGCCAACCCGTGCAACGCATCGGCGTGATTCGGTTTGCGATCGACTATGCGCCTATAGATGCCCGCAGCTTCTTCAATCTTACCGTTTCGCAAACATCCAACGGCAAAGGCTAAATCTTCCGCCTCAAACTCTTTCAGACTCCCTTTCGGCAAGATGTTTTCCTGAGAAGGAGCCATGGCGTCGAGAAAGGTGTCGAGCTCGGCGAATCGCAAGTTGAGCTTCTCCTGGTTCCATATATCGTACGAAATTCGCGTGAGCGCGAGCAAAAAAAGCACCAGAGAGAGCAATCCAATCTTCCATGAAGTCGCGTCAGCCTCGCGAACGCTCAGCGCCGCGGGCGGTGCTGGTGGTAATTGATACGAACCATCTGGAATGCACCGAATGCTGTCGAGCGCCTCTTGCACCTCGACACTCAATTGACCGTCCGCTCGCATTCGAGGCGTCTCACCGACCCACGCCGGGTCACCGCTCACGAAACCTGATGGGCACGGTTGACACTGTAATGAACCGAAACTCCCGGCAAAGTAATTTTCGGCGCATGCGTCGCACGTCGTCTGCCCGCCTTGCGGCTGAAACATGCCTCGCGGACACAACGCGCAAATAGCAGTTCCGGCATTCGGTGCAACGCTTCCAGGATCGCAGTCGTGACACGATACGTCCCCACGCGCGTTTGACGCCTTACCCGCGCTACAGGGTGTGCACTGCGCGGCGTTGACGGCAATGGAATACGTTCCCGCCGCGCACAGCGCACAGACATTTACACCGCCAGACGACGAGGAAACGTACGAACCCGGGGCGCAATTCACCGTCGGTCCTGAAAGCGGCGTCGCGCCGACATTCAACGTGTTTCCGCTCACTGCGTTCGAGATCGTGTTCACCGCCGAAATAAAGTACGTCTGATTCCAGTTAGCCCCGGCGATTGGAATCATTTGTTGAGACGTGATTTGGAACGCAACCACCACCGAACCCTGAGTCACGCTCGTGATGACAATCTCGTCGACGGTCGTCCCGTCGGCGAGCGCGCTCACTATCCCCGCCTTGAAGGCTGTCTCGTTCGCCGCTCGCCAATCAGATAGACTCCCTTGCAACCTCAATAATATTTCCGGTGGATTTATAGTCTCCGCTAACGGAGGTGGAGCGGGAGGCGCCGGTGCGGGTGGAGGCGGATGAGGTGCAGGAGGCGCCGTCGGCGCGGGTGGTGCGCCACCGCACACAGTCTGCCCAGTCAGACCGTACGTGCTCGTATCGCCCGCGCACGGCGTCGGGATCGTGCTGCCAGCCACTGGACAATACGTATCCTCCGGACAAAAGGCACACGCGGCGAGCGCGCCAGCGCCCTCTACATTGCTATACGTGCCCGCCGGACATTTCGCACACGAATTGTCCTCTGTAAATGCACCTTCGCTCGGATTAGTGCCGTATGTACCCGCTGGACACAGCGTGCACTCGTCCTGGGTACCGCCGCTGTAACTTCCAGATGCGCAAGGATACTCAGCCAAAGTGGCTGTGTCGTTGCAAAAGTGCCCCGGCGAACAGAGCGTGCAATACGTCTGACTTCCCGTGCTGTAGGTTCCGCTCGCACACGCGGCGTTTTGCGATCCGTCTACACTAGGGCATTCGTACCCAGCCTCGCACGCGGTGCACGCGGTCACGGCACCTCCCAGGCTGTATTGACCTCCGTCACAAAGTCGCGTAATGTCCCTCGTCGTATCCGGGCAGTAGTACCCAGCCGGACACGGGGTGCACGACGCCTGCGAACCGGTGCTGTACGTCCCGTCAGCGCAGGACGATTCTGTAAGTGGATTTGGACAGTATTTTCCAGCCGGACACGGGGTGCACGTCGTCTGACCAGCCTCAGATGTCGTGCCAGTCGGACACAGCTCGATCGAGTCACCAGTGGCGCACTTGTACCCAGCTGGACACGTCTGACAATCAGCAGCCGTGCCAGACGTCGGCTGAATAGTTGAATCTGTGTGATCGTACGGCAAGTTGAATGCGTTTGCGTTCAAGACGTATCCGCTGTATTGGCCCGGATCACACGACGAGTACGTCGTGAGACCGGTGTCCGCGCACGATTTCCCATCTGGACAATCGAGACACGCCGCTTGGCCCCGGTCTGGCTGATACGTTCCCACTGCGCACTCATAGCAGGTTGCAGACCCAGTCGGGGCGTAGTGACCCGCTTCACAAATCTCTGGATCCACCGTACCTGTTCCGCTACAGGAGTAACCAGCTGTGCAGTCCGTACACGTCGCCGATTTAGCCGTGTTTGCGAACGTACCTTCGGCGCAAACTGTACACGAGGCTGAGCCACTCGAAGACGAAGTACCCGCTGGACAGTCGTCACACGCAGTCAACGCGTCGTTTGATTTCGTCCCCGCATCGCAAGGCGTGCACGAGGGCGACGCAACGGACGCGGCGATCGTCCCCGCGGCACAATCTGTGCAATAATCTGAACCTTCAGCGGCGGTTGTGCCCGCCGAACAGTTCGTCGCGGCGGTCATTCCCTCGTTGGGACACACCTTACCCGCCGGACAAATCGTACAGAACTCTTGCCCGGTCACATCGTTATATTCCTTCACCGGACACGGCACCGGTATCACCGCTGTCGTGGGATTCGGACACTCTGTACCCGCCGGGCACGCCACGCACGACGTCAAAGTGTGGTCATCAAACGTACACTGAACCGTCTGCGTTGGATTCCCCAACCTGTTCTCCGCGACGCCGCCCGACGTGTAGTCTATGCAACCACTCGTGATTGCTGCATCGACGCCCGTTTGCGTCGTTTCACACGCAAGATGCAGGTCCCCAGTCGCATCGATGCTCGCCGCGCACGTCACGGTCACGGTTACGTCTGCATCGGACGACCGCATCGGCAATACGCACGTCACGTCCGTCTGCTCGTTATAGAACGCCGTCGCGTCTGGATCGAACGTACATCTCCCGGCGATGTAGTCTCCGTAGTCGTTTCCATACTCCGCTTGTATCGTCGCCGCCGCACTCGCTGTATCGCCGCCGCCGCAGTCCGACGCCACGCTTCTCCATTCACACACCGCCGTCGCTCCCGTCGCGTACTCCCCCACTGCGCAGTCCGCACACCCGCTACCGGGGTCGACCTGTCCCGCGGGACACTCCGCGTCCGCGACCGCGATCAAAACCACCGCGACGAGGGCGCAGACGACCGCGCGAAGGCCGCGGCCCATTTCACCTCGCATCGCTTCCCACAATCGGCCAACCTTTACCGCGTCTTCACGACGTCGCGCGCATCCTTCTCGTCCGCGTCGACGCGTCGACGTCGCGCGCGCGTCAACGATTCGCGCGCGCTTCGCCCGCGCGCGAGGATGCGTTCGGCGTCGTCGTCGCCCGTCGGGGTTTCGCGTCGTGTCGGTTGGCGTTCCTCCTTTGGTCCCCCCGCTCGGGGAGGTGGGCTGTGAAAACACTAATTTGTATGACTAAACAGTATGATATTACCGGTAGGTACCAACGCGCTCAACGCTCGAGCCACGCCTCTTCGTCGACGGCGACGCCGGTGTGACGCGCGACGTCGTTCACGGCGACGAGGACGGCGTCTCCCGGCTGCATCTCGGCGATGGAGACGGGTGAACCGTCGGGACGGACGAGACGGCAGGTTTCCGCGTTTTGTAAGACGACGGCGAAACGAGCGCCGGCGCGCTCCGCCTCGATTAAAACCATGCTTCGGCGTTCAATCTTGGCGCGAGCGACGTTGATGACGCGGGTTTTGCCGCGGTAGTCGCAGGCGAGGACCTCGCTTCCAGCGCGGAGCTCGGAGAGATAGGCAGTCTTGCCTTCGGGCGCGCAAATGTAGCTCGCGGTGGGCCCGGCGTTCACGCGGAACGGTCGAGTGTTTACGTAGCCGCATTCGACGTTTTCCGCGTGCACGAGAAAGAGACCGCTCGCAAAGCTTCCGACGAGTAATCCTTCGCCCGGGGCAAAGTTTACGCACGCGTCAACGGCGACTCGATCGCCAGGTCCGACGCGTTTTATCGACGTCAGCGTCGCCTCAACCAATTCCACGTCGTTCGCCCCGTCGTCGCCGCTAAAGTGCTCCTTCATAACCTCCGACATCGCGCGCACCTCCATCGGGTCATCCGACGCGAGCACGACGCCATCCACACCCGTCTCCAGAGCCTCCAACATGACTCTCGCGCTCTCCGCGTCGCCGCACCTCGCGAACAACGCGTTTCTCCTCTGTCCTCCTCCGAAAGCCGCGACTAAATTTTCCGCGGGAATCACGCTCCAACCGCTCGCGGCGTCCATCACCACCGCCCCACCGCAGGTTTCATCATCCGCCAGCGCGCCCGCGCGCGCGCACGCCTCGGGCGAATCCACCCTCGCGACGACGCCTCTGTTTCGCCCGCTCGCGTCCGACACCCGTCCGCTCGAGCCGTCCACCCTCAACACGTCCACGCTCGCCGCGACGCGTCTAAACCCCTCCGCGACGTCTTCCGACGCGACACCGTCTTCCGTCACGACCACCGTCGTCGTCAATCCGAGCTCGATCGCCGTCGTCACGCACGTCATCTCCCGCGTCTCCAGCCACACCGTTCTCGCGCGGTTCGCGGCGGACTTCGATGCCGATGCCGATGCCGATGCCGATGCCGATTCCGATTCCGTCGACGACGCGCGAGGTCGTCCACGACAGCCCCGCGGCGCGCTCGAGCACCGACGCGCGCGCGATCCCGTCGTCGTCAAAGTCGTCGCGTTCGTCGTCGCGGGCGTCGACATCGCGCCGCGCGGTCGGGTGTGACGATCCTAAATCCATCGCGAATGGAATCTCGGTACCCGAGACCGAGACCGAGACGAGCCAACATGTGAACGTGTGAAACGGTCCGTCTTCACAACGCGACGACGGATCCATCGACGACGGAACGAACGATGGGCGGCGCGAACGGACGAGGACGAAGGGTTGGAGTGTGCGTGGCGGTTTTGGCGGTCACCGCGGCGGCGCTGACGACGCGCGGCGTGGATGCGCGACGCGGGAAATTCGATGATGACAATGACAATGACAATGATAGACGAAGACCTTACGACTGGGATTTGAACGGCGGCGACGACGACGACGATACGAAACGGGACATGATGCGAGACTTTTCAAAGGAATTGATGGATGATTTTTCGTTCGACATGGTGGACGAGACGAGCGGTGAACGAATCCGAGGTGGGATGGGAATCGTCGCGCCGACGTTTGATCGGAACGCGGTGCTCGTCGGGGTGTTTTTACCTTCGGGATTCGTCGATGGGGAGGTCTCCGCGGACGGCGGTGAGGCGTCGTCGGAGGTTGAAATCTCTGTGTGTGAATTTTCCAAACCGGAAAATTGTCTCAAGGAGGTGCCGTATCCGGGCGCGCCGGATGAGTTTGCGTGCGGGCTCAGCGACGAGACGCGCGACGATGTCGGCTTTGATTGCGATACCGGAACGGCGGCCCTCGAACCCGATGGCGATCTCTCCGTCGAGATGGAGGTGAGCGAAGAAATCGACGATGAGGATCGATTCGACGATTACGATTACGCCGCTTCGCCGTCACCCGCGCCGTCACCCGCGCCGGCGCCGATGCGTCGAAAATTACTCGCGATGCGTCGTCTCGCTTCAATGTCTCGCATTGGACGCGCAAATCCGCGTCGATCGAGAACGCTTCGAACGACAGGCGCGCGAGGTTACTCGCGGGGCTAACGACGCTTCTCTTTTCTCTACGTTTTACGCTTTACGAATGACTACCTTACCGTACATTTACTCAAAATTACACCGGAGAAAGAACTCCTCTAACGACGCGCTCGGCGCTCAACTCAACGTTTTACGCTTGACGCAATCGCGAAGCTGATAAAGCAGCTGCGCCCCTTCCACTTTACTCGCCAACACGGAGATTGATTTACCCTTGGTGCCGCGTCCGAGCCACACGGCGACGGCGAGCGCGTTCGCCTCGTCTTGCGTCGCGTCGCTCGCCGCTTTGGGAACCAGCACGACGCATCCGTCGGACACCTCCTTGAGCTTATCCACTGATTTGCCGTGCGTAATCTCTTCGGGAATCGCATCCGACGCCGAGCGGTTGGACGGACTGCCCTTTTTGAGTTCGTCTTGTTGACGCGCGAGAATGGTTTCGAGTTCGTCGGCGCGAACGCGAACCACTTGTTTCTTCGCGTGCGGAAGGATGGTTTGCAATCCCTCTTGCGTCAGCCGGTACGGGCAATCGACCCCCTTTACGATTTGTCGCTCAAAGGCTCGAACGCCGCACGCAACCACTTGCAAGCCGGCATTCTTCCCAGACGCGGAAGACGCGGTGAGCACGCGCCGAGCGCCCTCTGATATGTAGTACAGACGCTTCGGACTGACGCCCGGAAGGTCAGAGAGCTGACGCGTCATAATCGATCCGTTGAGTCGCAGCGAATCGCGCAAGCCGTAATGCTTGGAGATACTCTTGACAATGCTCTCGTCTTGAACCGGCATGACGGGCGCAACGCGCTTCTTTTCGTTCCACTCTTCGTTTTCGCGCGCCATCTTGTGCGCGGTGTGCGCGTCCACCGTCGGTAGCGCTTCCATGTCTTCGGGGAGTTCCTTCACCTTGCGAAGCGCCGTGATGAAGAAACCACCCGTGTCGTCGAGGTGCGGGAAAATTCTCACGCAACGTTCGAGCGGGTAAGACTCGTACTCGTCGTCCCAAAACATCGTTCGAGCGATTGTCTTCTGCCGTTTTCGGCCCGTTTGGTCGTACGAGTCGTGCCAGCCGAAGACATCACCGACTTTCCAGTGCTTCATGCCCGGTCGACGCTTGAGCTCTGGAAGACTCTTTGACACGTCGACGAGTTCGACACTCCCCTTGGCGCGCTTTAACAGCGCAGCGACGACGGATTCGTTCTCCAAAGGGTTGAGCGAACACGTACTGTACACGAGTCGACCGCCAACCTCGAGCAACCGCAAGGCGTGCGTCGCGATTTCTAGTTGTAGCGTGTGCAAATCGACGCCGCTTGACGCGTTCCACTTGCGCCACAAATCCGGAGACTTTCTCAACGTCCCGTCACCGCTGCACGGCACATCTGCCAAAATTCTATCGAAGCGCAGCTTGTTACCTTTTGAATCGTAGAGCATCGGAAAGAGTTGCGCCTGGTGATTCGTCACGACGAGCGCTGGCGAGTTACTCCGCTTGCACTGATGTGTGAGCAAATTCGCTCGCTGCAGCGACGCGTCGTTCGCCACCACCACACCGCTCGGCGCCTCTCCAGCCGCCGCGTGCAACATCTCCAACAACTGCGACGTCTTTGAACCCGGCGCCGCACACATGTCAATCACTCTGTGCTTTGGTTTCACGTCCAAAAACAGCGGAGGAATCATGCTCACCAACTCTTGCCTCGTCAACGCCCCCGTCTCGCCCGCCTGCTTCAAAAACTCATGCAACGCCTGAATCCCCTCTGAAGTGCTCTGCCGCATCGACGCGCTCTGACTCACATCAATCTGCCACGCCAACCCATCCGGATACCACGCCACAGACTTTGGCGGCGCCATACCCGGCTCCTTCTTCAACACCGGAAGCACGCGTTCCTCCAGCCGTCTTCGCACCGCTCGCGACAACGCCCCGCTCGCATTCACCCGAAACGTCAGCGGCAGCGGCTTCCGAAAACACTCCATCATCGCCGACATGTCTGCGTCGTCGAGACACACCCCTTGCGTCGCGTAGTACTCCTCAAAACGTTCGTTCGACAGCGTAACCGGGCGAGAGCTCCCGCCGCCGGACGTGGTGGTGTCCGCGTCATCCTCGCGACCGCGCTTATAGTTTTCCCGCGACATCGACATCGGCGGCGCGATACCCCAGAAAAGTTCTTCTTCTTTAAATCGCGACGCGTTTCCTCACCGTCGCGCGTCGAGTCGTCCGCGCGACGGCGTCTGATGCGTTCCGACGGGCATCCTCAGGCAATACTCGAGTTTTCCCGCGAAAAAAATGCGATTCAAACGAGATGTCGACAGACGCGCCTCCCCACACGCCGATGCGCTGACGCTCGACGAGAACGCGCGCGAATCAAAACAAAGAAAATGTTTCGCTCGTTATCCACCGACGCACGGGTGAACGCGGACGTCGCGGGGGACGCAAAGAAGCGTCGCGCGAGTGCCAAGTCCACAGCCACGCCCGCGACGCCGGTGACACCGAACGACGAGAACGACGAGAACGACGCGCCGCAAACGCCGATGGATCGGTTTGAGTCCCCGGTGGCGAAGAAGACAAAACGCACGCCTACGTCGGCGACGTCGACCGACGCGTCGCCCGCCGTCGCGACGCCTGGGTTGTCGAGTCGGTTGTTTTCAATTTTCGCGCCATCTGCATTGTTTAACCGCGAACGCGTTGAGAAGCCCGACGCTGAGGAAAACGCGCGCGCGCTGAGAGTGGCGCTACGAGAGCGTCGGGAGCGCGACGATGAAAATCTTCGATTGCACGCGGAGATCGACCGGTTGCGGCGGGTCTCGGTCGATATGACGGGGGAGAAGATGGCTTTGCAAAAGCAGGTGCGCGAGCTCAGCCGGGAGCTCATCGAAGCTGCAAAGGAGACGTGGACGCTTCGAAGCGAGCTCGATCGCGAACGCGAAAAGGTTACAGAGGCTGAAGCCAAGACGGAACAACTCAAGAAGAAGAAGAAGAGTACGAAGCGCGAACGCGAATCGGGTCACGACGGCGACGGCGTTGCTCGAGCGAAGACGTTCATCTGTGAATACTTTGCCAACCGCAGAGTGGATAGCGCCGGATTGGAAGAACTCGTTGAGAGCAAGCCGGATGGCGTCGAACTCGTCGATTTGTTTCTCGCGCTGCACGAGCGCGCGGTCGATACGCCGAATCAGTCTGCGTCACACATGGTTGTCGTGCATCAGATTTGAGATTTGCGCGCCAACGCGGGCGAATGGATCCCGTATCGAGAACGTGTGCGCTGCTTTGCGCCGCGACGTTGAATAAAAATGTAGAACCAACCGGGTGCGTGTGTACGTGTACGTGCGCGTTGCGGAATTTTGTGTATGAATAATTTAAAACACGTGTTTCTTTGCTGCCACTTACAAGAATGTTCACAACGTCGTGATTACAATTGATGATTGAAGTTTTACGCAGAGCGCACAGCGTCGGCAAAAAAGCGCTGGAACTCGCTAAAATTACGCCCTGTGCCGTCGCACTTAACGGTGTACGTGACGCTCGGCGGTGAAGAGACGGCATCCGCGAGCATCTCGACAAGGTAAGTGTCGCGCGTGACCGAATCGATGGCGTAAAAGTAAAACTTCATCGCATCCGGTTCGCCACCGCTCGCCATGGTGACCACGCCCTTGGGCGATAGATGTTGCGTGAGCGACGCAGTTCCTTGGCGCGAGAGCGCGTCGGTGCTCAGTCGCGACTGAATTCCAGACGAGACAAAGCTTGCGGACGCCCACTTGGATTGAAACACGGATGGATCAAGCGAGGGCGTCGGTTGCAGAGCGAAACCTGACACAGCATTCTCCGCCTTGGGCGGCGGCGCGTCTATGTCCAACATGGAGAGTAAATCCACCGTCGAACCGCCGGAAGCGGACGCCTTGTCGTCATCGCCGAAATCAATCATATCGGAGTGGTCCAACAACGAGGCACCTCCGAGATCTTCCGTCTCCTCGTTCAGATCGTCGTCGTCGTCGTCGTCGCGTCCTCTGCGCAATTTCGCGCTCGGATCGACAAACGTCTCCGCAGGACGTTCGAACAACACAGACAACGAGTTAAATTCTGCGAAAACCTTGTCGAACGTCTTGTCCTCCGAAAGCGTTTCCTTGAACGTGTTGACGGCGTCGCGCTCGCGAGAGTTGACAACCCTTTCCGCGGCTTGTACGTTCTTCTCGAGCAAGCGATAGTACAAATGCGCGGCGTCGTGAACATCTTGGTTCAAGTCGCGCGATCCCGCTAGCAACGCGGCGCCGAGCATCGCTTGCATCTCTGGCGGTCTCTTGAAGAAGAGTTGCATCGCGCTCGTCAGCAACTGCAATCGAACCTTGGCGGATGACTCGTCGCGGAGTTGCTTCAACACTGGCTCGAGCTGATACGGAGCCGACGGGATGTCTTCGCCGTATTCGCCGTAAATCCAAACGAGCGATGCTCGCGCGTCGGGCTCCGTGACATCGATCAATTCTACGTTTTGCATCGCCTGGATGCATTGCTTTGCGTATTCTGGACGCTTGCGAAGAATGTCGACGGTGACGCCGATGGTCTCTGCCGTGACGTAATCGATACCTAAGTCATAATACTGTAGTAGCCTATCAACGATACCCTCGAGATCGTCTGGTGAAGACAACGCAATTTCCCCGACGGCGCGCACGCTCGCGCGAGCGACGTTGACGTCCACATCTGTCACGTACTCAGTGAGCTCTGTCACGATCTCGTACGTGTTTTGGGCGTCAGCCACGGCGGTCAACATGGACAACTTGAGGTTTTTCACCGCGCTCGAATCCGAGGCGCGAAAGTAAAAGCTCTTGTAATCACTGAAGAACAACATTGGTGCGCGCTTGACGAGCATGCGAATGTGCGCCCAAACCGCGTACGACGTCTCAGCCAAACCGCTATTCGCCAGCGTAAAGAGCGGCGCCTTGATGCGTTCTAACACTTGTTGATGCACGTCTGGCATATCCAGAGTAATCTGTAAAAACACCTTGACCGTAGCCAAGACGATGGCGGAATTTGGCGCGCCTAACCGAGACTCCAACGCGTTCATAATGTCAAACGTCTCATCCTTGCCTTCTATGCGATACGCGCCCACTAATTCTAAAATCAACGCCTGGTTCCACTCGCTGAACGATTTGATTCTGTTAATCAGCGCGTACACGATTGGCTTCGTTGCCAACGATCGAATCCCATCGATTTCTTTCAACACAATCAAACAATTCCCGACGACGCCCGCATCCGTATCCGACACGAGCATCTTACGAAGCGCGTCGAGCAGCTCCGTCTCGCGAACCGCCTCTGCATTTAAATCGTAAATCTTCAAAACCCCCATCGCCGCCACCCTCCGCGGGTACGGATGTGCATCCGTCAACCCTTTCGCCACCGCATCGATCAAGTACTCGCTCAAATCCTCCACTCGCAACGACGCCATGCTTCGAATCGCCAATCCTCTAATCGTCGCGTCGGCATCCGAGCAATCCTTTTGCAACGTGTTCACCGTCAACAACGCCAAATCCGCCTTTTGTCTCGCGTAATGCGTAATGTAATGATACAGCATCTTTTTACACGCCACATCCGACGTGTGCGAATTCATGACGACGTCCGGGAAGAGCGCGGACGCGTCGACGTTCACCGTCAACAGCGCTAAAACTTTTCTAAATAACGACCTACGCGTCGCGTTCGCCGCCGCACCGGACGCCCCCGCGCCGTCCCCGGGTTTGCCCGCCACCGCGCGAAGCGCGCGGGATAACTCTCCAATCTCGTCGCGTTTTCTTGACGTCATTTCGTGTCGCACACTCGACGCGCCGCGCGGATTAATGAGGATCGGACTGCGTCTGCACCCAACGCCACACGCCGACGACTCGTCGCTCGTCGAGCAGTCATCATGCGGTCGACGGCGACGCGCGTCGCCAGACGATGCGTTTTGCAGCGAGAGGTCGTCCGCGTCGAACGCGCGCTCTCGGTGACGTCGACGTCGACGTCGGCGCGGGCGAACGACGGGGACGCGTCGCGTCGCGCGAGTCACGCGCTGCTGGCATGCTCGGTTAGGACGTTCGCGTCGACGTCGACGACGACGAAGGATAATCAGCGTAGCCGCGGCGGCGACGATGACGGGGAGGTGCGACCGACGCACGCGTCGCCGCATCATCACTCGTGGAGCGTGAACGTCCACGACGAGGGAGGCGTGGGATTGGGCGTGGCGTTGGATTACGACGATAGAGGCGACGAAACGCGCGTGCGTCGAGCGGATCACAGTTACGAAGAGTACGTGTCATCTCTCACGCCGCGAATGGCCAAGGTGGTGACGGTGCCCGGGGATCTGGAGAAGACGACGGGGAAGTACCGGGTGGAGGTGACGACGGGGAGACACAGAGGCGCCGGAACGAGCGGACGGGTGGAGGTGACGTTCGTGGGGAACGACGGATTGACGTATCCAGTGGCGCTCGAGTACGAGGTTGGAACCTCGCCAGGGTTTTCTAGGGCGTCGTCGTTGCCGTTTCGGATCGCGAGTAGCGCGAGGTTGGGGGACTTGAAGCGAACGAGGGTGCGGTTGGTTCCCGAGCTCACGTCGGTCGGTCGCGGGTGGTTTTTGGAGGATATTAAAGTGACGTGCGAGAGCACGGGAGACGAGTGGTTCTTCCCGTGTAACGGATGGTTCGGGCAGAGCGATTCCGGGGATGGGCGTTCGGGGCCGTACACGCAGGATCTCGAGGCGAGATCACCGACGGAAACGCAGGAATCGATGTGGACGGAGGGCGACATTCGTCGCGAACGCGGAGAGTTTGAATGTGTCGCAAGCGGTGCGGCGGTTCCACATCCCGATAAGATGAAAAAGGAAGGAATACGTGCGCACATCCGTCGCACGCACGGACACGGCGGGGAAGACGCATACTTTACGACGGTTGGGCCGGAAAAGGTGTTTGGCATGGGCATCGCCGACGGCGTCTACCTTTGGCGAGAAAAGGGTATCGATGCTGGAGAATACAGTCGCATGTTGATGCAATCCGCATCCGAGGCGTTGCGTTCGGGAGAAATGAATCGACCTACGGCAGCGCTTCAACACGCGCACGCTGTCGTGACGGAAGCTGGCGTACAGGGGAGCACGACGGCGTGCATTGTCGTCATCGATAGCGAACACGGATTGATGTATTGCTCCAACGTCGGTGACAGTGGATTCATGCTCATTCGTGGCAAACCAGGAGAGCGTTATTGCGCGCACCGCAGTCCACCGCAGGAGCACGATTTCGGCTGTCCTTTCCAACTCGGGCATCACGAATCGAGCGACAAGGCGACGGATGCCATGAAGACGAAGCTATACCTGGAGCACGGCGATTTGGTCGTCCTTGGTTCGGATGGTTTGTGGGATAATCTGAGCGAAGTCGAGATTTTGGAGAGCATCGAAAGTTCCGTCGGTAACAACTTAAGCGCAGACGAGCGTTTGATGGACTCGACGGCGAGAAATTTGTTGGCCAAGGCGTACGACGCGAGCATGGATAAAAACAGAATGACTCCGTACTCGCTGCAAGCCACCGAGCACTTTGACATGGTGTACAGCGGTGGGAAACGCGACGATATAAGCGTCGTCGTTTGTCACGCGGCGGCAAGACACAGCAGGCCATTCTAATTTTGTAGCGAAACTTTTGTAAAGATAGACAGCAGCGCGCGTGCGGCGTAAAAAAATACTTGCAGTTCGTGACGAAAGCGGCGATATTAAATGAATTACACGAGGCTCTGTATTTAGTCCTCACCGATAATGTCGACGACAGAGAGATTGGTTTCCGCGCGCCAAACCTTACCCGGGTGAACGACGACGGGTTTGCCCACGGCGGCGCTCTCAACGCAGCAAAAGTTCTTGTAACAATCCTTCATGTTGAGATGCGGATTCCACACGACGGTGTCCGTCCATCCCGCCGTGTTCTCCACACTCACCGCGGCTCCACTTCCGACGTAAAGCATAGTCTCCGGTTCGGTATCGAGGTACACCCGATCGACAAGGTCCAACCCGAAGAAGACGTCTCTCTCCTCTTGCACACGCGGCGGAGGATCGTTGGCGTCGATGTTTTTATCCAAATACGTCTTTCCAGCCAATCCTCTCGCAAATACGCCCGCGTTCGCCGCGTCCGTCACCTCAATGTACGTGTGAATCGCCGCGGTAAAGTCGATGTCATCCTTATCGCTCGTATTTTTCACGCAAAGCTCCATTTTCAACCGATCCCGGCGCAGAGTCACCTCGTACGTCGCCTCAAACGGTTCATCCCACATCGCGCGCGTGTACTCATTCGGCTTGAGGCGCAACATCACCGCTGGTTCCGGATCGTCCGGGTTCACATCCGCGCTCGTTCCAATCACTTCCCAATCGCAATTCCTCGCGAATCCGTGTTGTTGCATCGCCCCCGGTCCGAATTGGGGAAAACACAACGGCGCTCCGCCCGCAATCGGTTTACTCTTGTCGTACGTCGCGTCTGGTCGCACGTACAAAACCTCATCCCCGCTCGGTTGCGTCCACGACGTCACCGTCGCGCCAAAGAGATACACCTCGGACGTCGATCCATTCTTGTGCGTGAGCAACACGCGCGGGAGATCGTTCTTACCCGGCGCGAACGCGACCGAGCCTTTGATGCCAAAGCGTTGGTTGAGCACATCGCACGCGTTCGGTCCCGCCGGTCCGACCGCGGAAGCCCGTGTACGGGACCGGGACCGGGACCCCGGCGTCTTTCGCGCGGTGTGCGCGCGCGTCGGATGCGCGATGGATGCCGACGCGAGTGACATTCGCGGTGGTTGGTTGGTTTGGATTAATCAATCGAAGCGCGCTGACGAATGACGCTTTTGAGGCCTCACTCGTCGTCGCGCGAGAGTCACTCGGAGGACGAACCGACGCGACGAGAAGTGATAGGAAGAAACATCGATAAAACCCGACCCGCACGTCGACGCGATGGCTGGCGTCGCGCGGCTCGCAGAGGTGTGTAAACCCGAACGAGACGAGAAGGAGTACAGAAGGTGTCGACTCGCGAACGGCGCCGAAGTGTTGTTAATCTCGGACGTCACGCTCACGGGCGCGCGCGAGGGCGATGATGTGGATGAGGACGATGTCGACGCTGCGTCTGAGTCGGACGAAGGGTCTGGAAGCGATGGCGAGGAGGATGGTTCGGTGATGGATTACGACGAGGTTGAGGACGAAGAGGCTTCTGGAGGAGGCGCGAGCGGAGGAGGGATGAAACTCGCGGCGTGTTCGATCGCGTTTAACGTCGGGTACTTTGCCGATTCGGTCGAGTGCGATGGGTTGTCGCACTTTCTCGAGCACATGGTGTTCATGGGGAGCGAGAAGTATCCCGGGGAAAACTATTTCGGCGAGTGGCTCAACGAGCACTGGGGGTCTGACAACGCGTCGACGGATAGCGAGAATACGATTTTCTACTTTGAGTGTAACCCGAAGAATCTTCGGGAGGCGTTGGATATTTTTAGTGGCTTCTTTTTGAATCCGCTCGTCAAGTTAGATAGCGTTGAGCGCGAGGTGACGGCGGTTGAGAGCGAGTTTGAGCGGGTGATTAATAACGATACGGTGCGAGCCGAGCTGCTACTCTCGAGTCTCGCCAGGAAAGGGCACCCGTTTACAAAATTTGGATGGGGTAACCGCGCGTCTTTGACGCAGAGCGCGCCGTATAAGGAGGGCCGGATGCGAGACGTGCTGTTGGAGCACTGGAGAAAGCACTATCACGCCAAGCGCATGTCGATTGCGATTGTAGGCGCAGAGGAATTGGACGTGTTGGAGAGTTGGATTGACGACATTTTCGGCAGCATGCGCGGCGATGGTGACGACGCCATCGACTTGTCCGTCGCCGAGTCTTCTCCGTACGCGAGCGTCGTGCCGATGCGGGTGATCACGACGCAAGTCAAGGATGGCCAGCACGTGTCCATCACGCACGAATTGCCGGCGTGGACGCAAACGCGATACAAGAGCAAATCGGCAAATTACCTCGAAACTCTTCTCGGCCACGAGGGCCACGGGTCTTTGTTCGCCGAGCTCAAGAGGCGTGGTTTAGCGAGCGATTTGCGCGCCGGAGTGGGTATGGGCGGCATCGATTCGTCGACGGCTGGTGCGCTCTTCGGCACGACGATTAAACTCACCGACGAAGGTTTGACTCGCGTCGACGAAGTCATCGAGCTCTTCTTCGCGTACATCAACATGTTGAGAGCAAAAGGTCCTCAAGAGTGGTTTTGGAACGAAAACAAACAACTCGCCAAGATTGATTTCCGTTTCCGAGAGCCCGAGGAGGCGAGCGAGTACACAGAGCGCCTCGTGGCTGATATTCGCAAGTTCGCGCCGGAAGACATCTTGCGCGGTCCCGATTTGTACGAGACGTACCAACCGGATGAGATTCGTGAGCTCATCGATCTCATGACGCCGCAAAAGGCAATCATCGTGGTGCAGGACCACGCATGGACGGGTGAGGGAGAAGATGGCGTCGAGCACGAGAGATGGATCAACTTTCCGTATAAGAAGCAAGAGGTTGACCCGGCGTTGCTGGAGGCGTGGACTAAAGCCGACGGTGGGGACAGGCTGCATTATCCGGCGCCGAACCCGTACATTGCGAGCGATTTTAGATTGCGTTCGCCGATAGGCGAGCAAGAGGATGGGTTAACGGCGCCGTACATCGTGCACGAGTGCGGCGCCATGCGCATTTGGCATCGACTCGACGACCGATTCAATCAACCTCGATCCTGCATGTACTTTCAGATTTCAATGCCAAACATTCCCGAGGGCGCATACGGCATGATGCTCCTGCAACTCTTCGTAGCCATGGTTGAAGACACGGTGAACGAATCTGTGTACTACCCGGCGCACTTGGCGGGGATGGAGATTGAGGTTGGCGCGATGTCCTCGTACGCCGGCGTCGTCCTCTCTTTGGAGGGTCTCAGCGATAAGTTGGGTGAAGTTGCCGTTTCCTACTTTCAAACCATGACATCAATGAAGATTGATCCGGATCGCTTTGAAAAGCGAAAGGAGGAGCGTTTGCGTGATGTGCACAATCTGTGTCTCAATCCGTCGAGACACGCCAAGCGTACGCTAGAAATTGTGCTCAAGCAAAAGGATGCGACACAAGACGACAAGGCGAAGGCTTTGCAGGCGATGACGGCGAATGATTTGCAAGCCTTTGCGGATTTTGTCTGGTCGCACGCACACGTAGAGAGCTTGATGATAGGTAACTTGACGGCGGATGAGGCGAGGAACGTGGGACATAGAGTGCGACAATTGCTTCCTGGTTCAGCCATTCTGGACGGAACTTGGCCCGAGACGCGCGTCACGCAGGTTCCACAGGGTGCGCATCTCTTTAGCATTAATGCTCTGAACGAGGACGAGACGAACAACGTCGTTCTCTATCATTTTCAAATCGGTGTGAGCACGTGGGAAGAACGCGCGTTTATGATTTTGATGCAGTCGCTCATGGCTGAAAAGCTGTTTGACCAGCTACGCACAAAAGAAACGCTCGGATACAGCGTCAACTGCGCGTTCGATTCTACGCACGAAGTGCTCGGCTTTCGCGTCATGGTTGAGTCAGCGTTTCACCCGCCGCACTTTGTGTCCAGTCGCATGGCTGCCTTTTTGAAGTCTTTCCCAGAGATTCTGGAGAACTACGACGACGCATCTTACGAAAAGACACGACAGAGCGTCATTGACGACATTCTCGGTGACGACATCAACCTTCGCGACGAAGCTTTGCGACACTGGACGCACCTGGTCAATCACAAGTATCAGTTTCATCGCGGGCGACACGTCGCCAAAATCATCAGCGACATCACCAAGGTGCAAGCCGCCGAATGGTGTCGCAGACACCTGCAGCCGTTTGCGGCGGAGAGCCGACACGTGAGCGTTCACATTCACGCAAAGAACCACCCGATTCCTCCGCACAGCTCGGAACATCTCAAGGGTATGGGGGAAGTCCACTTTAACGTGCCCGTCGATCTCAAGTCGCAGTGGGGGTTGTTCGAGCAGCAGGGCTCTGCTGTAAAGGTGGACGAGTTGATCATGCCCGATCCTTCCGTAGCGGTGCATCGTTCCGTCGTCAGAGCTGGTAAGCATTTGGATAACGACATGGACACTGCCCAAGACGTTGGATCGGAGAGAACGATGAGTTTACGATCACAATGGGCTGCTGACTTGGCCGAAATGCGCAGCGAATGTGGCGCTTCTTGCGCGTGTCGACGAGCGCCAAAAGCCAACGCCGGGGGACCGTTTGTACTTCCAGTGAAAAATTAGGGGACAATATTTAGAGTTTGAAATGAATTGCCGTTTAATTAAAGTACACGTTGAACGAAAAATAGATTGATGAAATGAATTAGTTCCAGCGACCGGCATTTTTCTTAGCCTTCGCCTTGCCACTGCCTTGCGAGAAGGACTTGGCCTTTTCCTTCTTCAAGCGAGCCTTCTCTGCCTTGCTCATCTTCGACTTGGACACGATTTGAGATTGTTCAACCTCCTTCTTCTTCTTTTCGAGCGCCGCGTCGCGCGCACCTGCGGCGTCGTTCTTTTCGAGGAAGTACGCGTAATCGCCTGCGTAATCCGTGATGGCACCTTTGTCAAACGCCAAGACGCGCGTCGCGATCTGGCGCAAAAAGTATCTGTCGTGCGAAATCGCGATGACGGTTCCCTCGAAGCGACGAATGGCATTTTCAAGCATCTCCTTACTCGGAATGTCCAAGTGGTTCGTAGGCTCGTCGAGCAAAAGAACGTTCGCCGGGGTCACCATAAACTTGGCGAGCGCTAAGCGAGCTTTTTCACCTCCAGACAAAAACTTGACAGGTTTGTCGTGGAAGGGAGTGCTAAACGCCATTTGACCCAAGAGCGCCTTGAGCTCGTTCAACTGCGCGTCTGGCGCAGCTTCGACGAGGGTTTGCAAAACGCCCTTGCTCGTGTCGAGCCCTTCGGCTTGGTTTTGGTAAAAGTAGTTCACCTTGCACATGTCACTATCGCCGATTTCCGCGCGGCCAGAGAGCGGGGTTTCCCGTCCTTGAATTAGTCTCATGAGGGTGGACTTGCCGCAACCATTGTCACCAATCATCGCGACGCGTTCGCCACGCGTAATCTCGAGAGATGTGTTTTCAAACAAGGTCTTTTCGTCGTAACCGTGCGTGACGTTCTCGACTCTCGCAACGATTTGAGAGCTTCGAGTGCAATCTGGGAAGAAGAAGCGTCGACGCTTGGCGATCCACGGCTTTTCGACCGCCTCGTCACCGAGGAGCTTGTCGAGCTGCTTTTGAGCCGCATTTGCGCGACCAGACTGACCACCACCAGACAAGCGCGTAATGATGTCGCGCTGTCTTTGCACCTCCTTTTGCCACTTTTCGTAGGCCACCATTTGCTGCGCGCCTCGGCTTTCCTTTTCCGCAACGTACTCAGAGTAGTTACCCTTGTATGTGGTCGCCTTGCCGCGCTCGATTTCAACCGTCTTGGTGCAGAGTTGATCCAAGAACTCGCGATCGTGCGACACGACAACCATAGGGACGTCGAGAGACTTGAGGTAGCTCTCAAGCCACTGAATGGTGTCGAGGTCGAGGTGGTTTGTAGGCTCGTCAAAGAGCAACAAACCGGGCTCTTGAAGCAAAATCTTACCGAGAGAGATGCGCATCTGCCAGCCACCACTGAAAGAAGCGACGAGTCTGTCGTTATCCTCTGGCACAAATCCGAGTTCTGGCATGATTTTATCAATGGCGCGTTCCATCTTGAAGAGATCCATGCGATCGGCTTGGCGTTGCAAGTCGGTGAGCTTGTCCACCAAAATTTGCACCAAATCCATGCCAGGGTTGTTCTCGAGCTCCTTGTTGATGCGTTCGATGTCACGCATGATTTTCGTTTCATCACCGTAGCTCGCCATGAATTCTTCCCGAACCGTGTTGGATTCCTTTACTTCGAATTCTTGCGTGAGGTAACCAATCTTGACGCCATCCGCGAGCATGATTTCGCCCTCGTCCGCCTCCATCTCACCGGTGATGATGCGCAACTGCGTCGTCTTACCAGCACCGTTCCAGCCGACTAGACCGACGCGTTCGCCCTTCTTGCAATCCCAGCTCACGCCGTCGAGGATGGGCATATTCTTAAACGTTTTAGACACCCCTTCGAGGCGCACCCCAGTGGTCACCGACCCAGACGAGCGTCGCACCGAAGGCTTGGCATCCTTTTCAAAAATGTCGCGTAGATGCTTCGGGATTGGGTTACCGTCGTCCTCGTTCTCGTCTTCCTCCGGCTCGCTCCAATCGATCGCCGGGCCAATGTACTCGCCGTTTTCGTCAAACATTGGCTTCTTTTCCTCCTCTTGCTCCATCTCTTGAGCCGCCGCCTCGACGGGTTCAGACTTCGCCACCAGTTCCTCCACGGGCACGGGCTCAGGTTCGGGTTCGGGTTCGGGTTCCTCCGCTTTTTCCTCTACGACGGATTCGGGTTCTGGCTCGACAATCGCAGCCGCGGCGACGGGCTCCGGCTCTGGTTCCGGTTGTTTTTCCACTTGTGGCGCCTCAACCTTCGGCGCAGGTTCCACCACCGATTCCGATTCCTTCTTCGCCACCGGTTCCGGCGGCGGTACGAACGCGGGTTTACCCTTTTTCTTCTTGTTCTTTGCCGGCTTCACAAACTCCTCATTCTCCCAATCCAAAGACTCGCCGCCCGTCGCCGGCGTCTCAGTCGACGCCGATTCTTCTTCTTGTGAGTTTTGCGTCGTCACCGGCGCGTCCGTCTTCGCCGGCGGTTTACCCTTTTTATTCTTCTTCTTACTCGCCGGGACGAAATCATCGTTTTCCCAATCCAAAGCCTCCGCAACCGGCGCCGGTTGTTGTTGCCGCGCCTGCGGCGCCTTCTTCGCGGGCGGCGTCGCCTGCTGCTGCTTCTTCGGAACCTTTTTATTCTTCTTCGCCTTACCCGCCGGGACGAAATCGTCATTCATCCAATCGAGGGATTCCCCGCCGTCATTCGCCGCGCCGCACGTCGTCGTCGTCGAGCGCGTCGGGCGCGTCGTCGTCGTCGTCGGGCACATCGCGGGGCGCATCGTCGTCCGACGCGTGGGACCCTCAACCCGCCGCACGCCACCCTTCCCCGAACGTCCTCGTCCCGTCGGCGCACCGGACGTCGGCGCGCGCGCCGCCGTCGTCGTCGTCATCGTCGTCGTCGCGTTCATCGTCGGCGAGCGAGCGAGCGCGCGTCGGCGTCGGCGCCGTCGTTCGTCGCGTCGTTGAGTGACGACCCGTCCAGTGGATAAAACACAACGAAAAGTGCGTCGCGCGCGCGCACACCCCCGCGCGCGTCGCGTCGCGTCGCGTCGTCATGCCGGCGACGGGCGCTCCCCCGCCGGGGGTTCAGTACTACCCGCGCGCGTTCACGGAAGACTTTTGCGCGCGTCTCGACGCGGCGCGCGACGAGACTCCGGTTTCCCTGGCGTCGCAAAACATGCTGGCGAATCGGCGGTTTCTGCGCAGCGAGACGCTCGCGCGACGCATCGTGGACGCCATGCCGGCGGCGTCCGGGGTGACGACGGTGTGTAGCGATTTACGGTTCATCGATTACGACGTCGCGGGGGGGTTCATTCTTCCGCACACGGACGGGACGAGGGTGGATGAGAGCACGGGGCGGGTGACGAATTGCTCAATGTTGCTCTATTTGTCGACGATTCCAGAGGATGAAGGCGGTGAGACGGAATTTTTATCCGACGTCAAGGATGAGGATTCCGTGGTGTTTTCTGTGCGGCCGGAGCGAGGGTCGTTGTTGTTGTTTCCGCACGCTGTTCCTCACGTGGGGAGGGCGGTTTCGGCGTCGTACCCAAAAATTTTACTCAGGGGCGACGTCGTCGTGGCGTCAAAGGACGATTAGGTTGTCGATAGATGGAAGAGTCGTGTGCTCGGTCTAGTTAGTGTTAGTGTTAGTGTTACAACTCGAGTTTAATAGATGAAAGAAGACGTAAAAGTATACAACTAGATACCGCGATTGTTGTTCTACAGTCGGTACAATGTACAGCTCTCTCGCGCGCGCTCCGCAAAGACAAAAAAGTCATCTCGGATCGACGTCGGAAGAAAACGATTCGTCGTCATTTTCGGGAAGATCTCCGTAGAAGACGACGCATTCGGCGGGGTTGACAGCCATCGGGGAGCTTTCGTCCTTGTAGTATCGCCAGCCGAGCGTGGCGGCTCGACCCATCATGAGCGTCGCCATGCCGAGCCAGACGCTCGTGAGCGTCGCGCCTTCAACCTGACCCGCGACGCCGAGGGCGAGAATACCGCCGCCCGCGGATATCGCCATGGCTTTGGCGAGGTAGTCGAAATCAGAGCTCCCTTGGAAGACGCCGTCACCGACGAAGACGGCAGAGTTGAGCGGTTGTAACAACGCCAAGATGCGAATCGGCATGACGGCTTCAGCGGCAATTTCTGCGTCATTCGTGAATAAAAACGGTAACGACGGTGCGGTGACGAAGACAACGGCACCGACGAGAACGCCAGCGCCAATGCCCCAGCTCAGGGCTCTGTCGGCGGCGATGCGAGCGCCGACGACGTCATTCTTACCGAGACTCGCCGCCACGAGTGCCTGCGCGCTCACAGCGACGGCGTCCAACCCAAATAAAGTGATCCACCAGACCTGAAGGCACACCTGGTGCGCCCCAGCGACGCTGAGCATGCTCGCCGTCGCAGTCGCGCGCACCAGCACGGTTTGCAAGAGCACCGTGCGCGCGAGCTGCGACGTGGACCCCGCGACGAGGACGCCGAGATCTGCGTCGTTTTGATCGGGAAGTCGAAAGACGGATGCAAAGTCTAAAATTTCTTCATCCATCATCAGCTTCCAAAACCACAGCGCGCCTACCCACTCCGCCACCGTCGTCGCGATCGCGGCACCTGCGACGTCCATTCCTTCGATCGGCCCGAACCCGTAGATTAGTATCGGATCCAACCCGAGATGGAAAATCTCTGTCAAAATGGCGACGTTGAGTGCCGTCTTTGTGTCGAGCAACCCGCGAAAGGCTCCGACGCCCACCATGACGATCAAACACGCCGGTAGCGATAACGCCCGTATGCGTAAGTAAGATTCACCATACTCTAACAACCCTTTAACCGTGGGCACATCCGCAGCCGGAAGCAAATCCTCGCTCGGCTGCAACAAGACGTCGTGATGCGCGCCGCAAAATTGCAACATTTGATCAGTGAACACCTCCAAAACCCCCGTCGTAGCGAATCCCAAGGCGAGCGCGAGCGCCATGGCGCTCCCCACCGTCTTTTTCGCCGCCCTTCGACCTTCCACCGAGTCTCTGCCGCCCGCGGACGAAATCTTCGCCGCGACCAAGGGCCCCGTGACGACGGCTAAAAAGTTGAAGAGCTTGAAGCAAAACGTAAAACACGTCGTGCTCACCGCCAAACCTCCCAAAGCCTCCGCCGCGTTCGGACCCGTGAGCTTACCGATGAACGCCGTATCTACTGCCCCCATGACCGGATCGAGCAAGAGCTCGGCGACGCCCGGAAGCGCCAAGGCGAGAATGCTCGCGTCCAAGAGCCCGAGCGTCTCGTCGCTCGGCGGCTTGCGTTCGCGCCACTCCACACACTCGTCCCAATCGCGTATCGCTTCCCCAGTCGATCGCTCCACGCCCAGAATCGTCCGGCGCGATGACAACGACGACGAAGACGCGAGTTCTTCCGATCGTCGTTCATCAACCGCCGTATCGTCCGAGGACGACGACTCGGCGCGCGTTCGCGCGTCCCGAAGCCGCCGCGCGAGCCGAAACCGCGCCAACCCGTCGTGTCTTCGACTCGGTAGTAAAACCATCCGTCGCGTCGTCGAAGTCATCACCGTCGACGCACGCGCATTCATCCGCATCGCCGTCATCGTCATCGACACCCGTCCGCGTTCGATCGCGGCGCCGCACCGACCGTTCCGAGACGATTATCGCTGGCGATTAACGATGACTGATGGATTCCTCCTTTACGCCGGCTCGTACGCGATGCGACACGCACTAGAGTACCGGCGAAAGACCCCACCCCAGAAAAACTAATGAATGTTGTCTGCTAACCCTTCGCGCGCTCGACGTCGGTTCGGCGACGTCGCGCGACGCGGTGTCGCGTTACGGCGATGCGCGCGACGATTGCGTCATCGGACACGTCGACATCGACCAAAATATCCCGTGATACCGTATTGTAGTAACTTAAACATCATACATCCATATAAAACCCGTGTATCGGTGATAAAACATGTAGGGTTTAGTTAGGGTTTTGCAAAACCGCGTTCGTTGCGTTTCGTCCCTGGCGCCACGTAGCGACGCGTCGCCCCGGACCACGCGCGCGCGCGAGATGGACGCCGCGGAGACGATCGCGGTGACGATCTCCGCCGCGTCCGATGCGCTCACCGGGGAACACGCGCGGCGACACGCGGCAGAGTTGTTACAAGAGGTGCGTGGAGCGCTGCGCTCGCGTTCACGGGTCAACGCGCTTTCCCAAACCGCGCGCGTTCCATGCGGGTCGACTCATCGGGGTTGACGATCGGATCGGTGATTCGATGGAACGGTGACGGCGGTTTAAACGACCGCGCGCGTGCGGGTCGGCGGCCGGTGGGACGCCCGCGCGACGAGACTACGTTGTGTTTTTTATTGTTTTCTTGTTCCCTCGCGACTGCGCGCGGAACAGAACGGTTTTTGGGTTTCGTTCCTTCGTTCGTTTGGAACGACGTGGACTGACGATGACGATTTCTTTCTCCCTGCCGTGCGTACGCAGCTCAAGACTGGGGATGTGAGACGTGCGATCGATGCGTCGAGATCTTTGTGCGCGCGGGTGCGCGCGCTGGAGGCTCGACACTTTGGGTTTGCCGTGCTGCGGGATTTGGCAAGACACCGGTGGAGAGAATTGCGCGCTGAGGAGCGAGTGGAGATGGCGCAGCTCGCGCATGGGTTGTTGAATGAAGTCGCGATGGGTGGGGGTGAGCCTGAACCGTACGTCATCAAGTCGAAGACGGCGACGCTCATGGCGGAGGTGGTGAGGCAGGAGGGCGCGGGGATGTGGAACCAACTCGTTCCAGACTTGGTAAACATGACGCTGAGTGACGAACCGCAACGCGCCGAGTTGGGAGTGAACGTCATTCGATTCGTCGCGGAGGACGTGGCGGTGTATAACGATGATTTGATCGGTGGACGCATGAGAGAGCTCTTGGGAGCGTTGTCTAGCACGGTTGGTACGATTTTGCCAGCCATTTATTCTTTGATGGAAAAGCACTACCTGAAGGCGACGTCGACGCAGGATGGAAGGATTGCGAAGCAGCACTCGGCTGCTGTGAGTGCGGCGTTGGGTGCGGCTGCGGTGTATAGCGAGTGGGCGCCTCTGGCTCCGATCATGCGAAGCGGGTTGATTGAGGCGTGCGGGATGCTTTTGGTACGTACTCGCGTATTTAAAACTTTTTTCTCCTCGCGTCGCGAAACGAAACGTCGGTGATGATAACCTATAAGGATCAACCATCTGAACATCCCCATGTGGCTTTTGCTAGTACTGTCTGAGACGTTTGTTCGTATGGTGACACTTTTGTATGTATCAGAGGGATGCGCATAGACAGACAAACCGAGAGACTAACCGCCTTGCGTGCATTTTCATTCATTTCCGCAGGCGAGCGAAGAATTTAGATGTGCCGCATGCGACGCGCTCCGCCACGTCGTGGCTCGTCGAAGCAACGTCGCACAGGGTGCGGGAGAGTCTGATGAAGCCGATATTATCAAGGGATTGACAACCGCTGCGAACGCGTTGTCGACGGCTGCCGATCGCATCGTGTCGCACCCAAACCAGTCAGAGTTGGCCAACGATGCCGACGAGATCGAGTTCATCAAACGCCTCGGTGAAACCATGGCAGTGATGTCGTCGTTTCACCTGAGCACGCTCACAGATGAAAACGCTCGCAACGCGTTTTTGGAAAAGTTGATGGGTCTCACGCGCTTCCCTCAGCTGGAGGTGCTTGAGGTTGTGGTCTCCGCATGGCCGGTGATGCTTCGAGCCATGGGTGCCGAGTTGCCGAAAACCTTCACACGTGGCCCGCCTTCGCAAGGCGCAAACAATCCGTACAACGCACCAAAGGTGGAGCCCAACGGGATTTTACCCATGGGCGCCGCTGAAGCTCTCATAGACATAGGACGCGTTTGGTTAAACGCCGGGGCGGGGATCGCGTCGGGTTTCGACTCGCAAGGAATTCCAGGTAACAAGGCGAGCGACTGGGCCGACGATTTCGAGAGTGCGGTTGAACTTCGCGAAATGTGGGTGCAGCTTCGGGCAAAGTGGTCGGATGTCATCAAGCTCTGTACCGCGCTCTGCCCGAGCAACGCGGCGCAGCAAGCGTCGCAAAATACGCTGGCTGTGTTATCGTGGACCCAGCCCGGCGGACCAGTAGCAAATAGATCGGACGAAACAAAGTGTGCCGCGCTGGAAGGCGCGACTTCATTCTTAGAGGCAATCATGGCGGCTTTGCCGACCGATGGTCCATCATTTTCCGTGTTTTCACCCACGCTCGAGGCTCTCCTGAACCAACTAGTCACCGTAGATTTCAGGGCTCCATTGAGCAACGCGCAGGTGGCCAAGTTGCTCGAGACTTTTGGAAAGTTTGCCCGAGCTCGACCAGAGCTGGCGGCAACCATCATGAGTCGAATGTTTACCATTTTGAATGAACTTCCAGCGGATTCCACGTCCGGGGCACCGCCGGTGAGACAACGCGACATCATCGCGAGCGGGCGAACGGGACAAGCGGCGCGACAGAGGGTGTGCGCGGCGATTCTCATCGTGTGCTCCGCCGCACCAATGGTACGTTGAACGAACGTCGCGAACGAAGGCCGACAAAGTTGTTGTTTTCTCTCGACAGCGCCTCTTAGAAAATGTGGCGAGCTCTTCTCACTCGTTCGTATTTTATGCTGGGGCGCGACATGAAAACGCGCGAACGACTCAAAGGCTACCTCTTTCGGTGACTGGCGAGTCGCGCGCGCGACATTTTGCTTTGCGTCCCGCACAAACCCACTGAATTAGCTCGAAATTCGCTCACTGACGATCGGCACGCATCGTTTTTTTCAATGAATGAAACAGGCTTTGAACCCGCACTTGGAGGCTTTTGCGGGGCAGATTGAGACTATGAAAGCATCGGGACGATTGAGTGGCGCGGAGAGAGGATCGCTCGCCGAAGCCCTTCTCGCAGTCGCCGGTCCGTCGGGACCGGCGCGCGTTCGCGAGGTTCTCGAGTGGTTGCTCTCCGCCGTTCGCAACAGATGGGCGCCCGGAGGTGTGGTTTCGCCCGAGGTGGCTCACCTGCTCTCCGTGCAAACGATGGCGGCGGGCGAAGCCGCGGGCGGTACGCAAGGTTTGTCCTCGGCGCACTGGGAGCTTTTCCACGACGTCCAACTCGTCGATAGGTGTCTGCGAAGAAGCTTGGGGGAGGGAGACGTGTCCAAGGTGACTTCGGGTCTCATCAAACCCGTCGATCCACCGCCTCCAATATCAGAGTGCCCGGCGGCGGATCACATTGAGTGGGCAGTGGTGCTCGCGCAGACGCTTTCGACGACGATTCACGCCCTATGGACGCCCGAAGGCAAGGCTGCGATGAACGCAGCTGGACTCGGCGCATCCGTGCAAATGTCACCAGAGGAGAAGGCGGCGTATCTCACGCACGGACCGGCTCGCACTGCAGTCTTGTCGGATGAAGATGAGGGAACGAGCGCCACAGCTGCCGCGTCGCGGGATTGGATGCGTTGCTTGCGGGATTGCTCTTACTCAGTCTTCACCATGTTGAGCATCCACGCCCCGGCAGCCTTCTACCCCAACCAAGCGTTGGCATCCGCCTGCGGTAATGCTCTGCTGGCACACTTGCCGTACATGGATCTGAGACACGTGCGTCAAGCCGTGCACGCAGCCGTTAGACCGATTATCGGGCGCTGCCCGCCGGCGCATCGTCCAACGTGGCACGCAGCTCTAGTGAACCCGCTGTGCGCCGTCATGCACGAAAAGCTCGCGACGGCGTGGATGGATAAGCGCGTCGTCAACGCGACGAAGGATATGGACAATCACGACGGCGATGACGAGGATGTGCAGGTGGATGACTTGATTTCTGAACGCATCTTGCGAGACGTCACTCGCGACGTGTGCGCCGTGTTATCCCTAGTTGCGGCGCCGGATGGCACTTTCGGTCGCAAGACGAAAGGGAGCGGTATGCCCGGTGTCATCGGAGGGATGTCAAACACGCTCCTCAGCACGTCTTACGCCGGAGGCAAGCACATCATTTCTTGGTTGGCCAACGGCGAGCCAAACAGCGTGCGCGCCGGCGTCGCCATCGGATCGGCGGCGTTGAACTGGGACGACGCAGAAGCGACCGGCCACGCCGTGAGCTTTATCCGTGCTATCACCGCCGCCGCCGGCAGCGCTGAGGCTCCGCAGGCACTGTGTGAAACCGTCGGATCGGACGTTTTCCAGGCGTGCATGGTGGCGTTGACGCAAAGCTCCAACGCGGCGCATCAAGCGGATATTCTCGGTTTGATTCGAGACATCATCGTCTGGCTCTTACCCAAGACGCAATCCGTCGCACAGATTTTAATGAGCTTACCGGGCATGACTCAACAAGCCATGGATTCGTGCGTCCGCGAGCTCGGCGCCATGCGAAGCGAGAAGAAGGCTGCCAATCTCGTCAAGGATTTCCTCATCAACGCCAGCGGCGGCGGCGAAGAGCTCCGCGCCCTCGTCGAGGCTAGGTCCAGCGCCGCCAAGAGTGGATCCGCCATTCAGATTCCCAAGACGGCTCCTAGAAATCCAGCCAAACAAGCGTCGAGTCCGGACGCAGCATCGGGTTTCTCCGCCGAAGCCGCCGGCGACGCCATCGGGCTCTGATAAAGTGCGTTTGTAATACTTCACACTTTTCAAAACTAGAAGAAACCACCCGCACACGCCGCCGCGACCGCGCGACCGTCGCTCGAGCGCTCGACGCGTCTTTCTTTCGCAGTCGCGCGCGCGCGTCTACCGACAATCATGCGCGGCGCCCCCGTCGCGTCGACGAGCGCGCATCAACCTTCGTTTCTTGACTTTCGAAAGGTTTGCCGCCGCACTCGTTTTCGCACGCGCGCGAGCGGTAAACGCGGAGGAAACGCGGGGGAGGAATCAGAAAAGCGCCGCGGGCCGTTTGAACCAGCGCTTCCGCTGCTCGACCCGCACCCGCCGTTGTTGACGCACCACGAGGCGCGTCGCGCGCTGGACGCGCGGCGACGCGGGGAGACGCGCGTCGAGTTGAGTTGCGACTTTTACGCGAGCCGAGCGGATGACGCGGAAGTGTCGCTCGACGGCGTGCGCGCGACGCACCGAGGGAGAGAGGTGTTTGTGTCGTGGTCGACGATGGAAACCATCGCGGACGACGATCGCGGGGTGTACGAACCGGCGAACGGGGAGGATTGGAACGAGGGAGGTTTCGTAAAGGTGCAGTCGTTTAGCGACGATACGGAGCGCGCGGTATCGCTCATGCCGAGCGGAGAGAAAACGTGGCCCACGGCGCTCATCGCCGGGTTTTCCATGCACAGATTTGGCGTCGGCGTCGATCCGAAGGAGGATACGGAGAAGAAACTCGGGGCGATTGCGCCGATTCGGAAAGGCGCGAGGGCGCTCGACGTGTGCACGGGGCTGGGGTACACGTCGTGCATGTTGGCGTCGAGAGGGGCGGACGTGACGACGATTGAGCTCGATCGAACGATGACAAAGATGTGTCAGATGAATCCGCACAGCCGAGCGCTTTTTGAGGGGAACATTGAGCAAATCTTTGGCAACGGCGCCGACGTCGTCAAGACGTTTGAGGACAAAACCTTTGACGTCATCGTCACCGACCCACCGACGTTTGCCCTCGCCGGGGAGTTGTACTCGGCCGAATTCTACGCCGATCTCAAACGCATCCTCAAACCCAAGGGCAAACTCTACCACTACATCGGCGACCCAAAATCCGCCTCGGGTTCGGGCGTCGCCGCCGGCGTCGTCCGCCGGCTTAAACAAGTCGGTTTCGGCGGCGTCGAGATCGACTACGACGCCCACGGCATCATCGCCGCCCACGACCACATCAAGCTCAGAAAGTCCAAACAAAAACCAACCAAACCATCCGCGGGCGGCATCGACGCCCCCCGCGCGGGCAAACGACTCAAAAACGCCGGCGGCAAACGTCGCGACCGGACCGCGTCGTCGACGCCCGACCGCCGCGGCAGTCGACGCGTACGCTTCCACGACGACGACGACGACGACGACGACGACGACGATTGGGATCACGCGCACCGTTAATATCAAAGCGATCACGAGCACTGCGAGCCCCGTCAGACGAAACAAAATCCACACCCGCCCCCGCGCTCTATAAGAAAAGTGCCAGCTGTCACGTCTGCGTGCCTTTTTCCCGCGCTTTTTTAAACGTTTCGAACGAAAAAGCGAACGCGAACGGATTCGCGATCGTCACACCCCGTCGACGCGACGACGCGACGACCGAACCCGTCTGACACGCGTCACATTGAATGATTTCTCGCGCATTCACCGATCCGCCGCTCGCGCGCGGGGCGACGACGCGTCAACGCGCGCGCGCGCGTTCGCATCGCGTCGTCCAGTGCCGCGGGTCCGCGAACCGTCGCGTCGACGCGAACGGATTCGCGCGCGCGTCGTCGTCGGCGTCGTCGTCGTCGGCGCGACTGCGCGTGACGCCGTCGGCGTCGAGCGATTACGAACGGGAAATTTCTGCGCGCGTCGACGAGGCGTTCGCGCTGGATGAGCTCAACGGGAACGGGCGGCGCGGGCGTCGCGACGGGCGCGGGGCTGACGCGGATGACGATGACGCGCTCGCGGTGCGCGCGCGCCGGGTGACTCTCGCCGGGAGCGCGTCGGCGGGGCGTCGGGAGCGACGGCGGACGGCGGGGAAGACGTCGCAGGCGCAGGGACCGACGCTCGGGTTGGTGACGGTGCCGAGGACGCGGACGGGACGACGAAGCGGTGGCGCGGCGAACCCGTTGCGGGCGTTGTTTGAGTCGTTGTGAAGGAGGGGGAACGTGCGTCCTCCGTGTGCGTTAGTTAATGTACAACAATAAATGCTCTCTCCGTCAAAGTTGGGGAGAGAGATGTGAAATAAGTGGTTAGCTTAGCGCTAGCTTAGCTCTAGTGTGGTGGTGCGCTATGACCCGCGCCGAGCGCGCGCGCGGGAGGAGATTTTTGTAACCGTCTCCAATTTTTGTAAAACGTCAACAGACTCGACCAAATCCTCCAGCGTGATTGGTAGCTTTACCCCAGACGTCCATCGCGAGTTATCGATCGAACGTGTGAGTTCGCGAGACTCAACGGCGGCGCGTATCGCGCGTTTGACGCGTTCAGCGGCGGCGCGACGAACGCATTGCGCCGCGTCGGCGCGCACGCGCATCGGCGTCTGCGTCATCATTCGACATCGCGCTCTGAGCCTAGGTACGGGTTTGAGCGACGGGATATCGCTCGGTTCGATACCCAAAGGCACACCACTCGATGTCAACGATCCTAACCGATCGCTCTGTCGAAGTTTCAGCGTCGATGCGTTGTTCGACGCCGTCTGTTTCTTCCGCGAAACGGACGCGACCGAACCGCCACCCTTCACCACCGCCGAAGCCGAAGCCGAAGCCGCCGCACCAGCCCTTCGAAACATTCCCCCCGCACCATTTTCACCCTCCATCATCGCCGCCGCAGCCGCCGCTGCCGCTGCCGCGGCTTCCGCCGTTCGCCTTTCCCTCGCCTGGGCGCTCGCCAACGCGCCCGCGACCAACGTCGCCCGCAACGCCGTGGTAAACGCCAAGTGCGTCCGGTACCCTTCCGTATCGCGTCCGAACACCAACTGCGCGACCGCGTCCATCTCTTCCCGACGAACCCGTCGCGTCGCCACGTCGCCGTCATCGCCGTCCGCGCGCGTCGCACCCGGTCGTCTAAAGTGGTTCCTCACGCATCGCCAGTACATCCGTCCTTCGTCCCCGCGTTCGGCCGTCAACGCCGCGAGCGTCGCGCGCATCGCGTCGACTCGCGCGCGGTCCATCGGTCCGCTTCGGTTCGGGACCGATGGCGACGAGAGACGGCGGCGATCGCGACGAGACGCGGTCGGTCGCGCTCTGAGGACGCCAGTGTTCGCCTCGCACATCAAAAGCAACACGATGCTGACGACGACGATACCGACGCGTTGGACGACGGGCGTCGACGATGGACGGTCGCGGAGGCGAAGAGCGCGAACGTCGCGCCCGCTCGCGTCGTCGGACGCGTCCTCGGACGCGCCGGCGAGGAAGCAGAAGGAGAAGAAGAGTCGAAAATCGACGGGTGACATCTTAAAGGGCTTGTGGAACGAGGTGAAGTACAAACCGCTTCGTGAGGACGCATCCATCGAAGCCGTGGCGCTGCTGTCGACGCTGGAACTGGCGAAAAGACGACCCGAACCGGGGGAGACGTGGACGGCGGAGCGAGAGGAGATGCGGGAGCGAGCGGTGAAGGCGATACCTGGGGCGGTGGGAGAGTACTGGAGCGCTCGGTCCAAGGCGTTGATTGAATCGGAAGCGGTTCGGGATGCCGCGCCGTTGATGTCGAGCGCGGTGAACGTTGCGATTGCGGGTGTTGTTTTGAGGTTGTTTCTTCCGAGGGTGGCGGCGTTGCAAGCGGTTGGGGGATTTGACGAGTTGACTGAGTTTTTTGGGTTGCCGCCGAGAAGCGAGTTGAGCGGGTATTTGGACCAGTTGCAGTCGTATCCGGCGTGGACAGTGTTCGCGGTGTACGTCGGATTGTTTATGGCGGAGAAGATTACGATGACGGATGAGTTTTTGCCCATCGGGTTCGTGTTGCCGGTGATTTCACCGGCGGTGTTTGGAGGGGTGTTTGGAGGGACGATGGTGACTTCGTTGGCGAGCACGCTCGCGGCGAGCGTCAATTTTTTCCTCGGTCGTTACGTCTTCAAGGAGAAGATTCTCGCGTTTAAGTGGGGGGAGAACGATCCTGTCGGGGAGCAAAAGTGGTTCGGCGCGCTCAGCCGGCGTTTCGATTCTTCGCAGTTTCCCGAGAGCGTCGTGCCAGAGGGCTTCAAATCGGCGCTCTTGCTTCGATTGTGTCCAATTTTACCCATTCCCATTAGCGGCAACTGGTACGTGTGCGGTCTCACTCCGCTCAAGTTTAAAGAGTTCTTTGCCGCGCACTTCATCGGGAGCTCAAAGACGGCGTTTATCGACGCTTATTTGGGTTCCATTTTGCTCACCGCCGTCTTTGACGAGAGCTCCATCAAGGATCAAGCGCAGGGCGCGTTGGTGTTTGAGACGGTTGCGATCATGGCGATTTCCATCCTCGTGAGCACGTACGCGACGGAACTGTTCACCCAGGTATTGGATGAGGAGGGTGTCGACGCTGGGGCGATGATGGGATTCGGTGGTGACGACGGCAAGGAAACCAAAGAGGACGACGACGACGACGATGACGACGAGCGTCGAGCCGAGTTGGAAGCCACCGCAGCCTTCATCGCCGCCGCGGCTTTACCAGTTAAAACGGCTGAAGAAGATCCCATTGTTGAAACCGACGATACCGTCGCTGAGACGAAGAGCGATACACCGCCGCTGATTCCCGCCGAATTGATGCCGAGCGACGAAAAGCGCGTCGTCGAGGAGGGCGAGGACCTCTGGAAACGCGCCACCCGCGTCGAAGCCCAGCGTCAAAAACTCACCATGGACGAGATGATTGACCACGAAGCCATGGATGTGGACATGTAAATTCTTTGTTTTTATCCCTTTCATCATCAAGTCGGCGGCGCGCGATGCAATTGTAATTTGATTTTATTTTATCAAGCGAGTTTCTTCACTGCGCGCCTCGCGGCTGCCATGTCAAACCCCCCGAACGCCACCGCGCGTCTCCGTAGCCTCGTCGAAAACGGAGTCGCCAAGCGTTTCGATCTCTCTGCCTGGGCCCGCGACGCGACGTGCGCCCACGCGACGACGGCGCTCGAACGTCTCGAGGTTGTGCTGGAACAGATTCGTCCAGACGTCGTCAAACTCATCGTCATGGAATCGCTCGAAGGCACGCGCGAGGCAGATTTGGACACGATGGTGTACGGGGAAACCAAGGCGAGGGATTTTTTGAGCTTCCTCGACGACACCGCGGGGTTGGTTCGGCCGCGAGGAGAGCGCTCGTCCACAGAAGGCGAAGCCGCCGCGACGACGAGCTCAAAGTCACTGACATTTTACGACTTGGGCAGCGGAGCGGGTAAATCCGTCGTTACCGCCGCGCTCTCGTCGCGATTCGTCGCGTGTCACGGGATAGAGCTGTTGCCATGCGCGCACGCCATCGCAGAGTGCGTCGTGGAGGATTTCCACGCGTGCGTCGCGCCGAGAGACGATGGGTTAACGCCCGCGACGACGTGTCGGCTCGGCGACATTTTCATAGACGACGCGTGGGTCGACGCGGATTACGTCTTTTGCAACTGTGTGACGTGGGACGAGGCGACGATGGAGCGGCTAGGGCGCGCTGCGGAGGCGATGCGACCGGGCGCCGTGTTCGTGACGGTGTTATGTCCGCTTCCTTCGGATAAATTCGAGCTCGCGCGCGAGGCCGAAATTGAGTTTTCGTGGGGTCGCGTCGAAGCACTCGTCCACAGAAGACTGTAAACATTAGAGCTCGCTTAGAACTACGTACAGCCAATAGGATATTATACATTACCGTAGCATCTACTACTAGTACCTCAAGCCGACGTTTGCTTCTCCTTTTCTCGCGAACGCATTTCGCTGCGCACTTGTCTCCAAAGGTCTTGGCCTTGCTTGAACAGTTGCGACCCAGTCTTGCCGGCGTGCACAGACTGTTCGTACGTCAAACGCCCACCACCGCGCGCGTCGATGTATTTGTGTAACGTTGGGTCTTTGGACACCTTGATCGAAATGTTCACCGCCTTCTCCGCCTTGGCCTTATCCGCCATGAAACAACAAAGCGTATCGAATTTATCGCTCATCGACATATTGAACGTCTCGCCCAAGCAAAAGAGATAGTTGTGCGTGTGATCGGGCCCACCGTGCGACGCCGCGATGATGTGAAACACGTGCATACCGGTGATGTCGATCCCGCCCTCCTCCAACACTTTCCTGTATTGATCTCTCGTCATGAAACGCCCTTCGACTGGATCTATTTTACGCTTCCTTTCCAACTCTTGCAACTTCTTGTTCCTCGCCCGCGCGTCGTCCACTTCGCTTCTCACTCGTTCCAACTCCTCGTCCTTGCTCTTCAGCAGCGCCTCATGAGCCTCACGCATCCGTTTATTTTCCTCAATCACCTCCAGGTTGGCCAACACCGTCTCTTTCGCCGACATCATCATATCCAACGCCTTGACGTAGGACTTTTGCGCCGCAGCCACGGCGCGCAGTTCCGCCGAACGCGTCAACGCCGCCCGCATCGCCGCCCCCTCACCATCTCTATCCAGCGCCTTCAAACTCAACTTTTCCAACGCCTCGCACACGTCCGCGTCCCCCATCTGTTCCCGTATCCGCGTCAACGCCGCCGTTTCCGTGCGTTCTCGCGTCGCTTCGACCGCAGCCTCCAACGCTCTCTTGGCGTGTTGTTTGCAATACTCGGACCCCTTGGCGCGTTTTCGACGACAGGATCGTCCCGATTCGAGTTCGTACGCGCACGTCGGGTCGTCCGGCGCCGAGGTGGGCGTCGTCGGCATGGCTGCGACGCACCGAACGCGTCGGTGTGGGGGCTGATTAATTTCAGCGTCGTTTCGAGAGAGTCGTTGAAGCAAAAGTGTCGGCACCGCACTGTGAGACGCGCGAGACGCGGTCGCTCGCGACGATCACGACGTGCGGCGCGGGATTTAAAAAAAAGAGCGCGACGCGTGGCGGTTGTTTATCAAGCGCGTCGAGACGATCTGGGTGGACGCGAACGCGACGGACGGACGCGACGTGAACGAATCGATTCGTTGAAAAGGTAATCGACAACATGATGATGACGACGACGACGTTAACGGCACCGACGACGCGGTGGGGCGATGCGCGCGTCGTGCGTTCGAGTGGTTTCCGACGCAGTCGAGGGATGAAGTGCGTCGCTCGAGTATCGACGGAGCGTCGAGGGACGACGGTGACGAAGATGGAGTCGAGTGAGACGTCGAATAACGAAGCCGTCAGTCAACTCGCGCTTCGCGGACGCGACGCGAGAGAGTTAGCGCCGCCGTCGAGGCATCAGACGACGGTTGCGGTGGTTGGGTCGCCGAATGTGGCGCCGATGACGGGTGGGGGAGAGTTTATGACGCCGTCGTTCGCGTTTTACGCGTTGTGCGGGGTTGGGTGCCTGCTGGGGAGCGCGCTGAGCGCGGTTTTGTTGGCGCTGATACCGACGCTGCGAAGCGTGCGGAGGACGATGGATGAGATTGCGTATTTGGCGGCGAGCGTGCGGGAGGAAGTTCCGGATACTCTCGCTGCGGTGCGCGTGTCGGGCTTGGAGTTGACGGATTGCATGGAGGAGGTCGGAGAGCTCACGGCGGATTTGGGTGGCGGGATTCGCAGCGCCGGACGCGGCATCACGGCGAGCGTGAACACGGCGCAAGCGCTCGGTCGTTACGCCGCGGGTGCGTTACCAGAGGTAAAAAAACGCGCCAAGCCGATAGTGGGTGGAGTTAGGGATAAATCTGTGCAAATTTTGCAGGAACGCGCCGACATGGAGCCGTACAGCGGACCGGTTATAGCAAACACCGCGTCGACGGCGAAAAAGGGTGTGGTCGCGGCGCGCAACGCCTTGAAGAGCGCGGATGTCGCGCGTAACGTTGGTAGACTGTACAAGACGATACGCGCACCGCCGGCAAGACCAAAGGATAAGTAGAAGTGTTTGTAAAATCGAGTAAAGCAGCCGATGAAACTAAAAGATATTTTCTGTCACCGTTGACATATAAATTATTTTTACAAGAGTCGTCGTACAAGAGGGATTCAACAGAATCAGCGCTGCTCACGCGTCGGCGAAGCGATGGCTTTCGGCGCGCCTGGGGCCCCGATCGCGTTAGCCAGCGACGGGAGGAAGTCGTGGATGCTCGGAAGAGCCTTGGGTCCTCCGTTCAACGGCGATCCGCCTCGGTTGGCGTCAGAGAGCGGCGGTCTGACTGGCATCACTCGTGCTCCGATCGCACCAACTTGCGCGGATTGTCTTTGCTTTTCGAGCATCTTTTGCATGTGCATATCGCGCGTGGCGACTTGTTCGCGCTCCAGCAAACGCTTGGTCTCTTCCAAATCGGCGCAGACGTCTTGGTACGCTTGGTACAAGTTGTGCGTTTCCTCCTTTTGTCTACCGAGCGTATCTTTGTACTTGTTAATCTTGTTAACGCTCTGAATGTTGGCTTGTTCGAGCGTGTTGATTCGCTCCTTGGCCTCATCAAGCTTGGCGCGCAAGAGGTTGACCTTGTTCTCCTCTTCGCTGATGGACTTCTCCAAGCGGGTGACTTCGCGAGAGAATTCCTCTGTCTTGAGTCTAAAGTTTTCAGACAACTTTTCGTACGCGACACGCATGCAGGCGAGCTCATCGCGCATGCGCACTTCACGCTCTTGAATTTCCTTGACAGACTCGTTGCTTCTGGAGGCGTAGTCGCGAGCGACAGATTCTGCGGCGCGTGCAGACGCCGCTTCGCGTTCCGCTTCAGACATCGTCTTGAGCATATCCAAGAACTTGACGTTGTGCGCCTCCTCCTTGGATCGCGATCGAGCAATCTCTTCCTTGGCGTACTCGACGTCTTGCCTCCACTTTTCTTGCTGCAAAGCTGTCGTGGCGAGCTCAGCCTTGAGCGCAGCCATGTCTTGCTCCACCTGCGAGAGTTTATGCGCCTTTTCTTCGAGCTCCTTGGATCGACCCTCCAAAGTACCTTGCTCCTTGACGAGCTGCTCGTTTTGTTGGCGAAGCGCCGCGAGCTCAGCCTTAACATTGAGTTCGCTCTTCTCCGCCGACTTGGCGGCAGCCGTGAGCGCCTTCATTTCGACGAGAGCAGTGTCACGCTCGCCTTCAACTTGCAACAGAGACTTTTCAAGCCCGACAAGCCGCGCATTGGATGCCTCCGCGGCTCGTTGCGCCTCGTGCATCTTTTCCATCGCTTCTTCACGCGCGGTGGCAGCCTTTTCAATCTCAATCTTGGACGATTCGAGCTGCTTACTGACGTCTTCGAAGCGAGCCTTGAGCGTGGCGAAGGACACGGATGATTTCTCCTTGGCTTCGCGCATGCTCTCTTGCTCCGCCTTGACGGCAGAGAGCGCAGAGGCGCTCGTTTCGTTCGCTTCGGTGAGCGCTTGTTCGAGTTCCTTGCGTTCAACGGCGAATTGAGCGGACGCAGCTTCGCGTTGAGCCTTTGCTTCCGTCAAATTGGCGGTCATCTCTTCAAGTTTGGCTTGCAACGTCGCGATGGAGACGGATGACGATTCGCGCTGAGTGCGCAATACGTCGACATCTCGCATCAATTCCTCGCACTTAGCCGTCTTAGCTTCGAGTTCCTTGCGCAAGACGCCTTCGCGATGATGCATTTCATTCATCGAAGTCTTCGCAGCGTCTTCCTTATCGACGCGAGCGGCTGCCAACTGTCTCTTCGCCTCTTCGTACTTGGCTTGCAGAGTAGCCATGGTGGCGGCGGTAGATTCGCGGTTGGATTGAAGGGCACCAATCTCGGATTGGAGAGCATCAATCTTGGTCATTTTGTTACCAAGCTGCGTCTTGAGTTCCTTGATTTCAGAGTCGTTGTTTGCGAGCGGTGCCGGCGCCGGCGCCATGACGCGATCTTCTTTTGCGCTCTTCAGGGCGGCAATCTCATCCATTGCTTCGTCGTACTTGGCTTGTAACGACGCGGCAGAGTCAATTTTCTTCGCCAAGCGGGTTCTGAAGGATTCGACTTGCGCTTGGAGAGATTCAACCTCAGAAACCTTGACTTCATACGTGGAGCGCGACACGTTGTCGCGCGATTGAAGCTTGGAAATTTCCTCCATGGCTTTGTCGTACTTGACTTGGAGCGATTGCGCGGCAACGCCAGAGTTGGAGTTTTCCGAGCGAAGCTTTTCCAACTCAGCCTCGAGCGCGCATACGCGCTGAGAATCACCCGCAGACGCGGATTGGAACTTTGTGAGCTCTCTCTCGAGCTCTCCGATTTCGATGGAGAGCTTGGACTTTTCGCTCACGAGAGTGTCTCTTTGGTTGCGCAAATCGCTGGCTTGCTGACGAATCTTTTCATTCTCAGACTTCATCTCAGTCTTGTCGCGCTGCCACATCTCCTTAAACCTGTTGACTTCGTTGCTGAGCTCTGTGATGGTGAGATTCTTTTCTTCCAAGATGTCGTCAATCTTCTTGTCAAATTTTTCCTCCACATCTGCGAGTTGCTTTTCAGCCATGCGACGCGCGGCGTTTGCCGCGGTAGCCTTGCTTCGAAGGCTCTCGCACTCCTCCTCAGACTCTCGAACCTGGTTGACGAGCTTTTTCTTTTGCTTTTCGAGACGTTCTTCGTTTTCACGAAGAATCTCAATCTCGACAACCTGGTCGCGCTCGCGATGTTCGGCGCGACGAAGCTTTTCTCTCTCTGAGCGCAGCTCGTCGTTGAGTTCCTCAATCTTGCTCGCATCCGCGGCGTTCTTCTTAACCTTGGTGCTCGCCGCCATGATCATTTGCGTCCGCAACGCCTGCGCGTGGTTCTTCTTCGCAACCGTCTCTCTCGTCCACTCCGCCTCAATCAACGCCTTGACGCTCGAAGAAAAGTAAAATCCTCCAAACCACATAGAGCTACCGTCTCGCATCGTCAGGTTCACGCCGCTTTCGCTCCACGACTCATTTCTCAGCGAAACTTCCGCAATCTCCTTGTACGCCACCTTTAACGAAATCGGTTTCGCCGCGTTCGATTTTCTCGGTTTCTTCGTCGGCGAGAACAAGATCCCGTCTCTCGCGCTCGCATCATCCGGCGAATCGCAATAAAAGCACACGTGCCCGCTCGTGACGTACAAGTCCCCCGTACCGCTCGCGATGGGTCCACCCAAGTGCGCCCGGTACGTCTCCACGAGCGTCTCCGCCGGGGATAACGAAAACTGCGCCCAGACCCCTCCCTTCTCGCGCGCCTCGCGGAGTAGCCGCGCCTTGCTCTTGTGTCGCTGCGCCCACCCGCGCAGTTTCGCTTGCACCTTGATCACGCACGCCTTTTGGTATTCCGTCAGCGCGTCGAATCTTTCCTCGAGCGCGAGGAGTTCACGCGCCGTCGGCATGGTTCGCGGATTTCCGAGCGCGACGAAAAGACTTTGCGTTTACTTCGCGCGCGTCGTTCTCGTTCCGTTCGTGTCGGGTACCGAGAGCGTCGCGGAATGATGACGACGACGACGACGACCACGTCGGGCTCGAGTCGAACCGTCGGTCGTTCCCCTCTGAGAGTCATGTATGGGTTTTCAGTGCCAACATGTGATGTGACGGTTCATGACTCGGCATTGGTAGGGTCACGGTCTCTACGAACCCCGGCGAACGCCAGAGCGGCGCGGTCGTCGTCGTCCTGGGCGTCCTCGGCGTCCTCGGACCCGCGGGCGCGAAAGACTTCGGGTCGGTTCGCACCGACGACGACGGCGGACGACGACGGCGGCGGCGGAGGCGTCTTTGTGCGAGCGGCGTGTCGCGAGTTTCGATTTGAGGATTTTTGGACATGGCGGCTGAGCCATCGACTCGGACGAACGATGACGCCGTACCGGCGGTCGCCGCGATTGAGGGTTTGCGTAAACGCGTCGAGGACGTTCGCGCGCTCTCGGATGAGGTCAAAACGAGGCTGCGGACGCACGGGGTGGAGCGTTTGACGGGGATTCAGGAACGGTGCGTCGAGGCGGCGACGACGCGGGGCGCAGACGTGGTGTGTCGAGCGCCGACGGGGAGCGGTAAGACGCTCGCGTTCGTGCTTCCGATTGCGATGATGTTGGAGACGTGTGCGATGGAGGTGAAGGAAGGGGTTTTGGCGGTGATTGTGCTACCGACGCGGGAGTTGGCGAGTCAAGTGTTGACGCACGCCGAGCGGTATTGCGGAGCGGAAGCGTGCGCGCTGTGCGTGGGAGGCGCTTCGGCGCAGCCGCAGGAAGATGCGATTCGATCGCGAGGTGCGAGAGTGGTGATCGGGACCCCTGGTCGGATCAAGGAATTCATCGAGCGCAAGGTTATTTCGTTGTCGACGGTGAAGATTCAAGTGTTGGACGAAATAGACAGGTTGTTGGATGGCGGATTTGAGGGTGAAATCGACGCCGTGATGAAACCGCCGGGCACGTGCCAAACACTGTGCTTCTCGGCGACGATTTCAGCGTCGTTATCGAGGTTTCTCGATCGAAAACTCGTTCCCGGATACGCCGAGGTGAACGCGTCGGGTGCGGGAGGATCCAACGTTGGTGGCAAGGTGGAACACTTGTCGTTCGCCACCAAATCCGACGACGAATCCGTCGGGCTCGCCGTGGTGAACGCGCTCGAGCATTACGCGAGTAAGAGAGTGGATGGAAAAGTGGGTGGACAAGCAATCATCTTCACGGAGATGAAGTCCACCGCCGAGCGCCTTCGAGCGACGTTGACAAATATGTTCACTACGGTGCGTGGCTCGCCCATCTTTTTTTCTTTTTGGCTTTTTCTACGACGACGTCGATGACGAACAAACTATTTAAGGGATTTATGAGATTGGAATCCGTTCCATGTTCGTAACCATAGACTACAATTCTCCGAGACGTCATTTCTTTTTCGCACTCGCTCCGGTTCCAGAGGATTGCATCCAAATACTTATCTACATTCCCTGAGATGCGACGTTGATTAAAACTTTCGACACTGGAATGATGGAACGATTCGGGGTCGAGACGTTTCTTCTTCTTCTTCTTCTTCTTCTTCTACTGCTCATTGAACAGTACGCAACGCTTGATGGTGATGATGATCCACTTTTTTTTCACATGTTAGACTGTCGAGATCGGAGGGTGAGGATCCTCTGGTCGATGTGCACAACCTTTACTCTGAGCCTTCAAGCGGCTTTCTACGTACCATCCTGCATTCGCGCTGCCCCGTTTTTCGTGCGCAAACTAACCTCTAGTGCTGTGTTTTCCAACTACGCAGGAGTTTAATTCTGGAAAGCGTGAGCGCAAAGTGACGTCTCTTCACGGTGATCTCCCGCAACCCGCGCGTGACGCGACATTGGCGAATTTGCGCTCTGGCGAAATCGACGTCTTGGTCGCGACGGATGTCGCTGCACGCGGTTTGGATCTCGCGGGCGTCGAGCTCGTCGTGCATGCCGACCTACCTAAGACTGCGGATACGTATTCACACCGCGCTGGTCGCGCTGGTCGTCCGGGTTGCGCCGTCAGGGGCGTGTCTCTGTTGCTTCCGCAGCCGGAGCACGCAGCGAAGATTACCGAGCTCGAAAGAGAGGCAAAGATTTCCATCCGCCGTCTCGTGTACATAGGAGAGCGAGAACGGGTCGTCGTGACGGGCGACTTGAAAGATGACGTGAAAACAGTCGTGAACGACGCGTCCGAGACGGATAAGCGTCGCGATGACACTTTGATCTCGGACCAGTTTGCCATGTTTTCAGACGACCTGGTCAAGCTCGGCGGCGCGAAGTCGGGCACAAAGAAAAAGGCGAGCGGCAAGAAGCGACGTTGACGCGACGCGCGTTGGCGGAACACCCATAGTTGAATTAATTTTAGCAATCATTCTAGCCTACAATAGCATTTGTTTAGCAGAGCTGAATAGACTTCAAGAACAACTCCCTGGCCAAGGCGACTTCAAAGTGCGACTCTCGCCGTGGAAACAAGATGCCCACCGAACTCATCGCTCGAACCGAAACCTTTGTCCAAGAACAGCTCGCGAGCTGCGATGGGTCGCATGATTGGTGGCACATTCACCGCGTGCGCGCCACAGCGCGCGGTCTGGCGCTGGAAGAGGGCGCGGACTCGGAGATCGTCGAACTCGCAGCGTTGCTACACGACGTTAAGGATTGGAAGTACTCTGGCGATCCCGATGCGGGCGCAAACGCCTGCGCCGAGTGGTTACAAAGTCAAGGGTACCCGACCGATCGCACGGAGGTGATCGTGGACATTGTCAAGAATATGGGATTTAAGAATGAGCTCGGCGGTTCCGTCGCGGGAAGACAGTTGAGCGTCGAATTCAAATGCGTGCAAGACGCCGATAGATTGGATGCCATCGGAGCGATCGGTATCGGACGAACGTTTTGCTTTGGAGGGGCGAAGAAAAATCCAATGCACGTCCCGGGGGTCGCGCCCAAGGTTGGACTGACGATGGAAGAGTACGTCAAGTCTCAGAGCGATAAGGAGAGACCGAATACGACGATCAACCACTTTTACGAAAAGCTCTTCACACTCAAGGATAAGATGAAAACTGCGGCTGGTAAAAGAAGAGCTGAGAGACGGCACAAAACTATGGAAGAGTTTGTCGAACGATTCAAGCGCGAGTGGGACGGTGAAGAGTGAGGTAATAGGTAATAAGATGGACAAGTCATCGCTAGTCACAGAGTCGATTTCTTGTGCGTCGGACGTCTATTTCATCTAAAGTAGTGTAGTACTGTAAATTTCTTCCGAGTTATCAATACTGCAGCGGACGCACACGATCACGACGCGCGCGACGAATTTGGGCCGCGGCGTAGTCGAACATTCCCGCGTTGCGACGCTTCTTTGGCTTTTCCCCCTTGAGACGACGGAAAATGCGCATGGCGCACTCGCACGTCTGCAAGTAGTCGCCTTCCGGCGCGTTCGCGGCGGCTTCATCGCAAAACTTCATGATGGTCGCGAGATCCGCAAAGATTGGATCCTCCGGAGCGAGAAGTTTCAGGCACTTGTCGTATCCATCATCAAAGTCGAGTTTCGTTTCAACGAAATTGATAAGCTCCTGAAGGTCCTGCTTGTCTGGCATCGGACACCCTCCATCGATCGCATACTTTAGTGTTTGATAATAACCACCGCGCGCGGCGTTGCAGATCGTCATCGCATCCCAGGGACAACGATTTTGGCGCACCCACTTCAGGACGTCTAGATGACCATTGAAAGCCGCGTTGGAGCACGTCAGCGCGTTGCGCGGACAGCTGCGTTCAAACAAGTACTGCAACATCGGTAGATCACCTTTACGCGCCGCCGCCGCCGCCGCGTTCGCATCCATGCGGCATCGTAACGTCACACAAAGGTATTTCATCAGCTCGAGGTTCCCGCTCGCCGCTGCCAACGCCGACGTCATCGGGTTGATTGCGTTTGAATTCTTCATAAACACGGACACGCGCACAGTCATATCTTTCGTCAATTCCTTGACGCGCTCGAGGTCTCCCGCCGCCGCAGCGACGTTGATGTCACAGAACTCCTCTCCGTCGCGTTTGCCGCTGGTTGCGCTCGTCGAATTCATCGCGTTCGAGCGACCGTTTCTGGCTTCTTGTTGAATTGTGTGGGGGTGCCTAGTTTGCGCGCGCGCGAGAACATCGCTCTTACCCCTCTCGGGCCCTCGACGCGGTTCGACGCCCGCGCACGCGGTTCGCGCGCGATGAAATGTGTTTTACATGTGTTTTTAATGCATACAGTGGTCCTCCTGCGCGGAACCCGCGCGGAACCCGCGCAAAACCCGCGTCTGATGAAACACGCGAAAGACGACGCGACGGGTGCCAGCCTTTGCCAAATCGCCTCACGCGGCGTCCTCCTCGACCCGCCCCTGGGGCGATCGAAGCACCTTGAGCTTGTAATCGACGTACACGTTGCGCTTTTCCGACAATCCAGGAATGTAGAGCACGCGCGTGAGCGTCGGGCTGCGAAGAGGATCGACGAATTTCTCCACTCGGACATCCACCCACTCGCCTGGAGTCGCACTCGGGCGCTCGGCGGCTCCGGCTATGCTCGAGCCAAAATCCGCCTCGACGAGGAACCGACACTCTCGAGGGTCGATGAACTGGTTCGGATGCGCCTCGTTGTCGTCGTTAAGACCTTCGGGAGTGTGCGCCGTGCCGCCCTTCGAAGAATCGAAGGGCATCGGAAGCGCACCGTCAAAACCAGAGTCGATGAATCTCAAACTGTACGCCAACGATGGTAAATGAAATGAGCTCGGGAAGCGGTACCACTCGGCGCCCACGCACACGTTGATGGACGCGTCGGCACCGGCTGCGGCAAACTCCCGAGCGAGGTATTCCGGCCAGAATGGTTCTTGAGCGTGGACGCTCGGTATCGGAAGAGCGCCGTAGATCTTTGCGGGAGCGCCGTAATACGTCAAAAGCGCGGCGGCGCGAGAGACGGATAACGCCATGGTGCCAAGCAATACGAGCGCCACTGACAATGCGATGACGAAAGATGGCACTTTTGACTTGAACACATGTCGGGAAAGCTTGATGAAGCTCTCTGTAAAGGCACCGATCGTCACAGACGCGCTCAGAGCCAAGCATGGATAAATCATGTAGAGAAAACGCTCCTCCTTGTGCGGAATTATCGTGAAGAACGCTGTCACCAGTGGAAAGGGCAAGCTGACGACGAGCATCGCGCGCCAGTCGTTTCTATACTTTTCAATCGCCACAAGCAGTTTGCCCTTGTTTGCTTTGGGATCTTTCTTTGCCTGTTCGCGTAATAAATAAGCCTTGACCGCCACCGCGAACGAGACGGCGACAGGCGCAAAGATTGAAAACGCCGCCGAGAGCTGAAAGTTTAGCAAGAGATTCTTCACGTAAAAGACGGCATCCTCCACGCCGTAAAGATTGCTCTTACCACTCATCACGTTGTACTTTAATAGGTTGTACACCGAGCTCACCAATCGTAGTTCGCCGCTCTTGCTGTACATGAACGAGTCGCACACGATTGAAATTGCCACAGAAATTGCTGTAAACAACGCGACGACGCTGAGCGTCGCGACGAACCCGATCCCGTAAATCGCGTACAGTCCGAACGGAATCGCCGCAATACCGCTAAATGGCCATCCGAAAACTACGGCGAAGACGCACGCGATGCACGCCAACCGATGCTTCCCCCTCAGCGACGCGGCGGCGCTCGCCGTCACGCACACCATTGCGAAAGAGCTCGGCAACATCGCCGTCGAAGCCACCGCCATTCCAGAGCTGGACGCCAAAATCATCAACAAGCACGCACCGGTGAGCGCGTGTCGCTCGCTCACCGCCCTCACGAGGCTCGCTTCGGCCAACGCGCTCGCCAACGCGCTCGCCAACCGTACGCACACAAACGCCACACGTCCTCCAGAGCCCTCTCTCCCGAACACTACCGACGCCAACATCGCGACCGGCGCGTGCATGAAGAGATATGCGTACGATCGCAGCGCGTACGCCGATCCGTGCTCCCAGGTTTGCATTCCGCGTCCGTGCACGAGGTAGTGCAACGGTTCGAGATAGTTGTACGTCTCATCGCAATCCAATACCACATCGTTTCTCAACGCGACGAGCGCGCGCGTGAGGACGAGAACGACGCGGGCGTAGCGATGGGCGACCGAGACGGAGGCTTTACCGCGGGTTGAAGACCGCATGGTGCGCGTCGACGTCTGGGGCGTTCACAAGTGAGTGCATCTTACTTCCGAATCACTCGGATATATGTATGTGTAAACAGTAATGGGGAGTTCAGCCATGGGTGTTTGAGTTTGAGCGAACGAACGACCGCGCGTTACACGCCGACGCGCGCGCGCGACCGAAACCCTCGCGCGGCAGCCATGAGTTCGGCTTCATTCGATGAATCCGTCCACACCCTTCTCACGATGTTCCCCGAGCAAGACCCCGTCGTCGTGCGCTCCGTACTCGAGGCGCGCGACGGCCACGTGGAGAGCGCGGTTGAAAAGCTCCTCGCGATGTCGAGACGAAACAACGGCGCGAGAAACGTGCCCCCGGGGACGATCGGGATGTCACCGCACGGCGGTGGATCGTCTTCGTCGTCCGGATACGCCGGTGGACGCGGAAGGTGCGCGCGATGCGAGACGCGACGCGACGCGAGAGACTCGAACGATAAACCACGCGTGTCATTTCGCGGGTGAAATTCCAGTTCCGATCCACTGCGCGTCGACGACGCGTGGATCGCGTCGAGACGGCGAAACGCGGCGCGAACGATGGGTGGAATATCGGATCATTTAATACCGTCCGTGGATGCGCGTGTCCGCCGTCGCGCGGGTGCGCGGGGGACGATACGATGTGCGCGTGGGTAGATCGGGGGCGCCCGAGCTGGGGCGGCGTGGTGGTGTGGTCTCTTCGGGTCTGGATTTTCACTCTCGCGCGCGACGCCCTTTCTCGCAGGACGATGACTGACTGACGACGCGAACGCGTGCCGCAAACGCAGTGGTGGAATGGGATCGAACGATTATTACTCAACCGTGCCACCTCCGCGAGAGGAGGAATCGTTGTGGGGCTGGCTGACGGGGGACGACTCGTCGACGGGGCAAGGCTCGGGCGAGATGGATGAGACGTGGAACTGGATCTCGAACCAGATGTCGTACTTGGCGTTGGAGGCTTCTAGACAGCTTAAAGGGGTGACGGATGCTATTGCAGAGGAGATTCTTGGTCCGCCTGAAGAGGAGTTGGGAGAGGAAGTGGAGGAAATTACTGAGGAGGAGCGGGAGAGAGCCGACGTGGTCGCCGGCGGTATGGCGATGCAAGCAAATCGAAGAACGACGCAGCCAAAGACGACGCCGAAACCAAAGCCGAAGAAACCGATCCGACACGCAGAGTACGACGACGATGAAGAGGACGACGCGCTCGGAGGTATCCTCAACTTGCTCGGGTTGGAAGACGACGAGGACGAAGACGAGCCTTACGTTCGTAGAGATTCGAAAAAGGACAAGTGATCCTCGCGCGTCTTTCCTTAGTTGAGACGCTTGATTGTACTGTAGTATTTGTTATCGAAAAGTCATGTTTTCATGCAAACACAACAGAAATGTCGACTGACGGTGATCGCGCGCGACGACGAAATCTACATCTGCACTGGGTTGACTTTTACGAGCACGAAGCCTCGGCAGTGGCGAACGAACGCGCAGAGTCCATGCTAGACCGCGTCGTCGCCGCATCCCCATCGCTCGTTCGCTCTTCCATCGCGCTCGCGTGTTCATCCAACGCGTGCTTCGCCTCCACCGCAGCCTTTCGCGCGCGATTACGTCGACGATTCTTCCTACGCACCTCCTTGAGTCTCTCCTTGGCTTCTTCGGCGCGTCTCACTCGAACCAATTTGTCCAACTCGGCAAAGTATTCCTCGTTCGTCTTCCGCCTCGGCATTGCATCCACGTCGACAGAATCGTTCCAATCAGGTTTGTTCGTTTGAGAATCTCGAGTGTCGCTCGAAACCACCGGCGCTGTCGCCTGTCGCGCAGCCTTTGCCGCGCGTCGCGCGCGACTGCGTTTCGCCATGATTGCCGTTCGCTCTGCGCGACGCTTCTCCATTCTCTCCATCTTCATCCGCTCCTCCTCGACCACTATCGGATCGGGCGTCTTCGACCAACTTTTTAGCAATCCTCGATCCATCGTTTTCACGTCCGATCGCCGCGCGGCCGCACCGTCGACCACCGTTGACCCACCCTCGACGACGCGCGCTCGCTCGACAATCCTCGTCCGCCCACCCGGCGTCGCCCCGCGCGAATCCACCACCGGTTTCCTCAACCTCGCCCGCGCCCAAACCGTCCGTCGACTCGAATCCCGCTCCGCACACCCCACATCACGCACGCACACCGCGGGCTCCATCGTCATCGCCGCCATGACGGCGCGACACTCCCGCAACGCGTCCTCCGTTTCCAGCAGCGCCCGCTCGCGTCTCTCGCACGCGTCGCACGCCGTCATCACCACCTCTGTCGTTTGCGTCCCCGTCGTCGTCTTCCCCGCTCGCGCCGCCGCCGCGACGTCCGCCGCGACGTCCGCCGCCGCGAGCGTCGACACCGCGTCCATCCACGCCCGTCCGCGATCGAGACCGAGATTCGTCGGCGCCGAATTCGTTCCACCCAAACGTCTGTTCACCTTCCCAACCGTCACACCACCATCAGCATCGATGTCTGCATCGACCGCGCCGACGCGACCACCGCCGTCCCATCTCGCGCGCCATACCCCACACCCGAACCCCGCATCGTCGTCAGGTTCGTCGCGCTCGTCGCGCTCGTCGCGCTCGTCGTCGTCCTCGTTCGCACGCGTCGTTCGTCGCATCAGTGTGTGTCGCGTCGCGGTTTGACTCGTTGACTTTTTTTGTCGGCTCACTCGTGTGACCGACGTCGTCGCCGCCGCGTCGGTCGCCCGTTCGTCGGCTCGTTGTTAACCGAACGCGTCGATATTTTTTCTCCCTTTCGTCGACGCGTCGCCCGCGGTGATGGTTCGTTCGCCGCGCGTTCGATCGAGCGTTCGTTCGCGTTCGTGGTTGTTGACATTTCGCGCTTCACACACCGCCGCGAAAAGGAAACGAAACCGAATCAAACAAAGGATGTTCGTCCGCGCGGTTCGACGGTGCGGACGCGCCGCGGCGGCGACGCGCGCGGCGGCGACGCACTCGTTGACCGCGGATTGGTCGGATGGGTCGCGCGCGTCCGCGCGTCTTCGAACCATGTCGACGAAAAAGAGTGCCGCTGATGTTGACGATGGGTTTGCGTATCAACCGTTGTTTGACGCGCGCGGACCGAAAGAAATCGAATGGACGCTCGTGACGAGAGACGGAGTGGACGAGGTGACGTCTCCCGATGGTAACGAACGGTTTTTGCGAGTGTCTGGGGAGGCGTTGCGAACGCTCGCGGCGAGGGCGGTGAGAGACGTGTCGCACTTGTTGCGTCCGGGGCACTTGAAGCAGTTGAGAAAGATATTGGATGATCCCGAGGCGTCGAGAAACGACAAGTTTGTCGCGTTGGAGCTGTTGAAGAATGCGTGCGTAGCGGCGGGGATGATTTTACCGGGGTGTCAGGACACCGGGACGGCGATCGTTATGGGTAAGAGAGGCGGGCGGGTGCTCACGGATGGAGACGACGAAGAGGCGCTGAGCCGCGGCGTGTACGACACGTACACGACGACGAATTTGCGTTATTCGCAAGTCGCCCCGCTGAGCATGTTTGAGGAGAAGAACACTGGATGCAACTTGCCTGCGCAGATCGATTTGTACGCGACAAAGGGTGACGAGTATCATTTTCAATTCATGACCAAGGGTGGCGGCAGCGCGAACAAAACCTTTCTGTTTCAGCAAACCAAGGCGGTGCTGAACGAAGCGAGCCTCATGTCATTCTTGGAGGAGAAAATCAAGACGATTGGTACGAGCGCTTGCCCGCCGTATCACTTGGCCATCGTCATCGGTGGGTTGAGCGCGGAGCAAAATTTGAAGACGGTGAAAATGGCGAGCGCGCGATACTACGACAATCTCCACACGTCTGGCAACGAACTCGGCCGCGCGTACAGAGATCTCGAGTGGGAGGAGCGCATTCACAAGCTCACGCAGCAGATGGGTATCGGTGCCCAGTTCGGTGGCAAGTACTTTTGCCACGACGTGCGCGTGATTCGATTGCCGCGTCACGGCGCTTCGTGCCCCGTCGGCCTCGGCGTCTCTTGCTCGGCTGATCGACAAGCCCTCGGTAAGATTACCAAGGACGGCGTCTTCATCGAAGCTCTGGAGAAGGATCCGAGCAAGTATCTCCCCGAGGTTAAGGAGGACGATCTCTCCGACGAGGTGGTGCACATCGACTTGAACAAGCCAATGTCTGAAATCTTAGCCACGCTCAAGTCGTGCGAGGTGACGACGCGTCTCACCCTCACCGGTCCGCTCGTCGTCGCTCGCGACATTGCCCACGCCAAGCTCAAGGAACGCCTCGACCGCGGCGAAGACTTACCCCAATACATGAAGGACCACGCCGTGTACTACGCCGGTCCAGCCAAGACCCCAACCGGCATGGCGAGCGGTTCCTTTGGTCCGACGACAGCCGGCAGAATGGATTCCTACGTCGACCAATTCCAAGCCGCCGGCGGTTCCATGGTCATGCTCGCCAAGGGTAACCGCTCCTCCGCCGTCACTCGCGCCTGCAAAACCCACGGCGGCTTTTACCTCGGTTCCATCGGCGGTCCAGCCGCGATTCTCGCTCAAAACAACATTAAAAAGGTGGACGTCCTCGAGTTTCCCGAGCTCGGCATGGAAGCCGTCTGGCGCATCGAAGTCGAAAACTTCCCCGCGTTCGTCGTCGTCGACGACAAGGGGAACGATTTCTTTCGCAAGTGGACGGGATGAAAGGTTCCTTTCACTAGCCACTTGATCTTTTCACCGTTGTAACTAGTTTCTCACGACTCTCATCATCACTTCCCGGCGGACGTTCGTTCGTTCGTTCGTTCGAATCAGTCTCCAGCTGTCAAAAGACGTTTGAAGAAGCGATTTCAAACCCGACGGATGAATGGATGATCCCTCTCGACCGCGTCGCGTCACACGGCGACGAACGCGAAGCGCGGGTGGGCGCGGACGAACGAAAACGAAAGCGACCATGTCGACGACGACGCCGCCGACGACGACGACGACGGAACCCGCGTCGGCGTCGGCGCTTCGTGAGGTGACGACGAACGCGCGCGTCGTTGAAGATGCGCCAGAGCGAGTGATGATTCGTAAAGAAGAAACGCGACCGATGACGACGGAAAAGCGCGAGAGAGAGGAAGACGACGAGGCGGTGGGGACGGTGGAGGCGGCGCCGGTGGCGACGAAGCGTGGGAAGGGTGGAAGGCAGGTGGAAACCGCGCCGAGGGAAATGTCGATCGAGTTGCCCGAGACGCTGGCGGAGTGGAAGACGGGCGCCGAGGAACAATTGAAACATTTGTGGACGTTGCAGCGACAGAGGCTGTTGGATTGGTTTGAAACCAAGGCGGGGATTAATATTTGCATCGTGTCGTGTCCGGCGGAGGGGATTCGGCTCAAGTTGAGGGATATGCGGGAGAACGGGGTGTACGGGAGCTCGATGGTGCCATATTTGCAGATCATGCGGGAGATTTTTGATACGGCGGATGAATACGTGGATGATTTGGATGAAGAGATTGATTTCGATGATTTTTGGGACGAAGACGAGGAGGACGAAGATGAGGACGAAGATGAGGACGATGACGAGGAGGAGGAGGAGGAAATTCCCATCGTCGCGCGGGCTCGAGTCGAAGAGGCACCCCAGGCTGAAACGAGAGAAGAACCCGAACCTCAGGCTCGGTCTCGCGGTGCTTCTCGCTCCGCTCCGAGTGCGGAAGAACGCGCTGCCATGCAGGTTAAGTTTAGACAGTTTTCTCTATTCCTCGGACAATACTTTTCAGAGAAGCGTCTGGAGAAGGAGGACATTCTAGCGCTCCTCGAGCACGCCGCAAATAACAACTTTGACGACGAAAGCGAAGTCATGCGCTTCTTGGACTTTTTACAAGGCCAAAACAAGATTATGATTGACCAAGACGATCAGTCTGTGTACATCATATAGTAGCGATCGATCGTTTTAATTCATTGAAACTTTTTGAAGAAAAAACAATCCGAGGGGCTCCGAAGGCTCGTTCGACGCAGTTTCGTTTCATTACAGCGAGCGACTTTGTATGCCGACGTGGGTGCATCACGTGAACACCACGCACGTTTTACTCAAATCAAAAAAAAGTACCGCATCGCTTCTCATCGAGTCGCCGCCGTTGAAAGGCGTCTCACTTCCTACCCGAGGAACCGTGTCCGCCGCTCGAGTACGTGCCCCCGCTCGGCGACGTGTACTGCGAGTACCCCGATCCAGAGTTGTAATACGTCGATCCGTTATCGTTCGCGTAGTAATACGAACCGTTCGAGTTCGAGTCTGCGGCGCCGAAACCAAAACCATTCACCCGTCAGTCTCTACTAGTACCGGTACAATCGAGTGAAATATCTTTTTCTCGACACCATCAATCGAACGCACAGTGATACGACGAACCGGAGTTCGAGTTGGTTCCACCCGGAGTGGAGTAGCTGTTTCCTTGGCTGTTCGTTCCGCGTCCCATGTTTCGTTCGGTGCGTTAAGGTGCGCGCGCGCGATCGCTCGGTCGCAGTCAGTCGGTGTGCGTGCGTGCCTGGTTTTGTCGACAGACTCGAGGCAGACGTGTCGTCGATTTGTTTGTCGTAAACCCTAAGTTGACGATTCATTACTCGAAGCATTAGAGGGTATGCGTTGGTAGGTACACTATTTGTACATACATTAGGATTCAAATGTGTGCGAGGTGCGCGAGCGACAGGTGCGTCAGTGCGCGTCGCAACAGGTGCGAGACGGGACCCCGCGCGCGGTCGGTGGAGACTGGGGATCGGAGAGCGGTGTTTTAGAGTGTTTGCTACACCGTCGTCGTCGGTTTCGTGGCGTCGAGTGATACGGTGGCACCCCCGGGTTGTGAAGGACGACGAGTGAAAAAATCAAAAATCAAAATTCATGATGACGCCGGAAGAACGCGAGGCGTTGGTGGACCTTCGGGTGAAGGTGCGCAAAGAAATCGGCGCGGATATCAGCGCGGAGAAGGGATGGGAGGTGCGGGTGACGGTGCGGAAGGGTGGGGTGCACGAGGGGAAGCCGTATAAGGAGTTTTTTCCACCGGGTGGGAAAGTCAAGTTGAGAAGCGTCAAGGAGGTGTGCGAGTACGTGGCAAAGGTGCGAGGGATGGCGATCGGAAAGGAGGTGGGGAAGAAACGGAAAGTGGTCCCGGAGGTCAAGGCCAAGGTAGTGGCGCCAGTCAAGGCGAACGTCACGTTCGGTGGGAAGAAGGGAGGTTCTGGCGGCGCCTCGGTGGCGACGACTGGTTTGAGCATCGAGGAAGAAGAAAAGTTGGAGTACGAACGTTTCGTGCGGGACGTTAAACAAATGTTCAATCGAGACATTCGACGCGATGGTTGGTCGGTGGCGGTCACGGTGCGAAAGACTGGCAAGTTGAAGGGTCAGACTTACAAAGAGTTTTTGACGCCGTGTGGAAGCAAGTTGCGTTCATTCAAGGAGGTGATTACGTATTTGAACGCAGAGGGTCCGATTTTGAAGAAGAACAGGACGAACGACGAAGACGATGATGAGGACGATGGCGGACCAACGCAGGCTGAGTTGGACGAGATGGAGCGGAGAATGGCTGCGGCACACGCGGCGGCGATCACTCGAGCCGCGCCGTCGATACCAGAGACGACTCAGAGCTGCGTCGTGCAAGGTTTGGAATTGGACGAGAACATGGATGAGGATCGTTTGATTGTCGAGTTTGTCAAAATCACTGGTTTCGAACCTGCAGGTTACGATACCGTGGAACAGCTACGACAGATGGTGGATAAGGAGCTCGCCAGAGCCGCTTCAAAGGCGAACGACGCGGCAAAGAGCACTTTCAAATTTAACGCCTCCACGGCGTCG
>Ga0181570_10000186_pt1 | contig 59178 bp, 41 predicted proteins | sample 101ome_18_FD_148667 | JGI IMG/M metagenome (GOLD analysis project Ga0181570, IMG submission 148667) | Coastal salt marsh microbial communities from the Groves Creek Marsh, Skidaway Island, Georgia - 101406AT metaG (spades assembly) | ecosystem: Environmental > Aquatic > Marine > Intertidal zone...
TCTCGATCGACGAGTGGACGTCGGAGATCGTCAGAAGATCTCGCTCGACGCGACGCGACGCGTTCGACGTCGACGACGGAGCTCAAAAGCTGACGCGCTCGAAAGGAAAGAAAAAGAATATGCAAACATTCAACGCGCGTCTGTGCGTCGTGGCCTTGGCGCTCGGTGCCGTCGTCTCGGCGGTTGGGTCTGACGCCGCGGCGCCCGCGTTTGATTCAGACACCTTGACAGGTGCGGTAGCTGACTGTCTCGATACGTTGAGTGGTAAAGACGCCTCGGGTTTGGACTGTTTCCTTCAAGACGATGGGGTCACTGAGTGCTCGACAGCCGGAGCTGATTGCTACTTCATCTCGGACTGGGACGTGAGCGGCGTGACAGACATGGCGAATCTGTTCAACCAAGAGAGCCAGTTCAACCAAGACATCGGTAACTGGGACGTCTCGAGCGTGACGAAAATGCGCTTCATGTTCTATGAAGCTTCTTCCTTCAACCAAGACATCACTAGGTGGGACGTCTCGAGCGTGACAGATATGTACGGCATGTTCAAAGATGCTTCCTCTTTCAATCAACCCATTGGCGACTGGGACGTCTCGGCCGCGAAAAATATCGGAGCCATGTTCGAAGGCACGTCCTTCAACCAGCCCATCGGTAACTGGAACGTGGGCCAAGTTACTTCGATCGGGATCATGTTCAAGGACGCCACATCTTTTAACCAGCCCATCGGTGACTGGGACATGTCCAGCACCACTTGGGCGTCTGGCCTGTTCTCCGGCGCCACGAGTTTCAATCAACCCATTGGTGACTGGGACGTCTCGGCCATGCGAACATGCGGAGCCATGTTCGAAGGCGCCACGAGTTTCAACCAACCCATCGGTAACTGGAACACCGCGAGCATGACTACAACGATTACAATGTTCAAAGACGCTACGAGTTTTAACCAACCCATCGGTAACTGGGACGTGAGTAATGTGCAATGGATGGCGTATACGTTTCAAGGGGCTACCTCCTTCAACCAAGACATTGGTGATTGGGACGTGCGCAAGGTACAGTGGATGCCAGGCATGTTCAAGGGTGCCAAGGCGTATGATCACGATGGAATCCTCAAGTGGAACACGGAATATATAACCGAATGGATTCGCAGTGGTGGTGTGCGTCCCGGCACCGCGGACTCGGACTTCGATCAACTCGAGTTCAACGTTGGAAACATGTTCATGGATGCCGACGCATGGCTCGCGAGTCATCAACGCGTCGCTTCTGGGGTAATGATCGCAGACGATGGCGACAAAGACTACGATATCGATTACACCTACTGGAGTGACTATGATCCCGCGAACCCTTCCAATACAGTAGTGGATACGCAGCACGATTTGTCCACGTTCGGACCTCCGAGCTTTTGGGTTCGAATTTCTTCTCAAAATGCCTCCTCGCTCGGCGAAGGCGGAGCATCCGGATCCGACGGTGCATCCGGATCTGACTTCCCAGAGTGGGGCATCGCCCTCGCCGGCGTCGCCTTGGGCATTTCCACCGTCACCTCCATCTTTTTCTTGATTCAAAAGCTCTGCTGCTCGGGACCCAAGCATCACCCGAGTTTGACGTACGCGACGCAAGACCAACCGCAACCGCAACGCGTCGTCGTCGCCAATCAAGTGTGAGGGCGAGCCGCGACGCTCTCCCTACCGTTTGACAAAGAGGGGAGAGCGAAACAATAAAACAGCAGCACATAAAAAAGATCAAAAGTGCGCAAGAGACGGACAGCGCGTGGAAGGGGTGAACGAGCCCGACGGTCGGGCGCCCTTGCAGCGCTTCACGACGCCCTTTGACACCGAAGAGCAGACTGAAGGAAGGACGATTAGATGTTTTAATACCACATCGTAAAAACTTTATGTTAGTATTACAAGTTATACCGTACTTGGTATATAATACGTCCATATGTGGATACATGTAGAAGTGTCGGTTGAAACCGCCGCTTTCGTGCGGTCGCGGTCGCGCGCGCGCGCATCGATTCGCCCGCCAGAGGACGACGCGCGCGGTGTGACCGAGGCGCGCGACCGCGGAGGGCGACGCATCACCGCTTTCCTCGTCGTCGTCGTCGTCCGTCGTCCGTCGTCCGTCGCCGATGAAGACGATGCTGCCGATGAAGAACGCCGATGTGGACGCGTCGGCAACCTTGCCGTTGACGACGGCGTCGAGACGGGCGTTGGATGCGCTTCGGGCGCTGCGAACGACGGCGCGGGACGGGGCGTTGGAGCGCGTGCGACGGAGCGCGCGGGAAGGGTTGATGGCGGTGGATGGATCGGCGGCGCGAGAGCTCGTGCGCGGGGCGGCGAGGGTGTTCATGAGACGGAAGACGGTCGAGGACGCGGAAAACGCGAAGACGCATCGCGCGGACGCTCGAGACGACGAACGGTGCGTGCGCGCGCGGACGATCGCTCGCGTGAGAGAGAGAGAGAGACTTCATCGCGCGCGGGTTATTTCGACTTCGCCGTCGGCGGCGTCCTCGTCGTTCGTCGATGGTGTGCGCGCGACGCGCGAAGGATGCGTCGCGAAGACGACTAACCGCCGAGCGTCGGCTCGCTTTGCGCGCAGAACCGAGGACGAAAGAGCCGGATCACGAAGAGAATCGCGGAGGAGACGAACCCGAGGAGGAGACGCGACGGTGGCGACCGCGACGACGACGACACCGGGATCACGCGAACGGTCGGCGGTGAAGACGGCGAGCAAAGGTGGGGTAAAGGAGACGACGCGTACCGGCGCGGTGGTTCCCCTCGATGGAGGACGCGCGGACGAGAACGAGGAGAGGGGGAAGAGTGCGGCGACGTCGGGCGACATCGCGAAGGGTGGCGACGCGAGAGAGGACAAGGATGCGATTCGTGGTGGTGACGACGCGACGAGAGACGCGGGACGCGGTGATGACGCGGGCGATGAGGGCGTCGACGAGGCGGCGGGCGAAGAAGAAGCGCGGATTTCTCGGGATTTCGCCGACGCGCAGACGCCAAAGTATGTGAAGAAGATTGATTGGCAGACGGCGACGGCGTCGGCGTCCAAGACGGCGCGGTCGACGAGGAAAAGCGTGCGAAAGAGTGCGGTGAAACGAACGGAGTCCAAGGCGACGGCGACGCCAAAGGCGATAGAGGTGGCGGCGGACGAGGCGCAAGGAAGGGATGGCGCGTCCACCGCGTCGGCGCAATCGAGCGATAAGAAGAAGCGGGCCAAGGCGCGGGCGAACGGTTTGGCGTTTCTCAAGGCGGACATTCCCGCGCTCGCGGCGCAGAATCCTCGCGCGGGTGGTGCGGTGGCGTCGACAGAGTTGCGCATTTCTCCTCGTACGCTCGCCGCTCGCCAAGCCAAGGACGCCGCGGCGGAAGCTACTCCGGTTGCGTTGGTATCTTCAAACGTCGATGTCCCGGCGGCGGCGGCGGCGACGGCGGCAGCGGTGACGGCATCGAAAGAGCCTTTGACCGCGCCCAAGACGGCGGGACCGGCGGCCCCTCGAACGTTGGCGCCGAAGCAACCAGTCGACCAACGCAGTCTCATGGAGTCGTTTATGATTCAGCCAGAGAACGCGTCGGCATCGAGCGCGATTGAACTTGCTCCGTTATCCGTGGCCAAAATTGCACCGACTCCGTCGCAAGTCAAGGCGTTGCGAAAATTGGGCGAAAAGGTGACGGCGGCGGCGGCGTCCACGGCGGCGGCTCTCGGGCAGACATCTTCCACCGTCAAACCGTCAAAGATATTCCAGTCGCTTCCTAGCACAGCTGAAGCGAGCGACGTGATGAGCCGACTAAAGCGAGCGATGGAAGCGCGATCTCGAGCAGATGAAGAGAACAAGAGACAGCTTGAGAGCGCGCTGCGTCAAAAGGAAGAGGAGCGTAAGCGTCGGGAAAAGGAGATGGAGGCGCGCAAGGCCAAGCAGGCGAGCGTCGAGGCGAGAGAGCGCGAAGAGAGGCGTTTGCGACAGGAGAGACTGGCTCAGTTCCGTCTTCAGGAGGAAGAAGCGCAGCGAAAAGCTATGCTTGAAAAGAGCAAGTTTGAAAAGATGTTGCAAGAGCAGTATAAGATGATGTCTGAGAATAAGTTGTTTACGTCTCTGACTTCGTCAAAGCGCAAAAGCGGACAAGCTGGCTTTACAACCTCCACCGCCGAGATTGAGAAGCGACGTCGACTGCTCGAAAACGCACAGGCTGCGATCAACGGTCACGCGCAGCCCGCGAGCGGCAATGCGATGCGCACACCGACTCGATCCATCTTCAAGACAAACTTTGCCTCTTCGTCAGCGCAGCGAACTCCGGCGGTTGAATCCTATCCCATCTCGCCGTACTGTAGCAGTGATAGCGAAGACGACGAGCGACCTAGAAAGGTTATACCGAACTGGGCCCGGGGTGAAGCTCTCGTACCACAGCTCAAGGCGCAATCCTACGTCGATCCGGATGAAATCTTCCCGAATCCGAGTCTCACGTGCAGCTTGGGTAAAATCTTCAAAAAGTCGTCTCGCGACCGCCGACGCAGCAGCAGTAACTGGGCGCACGATAGGCTGACGCTTCAGGAAGAGCTGAGTTACAAACAAAAAATGGGTTTCAGATGAACGAATTATTCTCTATAGCAATGTAAAACGACACGCTAATATTAATATTGCAACAACTGCAGACTAAGATTACGCCTTGAGCGGTTCGCCGTTTTCGTCCAAACCTTCAAGCCGTGGGAAAAGAGCGAGCTTTTCCACCTTTGTGCCCGCCTTGAGTCCGCCCCACTTCGTTCGCTCTTCGAAAGAGCCCTCACCGAGACCAACACCTGCGTCGAACTCAGCCATTTTGTTCGGCATCAACGGTTCCAAGAGAACCGCGGCGATGCGAAGAGATTCTAGGCACTGGTAGAGGCACGCACTCAATTCGGCGCGCTTGCTCTCATCCTTGGCCATACGGAACGGTTCTGTCTCGGTGATGAAGAGATCGACATCCATGACGATGTTCTTCGCCGCGGCAGCCGCGCGCGGCAAATCGAGCTTCTCGTATGCGGCGAGCGCATCCTTCACTTGGGCGCTCGTGCGCTCTGGGAAGTCCCAGTTGTCAAACGTCACGCGCGCGCCGTTCGACTCTTCGCTCTGAACCTCCCCGTCAAAGTACTTGTTAATCATCGCGGTCGTACGACTCACGCTATTGCCCATGGTGTTCACCAAATCGCTCGAGTAAATCTCTTGAACACGCTCCGCACTAAAGTTGGCGTCTTGAGCCCCGATCGGACCCTCGACAGCCAAGTAGTATCTCATGGCGTCCAAACCGTAATGGTTTTTGAATCGATCCATGCAAGCCAAGTCGACAAAGTTTCCGAGAGACTTGGACATCTTGCGTCCTTCTCGAATCCAAAACGCGTGCGCGTGGACTCGCTGCGGCAAGGGCAAATCGAGAGCCATGAGGAGGGCGGGCCAAATGACGGAGTGGAACCAAGAAATTTCCTTCGCCATGATGTGCATGCTCGCGGGCCAGTACTTGGAGCGGTCGGTGTACAGCGTCGAACTCTTGTCTTCACCGAGACCGATGGCTGTGATGTAATTCATCAAAGCGTCGATCCAAACGTAAATGACGTGCTGCTGATCATTCGGCATTTGGATGCCCCACTTGAAGTTGGTTCTGGAAATTGGTACGTCATTCAATCCTTCATTCAGGCGACCAATCATCTCATTTCTGCGCGCGCTCGGCGTCAAAAACTCCGGGTTATCCGCGTGAAGCGCTTCGAGCTCCTTTTGAAATTTGCTCAGGCGAAAGTAGTAGTTTTCTTCGCTGGAACGAACCATATCCTTGCCGCTAATCGGGCTCTTGTAATCGAGCTCCTTCGCTTTGGACTCGGTGTAGTACTCCTCCTGTCCTTCGTCGTACCAGCCTTCAAACTTGCCCAAGTACACCGCATCCTTATCTTGCAAGAGCTTGACGAACGCTTGCACCTGTCTCTCGTGATAATCGTCCGTCGTCCGGATGAATTCGTCAAACGAAATGTCGTACGCTTCCATCACGTCGCGAAACTTCTTGCTATTCTCATCCGCGAGCTCCTGCGGATCGATCCCTCGCTTATCCGCGCTCTGCTCCACCTTTAACCCGTGCTCATCCGTACCAGTGAGAAAGAACACGTCGTCTCCTCTCGATCGTCGGTACCTCGCGTATGCGTCCGCGACTGTCGACGTGTACACGTGTCCAATGTGCGGCTGATCGTTCACGTAATAAATCGGCGTTGTCACGAACGTCGGCGCGTTCGAACTCGCGCGCGTCGTCACACATCGTCTTTGCGTGCGCGTTCGCGTCGTCTCAGACGTCGCCGCGCATCGCATCGCGCGTCCACGCGCGGTCGGGACTCGCGCGACGGTACCTCGCCATTCCTGTCTCTGTGACACGGGTGGCGTGGACGACGACGCGCCGTGGACGACGACGCGCGCCTTGACGGAGCGTCGGAGCGCTCCGGAGCACGCCTTGAGGGCGCTCGTGGACGTGGATAGCATCGTCCGCGGAGGGGTGGCCTGTCGGCGGCGTCTTCGTTTTGACGTCAGTAGTGTGACGTCACGAGCTCAAAAAGACCTTTTTGGATGGAGAGTTTGTTGGATGGATGTTGGTAGTGTTACAATTTCGTTCCGTTTCTTTTGTTTCGCGTCACAATGTCGGCGCGAGGCATGGGAATGAAGAGCGCGAGACGGGGCGGCTTCTCGTCGTCGTCCTCACACCCAGTCGCCCTCTTGAAGCTTGGCTGGGAGATACACTTCGGAGAGGTATTGAAAACCGTAGCTCGACAAGGCCTGGATTTCCGCCTTGGTCTTCGTCTCGAGCATGATGTTGATCTCCTTGACCCACTCTGGGTTGCTCTTGATGAAATCTTCGTTCAACATGTGGTTTCCAGTTTCAATATCCTTCGCGGACATCTCCAGGCGGCATTGTTCGGGAATTTTAAACTTGTCTAAATCGCTCGGACGCACGCCCAACCATTTGATATCCGGCGTGGTCAAATTACCGCTGTCGAACGCCATATTTTTCGATCCCTGCATGTATACGGAGATAATCTTTAGACCGTAAGGGTCTGCGTCCACCAGTGCCAAGACTGGAATTTTCAAATCTCTCTTCACCTTGCTCAAGAAGAGCCTCGTCGCGACGTCTGGCTGCCCCTTGGCGGTTATGATGATGCACGGATACTTGTTGTAAAATCGATCCTCGGCGAGGCGCATGAACGCGGCATCCTTCTCGACGAGCAATACAAACTTGGCATCCGTTCGCATGTCTGTCACTTTGTCAATGTTACTCGGAATGGCTTTACCGCCGACGCCCATCCTGGTGCAGTCGATTTCGTCGCCGTCCTCCTTGTATTGGAGGCGACCGACCACGACACCCTTCTCAGACGCCACGACGTGCAACGAGTTGCGCGTGCAACCGAGCATGCAGGAAATGTCATCCAACACGGCGTCGGAATCCTTCTGATCCTTGAACAACTTGACGTCTGTGTAAAACAAATCCCGTTTCGTTACGTGAATCCCGCGACTCAGCACCCCGTGCACGAGTTGCATCACCCGCGTCAAAATCGTCACCTTGCGCACGCTCGACACCGAGCTAAAATTCACTTTACTTGTCTTATTCTTCAACACGATTCGATCCAACGCGTCCAAGTATACCTGATCCGTCGCGCCACGGCTTGGCAACGAGTATTGAAACCCGTCGCCCGCCAAGATGCTCTTACTCGCCGCGATCATCACCTGTTCGATCGCCGCCGCAATCTCCACACCGTCTCGATCCTCAACCTCCCGGTACTCTCCGTTCAAATCCAAATCTTCCAGCGTTCGCCTTCGTCCGGACGCCGCCTTGACGGCGCGTTCGAGCGCGTTCACTTTCCGCATCACCTCCTCCAACGACCCAGGTCGTCCATTCTGTCCATCACGAAGCTTTTTCAGCGCAAAGTTTACCCCTTCGTCCGGCGTCGCCCGTTTCTTGCGCGATTGGGGTTGTTTCCCACTCATCGCGTTTCCCGAGGGTGTTCTCTCTCCAAAACTCCTCGACCTTTGACGATCGCGTCCGCGTCTGGAGTTCAAGTTCGTTTTGAAATCTTTCTTTTTCAAAAAAACAAACTCAACGACAGCTCAGGTCCCCAGACGACGACTCGACTCGACATGTCGACCGAGGACGAGTTCACCGTCGAGCTCGTGTACGCGGCGCTTCGAGAGGTGTGGGCGGCGGATGATGCGGCGAATCCCGTCGCGGCGGCGAGACGGGAGTTTGATACGACGGCGAAACCCGAAGCGTTGGAACTGTGCGCAAAGTTGGTGGGCGCATTTGTGAAAGAGGCGACGGCACGCGCGTGCGAGGCAGCGAGAATGGAGGGTGATCGAGCGGTGGATGGGACACATCTGGAACGGATCTTACCCCAGCTTTTACTCGATTTTGCGTCGTGAGTCGGTGTCGGCGGTGTTTTCTCCGCGTATTTGTAATTCATTTCTTTTCGTAGTATATCCAAAACGTGCGTTTGCGACTCTAATTTAATCCTCTCTCGTCGGGTTACCAGCGACGGAAACGAGGTTGATGCAATATCGGTTACCGTTCCTATCCGGGAGGTTGTGTCCGAGGTGCACACCATCAACGCTGACGCACTCACCATCTCTCAAACACCGAACGTTTTCTTGCACCATCTCCGCGTCGCGAAAAGACGGCCAACCGTGCGCGCGAGATTCCTTCTCAAACTCCTCCCACGTCCGTCCACGCGGGGCGATGAAGAGCGGTTTTCCAAACACCGGGTCGTAGTACGTCACCTCACCTTTATCTTTGACGTCCCCGATCCAACTCGTCGACCATGCGTAGCCGGCGTGTTCGGCATAGTGCCGGTTAAAGCAACAAATCCTATCCGCCAGCTCGTAATCCACGCCGTAACGCAGATTTTTCATCAGAGGCTTTTCGCAAGTGCCGTGCGCCTTTTGCGACATGACGCTCTCGTCCGCGACGATCGGGAGACCCTTCAAACCTTCGGGGATCGGCGCACCTTTGCAGCCATCGGACACGCCAGGGATGTTGGCGCCATCCAAAAAAGCGCGCGGTGCGGTCGCCGATCTCGACGCGGACGCGCCCATACCGCCGGTCCGGTTGGATGAAGACTTCAAGTTTTGACGGGACACGCCTCCGAGCGCTCGAACGCCTCGAGAGGTGAGCGCGACGCGGGACATTCGACGAGGTGTCGAGAGGTGAGCAATGACGTCATTTATCAGTACACGTCATCGTCGTCATGTCTCTCGCTTCGACGACGCGATCGACGCCGACAGTGCGCGCGACGCGATGTGGACCGGGCGTTCGATCGCATATGCGACCCCCCCGCGTCGTCGTCGCTCGCGCGGATGCGTCGTCGTTGTCGCGGATGCGACGAAGAGACGCGTTGATGGTTGGACTGTTGCTCGCGAGCAACTCGCGCGTCGCGTTCGCGGATGAAGAGAACGCCGCCGTCGACGTCGTTTCACCGCCGTCGAAAACGCGCATCGTCATCACGGGAAGTAACAGCGGTATCGGTCTCGACGCGGCGTATAAGCTGGCGACGACGGGGACGCACATTGTCGTGTTGGCGTGTCGGACGTTGGATAAAGCCGAACACGCCAAGCGTGGAATGCTTCAGCGCGCGGCGGATGAAGGGAAGACGATCGATCCGAACGATGTGGAGTGTTTTGAGTGCGATTTGGCGAGCCTGTCGAGCGTGAGGAAGTTTGCTCGCGATGTGGGCGGGCCCGTTGATGCGCTGGCTCTGAACGCCGGGGTGGAGTACAGCGGCGACCCGACGGTGCACAGAACGGAGGATGGATTTGAAGAAACCATCGGTGTGAATCATTTGGGACATTTCTTATTAGCTAATTTGCTCTTGGCAAAGCTGGAGGCGAGCTCGGCGACGCATCCGAGAATTGTGGTGACGTCGAGCGAAGTGCACGATCCGTCGTCGCCCGGCGGTAGCGTTGGCAAAGGGGCGACTTTAGGGGACCTTTCTGGGATGGAGCGCGACGGCAAAGCGTTTCAGATGATTTCAGGCGAAGAATTCGATGCCGACAAGGCGTACAAGGACTCCAAACTGTGTAACATGCTCTTTGCTTACGAACTCGAACGCAGGCTTGAAGCCGCCGGATCAAAAATTACCGTCAACTCGTTTGGACCGGGTTTGATCACGCGCACGGGTTTGTTTCGCCATCAACCCGCGCTCTTCGTCAAAGCGTTCGACATTGCCACGAACGACATTTTCAAGGTCGCCGAGACTGTCGATGGCGGCGGCAACTGCCTGGTGTATATGCTCATAGATGACTCTCTCGAAGGTGTTGGAGGCGAGTATTTCAATAACAAATTATCGCCGGGAACGCCACCCACCGGCCACGCCTTTGTGCAAACCCCGTCCAGCGCGGAATCAAACCGCGCCGACGAAGCCGCAAAGCTCTGGGCTCTTAGTGAATCCCTCGTCGGGCTCAGATGAGAATCCGCCGCATGTAATAAGTAATACGCACTATGCTCAGCTTCCTCATAACGCGCCTCACCAACCGGACAGTCATAATGCGCACTCACGCCCAAATCAGCGCGTGCGCGCTTCCATCGACGTCGCGATGCGTTGTAAACGTTAGCGCCGCCGCCGCCGCCGCCGCTCGACGTGCCGTCACCGCGCGTCGCGCCGAGTTTACCACCGGTGGACGTCTCAGTCTTCAGTCGGCATCTTTATCCGCATCGAACACCCGCACGGGCGCCGCCATCCGCGGTCGCCGCGGGTGGCGGTCGACGCCGTCGCAGCCGCGCGCGTTTCTCTGGTGGTCCCAAGAGAAGGAGCTCCGCAAGCGGTGGAAACAACTGTGTAATTTCGCTGCGGATGAGATTCCCAAAAACTCTCCGTTGGGCGGGTCCAACGGGTCGGCGGGGCGTCTGCTCCGTTGGATCGGGGAATACCCGCTCACGGCGGCTGGGTTCGCGACCGCGGTTGCCGGTGGGGTCTCTGCGGCGATCTCTGCCGCAGTGCTTCCGGTCGTCGTCGGCGTAGCGGTGCTCGCGTTACCGGCAATGCTCTTCGCCTTCGTCGGTACGGCCGCGGTAGCGTTTGTCGTTGGCGCATTGGTGCTCACTTTGGCCTTGCCCGCCATCGGGTTTTTGAGCGTATTCGGTGGATCGATCGCAGCCGCGGCGAGCGCGAAACTATTACCCGTCGCCATCATCGGCAGCGGACTCGTCATTGGCGCTAAAGCGATCGAATTCGGAATCACAAAAGATTCAAAGGCGCTCGCTGGCGCCGACGACAACGACGACTCGTGGTCGCCACGAAATGCCAACGCTAGCGACGACGGCGAAGAAGAGGACATCGAGGAAACCGTCAAGCGTCGTTTCGACGAGCGTCTCGCTGCTCTCGACGCGTCGAAGCGTAAACAAAAAGAGTGATTAGTCGCGTTCGATTGGACGCCCTTTGTAAAAATTGTCAAGCTGCGCAAAGAAAAAGCCCTCAGAAGTTGACCCTCGAACGTCAATGTCGCTCGAGGAAGTATCCACGGAAGCGCTCGTAGCCGAGATCGCGCGAAGACTCGAGTGCCAAAACAAACCCGAACGTCGGTTGATTCTCATCGGCCCGCCGGGATGCGGCAAGGTGCGTTGATTGAAGACGATGCGGCAGGAAAGACGACCGATGGATAACGAGCTGACGCGGCACGCTTGTTGCACTTTTTCGACTGCAAGACGCTGGTGACGTGGACTGACGATTGGTGACGACGACGACGACGGTGCGAATGGCATCAGGGAACACAAAGCCCCAAGATTAAGGCGGATCACTGCCTGTGCCACTTGGCGACCGGGGATATGCTTCGAGCGGCGGTCAAGGCGAAGAGCCCGAACGGGATTCGAGCCAAGGACGCGATGGAGTCGGGAAAACTCGTGAGCGACGACATCGTCGTCGGGATCATTGAGGAAGCGATCAAGGCGCCAGAGTGTAGAAATGGGTTTATTTTGGATGGGTTCCCGAGAACGGTGCCACAAGCGGTGAAACTCGATGAGATGTTGAGCGCCAAAGGGGTGGCGATTGACAACGTGCTGAATTTTGAAGTGCCAGACGAGGTGCTCGTCGAGCGCGTCGAAGGGCGATGGATTCACCCGGCGTCCGGAAGGTCGTATCACACCAAATTTGCGCCACCCAAGGTGGAGGGTAAGGATGATTTCACCGGTGAACCGTTGGTGAAGCGCAAGGATGATAACGCCGAGACGTTGAAATCAAGGCTCTCGGCGTTTCACGCGCAAACGCAACCGGTAATTGATTATTACGCGGGTAAGAACAAGGTCACCGGCATCGACGCAAACAGAAAGGCAAACGAAGTCGAGGCGCAAATTTCTAAAACCTTGTCGTGATGGTTGTGGCACACGTGACCTGCATTTTTGTATTACAGAAACATAAACTGGTCCCATCCTAAAGATGTGGCCTTTGCGCTAAAATTTTGTTGTAAAACAACCACTCACGCCTCTTCCGCGTCGCCGGTCGCCGTTGAAAACTCGCCATACATGAGTTCCGCATCCGAGAGCTCGCTCGCGTCGAACTCGTCCTCATCGTCGGAGCGCTCCTTGGGCGCCTCTAATCCCAAGAGGGAAGAGAGCTGCTTGAGCAACGGACGCAGCGTGCTATCCATCCCTATCGCTGCGACGGGCGAGAGATCGCTCGTACCCACGGATGCCTCCGCCATCTGCTGGGCGCCCATGTTGCGGATCTCGATGGCTCTCATGTCGTCCCCGAGTCTGTCTTCCATTGCCGCCCACGTGAGCCAGATGCGTTCGCTGCTCGAGTCCACCTTGACAGCGCACTTGTACAACTGTCTCGCGAGCGAAATATTATCCTCGCGCTCTTCGAGCACGGCCCAGGCGTGGAACAAACGCGCCGCGTCCTTCTTCTTTGGGTCGACCCACACGCCGCGCTGGAAAAGGTTTCGTGCGCGATCCACCTCGCCGGCTCTCCACTCCGCCATTGCCCAAGCGTTCCAGTTGGGTTGGTGGCGCGGATCCATCACCGTTCCTTGCTCAAACAGACGTCTCGCGGTGTCCATGTTGCCTTGTTCCGCCTCCAATTTGGCCAAGGCTTGGAGTAAAAACGTATCCTGCGGGTTGAGGCGGCAACCCTTGGTGAGCAGCTCCTTGGCGCGCTCGACGTAGCCAATCTTTGCCTCCCAGACGCCCCACGCTAACCAAATGTACTTGCTCTTGGGGCACATGACGAGACCTTTTTGGAAGAGCTTGCGCGCTTGCTCTTCATCTCCCGCGTTAGCCTCTAAGATGCCCCAGGATTGCCAGATGGCTGCAGACTTGGAACCCGACTCGGTGCGTACGCCTTGTCTAAAGTGCTCCCTCGCTTCGGATATCCTCCCACGTTCGAGCGCCATGACGCCGAGAGAGTGATAGAGATGCGCTGAAGCCTTTTGTGGCGGCACTAATCGAACACCCTTGAGGTAAAGCTCCCGCGCGCGCTGATAATTACCCTGATTCTTCTCCAAAGTCCCCCACCCGTGCCAACCCGCCGCGTGCGTTTTATCCGCCGCGGTGGATGCGTCGTAATACTTTCTCGCCAGCGCGATATTGCCCGACTTTTCTTCCAAAACCGCGTACGCTTGCCACAGGTACGCATTGTCACCTCCGCACGCGTCACACCCAGCCTGATACACCCTCCTCGCCTCGTCATACTTGCGCATCTTGACCAAGATTTGCCCAATTCCGCAGTACGCCCGCCCATCCGTGACGTCGTACGCCATCGCCTTTTCAAACTCAGCAATCGCCTCCAACCTCATTTTATTCCTCTCCTCCTTCGATCTAACGAACCCAGACTTATTCCTCAACGCCCTCGCTCTGTACAACGCCAAATCCTGGTTAATCTTTAACGGTTTACCCGTCGCCGATCCATCCGACCCATTCGCGTCGACGCTGACCTCTTCGCTCCCGAGCATTCGCATCGTCGACCCCGTCGTCCCGACCACGCCCCCGAGTCGTCGCGGTTTCGAGTTCGCGTCCCATTCCAGCGCCGCGTTTTCATACGTCAACGGTTCCGCCGCCGTCGCTCGTTCCGTCGTCTGTTCGTCCGCGTCTTCCTCCTCAACCGAGCGCTCGGACCGCCTTATCTCCAACGACGGCGAGCTCTCGACCGCCCTGCTCGTCGTCGTCGTCGTCGTCGTTCTCCCCGTCGTCGTCGTCCCATCGTCGTCGTCATCCAAACTCATCGACGCGCTCGACGCGTACACCGCGCTCGACGCCCCGGCGCGACGACGACGACGCGGGAGCGCGATGCGTTGCGCCGCTCGAACCGACGACGAGGGTCGTCTCGACGCGCATCGATGCGTCGTCCCGCGCGCCGCGCGCTCGGCGCCGGCGATGACCGGCGGGCGCGCCGCGGTCGACGCTGTCGCCGTCGTCGGCATCGCGTCCGCGACCGCGCGACCGACCGTGCGCGCGAACGTCGCGTCGGCGTCGTGTGACGTCGTCGGGCGCGCGCGGATGGGTTTCAAGATGGACAGGCTGTGTTCGGGGACCCTATGGGACTGTTTTTCGAGTCATGAACCGTCGATATGTGTACATTTGGATGGACGTCGAAAGGTTTCGAGGCGGTCGAGGCGGTAGCGACGGACGTTACGGATGAACGGCGGGTGATGTGCGAGCGCTGCGCGTTGATTTCAATGCACTAGTTCTAAGTAATACCTAGGCGAGTTTGGGTTTGTCTGTGTCGGTGGGGATGAGTGGTGGGACGTCTCGCTCGTCGCTCGCGTCTTCGGCTTCGATTTCGTGAAATCGAGGACCGGGACCGGCTGGAGTGGCGATGCGGCGACCGGCGACGACGCGAGCGCCGCCGGCGTTTGTGTTTTCTACCCTAGCGGTGCCGCGGCGAGCGCGGCGACCGGAGCCGTAGCCGAAAATGTTGGAACCGACGAAGGAGGCGCCGACGCGGGGATCCGAGTACGCGTCTTCGGCGGCGTCTTCGGCGTCCGACGACGCGCCGCGACGGATGAGGTATCCGAGGCCGGAGAGGATGGAGAGACCGAGCCATATGGCAATGACTGGGGTGAGGGCGCCGCAGCGGGATATGGTGGAGAATACACGCTCGTGTACGGCGCGCTCGTCGGCGGGCCGAGCGTCGTCAAACGTACCCTTGGTCACCATATCCATCGCCTTTTGAATCTTAATAAACATGGCCGTCTTCGCCGGGTCGTTCCCAGTCTTGTCCGGGTGATACACCATGCTTAAATCTCTGTACCTCTTGCGGATCTGCGCCGACGTCGCCGTTCGCGACAAACCGAGCGTTCTAAACGGATCGACACCCTCGGCGTCTGAAAATCCCAACAGCTTCGCGTACCACTCAAATTTCGCCCACATGTCCACGTACTCTGGCTTCCTCCGCCTTCTGATGACCCTGTCCACGAGTTTTGGATAAAAGTAAGCCGCGGCAAAGATGACTGGAATGGGCGCGATGCACGCAAAGGTGACGGCCCAGATTACAAAGGACCAAAACGCGCTCGGACCGAGATAATACGTCCACAACTCCTGCGCCGTCGCCACCCCTTGAAACAACACCAACCCAACGAAGAGCTCTTTCACGCCTTCAAACCTCCACACACCGTAAATCATCGCCGCTAAGAAGGGCCCTATCGGCCACACCCGCGGGTACACCGCGCACTTGAACGTCGGCAATGCGCCCGTGGTCAAGATTAAAAAGTACCCCAGTCTACCCCTCCCAGTCTCGTACAGCGCCCACTGCACCCCGGCGCTGAGGCCGACGAGAAAAAAGAGCGCCCCGTACGGTATTTTCGCCCGGCGCCACGCCTCTGGGTGCACCTTCCCGAGCGCGACGAGCTTTGGAAGTAAAACCAACTGTTGAACAATGCCAAAGACTTCCTTCAACGACCATCCGAGAACGACGTACGCGATGTTCGTCAGCGCCCCTTCGACATCGTCGGAGGAGAGCATGACGATGGTCATCGCTATTCGGAACCACGGGAGCGACGCCATGGTGGCTGGCGCGCGCTCTGGCTTCGAGGTTTGTGGTTGAGAACGAAATTGGTTTCCAACAACACCGACGCGGTTGTTAAGCGAGTGTGTCAACATGTGAACAACGAACAGAGCTATTTTGAGAACGACGACGGACGCGACTACACAGAGAGGGCGAGTTGATACGGTGGAACGAACTGGTGCCTCCCGCGCATCGCTCGCGGGTGGGTGTGATCTCGAGGATTCGATGACAGAGATGGATGCACGCGCCGAGTCGAGCAGAGTGCGCGCGATGCGAGCGCTCGAAGCGTTGCGAAGCCGAATGGAAGACGCAGACGCAGCGGAACGCGAATCCGCCGCGCAGTCGCTCGAGACGGTCGAGGCGTTGAGACGAAGGGTGAAATTGTTGGAGGAGATGCTGAGAGAGCGAGATGAGGGGATTCGGAAGAATGAAAAGGAAAGATTGGAGATGTTGGAGCGACTCAAGCGCGCCGAAGGGAGAGGACACGCTGCGGAAGAAGAGGCGCGAGTGCAAAATGAGCGCGCGAAACGCGCCGACGCGGTCGTCGACGCTTTACGAATGAAAACAGACGAATTGGAAATCCGGTTGGAGTCGGCGAAACGGGACGCGCGCGATCTCGAACGTCAGGTGGACGCATACAGAGACGCCGCGAGAGCGGCTGAGGACGGACGCGTCGCCGCCGAACTCGAGGCGGCAAAGAGTGAAGCGCGCGCCAAGGATTACCTTGCCACGCCAGAAGGGCGAGACAGAATCCGTTTAGAGCATCGCATCGGTGCGCTCTCTGAAAAGCTTCGCGACTTGACGTCGAGGGAATCCAAAGTCATCTCTCGATTTAGACGCGCATTGCGAGACGAAATCGATGAAGTCCGAGCTCGCGAATGTCTTATCATCCCCACGGCGTAAGATTCACAAAGTAAATACATTACATCATCTCTGAAATCACGGCGTCGGCGCTTGCATCTGCGCCGCCGCATTCACGCGCTGAATCGCATCCGCCACGGCCTTTTCTGGAGACTCGTAACTCTGGAAGTCAACCTCAACCGCCCCTTCGTTGTACGTCGACGTCGCGATCAGCCCCGCGCCTGCGCCGACGATTCCTATCGCCACCAACGCGTACTGCGCCGCCTGTCCCAACCCATCAAAGGATTCTGATTCCCACGGATCGCTCTCGAGCATCTCTGGCGGAAGGCTATTCTTTTGCGCCTCACTCAGCGGCGTCGCGATGTCGTCCCCATCTTTTCTTTGCCCGCCGGTCGCCGGTCGACCGTCGGTGGATATCACGCGCGGTTGGACGGATTGTTTCTTCTTCGCCGCGCACGTCGTCGACGCTCGTCGCGGGGCGACGCCGACGCGCGGGGTCGTTACGGTCAGTGGTCGCATCTTTCGCGTGGGTGACAGTGAGGTTTGGTTATCCAGAACGGCGCGCGGATGGAAGAAAGAGAGCGATCCAAACGGTTGGTGCTACCTACTCGCTTACATCAAGCGGCGGTTCGTTTACTACTGCGCTTTTTAGAAACCTTGCGACGACGTTTCGCGCCGCCGGTTTTGGTTTTGGATGCGGCGCGTTTTTTCGGTGGCGGTTTGGCGGAAACCGCACGAAGCCATTCGGCGTCGTCGGCGGCTTTGGACGCAGATGTCGATCGACGACAGTTGTCGCACGTTCCGCGGCAGACGTCCCTGGAGATGTCCTCACCGAGATAGCGTAGAAGGGCGACTCGACGGCACTCGGTGCGGTTTTCGAGAAAAGATTGGACCGCGTCGAGGAGCGGCATGGCTTTTTCGAGGCGAGAGCGGCGAGAGACGCCTTTTTGAGGCATTTTGATCATGCGCTCGATGCGGGAAATATCCGCCTTGGCGTAGAGGACGATGCCCGCGGCTGGGGCGCCATCGCGACCGGCGCGACCGACCTCTTGGTATAAACCTTCGAGGCTTTTCGGTGCGCAGTGATGAACGACCCATCGGACGTTGGGCTTGTCGATACCCATGCCAAAGGCGATGGTGGCGCAGCAGACGGCAACGTCGCCAGACATCCACTTGTTTTGCACAGCGAGACGTTGGTTGTCCGTCATGCCGGCGTGGTAAGACGCCGCGCTCGGGCCGGGCGCGAGTCGTTCGCGCTGTCGACGCATGCGCTCATCGTTGAGCGCCTTGGCGATGGTTTCCGTCTCATCGCGGCTGAGACAGTAAACGATGCCGGCGTCGTCGGGGCCGAATCGATCCGCGACCCACGACGCGAATTGTTGCAAGTCGTACAAATCCTTCTTGGGCATCACCGTGAGAGAGATGTTGGGACGATTGAAAGTGACGATGAATGATTTCGCTGTTTTCGTAATTTTCAGCGTCTTCATCACGTCTGTCCGCACCGTCATTGTCGCCGTCGCGGTGAGCGCCGTAATCGGCACCTTTGGGTAATTCTTTCTCAGAACACCGAGCGCCTTGTAATCTGGTCTAAAGTCGTGTCCCCAAGACGACACGCAGTGCGCCTCGTCGACGACGAATCTCGTCAATAATCCCCTATCGTCTAATTGATTCATAATGTCCGCCAACGCGGCGCTGGACGCCAATTTCTCGGGCGTCACGTACAGCAACCGAATCGTGGGCTTTCGCTTTCTGAGCTCTCGCAGCACCGCGACGGCGTCGCCTTGTGACTGCGCCGAGCTCAGGTACGTCGCTGGAACTTTGAAATCTTTCACCAAGTGCGACACTTGATCCTGTATTAGAGACAAGAGCGGCGAACACACAATGGTCACCCCGCCTTGCAGCACAGCCGGCAACATGTAGCATAACGATTTACCTCCGCCCGTCGGCATGAGCACGAAACAATCGCCGCCGCGAACGCTGTGTTCACAAATTGCCCTCTGACAATGCCTAAAAGATGGATTTTTGAACACCATCGTGTTTGCTAAATCTAAATCATCCATATCTCGCCAATCAGCCTGAGGTTTCGGCGCCGTCGTAGTAGCAGTAGCCGCCAACACGGGAGCCGACGTCGACGCCTTTGGATGATTCGTCGTCGGCTCCAGAGCGTGTATGGCTGCAGGCGCACGCTTTGCGACGGGTGGTTTCACGCCCGCCATGGCCAATATGGCTTCACCGCGTCTATACTCGATGACTCCATTGGAAGTTCCCACGCCCGTGTACGCCGGCGCCGTAACTCTCCCGTACCCCGTCTCTCTCTCCCAGGCGACGCTTCCACCGAGCGCCGCCGTCTCTGCCATCTTTTTTCGTATCGCCAGAGGCACGTCTTCTTTCGCCGTTTCCTCGGAATCGCTAATAACAATCTCGGATTCCGTCGTCATCGTAGTCGTCGTAGTTTGAAGACGCCCGCGTTTCCGACGTCTCACCGCGACTTCCATCGCATCATCGCTCTCATCCTCCAACTCCACTGTATCCGGCACCGCCGGCACCGCGTCGTTTTCGTCCTCTGAATCATCGTCGTCTATGTCGTCCTCCTCTTCCGACGCGGCGTCGGAAGCTTCAAAATCATCAGCCTCGTCGTCGCTCGGCTGTCGCTCGCGACAAAACTCCACAAAACTCTCCCCCGCGTTCTCCACCGTCACCGATTTCGCCGCCGCCCCGAACGGTTTCAAAAACACCCCCACCGCGCTTTCCGCGACGCGTTTTGACGTTCCGTGCGCCATCGCGTGCGCCACAAGCGCGTCTCTACCAGAACTCGTTTTCGTCAACTTTTGAACGTCATCAGCAACCTGGTTCGTCTTCGTCTTCTTCTTGGCTGCGATGGCGTTAAAGATGGCGCGAACGTCCCCATTCACCGCGTTCGACCGCGCGAGCGGTGCCCTTCGTCGTCGTCCACCGTCGCCCGTGGACATGTCCACGACCGACGACGATTAACGACGGTCGACGACTGGAGCACACAACGAACTTTAACGTCATTCCTCTTCACGCATCGGCGACGACCGACATGCCACCGCGACGCCGACGAGTCGTCGGTGCCACCGCCGTCACCGCCGTCATCATCGCTGCGGTGTGCGCGTGCGCGTGCTTCGACGTCGCGGGCGCGACGAGTTCGTTGACGGAAACCATGCTCACGTCTGATCTCGGTGTCGCCGGGCATCGATCGACGCTCGGTGCGTCGGGCGACGACGACGCGAACGAAAACGATACCGAAGACACCGCCTTCGCGTCGTCCGGTGACCGCCACGCCGAACTCCGGGCGGCGTTCGAGCGCGCAAAGGAGGAAAACGAGCGTCGCGCGTGCGCTCCGAGTCGAGTAAAGGGTGGCCGCGCAGACAAGTGCGCGCACGTCAGAGAAACCGTTGCGTGCGAAGGACGACTGCGAGCGTATCTCTCCTACGCGTACTGCGATGATGAAGCGTTCGGGATGAACAACATGGTCCTCCCGGTGGTTGGGTTGGGATTGGTTGCGACGACGTCGGCGTACGCGTTGGGCGTGAGCGCTCGAACGTTTTTCGTTCCGGCGTTGGAAACTACAGCGACGATTATGAAATTATCCCCGGAAGCCGCGGGTGCGACGCTGTTGGCACTCGGGAACGGGGCGCCGGATTTGTACGCGCAGGTGAGTTCGCTCACCGAGGGGATTTACCCGGATTTAAACCTCGTCGTGGGTTCGACGCTTGGAAGCGGGTTGTTCATCGCCACAGTCGTTTTGGGCGTCGTCTTGCGATCCGCCCCAGGTGCCGTCGTCATCCACAAAGATGCGTTCGGGCAGTGCGCGGGGATTTTCGCGATGAGTCACGTCGCGTTTTTGCTAGTCATGTGTCTCGGGAAGTTTGCCCTGTGGCATGCGCTCGGGTTGTTTACAATGTACGTCGTGTACTTTTGCTTTACGGCATTTAGAGACGCCGCAGACATGGCGCCATCGTTGGAAGAAGGAGGAGGAGGTAACGGTAGTAAGACGAAAAAGTTGGAACCGCTCTTTGATTTAGCATCGCAAAAGGGCGGACCGGACGATATCAAGGGATCGGTGCGCGTGCAGACGTCGAGAGGGAACGCCGGTGTCGTCGCGTCAGCTACGGCGGATATGCATGAGCTCGAACGCAAAGCGTCGTTCGTCACCATTCCGATTCGCGCCGCGATGGCGATTACCATGCCAGTGATTCGCGCCGGGGTGTTGGAGAAACAGTACGTCCTCGCCCTCGGGTTCTTCGCTCCGCTCTTCTTCCTTTCCGTTCCGGGGAATGAGTTTTTTTCCAGTCTGACGGATGACGACGCGACGGCGATGTTGTACAACTTGGCCGCGTCCGCGGCGTGTTTCATCATCGTCGCGGGCTTCCTCGCCGTAAAATACAAAACCACCTCCCCTTCAGCATCTGGTGAATTCATCTCCATGTTCACATTCATTCAATCCATCTGTTGGATGCACTTGTGCTCCAACGAACTCGTCATGGCAACCGACGCGCTGGCGCGCATAATCGGTGCTGACGAAGAAGTCCTCGGCGTCTCCGTCATCTCTTGGGGTGATTCCATCGGTGATCTCGTCAGCTGTTACGCTGTCTCTCGCGCCGGCCAAGTCACCATGGCCGTCGTCGCGTGTTTCGCCGGTCCGGTGTTCAATCTTCTCATCGGTCTCGCCTCTGCCATTGCCTTTCTTGCGTCGGTGCTCGGCGATTTGCCGTTTCAAGCGTCTCAGGGTGAAATTTTACTGGGCATCGCGTGCGTCTTCACCGTCCTCATGACCATCGCGCAGTTGAGGCACAAGAGTAGAATCGAGTTTGAGATGCCCAAATCCATGGCGAACTCGCTCTTCGCCACCTACATCGGCGCGCTCGGGATTTATTTGCTCTGCGAAGCGCGGCTATTGTTCGCGCAAGCGCGTTGAGCGCCTTGTGAAAATTTGTAATCCACTCCGTAAACTTACCCCAGTATCCGCCTCGCAACGTTGCCACGAAAATACCACACCGGGAAAACGTGACGAAACGTGCGCATCATGTCCTTCATCTGGGAGCACTCGTCGGCGTACCGCGCCATCGTTCGCGCGACTGCCGGGTCGAAACTCGCCATGGGTGTCTTTAGTTTCACAGTCATGATCGCCCTTCCGAGCGTCGGGGCGTACGTCGTCATGGGAGCGACGAACCCTACGGATGCGCGAGAGGTGAAACGACGGGAAGATTTGTTGCGGGCAAGAGGGACGATGGAGTCGCGGATGACGGTGAGCGCGAATAAACGACGGTTGGGGGAGATGTTGGCGGAGGTGCGTGCAGGCGGTGGCGACGAGTACAAGCGAGCGATGGGTGTGTCGACGGCTTCTTCAGCGTCGGGAAACAAGAAGAAGTAAAGGGAGTGGTACTTTTACTTACTAGCGCGCGATGCGGCGTTGTACGGTTTAAAGACAATGTGTTGTTGTTGTACATTACAAGAAATATTCAACTCGTTCTAACTGCTACACGACTTTGACGACAACTGTTTGAGCACCATTTCGGCGACTTGGACGCCGATGGCGTCCGCCGGACCCGCAGCTTTGCCCTGACACGCGCTCACGGCGATGATGTCGTCACCCGCACCAAGAATTGAAGTCTGTAAACTCCCGTCGTCCGAGGTGGTGGTGACGCACGCCTTGGGTGAGAGGCTTAAGAAGTTGACGTCGGGAAACGCATGCAACAAGATATCATGGAGTTGATCGGCCACGCTTTCGTCACCCTCGCTCGACATCCACTCAGCGAGCTCGCGTTCGGTGCGAACGTAACTCGGGTTGGATTTATCGAAGAAATCGTTCGGTCCGCCGCCAATCTTCATGTACCATCCCGCCGACGGCTCTGGACCAGGATAGTAAATTGGCGGAAGCACGTACACGGATTTCGCTTCGTTTAAGCTCTGATCCGACGTTCCCGAGGCGGAGCGCACGCGCGCGCGCTCGAGAATCTTCGCTGGAACTTCATATTTGATTGTCGGCATGGATGCGAGCGCACCTCGGGCTTCGCTCTCGAGAATCTCGGCGAGGACGACGGTTCGACGGGAAATTTTTATTCCGCCGAAAGCGCTCGCGCGCGACTCGTCCAATAATCCACATTGTCTCGCGAGCGGTTCCGTGTACGCCCCGCACGCCAACACCGCGACGCCACACGTGTACACGTTTCCTTCCGCCGTGCGCACCTCACATCGAGAGCCTTCTGTCGAACGCACGCCGACACACGTCGACCGAGTCACGCTCGCTTCGTCGTTAGCCGCTCGCATCAACGCGTTTTGCGCCGCTCGCATCGCGTGCGGATTGACAAATCCACCCACTTCGTCCGACACCGCCTCGTAGCTCTCCGGAATTCCGTTTCGTGTGAGAAAACCCCAGCGCTCGGCGATCGCCGCCCCACCCTTCGTTCGTTCGTGCGCCACGCCTCGTGCTCGCAACTTGCTCGCGCCGCGTTCGACAAACGGCTCGCTACCAATTGCGAGCGACCCTTTCCTCGTAAAAAACTTCAACCCACTCTTCCGTTCCATCTCATCGAAGGATTTGATCGACGCTACGTTTAACGCGGTCCAGTCGTCCCGTCCTTCGGCGTCGAGCGGTCGCACGATTCTTCCCAAATCGTCGCTTCCGCTCGTCAACGCGTCGCTATCCAAAACCAAAACCGAAGGTTGCGGCGCGCGAGCGTCGTCGTCTTTGAAAGATGAAGATGTCGCGACGTGCCTCGCCACAGCCGAACCGATCGGTCCGTTCCCGACGACGATGACGTCGAAACTCGACCCGTTCGGCGGAGGTGGTATCATCCACGTCGACGGTGACGACGACTCGTCGTCGCAGCGGATGGCTGCCCGCGTCGCGACTGATGAAAGATGTCGCTTTTGACGGCGCGTTGCATCTCCGCGCATCCTCGCGACGATTCCCATCCGCGTCGCCGTCACGCCCCGAACCATTCGCGTCGATACCGCGAGTCGCGTCGTCATCGCGCGTGCGCACACGCGCACGCTCTCGTCACAAAGTGCGGGAGTGAAAAAGAAAATGAATGTCTTCTACAGAAATGTTACAACCTAAAGCCCAGACGTCCCGGACCCACGCTTTCCGCTCACCAACAACGTCTTTGCCTCGTTAATCTTCGTACTCAAAAACGCGCTCCCACCGGCATCCGGGTGATTCGCCATCATCACCCGTCGATGCGCCTCTAAAACCTTTGCCTTGGCCGCGCTCTCGCGCACGCCCAAAATCAACGCAGCCTCCCTTCGCGTCATCGTCGCTTCAAACCCGCCTTGGTAAAACGCCCGCGCCCGCGGACCCGCGATCGCCCACGCCTCGATCGTCGTCACGACCGATCGCGCCGCCAACGCCGCCGCAGCGACCGTCAACCCCGTCACTAACGGCGTCGCCATCGTCAATGAAAGTCAATGAAACGAGTGAGTGGGGTCCTCGCTGTCTCTATCGTTTTATGACACACGCGCCGCCCGTCGCACCGACTCGACCCGAACCACACGCACGCGAGTTTGCCGTATTCGATCCGTCGTCGTCGTCGTCGCCGCCGTCGCCGTCGTCGTCGCGCGTTCGTATTCGCGTCGAACACTGACGCACGACTGTGCGTTCAATTCTTACGAGGGCGGCCGCTGCTCTCGACGCCGATCCAAACGTCACCCACAAACTTTACACGTCGACGCGCGGTTCGCGCCCGACACGGTGGTCGGACGAAGCGAATCGCTCGCATTCGTCGATCATTTGAAACCCGTCCGTCGGCGATCGCGGGGAGTGAGCGATGCCGACGAGACGTTCGACGAGACGATCGAAGAGCCCGGTGGCTGGGAAGGAGGGTGCGCCCGACGCCGTGGACGACACCGAGGCGAAGGGTGCGGATGCGAAGACGCCGGTGAAGAGGAAACGATCCACGTCGACGCCGGTGAAGACGCCTACGGAAACGGAGAGTGGTGCGCGTGGAGCGAAGAAGAAGCAGACGAGCTCGACGCCGCACGCGAAAGCCGTCAGAGGTAAAAGTCGCGCGGTGACGGTGAGTTCGCTGGAGGACGACGCGCTGACGGCGGTGGCGAGGGAACACTGGAGTGAAGGCGCGTCGAGTTCGTCGTACGATGAAAACGTCGTGCGGAAGATTTACGAGGAGGAGTTGGGAGGTGGCGAGAATGCGCCGAAGGTTGGGAGACTGCAGGTTTTGGATGCGAATGGGTACTGCGAGCGGTATCTCGTCGCCGGTGCGAGAGAGAGGGCGCGCTGCGATCGGGCGCACGTTGTTTCCGTGATGCACTTGGTGAATGAAAAGTTCAGACAAGGGGTTGATGGTTTCGTGGCGTTCAAGGATGAGCTCGACGGGTTTAAAAACGTGCTCGAATGCGCGCTAGACGAGTACGCTGCGATGACAACGATAGAGAAGATTGCGTGCGTGAGGTTTTTGATTCGGGCGTTCGCGTCGTTGGAGAATGACACGGTGCGAGCCGCGGCGCTTCCGCTCGTGTCGTTGCCTCTGTGGAGCCAGTTGAGCGAGGGGAGACGTCGGGTCGAGTTGACCAAGCACGAGGCTTTGGCCAAGCACTACGCCAAGATGATGAAGAAGGAGTCTAAGGCTCAGAAGAAGGCCAAGGAGGCGGGGGAGACGCACACGGCACTATCAGAACGAAGAGACGCCAGATGGTTGGTTCGCATGATGGATGATTTCATCGGATTTGCCAGCCAAGAGATGGCAACTGAGGAGACGACGCGCTTTTGCGAGCGCTTTTTGGAGTTGGTCATCGATTTGCTCTCTCAGCTCCCGACGCGTCGATTCACGCGCACGCTGATGAGTGACAAGGCGCTACTAGTCAAGTCACGCATGGTTCCGCTCTATGCATCGGAATCTGGTCGGCTTTACGCGCAGCTCGTCGATTTATTCACCTTTTACATGTACTTTGAAATCGACGACCACACGGGCGCTGCGTTGAGCGAGGAGGACGTCACCTCGGCGCACTACGATCGCCTGTTGCAGTTCCAGCGCTTAGCCTTCAAGCACATTCCTAAGCTCAAAGACTTGGCGCTCGGAAACAGTGCCGATGTTGAGCGAAGAAAGAATTTGATTCAGCATCTCGCCCAGCTCGAACCAGCCGAGTTGCACAAGCTCGTCACGGCGCAGCTGCGCCTCGTGGATCCAGAGGATCCGTGGGCGAAAGATCCAAAGTTTTTGCTTGAAGTCATGGTTGACGTGTTTGAGAAGCGCCGCAGTCAGCGCCAAATGATCAACTCGATGCCGCTGTACCCGAACGAAGACGTCTTGTGGAATGAAAATGTCATCCCGAGCATCGAGTACGACGGTCAAGGAGCATTGGCTTTGCAAAAGTTGAACCTTCAATTTTTGACCATGCACGATTACTTGCTCAGAAACTTTAACCTCTTCCGACTGGAGGCGACTTACGAGATCCGCGAGGACCTAGCGGATGTGTTGAAGCGCATGCAGCCCGTTGCGGACGGTAACGGAGGTCGCGCTCACTTCAAGGGATGGGCGCGAATGGCAACACAAATTCCAAACAACTCGATCACCGTCGTCGAGGTTCAAAAGCCGAACGTCGGGGATTCCAAGCCCGCCGCTGTGACGATTGAAGTTGCGATCGATTTGAAGGGTGCTCGCAACGATGTCAGAGAGGAGTGGGATCAGTTGAGAATGCACGACGTCGTGTTCATGCTCGACTGTGAAGGCGCGAGCCCGAGTACGAGCGACGGCGCGAACCCGGCGGAAAAGTTTGGTTTGCGTCACGTTCGCGGTGCGGAAGTCATAGATATTCGAGACGGTGAGGGAGTGTACCTCAACGATTGGCGTATGAAGAACCGAGCTGATGGTGATGAAGTCCCGAAGGTGAGCGGTACAAGACGCATCTTCACGTTGGCGCTCGACACGGCGCAGTACCAGACGGATATTCTCAAATTTCAGAATGGATCCGGCGAGGATGTGTACAGTCGTTTGAACCTCTTGGTGCGTCGCGAAGCCAAGGAAAACAACTTCAAGGCAATCTTATCGTGCATCCGCGATCTCATGAACGCGGACGTGAGCGTTCCAGAATGGCTTCACGACGTCTTTTTGGGGTACGGAGATCCCACGGCGGCGGCTCTGCTTAACACACACGAAGCGCTGCACACGATTGACTTCAAGGACACCTTTGTGGATGACAAGCACTTGGTGGAGTCGTTTCCGAAATACAAAGTCGTGTGGAAAAATAAAGCCAAGAAGCACGTGGCGCCCTTTCGTGTCACTTTCCCAAAGCCTGAAGACGAGACGCAAGACACGATCGAAGTCGAGTCGTACGTACCGCCTGATCCTGGACCTTATCCAGAGGACCAGCCGAACATCAATCAAGTGAGGTTTACCCCAGTGCAAGTGGAAGCGATTCGTGCTGGCTTGAACCCGGGTCTCACCATGGTGGTCGGTCCGCCAGGTACCGGTAAGACGGACACTGCCGCGCAGATTATGCACTGTCTGTATCACAACGAGCCGGGTCAAAGAACGCTTTTGATCACGCACTCGAACGCCGCATTGAACGATTTGTTCGAAAAGCTTTTGCAGCGCGATGTTCCAGCTCGATATATGCTTCGTCTCGGTCAGGGCGAATCCGACCTGGCGACGGAGTTGAGCTTCACGAGACAGGGACGAGTGAACGCCATGCTCGCACAGCGTTTGGAGATTTTAGCAGAAGTTGAAAAACTTGCCGACTCGATTGGCTTGAACGGCGAAGACGTCGCCTACACGTGCGAGACTGCCGGGCACTTTTGGAAGATTCATATTCTCGCCAAGTGGGAAAAATTTGCGGCTGAATACATGGCGAGCGATAAGCAAGATTTCGTCGCCGAGTCGTTTCCGTTCAAGGATTACTTTGCCAACGCCCCCAACCAGCCGCTGTTCGTCGGCAAGGATAAGGAGGAGGATTTTAAGCGCGCCAAAGGCTGCATGCGTCACTTGCGCGTCATGTTCACCTCGCTTGAGGAGTGCCGTGCGTTTGAGTTATTGAGAACGCAAGGTGACCGATCCGAGTACTTGTTGACCAAGCAAGCAAAGATTATCGCCATGACGTGTACGCATGCGGCGCTGAAGAGGCACGACTTTATCAGGCAAAGCTTGAGGTACGACAACTTGGTCATCGAAGAAGCCGCGCAAATCCTCGAGATCGAAACCTTCATCCCGATGTTGCTTCAAAAAAATGAAGATGGACACTCTAGACTGAAGCGCGTCGTCATGATTGGCGACCACAACCAATTGCCGCCCGTCGTCAAGCACATGGCGTTCCAAAAGTACTGCAACATGGATCAGTCCATGTTTTCTCGCTTTGTGCGTTTGGGGACGCCGTACACGCAACTCGATGCGCAAGGTCGCGCGCGACCAGAGTTGGCAAACTTGTACAACTGGCGTTACACCAATCTCGGCAACTTGCCCAACACGCTCGCCGGCGCATACAAGTTCGCAAACGCCGGCTTTGCGCATCCGTTGCAGTTTGTGGACGTTCAAGGCGAAGAATCCACGCCCACTGCGTTCTTCTACCAAAATCTCGCCGAGGCTGAGTACATCGTGAGCGTCTATCAGTACATGCGCATGTGCGGTTACCCCGCAGAGAAGATTTCCATCTTGACGACATACAACGGGCAAAAGCACTTGCTTCGCGACGTCGTCAACCAGCGGTGCACGAACCACCCACTCTTTGGCGCCCCGGCCAAGGTTACGACTGTAGATAAGTACCAAGGTCAACAAAATGATTTCGTGTTGCTATCGCTCGTGAGAAGCAAGACGGTCGGTCACTTGCGCGACGTCCGTCGTATGGTTGTGGCATTTTCGCGAGCGCGTTACGGATTGTACGTCTTTGGCAACCACGCCCTCTTCTCGGAGTGCTTCGAGCTCGCGCCGGCGTTCGAAACGATTGAAAATTATCCGAACGAACTCGAACTCTGCGTTGGAGAAAAGTACGGCGCGTGCGAGCGATCTACGAGCGAGACCGGTGAAAAGACAATCGTCGCGGATGGCGACGCCATGGGACAGTTAGTCAATAGCGAAGCGGCAAAGTGGCAGCAAAGTCACGCAGCAAAGTGAGCTTCTTCCTTGAAATACATTAAAAACTCCTAGAATTATGTGTTTAAAACCTCCTACAAGGTGCTACACGTTTAAAACGAACGAATCGACAGCGCGTTCCATGACGTCGCGAACGCCTTCAAATCGACCATCCACCGCGCTCGCGTGCAACTTCACCGCAGTGTCCCCCACAAAAGTCACAGCGATAAGACTCCTGCGCTTGATGGAATCCAGCAAATCCCCCTGAGGACCGACACAAATTTTCGCCCCACCCATTCCTTCCTCAATCTTCGCCCGACACACCTCGGTACCGTATCCAAAGATGTAATACGTCCGTCCGCGTGAATCCACGCGCTTCGTCGCCCGCCCATCCAACTCAAACGCCATCGTCCCGCTCCTCCCATTCTCCACCCCACCCACCACCCCAAAGCTCTCCAACGCATCCACAGCCGCTCTCTCATTCGCAGTCAACGCCTCTGCGATCGTCAACGCGTCTCCATCCGCTTCTCGAATCGCGTTTCTCGTCGTCTCGCTCAACGTTTCCACCCGCACGCTCACCGTATCGATCGTCTTAAAGTTTCCAATCATCGCCACCGTCGTCCCGGACCGCGCCGTCATCGCATCGCTGTATTCCCGATCGATCGCCTTGACCCAGGTTTCCGGGTACTCGAACCCGATCGCCCCGGCGCTCTTCCCGTTAAACTTTACGAAGGAGCCTGTCGGCGAGGTTTCCGTGCTCTCGACAGCTTTCGCTTCCTCTTTCCACGTCCCGACGACACCGACGCCGATGAAACCCGACACCAAGTCTCGTCGACGCAGCATCCGTCGCCCATCGACGGGGCGCTTCGTCGCCCGCGGCGGCCTCGTCGCCGGCGCCCGCGCGGCGAGTCGCATCGATGCGTCGTCAAATGTGGCCCATTTACCGGCGCAGTGTGTCACGTTTTGACGGTTCGTGAACCGTACAAAAACACCCGGGTGTTGAGTGTTCAACGACCGTCGGCGACGCACCCGAACAGGATCTGTGTGATCACATCGCACGGCGCCAGCTCTCGACGCGTCGAGCTCGGAGCGATCGAACCAACCATGGACGACCTCGACGTCGATTTCGACTTTGAAGATAAACTCGATGCGAACGACACCCAACCGCAGGCGCCGCCGCCCGAACTCAACGAACGCGGACGTAAAAATTACCGACAAACCGTCTGTCGTCACTGGTTGAGAAATTTGTGCATGAAGGGCAACGCGTGCGGGTTTTTACATCAATTCGACAAGTCGCGGATGCCGACGTGTCGGTTTTTCGCAAAGTACGGCGAGTGTAAAGAACCGGATTGTCCGTACAAGCACTCGCTGGAGGATTTGAAGGAGTGTAACATGTACAAGCTCGGGTTTTGCATTCACGGACCGTTGTGCAGGTTTAGACACGTGCGACTACCGGGACCGCCGCCGCCGGTGGAAGAACAGGCGTTGATTGGACAACCGGGACATTTACACGGGGCGCCGTCGTTTAAGATGCGGGAGAGAGCCAAGGCGATGGAGTTGGCGTTGAGGCCAAAGGAGGAACCGGACTCGTCGTTCAAGCCGCCGCCGTTACCCCCGGGACCGCCGCCGAAACACGCGACGAGAAAGGAGGAGAAATTAGCCTTGCCGGACGCAGCGGAAGCTAGTGCGAGACCGCCACCGCCGAGCGCACCGCCGGGGGCACCGCCACCGCCGAGTGCACCGCCGGGGGCGCCACCGGGGGCGCCGCCGCCGAGGGGAAGGCCGCCGCCGCCAAGCGCGCCACCAGGGGCACCTCCGGGCATTCCGTCCGGTCCGACTACGGGCAAGTTGAGAGGTTGGGGCGCAGGTGGTGTGAAAAGGAAAGCGCCAGACTCGAGCGTGCCGGATGGTATGCCGGGAGCCGCGGGTGGGGACGATGACGATACGGTTGCGTTGACGTGAAAATCTAACTGGGAAATGCCACGTCTTCGATTTGATCTTTTAGTAGGCTTTGTAAATAGAATTGTTTTCATAACAGGAATGATGCTACTTCGTGGAACAATACGCTCACTTACCCCAATCGTCGTCGCCCCAATCTTCCTCTTCGGGTTCCTTGGCGGCGGGTTGGTCCTCGGAGTCGGAGACGCCCCAGTCGTCGAAATCCTTCGCCGAGCTCGATCGCGACGGGTTCACCTGCGGCGCCCCGCGGGGGGCGCTTCGAGAGCCATTGCTCTGTTGCGAAAAGCTCGACGAACTTCCGAAACCGGCGTACTTGCCCCCTTGAGACGGAGGCAGATTGGTGGGACGGTTGGCGTTTTCCGCTTGCTTACGCGCGAAAAAGTCGTCTCGCTGCGCTGCGATGGGATCAACCTGTTGAGCGGGCTCATCATCCCACCCTCCCCATTGTTGACCGTTGCCGTGTCGCTGTCCTTGTTGATCGGCGTACCCGCCCACGCTTCCACCTCTGCTGTTTCTTCCGTATCCGCCGTCGTCGAATCCCGTCGTCGGAATGTCGCTCGTCAAACTCTCAATCGACTTCATCGCCTGCCCGGAAAAGCTCTTGAAGAACCCCCATCCTTGCTTGGCGAGCTCGGAAGCCTTGTTTGCGGCGACGTTGGCCGTCTGACTCGCGCGCGCCTGGAGTTGGTCGTAGTCTCCATCCGAAATGTTGTTTACGATGGAAGACGTCGCCTGCGCCGCGCGATTCGCGGCGCTCATCGTGAACGCACCGAGCTTGGACGTGACGTTGGAGACGTGTCCGAGAATGGCATCAATGTCATCATCTTGTTTCGCCGGTCTTGAGTTCCCAGAACCGAACCCTACGTACTTTCCACCCTGGCTCGGATGTAAGCCCTCAGGCTTGGACGCGTTGAGCGCTTGTTGCCGAGCGAAAAACGCATCCTTTTGCGACGCGCTCGCCGCGTAATCCGACGCCGTGTACTCCGCCCCGGGTCGGGACGAAAATCTCCCACTCCCGCTCCCGCTCGCACCGTCGTTCCACCCGTCACCCCAGTCTCCTCCTCCTCCTCCTCCCGCAGTCGCCCCGCTCGAGCTCGCCAGCGAGTGCGTCGACCCACCGCGTGACCTCGCCCCAACATCTCCCCCACCAAGCCTCGCCGGCCCTCGTTCGATCCCGTTCGGTTCTCTCCACGTCTTCCCTTCCGACATCGCGCTCACCCTCTCCCTAAACGCTTTCGCCGCCGCAGAGTTATACTTGCTCGCGATATCCGTCGACTTGCTCACTCCGTGCTTGGCCAAAAACGCATTCATCACCTCATTCCCGCCGTTTTTCATCTTTTCCAGCTGCACCTCGCTCCACGAATCCATCCCCACGCTCCTCACGAAGCTCACGTGCACCCCGAGCCCGCGATGGGCGCCGCTACATTCCAAACAGACGAAGATTCCGTGCGATACCGATGCCCACTGCGGGTTTTTCGTGTCGCAGTCTGCGCACGTCGAGTTGGCGTGTTTCTGCTGCAACTCCTTGAGCGTCGCTCGCGCGCTCGCGCTCGCCATGTTCTATCTGCGTGTGTTCACGTGATCGAGCGCTCGGCCACCGGCGTCGCCTCACCGTCGACGTCGTGTGACGCCCGAACGGACGAACCACGCGCGGCGAGCCATCTTGTTTGTTCCCGTCTTTTTCAACACATTTATCACGTAAACCCTACGGATTCACACATACCATTAAAATTACCTACGTTACGAGCACACGAATATTCCATGCATTCCATGCATGTTCGACGAGTCATGACTCTGAAACCGGCCCATGGGGTGTGCTCGTCCGGCTCGACACCGAAACAATCAATCCGCGAAATCGAATGAATGCCGATCCTCGTTCGGTCGACGTCGACGGGACACGAGGTCGCGCGAGGTGTCCCTCGAGGTCGCGCGCGCGTCCGGCGGAACGCGCTGTGAGTTCCGCTCGGTATGGCGGACGAACCGCGGGGTGGCCGCGGGGGAGCGGCGGCGACGGCGAGATCGAGCTCGACGCGTGGGTCGTTTCGACGAAGCGGAAGCCAACACCAGCGGAGCGAGAGCGTGGACGGGGCTCACGTTGCGGATGGCGGACCGGCGTACGCGCACCCGAACGCGAAGGAACTAGAATCCATGGCGTTGATGAAGACGTGGTTGGCGAGGGATGGGCTGATGGTGCCGAGGACGATGCGACACGAGGAGTGCGGCGGGGAGGACCGGGCGCTGTTGAAATTCATTCGGGCGAGAAAGACGGCGGACAAGTCGTACGAAATGCTAAAGAATACGCTGGCGTGGCGGAAAGAGAACAAGGTGGATTCGTGTTTGCAGGAGCCGATATGTCCCGCGCATTTGAAACACGTGGAGAAGATTCCGGCGTATTACGCGGGGTTCGGGAAGACGGGTCACCCAGTGTACGTGGAGCACACCGCCGTGATCCCGTGGGATATTATTCTGGAAAACATGACGACGGATGAGTTTTTGAAGAGTCAAGTGCAGACTCTGGAGTATCAAGCGTCGGTGGTATACCCAGAGGCGTCGAGACGCGCGGGAGAACCAATCACGCAGGTGATTAACGTCTGGGATTTGAAGGGTCTCACCATGGGCGGTTTCACGAGCGACGTACGGGCGTTGGTTAAAAAGGCGAGCGCCCTCGCACAGGATAACTACCCCGAGGGGTTGTACGCGGCGTACATTGTTAACGCACCAAAGATATTCTCATTCGTCTGGGCCGTTGTGAAGCAGTTTTTGGACGCCAAGACGGTGGCCAAGGTGCACATTTATGGAAGCGGCGACAAAATGTGGAAGAAACTCATGGACAGGCTCGGCCCGGGCGTCACGCTCAGACGCGAAATGTTGTGCTGTAAAAAAGCAGAAATAGGTAAAGCCGAGGCCGAGTACGGTCTTCAACCCGCCCACGGGGCGACGCAGCAGTGGATCAAGGCGAATCTCACTGGCGTGGACTCGGGCATGGGTAGCACCCCGGGTACACTGCGTCGTGAGAGCAGCGTGCACGACGTGTACGACATCTTCTTTGACGCCCAGTGCGAGCTCCCTCCGCCGGATTTGGATGCATCGACAAGCATCAAGTCCGGACTCGCAAGCGAGCAACCCAAGGCGTCAGAGGCGTCTGAATCACCCGATGTGGTCGATTCGAGAAAGTCGAAAAAGTGTTGCTGTTAAATTGAATTGCGCGAGCGGCTAAGCAAACAGTAGAGCTCATCATGTAACGCGTAACTAATATACAAACCACGGCACCGGTCGGCACTCACTCCACTCGTTTCTCGTTTCTTCTAAGTCGTTATTAAAATGCTAGGTATGGTACAAGCTTCCTCGGCGTCCAAGACGTTAAAGATCCGGCTTGGGCGACTGCGTCGGCAAGAGACCGAAACGCTTCTTGAGCGCGACGCGCTCCTTGGAAAACTTGTCATCCGGGGAGAATCGCGCCGGATGCGCGGATTGCGTGGGCGTACCATCAGGGGCAACTTTCTGTTCATCGCGATAAAACAGCGTCCATCAATCGTCGTCAGTCCACGGCGTCCTCTCCGTAGGTTTCCGTCTCATTTCCTTCCACCCGCGACCGCGTTTGTCCGTCACCCGTCGTACCTTGAGCGTGTACACGCGCTCGCCCTGGTCGTTCAGATAATACATCAAATACCTACGTTCATAACGTTCGTTCACGCGCGTCGTGTCGTCAGTCTTTCGTTCGTTCCGTGTCGAATTTCGTTCCGAGCCGCCGCCGCATTCGACCGATCGAACGAACGATCCGTTCGCGCGTCGCGCGTCGACCCGTCTCGAGCGGCGCGCGCGAACGGTGCGATCACAATCGAGTTCGTTTGGATTCGTTCGTTCGCAGTCACGCACATGTCGTCGTCTTTATCGTCTTTATCGTCGGCGTCGTCGGCGAATGACGACTTGACGAGTTCCCTAACGTTTTCGAGACGCAACTCAAAGTTTTGAGTCGTGAACCGTCAGTGTGAGACGCAAGACGGATGATGTCGTCGTCGTCGTCGTCGTACCGCGGTGTGAGAGACCTCGCGCGCGTCGCGCGACGGGCGTCGTCGTCGTCTTCATCGTCGTCGTCGTCGGATAACCCGATGAAGTTTCTCCTCGAGAACCCACTCAAACTGTACCGCGACTGCATTCGTCTCGCAGATTTCTTAGCGCACAAGCAAGGGTACCCGAGAGACGTGCTTCGCGCGACGGTGCGGGCGCCGTGGAGGCAGAACCAGGGAGAGACGGACCCGGAGAAGATTGTGGATCAGAGAGAGGCGGCGATCAGGGGGTTGAGTAATTACATGATGTATGAAGCGTCGAAAGGGGCGATGGAGGGGGTTCCGGCGTTCGCGCCAGAGGACGACGAAGAGACGACAAAGCGCGGTTCTTAGATTGATGGTTTGGTTTGTGATTGTAACGCTAGCAAAGATATTTATTGGTGTTTTGTGAATCATCGTGGGTGTTTTCGTCATACTCCGAAGCGCGCGCGACGAAGCGGGATGCACGCGCCGAAGGCTAACATGAAGACGAGCGGATAACAGACGCTCGCTAAGCCAAGCGTCCACGTTAATCCGTAGGCGCGACTCAGCCTCATAGGACGCGAACGCACGCCTTTCATGTATAGAAAGAATGCAATTTGATGGCTGACGAGCATGGCGAACCCGTAGACGCCGAGGAAGAAGCGCATCTCGAGCCTGGTGAGGAAGCGCCGCCGGAACGTCAAAAAAATCATCGACAACCCGACGAGCACACCCAAACTTGCCGCGTACGCGAGAGCTATTGACTGCGCGACGGTGAAATGCAGAAATGCCGCGAGAGATACGAATACCGCGGCAAAAAATCCGGTATATACGACGAGCACATCCGTCGCGGGCAACATCAAATCCGCCTCGTCAATGCCGTCCATCGTAAACGCCAATCCTCGTCGCTCAACCGCTCGCACGTCAATCGGAATGCCTATCCTCTCTCGACACACTTCGCACACATCGCACCCTCTGCTCCCGTACCATTTGTTCGCGCACGATGCGTGCACAAAGCTATCCACACACGCACAATGTAACTGAAGCAACTCTTGTCCATCCTCCTCCTCTGCTTCATCGTCCAGACAAATCCTACACGTCGGCGTCGCGGACTGCGCCGCCGCGTCTTCACGCAAGTGCGCCGCCGCGTCTTCATCCGCGCGCGTCTCGCGTGCCATTTCGATATCTGTCGACATGGCGTGCGCGATTAAAGCGTTCGTTCGTTCGTTTCGAGGCGATTTGTATCGTCGAGGCGAGTTTGGTTTTGTTACATTTACATCTCGTCTAGGCACCCGTGGTCGCCGGAGCGGGCTCCGTCTCCGTCTCGGCTTCACCCGCCTTGGCCGCTTCGTCGCTCTCCTCGGGCGTGGTTTCAGAATCCAGAACCAACGGTTCGTCTTCTTCGGTCACCGTGGGTGCGCTGACCGGCTCCTCGTTCGTCGTCTCTTCTGTCGATGTCGGCGGCACTTCGACGTCGTGGAGACCGACCGCCTCTAGCGCGGCGGCAGCCTCCGCAGCTTCCTTGAGCGCCGCGCGCTTGGCACGTTGTTCAGCCATCGCAGCAGCCGCCATGGCGTTCGCTTCCGCCTCTTTGATTGCTCTCTTGATTAATTTAGCGCAATCGTCGTTGCCTTTTTTGTTGGCGATTTGACGTGGAGTCTTGCCTTTTCCATCCTCGGCGCCAGTGTCAGCGCCCTTTTTGATGAGCAACGCAACGACGTCTTCGTAACCACCGCTGCACGCGGCGTGCAGAGCCGTCGCACCCTTGCTGTCTACTAGTTCTATGTCCACACCGTGTTCGAGCAACAGTTCCACGACGTCGTCGTGACCTTTTCTCGCCGCCAAATGGAGCGCCGTCGCACCGTTACCCGCCTTGGCCAACGCGTCGCATCCAGCCTTGAGCAATCGAGACACCACGTCGGCGCGGCCTTTGGCGCATGCGACATGTAACACGTTGTTACCGCAGTCGTCCAACGCCGCCAAGTCGGCACCATTCTTCAAGAGGAGCTTCACAATGTCCGAATGGCCCTTCGACGCGGCGACGAGCAATGGCGTTGTGGAATCATCCGCCGACTTTGGCTCGTTCACGTTCGCCCCGAGCTCAATTAGCTCCCTCGTATCGACGAAATCACCGTGCGCGACCGCTTCGTGCAGCACGCCGGGCTCTTTCGCCCGCGCGGCGCGCTTTTTGAGCAGCTTTTTTGACGGTTCCTTATCCATGCCAAAGAGTTCCTCCGCTGTCTTCTCCTTCTCCTTCTCCTCATCCTCGTCGCTTTCTCCCTCAGCCTTTGGTCGCGGCGGCGGGTTATCCCACGAATAACTCGTCGCGTACTTACCTTTGGCCTTGCCCTTGTCGTCGCCAAAGTCAGAGCGAGCGCCCTCGCCGCCTTTGCGTTCGTACGAAGCCTTTGGTTCGCTTCGCTGCGTCGTCGCCCCTGGCACCTGCGCGTTCCAGTCCGGCGTCGGCGGCATGTGATGCGTCTTCACGTCGTTCCCTTTCGGCTGACCCGCGTTGCCCGTTCCAGTGCTCTGGCCGAAAAACGCGCCGACGGATTTCATCGACGTCGTCAAGCCATCTTTGAGAGAATTCAAGTCGAGCGCGCCCGCGGAAGACGCCTGCGCCTGACGAGGCTAAAAACGATTCGTGAGCGCATATCGAACGGCTCTTCGTCAGTCTTCCCGTCGCGCGTCTCGATTCCGCGTCGGCACTCGTCAGAGCGAGCGAGGAACGGACGACAAAGTTTTATTTCCAGTGGGTGTTGTCGGAAAATCTCACGAACCCACGCTTTCGTCCGTCCGTCCGTCCGTCCGTCCGTCCGCCCCCGCGCGCGCGTTGGCGCCGCTTCGTCGCATCGCTCGATCGCGACGACGCACCTGATGCGTTTCCCCGACGTTTTCGTACCCGCCGGTCCACTTTTTAAACGTGTCCATGTCGACGAGCGAACGCGTCGTGCAGTGCCGCACCCCGCACACAGTGACGACGTCGCTAGGGAGGTCTCGACGACCCGACGACCGACGACGACGGACACGTCGCGCATCGCGAGCATGTTTCGTCTGTCGACGTCACCGCGCGTTTTCGCGCGCGTGTGCGCGCCCCTGCGCGCGCGACGGGTGAGGAACTGTTCCACACTGGCAGCTTTTCGACAGGGTGAAGTCGCCGTCATCGGCGCCGGCGTCGCCGGTGTCGCGTGCGCGGATGCCCTCGCGCGGCGAGGGATTAAAGTGAGGCTTTACGACGCGGGGAGAAACGTGGGTGGGCGGGCGACGACGAGGATCGATGGCGAGAGCGGGGCGGTTTGGGACCACGGCACGCGTTTTGTAGAGCTTGCGACGGATGAGTCGGACGACGCCTGGCGAGTGTGGGTGGAAGCGAACGCAAGAAGGTGGCGGGGTGATTTCGTATCGATCGAGTGCGCGTCGGGATCGACGGATGCGCGCGTCAAGAGGCGGGATTTGGGTCGAATGGAGAGGTTCGCGCTGAACATCTCGATGCGGACAAACGAAGACGTCGACGTCAAATCGAGCTCGAGAGTCGTCGGGATCGAGCGTAGGGGCGACGTGACGACAGGTGAGACTTCGTTTGCGGTGCGTTATCGCAGCGTCGTCCCTGGGCAGGGTGACGAAGTGATGTTGGACGAGGGATTTGAAGCTGTCGTATTGGCAGATAAAAATTTGGCGAGCGAGCGAGCGGCGTCAATATACGGAGAGCGACCGCCGGTGGAAGGTCTTGGCGAGCCCGAGCTCGTGCGCGCGCTGTCTGAGATTGATTCGACGCCGATTATCGCACTCATGGTGACTTTTAACAGACCACCAGCGGTGAACTTTGTCGGTGCCGAAATTCGCGGTGGCGACCGCCTGGAATGGATCACAGACGAATCGTCGAAACCAGACCGCCCGAACGCCCACTCGTGCTGGGTCGCGCACTCCACTGCAGCGTACGCGCGCTCAAAAATGTCCGAACGCGAACTCCGAACCAAGGTTGGAACGTCCTCCCATCAAGAGTGGCTCAATGAAGTTAGAGACGAAATGAGCGACGCGCTCCTCGACGTCTTGCGATCGGCTGAATCCGACGCCGCTTCGGCGTCCTCTTCGTCTCCACCAAGCATTCCGTTGCAAATCACCTTCAAACGCGCCCACCGTTGGGGCGCGGCGTTTCCAACCACCATCTCACCCGCCGCAAAATCCCAAGGATTCCTTCGTTTCGGCGACGTCTACGCCGTGGGCGATTATTGCACCGAGCCGCTGGGAACTGTGCGAGCGGCGACGCAAAGCGGTCGCGCCGCGGCTCTCGACGCCGCCGAGCGTCTCATCGCCCGTTCTTCAAGCCATCGTTCCAAACTTTAGTCCTTTAGTCGTAGTTCTCGAACGATTGTAATAGTTCCTTAGCGTTCCATCCGAACGATTGTAATAGTTCCTTAGCGCTCGAACACAGCTTGTCGCCTCATACCATGGATCCGCGTCGAGGACGGCCGGGTCAACCCCCGGGTCCGCCCCCGCATCCCGTTCGCGGGGTGCCGTACGCCCCACCAGGGGCTTCTCCGCACCCGCCGTTACCTTTTTGGCCCGCACCCGCGCCTCCACCGCCCCCTTCGTCGTGGTCAACACAGCAACATCAACATCATCAATTCCATCCAGTGTCGCAGCCGACTCCACAGCCTCAACCAGCTCCGGTGGGATCATCCGACGTCGACGTCGACGTCGCGACGCTTCGATCGATGCCGAAAGATGAACGGAAAGCGTTGGCGCGGATCGCCAAGGCGTTACTCGCAGCGGAGGACGAGGAGACCAAGGCGGAACTGGCGGCTGAGTTGCGCAAGCGTTGCGAACGGGCGGAGCGTGCCACTGCGAATACAAACGTACCGACGTACGCGACGATGGCGGCAGTCGGGGTGCCGGCGGTGGCGACGAGTGGTGTTCAACCGCCGAGATTCGGAACCGGGGATTGGGCGGGGCGTCCGTCGACGTCGTACGCCGTCGTAGAGGAAGACGACGCGCGGGCGGCAAAGCGGGCCAAGACGGCTTCGTTGAGAGACAGATTGGATTTTTCAGGACGTGTTTCGCCGGGAATTCTCAATGAATCCTCGTCCGCGCGCGTCGATCGGGCAGAGAGATTTGCGAGGGAAGCTGTGGCGTTTACCGCGGAGATTGCCAAGCGGAAAGGGAGAGGTGCGCCGACGATGCAAGAGATGAAACGCCTGGACGCAGGCGCCGTGGGTACGAATACTTCATTGGAAAAGTCGTATCTTCGGTTGACGGAAGCGCCGTCGATGGCGACGGTGCGACCGCCGCACGTGTTAGATCAAGCGTTAGGCTTAGTTAAATCAAAGTGGGTGGCGAATAAGAATTATGAGTACGCTAAGGATCAGCTCAAGTCGATTCGGCAAGACTTGACGGTGCAGCACATTTCAGATGGAGACTTGGTACGAGAGACGTATCAGACGCACGCGAGAATAGCGCTCGAGTGCGGGGATTTAGCCGAGTACAACCAGTGTCAGGCGGTTTTAAAGACTCTTCACGCCGCGTCGCTGGAACGCATGCTCGCAAACGCAAGCAAATCGTCATCTAAGAAAAAGGCGACGGAGAAGAGGAAGCGGACATTTAGCGAGCGCAAGCGAGACAGCCACGAAGAAACGCTCGAGGGCTCGGACGACCACGCGGAATTCACCGCATACAGGCTCATATACGCCGCCGGCGCTGGAAACAAAAATGAAAGAAGCGCAGTGCTCCTTCGCGAGCTCCGTGACGTGCCCAAGGCGCTCAAGTCGCACCCGTTTGTTCGACACGCCTTGCAAGTCTGCGAAGCGCGCGCGTCGTCCAATTTCCATCGCTTCTTCGTTCTCCGAAGAGACGCCCCGCGCATGGCTTCCCACCTCATGGACATCATGGTTCCCGATGTCCGCGACCGAGCTATCCGGGCCATGCTCCGGGCTTACGCCCCGACGATTCCCATCGATTTCATCGCGTCGACGCTTGGATTTCCCGACGCCGACGCGTGCGAAACCGACCTCATCCAGACGCACGCATGCGTCGTGGACGACGCCCATCGCGTCGACGTCAAGGCGTCCAACGCCGCGCGCGCCAAAAGAGCCAACGACGACACCGACGGAGGTTCGAGCGGTAAGGATAAACGCTCGTCGGCGGCCGTGCTCGATCGTTTGCGTAGGTAAATTTTAGTGTAAAAATTGGCGCCAAATCAGCAAAATCCTCGTCAGCAATCCAGGTTCACACCGGATCGAAACGATCGAGCGACACACCAAGACGCGTCGATACGAACGAACGTCGAAAGGAGGGAAAGACGAAGAAAACCGCGTGTACGAGTACATTGATCGATGGTGATGATGACGCACAGTTTGGCGACGACGACGACGCGTTGCTCAAAGACGATGAGAATTAACGGTTCGTCTGATCGAAAGATGACGATGATGATGCCGACGACGACGATGCTTAAGCGACGAAACGACGTGCGACCGCGAGCGATGGAAAAAGATGGACGAACGACGAAAGCGTCGGAAGAACTCGCGGAAAAGTTTACGACGGGCGGTGGTGGTGCGGATGGATTTTGCGATTACGACGACATCAAAGAGGCGATCAAGGAGTGCGAAGGTCTGGAAGGCGCACGACTCGAGGCGTGTTACGCGGAATACGGGTGTAACGTGGATGCGGTGACGGAGCATTACTCCAAAGCGGCGGGGATCGAGCCGAAGAAGGAGGAAAATTGAGGCGTTAAGTTGTGCTATAAAATAAAAAAAGGCGTGCGCCTTTCAAAGCGAGTCCGCTCGAGTTCGAAGCGACTCGAGTCGGATGTATGTAATCTTCACGCAAATCAAACATACGCACTTCAACTTTCTAGCGCTCATCTACGGTTAAAAATTAAGAATTGATTCCACTAATGCGTCGTGTATCGCCTTTGCCACAACGTCATCGTCGCCTCACTCACTTGTAAAAGCACATTTTTCCAAACGACATAAGCGTTCTGTAAAAGTACTTCTCCTGGAGAAGGACTCGCGAGAGCTCGGCGTCGCGGGACGAAGTGCCCGGAACGGCAACCATGTGCGCATAGCCTCTCGCGTTGTGGTACCAGTCGATGGGCACGCCGGGTTGGCCGTACACGTCGACTCGAGAACACCTGTTTGAGCGCAAGAGCATGACGAGCGCGACAAACGCCGGCGACGGATCGCCGCGATATCCCCAGCCGACTACGTTCGAACCGAGCTCTACGTCCGCGGACAGCGAATCGTGCACGAGTCGGCCTACGGCGCGCGCCTTTTCGTAGCTCTGCTCGTCCAACTCGACGGTGACCATTTCTGACGTCTTCAGATTGGTAAATTTGCAATACTTGTGCTCGCTGAGCACAGAGCAGTACACCGCCGTGTCGTGATGATCGATCGCGCTCGCGAATCGGCTCACCGTCTGGTCGTAGCGTGCACCGCTTTGAGGGTTGTACTCAGCCTCTGTCGTCCACGCGCACGATCCCATGGCTTGCGGCGTTCCGCCGAGCGAAGGCAAATCCGTCGCGTTCAGCTTGGTACGAGGATCATTTGTATACTTGATCAACGTCGACGACAATTGTTTGAGCGTCTCCGCACTAGCTGACGGGTTCACTACCGCTTCCGCATCCGCCTTGAGCGCGCGCGCGAGCAAATCGCTCGCCATGTTTGCGCACTGCATCGTTTTAAACTGACACCTCGCGTCATATCCGGTAATGTTGGCAATGTGAAGCAACAGTTGCTTCTCCGTCGGCGCGCGTCTCCAATCCTTAATCTCACTCACGCCATCGATGAGAAGTGGATTCGCGAATCGGAACCTCCGAACAATCTTACCATCTTTACGAATGATTGTGGATCGCGCCTTGAGCTTGCCGTATCGCTCATCTTCGTCTTCCTTGTCTTCCTTGTCGTCGTCGTCGTCCAATAGTCTACGTCCACCCCCCGCCGTGGACGATTCGTCATCAACGCTCGGAAGCGCATCCTTACCCTCTATAATCTTCAACTCTTCCTCTTCCGTTGCGATTTCGCTCTCCAGCGTCTTTTCTGCATCCTTCATCTCCTCCTTGGCCTCGTCGAGCTCCTCTCTCACTTCGGACGTCTCCTCCTTTTCATCCTCCGTCCGTTCCCTCAGCGTCGTCTCTTCTTTCCTCGTGAGATAAAACGCCGGTTCACCGTCGAGCTCGTGCAACTCCAACCCCGGAATCACCGCCGCCGGGCTGTACTCCCCGCGCAAACAACTCGGCGGCACGCGCAACGCCGCCCAACGCTTCGTCGCGTCGGCGACTCTCGCATCACCGACACCCGCGACACCGCTCGCCCGTCGCGTTGCCGCGCGCCCGTGCAACCCGAAAACGTGCGTCTTCGCCCCGCCGCGCTCGCCCAACCCCCCGTTCGTCGCCGCGGCGACGCACAACGCGACGAGAAAGACGCACGCGACGCTCAGAGCGACAAACGCGACGGGGTCTCTCGCCCAATCCAACGCCCCGTTAAGCGTCGCGAACGCCCAAGAACGCGCGGGTTTTATCGCACGCGTCGGTTTCCGTCGTTCACCGCGTTCAGCGGCGTCCGGGCCGTCTTCCACCATGTCGTTCACGCGCTGATCTGTGACGCGATTGCGACTGCGACGGCAACGTAACACCAAAAAACGTTCCGCTTTACGTTCGCTCGGCACACACCGACGCGCCCATCGACCGACGCGCGCGTCGAACCCCACCGCGAGCGATGGAAACGACATCCGTGCGCGCGGCGTCGCGTCGCGCGTCCGCGTTCGGCGCGACGTCGACGTCGACGGCGGGGGAAGTCGGGTTACCAGGAGACTCGGACTGTGTTCCGTTCACGCGTTTCGATGACGCGACGCGACGACGCGGACGCGCGTGGAGCGCGCGGGAGGATGCGAAAAGAGGCATGGGAACGCATGTCGCGTCGAGTCGGGGCACGTCCGGGACCGCGGCGAGGGCGGCGATGTTGGCGTTGACGTCGCTGGGCGCGATCGCGGCGTTGGCGACCAAGCTCGACGCCGCGTGGGCAGCCGGGTTCGGGTTGCGCTCGGGCGCTTTAGCGGCGAACGAAGCGGTGATACAGCAAGCGACGGCGAGGGCGGAGGCCGAGGCCGAGGCGCCGCCGAGCTCTGGGGCGTACACGGAGGATGAGGCGGTGGAGAAGGAGTTGGTCATCGGCGACGAGTCTGTGGCGTACGTGGCGAAAGGGTGGAACGCGGAGCGGCGACTGATTGGTGAGGAGAAGATTGAGGCGATTTGGGAAGGTCCGGGTAAGGAGGATGATGACGGTGAATTGCACGCGGCGCAGCCGGAAGGGGCGCTGCTGGTTTTGCACGGATGTCATCATAGCGCCAAGGATTATTTCGCCAACAACGCAAAGTGCACGGAGTGTAAAGGCTTGCCGCAGGAGATGATGATAACGCGAACGGCGCTCAATCACGGGTACGTCGTGATTGCAATTTCATCGTTCGGTACGTGCTGGAGCGCGGAGATTGATGGACCGCGCGTGGGAGAGGTGCTCAAGGCGTTTTATAACGAGACGGCGTTGAGTAATTTACCGCTTTACGCGTTCGGCGCGTCTTCGGGTGGATCCTTTGTTGGCATGCTGCCGACGATTCTCCCCCGTCGCACGCTCTCCGGGTTAATCGTGCAGATTTCTCCAGTGGCGTTGACGAAGGAGGAATTGCAGGCGTACCCGCCTACGGTATTTTCGCACATGCCTCGCGACGAGCGCACGGCGGAATTCATAGCCAAGAATATCGAGCAGTTTAAAAAGGCGGGCGTGACGACGATAGAGTCCCGTCTCAAGCCTCGGGCGATAGATGCCGATTACTTTTACCACGAAAGCTTTGGGAAAATTAGCAAGGAGGAAAGCGCGGCGATGCTCAACACGCTCAGCACGTTCAACCTCGTGAACGACGACGGATATCTCACGGATGATCCAAGATCGTTCGACGACGATCACGTCAACGCGTTGCGCTTACACGCGCCGGAATGGGATAGCCTATTACCCGATCAAAGCGATGTGCGCGAATTGCTCAACGTTGCGTACGCCACGCACGAGCTTTCGTCGGAGGATTTCACTAGAAACTTTGGTTGGCTCATTCGAACGCACCGCCAGCGCGTTCGAAACGGCGACGCTTCTTCGTAATAGTCGTTGTAAGTACTGTAGCGCGAGTATGCCGTTCGTATCAAATGGTGGTACGAAATGTTCAAATATTTCATCATCACCTACGCGCCGCGCGTGACGCAGTGTGCTAATTATGCTAATAAGACTAATTCGATTTGAGCTTTTCAAACGCTTCCATCTCGTCGTCGTCAAACACGTCGACGTCTCGCGAACCCGAAGACGGTTTCTCTTCGTCGTCTTCCTCCCGCGCATCGCTCTTCTTCGACTTGTGATGATGATGGGACGAAGATCGTTCATCACGTTCTTCTGTGTCGTCTTCTGTGTCGTCGTCGTCGTACTCGGCTTCCTCGCTGGAACGCGTCAATTTTTCTGACGACGCGTGAGAGTGGTGAGAAAGACGGTGATGGTGGTGATGGTGGTGGTGGTGACCCATCGGCGCGACGTAGTCCAACCCCGGACACTCGTGTTCGGGTAAGCCCTTATCCTCACACACGACGCTCGGACAATACGGCCAGTTATCCAGCGGATCATCTGTCGATTTCACCATGCACAACCGACACGGCGTCGAACCCGGATCTTGACACGCGCTCGGCACGCCTTCGTCGTTGGCGCAATCCCAATCCCTAAACGCATACCTCCCAGCGTCAATGTTCCCCACATCCGTCGAACAATCACCTATGTCGTAGGTCTTCTTTTCCTGCGTTTCATCGCGCGACATGCCTTTACATCCCGTCACTTCATACTTTTCGCACACCCACTGACTGCATCGATGCGTCGCCGCTCCATTCTTCGCCGCGTCCGAGTCGGCGATGTGACAAAACTGACACCCATCCTCCCCGACGCATCCCCCGGGGACGCCCTCATCTTTCAAACAATCCGGGTTGTACTGCTGGTACAGACCCGTCGAGCGATCGCCGTGCGATGCGTCGCAATCCACCTTTGGCGGCGGCGGAGGATGCGGCGGTTTCGGCGGCGGAGGAGGAGGAGGCGCCGGAGGCGGCGGGCTCGGACTCGGCGGCGGGCTCGGCGGCGCCGGCGGCGGCGGCGGCGGAGGATCCGCACCGAATATCGCGTGCGACAGCGCGAGCGCGCCTTTTGAATCCTTGAAGAGCGAGACAAACCCAAATCCGACGACGCACGCCGCGGCCGCGCACGCGACGACGACGCGCGTCGACGCCGGCGTCTCCCTAAACCAATCCCCAATCGTCGACACCACCGAGCTTCGATCGTACCGTCGCCTCCTTCGTTTCCCCGCTTTCTCCCGTTTCTCCTTCTTCCGTCGCCGCTGTTTCGTTCGCCCCTTCTCCACGTCGTCTTCTTCGTCCTCCTCGACGGACGCGCGTCTCTCAGACTTTGCCTTTGCCTCTCTCCGTCGCCTCCTCCGCCGCCTCCGCCGTTCCTCGCTCGAACTCGAGCTCGAACACGAACTCGACGACGCGTACCTCGATTCCGACGCGTCCGAATCCCAATCCTCGTCGTCTTCGTCGCCCGACGATCCCACCGAACCCATCGCGTCATTGGTGTTGACCAAAAGCGCCGACGTTTCATCCACGCCGGGATCGTCGCCACCATCACCACCGTCACCGACGCGTCCCTCCCCCGTCGACGCGTCGTCCCCCTCTCGACGTCGACCCCGTCGTCGTCGCCCGAACCCACCGCCGGCCATGACGACAGACCGGGCGACCGGCTCAGACTGATCGATTCGAATTGGTGTTGCGCGAGAGACCACGATGACTGAGACTTTTACAACACGAGACCAGGATAACCATGAGAGAGACTTTTACAACACGAGACCGGCCAGGATCCCCGACTGAGACTTTTACCGGGAGTACATCTGAGACTTTTACAACACGGAACGGACGAGATCGGACGGGATCGATGATGGATCGATCGATGGAGGGACCGATGGAGGGATGGGTGTTTCTCCTTGAACGCGGTTCATGACTCGACAGAGAGACAGTCGTGGAAGACGGTCGATCGCTCGGTCGGTCGGTCGGTCGGTCGGGTCGATCTCTGCCGAACCACACCCGCGGGACGAGTGAGTGAAATGATGAGGGAATGAGTGAGATGATGAGGGAATGACCGACGGACCTACGGGACACTCACTGGACGGCACACCACGACGCGCTCACCCCGCCGAAAAAGAAGAAGAAACATGCTCACCGCTCGATCCATCCCGACGCGCGCGACCGCGACTTTCAACGGGTACGCGCGACGAACGACGCGAACGACGCGATCGATCGATCCCCGATCGATCGATATCACCGGGGATACGGTTTTTTCTCATAGTATCTCGTTCGCGAACGATTCGAACGATCCCATGACGAACGACGAACGACGAACGACGGGTTTTAGACGAGTTAGACGACGACGAGACTGACGACGATGCGGTGGCTTTTTTTGTGCGATTTAACAGACGCGTCGCGAAGCAAACCCGCGGAAAGCGCGGGGCGCGCGCCGTCGCGCGCGCGTACGACGACGTCAACCTCGTCGTGAGCAGCGCGAACGCGATTTGCCTGGCGCTCGGCCGGTTCGTGTTCCTCCCGTACCAGCGCGCGCAAGTCGAACGCGTGGGTATGCCGACGCAAAACGGCCAAACGCACTTTGCCGCGGGTGACTCTCGCGCGGAAGAGGCGAGCTTCGTCACGTCGACGCGCGACCCGGCGGGCTTCACGCTCGTGGACCTTCTCGCGTGGGGCTCCATCGGACACGCCGTCGGTTTCTTGGCGCTCGCCTCCCAGTCTGCGCAACAGTTGTTGTAAGCAAAATCGCGCTCGTAGGGTTGGTGTGGTTTAGCGTACGATGTAAACCGAATTAAGAAGAAGAAGAGAGTTATTCATAAAGCGACGACAAACAAACAGTCCCGGTGCCGGTCCCGGTGCGCCGCGGCGAACGAATCGCGCGCGCGCCCTCGTCGTCGCGTTCGGTAGGTACCTAGTACGTTGGCAAATCTTTACAACTCGCTGTTTCTAATCGTCGTTATGTGATCGACCGAGCCGTGTGCTAATCACGGCGGTGATTGCGTTTGTGTTTAGTTTCGGTCGCGCCTGAGAAAGACGCGAGCGTTCGCCGGAAGCGGAGCGGTAAAGTCCCGAGCGTCGACGTAGTCACTCACTCGCTCGAGCTTGAGAAGAGACAAGGCGTGCTCGTTCAAATCCAAGCCAAACTCGTCGCGTAAGCGAGAAATCGTATTTTGAAGCGCCGCACTCGTGGATAAGTGCTGCTCGTACTCGATGTCAACCACCGTTTGCTTCTCCGGGAAGTGCGACGTCGCTCGATCCCAGGCGGCTTCGACGCGAAGGAAATCGTCAAACGCCTTTTCATTGAAACGAACGGCGGCTAAGCGCGCCGTGTCGTCGGGACGTTCGCGCGCGGTGATATTTTGCGCGTCGTACGGTTCGGCATCCTCGCGAATTTGCTGGAAGGGAATGATTCCCGCGCTCGCTCGAAGCGTTGAAGCGTACATGTCAAGCTTGTTGTGCCGACGCAAGCGAAGCAAGAGGGCGTCGTCGCTCGACGCCTCGAGAATCGAGTGGAGAATGTGCGCCGAACGTTGGACGTGTTTCGCATCGGCGTGTACGCTCGCGCCAATGACAGAGGTGTACACGTTATCGATACCGGCTTCCCAAGCGCGACTCCGCACTTCGTTGACAAACTCACCCGGATACGAAAGAGAGGCGTCGATTGTCGACTCTTTGACGCCTATTTGGAGCAGGTAGGCTCGCAGTCTCGAGCGCCACGTGTCTTCGTCCTCTTTTGGCAACTTTTCAACCGACCACCAATCGCCGAGGTTTATAAAGTTGGCAAAGTATGAATCCGTCCTGGGGAACCCCTCGCGCTCCCACATCGTCGAGTTCACCGGGTGGTTGAGAGTCGTCGCCAAAGCCTCTCCCAAGAGCGTGGCGCCGCTTCTCAGCGAAGAACTCGCGAGGAGCAATCGCGCCTTTTTATACACCCCTTGCGACTCGTGCAAGCGAACCTTGGCGATGAGCGAGCTCGTCGGTGCGGGCGCGGAAAGCATGCGAACGAAAGACATGCTCCACTTGTGCAATAAATCCTCATTCGGAGGAACTTGCTTTTCCAACCAATCGAGCACCATGGATTGCCGCTCCTTCGCCGTGCATCCCTGTTGCCAGCTCGCTCCGTGAAACGAAAAGTGATCTATGGCGAAAGAGTTTGGATAACTGGATGAAATCGTTTCGCACGGCAAAGTGACGTTCCAGTACGTCCCATCCGCCTCTTGGACGAGGGCGTGCGAAAGCTCGAGCGGATTCCAGGCGCCAGAGCCAGAGGTGACGCGTTTCCATGTCTGCGCCACGTACCTCGTAAAAGACTGCTGGTGCCCGCTCAAATCTCTACCGTCTACGGCCGAATGATCCATCATCCACTTGAGTCTGGGATCAGACTTGACGTCGTCATCCGTGATGTGTTTGACGCAGACGTCAAACTCGTTCTCGCCGCACCCGAGGGGATACGCCACCTCGCGCTCAAACGTTTCAATCGTGTCTTCAAGCTTCTCCTCGCGAATATGGTGCGACAGCCACACCGGACCGGTGACGGCGTTCGCGATGCACCTCTTGCCAAAGTCTATGTTATCCAACCACTCAGTGTCGTTGAGCAACGAATGGAAAACGCGAGCTCCGGGCGCGACGGCGCCGAGCATACCCGCACTATAAAATCTAGAATCCCCCGGGTCTTTAACCATGAAAACCTCCTTTCCTCCTTGCGCCGTTTTCTGAAACAGCGCATCCACTCCTCTAAACAATTCAACGTTCGTGTCCAAGTACAACCCGCCGTGTTGATACAAGACTTCGTACTTCATCAAATCGACGAGCATCGAGTACACGTTGGACGAACTCAGCTGATGATACGCCCGCCCTCGCTCGAGCACGGCGTTCGTCATCGGAAAGTACCTGCTCGAAATGTCCCCTTCCGTCCACAGTTTCATCGTCCACCCCTCGCTCTCTAAAATCTTTTTATTACGATCGAAAATCATGCGCTTCACCCCCGGAACCTCCGAGCCGAGCCAAATCTCGTGCGCCACCTTGACGTACCCCCCCGTCCCCGCCGACCCCGCCGCTTCGTAACACACCGTACCCAAGACGGCTAAAATGACGCAACACGCCACGAATATCGGATGCGACACCGCGTGCGCCACCCGTCTCACCGTCCGACCCACCGTCGTCATCCCAAACGCCTCGCCCGCGGCGCTCGGCGACTCAAACTCCTCCCCCTGTCGTCCGCCCTCCTCCGCCCGCATCAACAGCGCCGCCGTCTCCCCCGCGTCCCCGAGCGACGACATCCTTTCGCGACGACGTCGACGCCCACCCATCGCGCCGTTCGCTCGACGAACGACGACGAAACGACCGCCTTCCAACGATCAGGTTTCGTGCGTTTGGTGTTGAGCGCGTCTCGCGCGAACGCACCGAAACCTCCCCGCCGCCGTCGTCGACGTCGTCGCTCGACGAATCGGAAAGGATGGGAGATCCGGAACGAGCGCGATCCGATCCGCTCGATCCGTTCGCTCGTTCGAGACCGTCGTCGTCGTCTGTCGTTCGCCGTCGAGCGACGCGCGATGATGATTGGTGTTGCGCTGCGTGTTGGTCCGTTGTGTAAAAAGTATCACGTGTGCACACGCGTCGGTTCATCTCCCAGCGCTGTCACTACCAGACGCGCGCGCGACGCCGACGCGAACGACGACAGCGACGGTTTCGCGACGTATTTCGACAGCGCGACGGTGGACGCGTCGTCGGTGGACGAGCGACGGAGGATGCGAGGCGCGCGCGCCGGTACGCATAGCGATGGGAAGGGCGACGCGAACGGCGCTCGGGTGGTTTCGCGTGGATTGGTGTTTCCGAATCTTCGCGTGAGGACGACGACGATCGCGCAGGCGGTGATCGTGACCGTCGCGCTCGTCGCGTCGAGTGTCGCGGTTCCGGTATCGGCGAGCGCCGTGGGAACGCACTGCTTGACGAATGCGAACGATTTGGCGCCGTGTCAGACGAGCGATTTGACGGCGTGTTGCGCGGCTATCGGCGATTGGAACGATAACGGGTGCTTTTGTGATGGCGTCGACACGGCGCTGGATGAGACGCAGAGCGCTGGTGCTGCGTATTTTGCATCGCAGTGTCCTGGTGTCGACATGACGACGTCGGCGAGCGATGCGACGTGCGTGGCGGCGGCGGCGAATCAAGCATCCGACTCTTCGTCTCCCTCGGCTTCGCCGCCGCCGCCCGCGGGTCCACTTCCGCCGGAGCACGTGCATGCCATTCGCACGGGTGAAGATAAAGTTACCCTACTATGGACACCGAGCGTTTCTTCGGATGTCATCGCGTACGCGATCGACGCGTGCGACGCGGCGAACATTGCGTCGTGCGCGACGCCTGAGAGGACGACGGTGCTCGCGTCGGCTGGGTCTTCTTACACCTTCTCGAGTGTCTCGACCCCGAGCACGATGGTGTATCGCATCAAGTCTGCGACTCAAACCGCAGCGAGTGAGTCTTCTTCCCCGACGAGCGTTCCCATGCTCGACGCGCGCAGCAAGCTGATCGTGTCGACGTCTTCATCGGCTTCGAGCGCCGCTTCGTGCGGATCGTGGGACGCGCCGTGCGATTCCATTCCATCCGCCTTGGCGGCAACCTCTTCCACGGCGGCGACGCGTACGGTGTTACTTCTCCCGGGCGTACACGCGACATCGTGCGGGTCCACTCTCGGATCGGCGGACGTCGAAATCACCACCGTCGGTGGGGCTTTGCAAACAACCGTCGATTGCGCCGAAGCGTCCAGAGGATTCACCATCGCCGGTACCTCGAACGTGCTCATCTCTGGTTTGACAATCACCAGAGGCTTGGCGAGCACGGGCGGCGGCATCATGATGGAGGACGCCCCGTCCGTCGTCATCGATTCCGTCGACGTGGTGAGCTGCAAATCGCAAACCATGGGTGGTGGGATGCATTTGAAAAACTCTCAGCCAATCGTTCGGCACTCTCGATTCATCTCCAACAGCGGCGGTAACGATGAAACCGGCAACAACGTTCGAGGCGGTGGCGCGTATTTACAAGAGGAATCGCACGCGACTCTTCTCAATGTGAGCTTCATCGGCAACAGTCTCGTCGGTAGCGGTAAAGGCGCGGGTTTGAATGTCGACGAGAACTCAAACGTCACGGCAAATGGCATCGTTCTCGCCGACAACACCGCCTTCTTCGCCGCTGGCTTATTCGTCGGTCAAGGGTGTCATGGTACCTTTGACAACGTTTTGGCCACCGGCAATGAGGCGTCTTACGGCGCTGCGATCGGTGTTTTCATCGGTGGTAGACCGACATTTACCACTGGACGCGTGGCGAAGAACACCGCAAGCCTTTGGGGCGCCGGCGCAATCGTGTACACGGGCGCGCACGCGTATTTTGACCAATTCTCTTTCGAAGAGAACGAGGCCGAAATCGGTGCAGGTATCTTCATGTACTCTCAATCGTCTGCAGTCGTCGACAACTCGCGAGTCTTATCGAATAAGGCTTCGAAATTTGGCGCCGGCTTGCGATTGGACGACCGTTCCTCGCTCAGCGTCTCCAACACGAGAATCTCGCACAATGTCGCCACGCTCGGTGGAGGCGGCGGGCACGTCACCACGGGTGCTGAACTGACATCCTCCGGTGGCGTCAGCTTTGTCAACAACACAGCTGCGGATGGCGCCGGTCTTCTTTGTGACGGTGGTGATCACGGCGGCGGCAACGTCATCATGTCTGACGTCGTGTTCACCGAAAACAAGGCTCACGGTCTCGGAGGTGCCATGCATCTCACCGGCGCGTGTGGCGTCCAAATCGGTGGTTCGTCAGCATTCAATCAAAACCAAGCCTTGAGCGGGTCGAGCTGCCGCGCTGAGCACGCCGTTGGTGGTGGCGCATTCGCGCTCGAGCCGAACACCGAAGCCGCTCCGACGACGCTCACCATCGACGGTCCCACGACGGTGAACGAAAACTCTGCCCCGAATGGCGGCGGTATTTTTGTCATTCCCGCACCAGTCGCCGCGGATGTGAACTCTCCACGTGGGGCCCAGGTGAGAATAACATCTGCGACCTTGGCCGACAACGTCGCCTCGGGATGCGACGGAAGCGTTCGAGGTTCTGGCGGCGCGCTTCACGTTGTCGCTGGCAACCACACCTTGTCTGCGACCACGATCGATTCGAACACTGCGTTGCATGACGGTGGGGCTGTTTTCACCGCCGCTGACGCCGCGATGACGATCGAATCGACCGACCTCAGTGCGAATGAAGCCTCGCGTTACGGCGGCGCCGTCGCGCACACTGGCGCAAAGCTCAAAGTCATGATGGGCACCATCAGTGAAAACCGCGCCGTCAACGGTGGTGGGGTCTACATCGGTGGTGACGCGAACGCGCCTCCTCAATACGCGGTGCTCGGCTCGCAATTGACGAACAACGACGCGTCGCGAGGTGGAGGATTCTTCTTCGCGTCGAACGTCGCGCTCGGCGTGTTGCGTCAGCTCAGCCTCAGCACGAATCGTGCAATATCTGGTCAAGATGCGTTCTGGTTGCGCTCCTCCAGTCCGACTACCGAGTATTCTTGCGCGTCTTGCGTGTACTCTCACGCAGACGGGACGACGAATGGCAAAATTGCCACTGAAGCGCTCTCCGTGCAATCCGCCAAAGCTTTACCATCCGCCGTGGAATCTGGCAAAGTTACAAGTGACTTTTCCGTCAAGCTCATCGATTTCTACTCCAACGCCGTCGAAAACGAAATGTCACCGACGACGTGCGAGATACGACCCGTCCAAAACTCCAACGTGGCGGTGAGGGACTCTCTTGAAATCGGAGGTTCCGACTCGGCAAGCGTCGAGGATGGCGTCGCAACATTCTCTGGAACCATCTTGCGAGGTGAGCTCGGTGAAGAATACGCTGCTCGCGTGTCCTGCACTAGAGAAGCCAACTCAAATCTCGTCGACATCGCTCAGCTCGAGTTGACGATCGGCATCGGTCTTTGCCTTCCTGGATCGGAGCCTCTAGTGGTTCAGCACGCCGACGGCGTCGCAGTCGCACGAGAATGCACAGTATGCAAGGATCGCACCTTCAACTTTGACGGCATCAAGTGCCGCGAATGTCCAGAAGGTGGTTACTGTCGTGGCGGTACTTCACTCGACTCGCTTCCAGGTTGGTGGCGCTCATCTGATGTCTCTGACCTCTTATTCTCCTGTCCGGTGAAAGACGCTTGCGCCGCCGGTAACAGCACGGGCGTCGCCGCGTGCGAAGAAGGATACGAAGGCCCAGTCTGCGCGCTCTGCGCGCCTGGTTATCGACACTGGGGTGGTAAATGTTCGAAATGCGGTTCCGACGCGTCTCTCGCCGTCCCGGCTCTTGGGATTATGGTTTTCATTGCATTCTTCGTGTACATTTTCCAAAAGCCGCTCAAGCAAGCCGTCGGCACGGTGATTTTCTCCGCCATGTTATTCGTCGCTCAAATCGTTGGATTGCTCAAAGAGTACGACATTGCTTGGCCCGATTCTATCGGCCGATTCGTCGAAGTGCTCGACATTACAAACTTCAACATGGAGTCCTTGACGCCGGGGTGTTCTGGCAGCGAGTCAAACTATTACTCCACGTACGTCACCGCCGTGATCGTGCCTCCGGGCGTCACCGCCTTCTGCGTGCTCATCTACGCGCTCACCGGCGTCGTCGAAAACAGAGCACCTTTTGAACGCATTCGAAATCTGGCGCGCGATGCGCGCTCCAAATGCAGACGTAACGCCATGTGGTTGGTCGTCCTTTCGTATTCCGGCGTCGCCAAGACGGTGCTTCAGCTTTACAACCAACGTCATCTCGACGTCGGTGTCTACTTGCGCAGAGACTACTCCATCGATGCATCAGGAAGCGAGCATATGAGGTACCGCATCACGGGATACATCGCGCTTCTGATGTATCCCATCGGTATTCCCGTCGTCATCACGGCGCTCCTACTCAAACATCGCAAGCGGCTCGACGACCCCGCCGTGGAGGCTAACTTTGGATTCCTGTACAAAAACTTGCGCGAACAAGTCCCATTTTGGGAACTGACGGGTTTATTCCTAAAGTTTCTCTTGGCTGCAATCCCAGTTTTCGCCAACGAGCGCTTGCTCCGCTCGAAGAGCTCTGGCTTTGACACTTCGAGCGAATTCAACGGCGCGACGCAAATATCGATGGCTCAATTCTCCATTGGCGTCGTCCTCGTCGCCATGCTATGTCTGAGACCGTACAAGCGAGGTTTACACAACGTCCAATTCAGCATTGCCATCGGTATCGTCTACTGTTTCATTTCCCTCAGCGCCAACGTCTTCAACGCCGGAGACACGTACACGCAACGTGAGCAAACATCCGTCGCCGCCGTCGCCATGGCTCTCGCAATTTTGGCCCTCGTTCTCTCCGTCGCCTGCTCCATCGTCACCGGTGAATTCGCTAGAAACGAATCGAATTCGAAAACCACCGGCGACGACGTCGACGACGACGACGACGACGCATTCAAAGACGCAATCAAACCATCCGCAAAGTCGTCGAAACCGGCGGACGAATCCGTCTAAAACCATTGACGCCCGCGACGTTTCGTTTCAAAACTCCATCGCCGACGCACACCGGGTCACGGCCCGAACGGAGAGGAGAGAAGAAACAAAAACAACAAAACATCGCGTGAATAATAATCCCGTCTCACGGCGAGACGAAGACCTCGACGGAGCAATACGCGCGTTCGTCGACGACGTAAGTTCCAATGCATAATTTTATTCCATATCACACTGTTTACACATACACCAAAAACTCACAACCCGACCCAAACCAAACCTCCCGCGTCGCGCGCCTTTCCCACACGACGCCGCGCCGACGCCGACGCCGACGCCGCTCACTCGCGACGACGCCCATGGAGCGCCTGATGCGCGACCTCCGTCGACTGGAGGATGAGATCCACGCCTCGACGTCCACCCCGCGCCGCTCGCGATGCGAGACGTCACCCGACGCGCCACCGCGAGACGTCGTCGGTTTCGTCGCGCGCGACGACGACGACGGGTGCGCGCGCGCGAGCCTTCGCGACGCGCGCGCGGCGATCGAGGACGCCGCGAGAGCGCTCGCGGTGGATGAGGAGACGGAAATGCGTCGCGGGCGCGCGCTCGGGGCGTTGGACGCGACGGCGTTGGACGCGACGGGAGACGAAGAGACGACGGATGCGAAGAAGAGGGCGGCGACGGATGCGACGACAGATGCGACGAAGAAGATACCGCGACGACGACGCGACGGATGCGATGACGACGGGTGCGACGACATCGATCCGTCGATCACCACCCCGGTGGTTCCGAGGGAAACTCGATCGACGAGGGCGTCGACGACGCCGACGTAGGTAACCGAGCGAGTCTGAGTAGGATGCGTGTAAAAAATGATGATGATGATTCACTTCGTCGCGCGCGCGCGGACGCGCTCGCGAACATGTCGTCGCCGTCGACGACACCGTCGGTACGCGTCGCCCCCGTCGGTGCGTCGACGAACCGCGCGCGACGAACGACGACGACGACGAATCCGCCGACGACGAAACGAATGCAGTTGGAAGAGCGCATCGACGAGGTTGAGACGACGACGACGACGACGACGACGCGCGGACGACGAGAGGTGTTACGGATCGCGGCGACGTGCGTCGGAATGGGGATATCGTCATCGATCGGTCGCTCGGGGGAACGCGTCGCGCGCGCGTCGACGCCGGGTGAAACGAGCCCAGAGGATGCGATGCTTCGAGAGGCGCGCGCGCGCGTCGGACGGGCGAGAGAAGACGTCGCAAAGGCGCTCAAGCTCCTCGAACCGTACCTGAGAGACGACGATGACGACGACGATGCGACGTCGTCGTCGTCGTCGTCGTCGGAGCGGCGAACGTTACCGCTGAAGGAGCTGAACGCGCTCCTCGCGACGTCGCCGGCGATTCGCGCGTTGGAAGAGGACGCCGTCGTCATCGACGCGTTGACGTCCAAAGCCGCGCCGCTCGACGACGTCGAAAAGCGCGCGTGGAACTCCGTCAACGCCGAGGAGTGGTTGACGCAATCATCCACGACGACGCTTCCGGCGAAGCGTCCGAATGATTTTTTATGCGCCGTGTTTTCGTGTTACAACGATCCGCGCGCGCCGCCGAGCACCGAAATGTTGTTGACGCTTCGGCTCGCCAAGGATGGGGTAAAGATGGGATTACGAAACGACGCGAGAATCACCCCCGGTGGTCTCACCGCGTCGCTCACCGACGTGTTGGAGAAGATGGATGATTACTTATCCCTCGTCGACGGGTGACGAGCGACGCGCGTAGGTTAGATTTGTATGTTAGACGCGAGTACCGCCGGTACAAACGCTGTTTCGTCCTCGTCCTCGCTCAACCAACCAACCACACAACCCGACTCGCGTCTCCCGTCTAAAAGTCATGTCACGCCGCTCGATCGTCGTCGTCGGCGCGGGAAACTCCGCGGGATACCTCGCCCGCGCGCTCGTCGCGGGCGGGCTCGGGGAACGAACCCTCATTCTCGGTGCCGAACCGGTGGCTCCGTATGAACGACCGGCGTTGACGAAGGGATTCTTACACGCGGAAACCCCGCCGAGACTCCCCGGGTTTCACGCGTGCGTCGGCGGAGGCGGGGAAAGGCAAACGCCGGAGTGGTACGCCGAACACGGGGTCGAACTGAGGCTCGGATGCGCGGTGACGAGGGCGGATTTGCGGGAAAAGAGACTGACGACGGCGAGCGGGGAAGAGATTTCGTACGAAACGTTGGTCATCGCGACGGGGTGTGGGGTGATTAAACTCCCCGAAGCGATGGGTGGAGCGCTTCCTGGGGTGCATTACGTTCGCGATAACGCCGATGGGCTCGCGCTGGTGGCGGCGATGGAAAAGGCGAAGAAGGCGGTGGTCATCGGCGGCGGTTACGTCGGATTGGAAGTGGCGGCGTCGTGCGCGACGAGGGGTCTTCAACCCGAAGTCGTGCTCATGGAACCGCACGTCATGGCTCGGTTGTGGAACGGTGATATCGCAAAGCATTACGAGGCGTTGTACGAGTCGCGAGGGACCAAGTTTCACCGATCGAGCAAGGTGAAGCGCATTCTCGCCGACGCCGACGGCAAGGCGAGAGGCGTTGAATTGGAGAGCGGCACCGTGGTCGAGGCTGATTTGGTCGTCGTCGGCGTCGGTGCCACCGCGCCGTTGGGACCTTTTGAAGGCCAGCTCGAGGGCCCACCGGGTCGACTCGGAGGGATCAAGGTTGACTCCAAATTCCGCGCCTCGGGCGACGGCGTCCAAGCGGGCAGCGTCTACGCCGTCGGCGACATCGCCGCCTTCCCACTCAAGCTCACCAACGAGCTCGTCCGCATGGAGCACGTCAAGCACGCTCGCGACAGCGCTACCCTCGTCGGCAACATCATCGCCGGCAAATCGGACGAAGACTACGACTACACCCCTTACTTTTACTCGCGCGTCTTTGAACACCCCGGATCCGAGCGCGCCGTCAACTGGGTCTTCTTCGGCCTCCAAACCGGCGACATCATCACCGTCGGCGATCTCAACCCAAAGCTCGCCGCATTTTGGATCTCCAACGGCAAATGCGTCGGCATCATGCTCGAATCCGGGTCCGCCGACCAGGTCGCTTCCCTCGCCGGCGCCGTCCGCGGCGGTAAATCCGTCGACGCCGACGCCCTTCGCGCCGCCCCATCCGTCGACGACGCCCTCGCCCTCGTCGTCTGATCGTCGTCTGAACCCATCCGGGGTTTTTATCACATGTAATCTCACGACTTTAACGCTCTACTAAACGCCCGCGCGTCGATCCCGGGGCGCCAAAGGAACCGTTTATGAAACGGTTCGGTATCCATTTCCAAATCACACCTACCTCTGCGCGTGACGTCACTTTTTCATTCGCATTCGCGATATACATCATTCGTCACACGCGCGCGCGCGCGACGATCGACCGATCGATCGACCGCGACGCGATGACGACGCGACACATCGTGGGTGTCACATCGCCTCTGTCGACGCGATGCGCGTCCTCGGTGCGACGAACGACGACGACGACGACGACGACGACGCGAACGTTCGCGGGAGTGATGACGAGGCAACGACAGAGGGTGGGTGACGCGCCCGCGTCGTGTTTAAACGGAAGCGAGACGACGAGGACGACGATGGCGACGGCGGGGTTCGGACGGAGGCGACGCT